>CEUN01434754.1_pt1 | contig 45462 bp, 32 predicted proteins | sample 361501 | NCBI WGS metagenome assembly CEUN01 (sample SAMEA2622801, study PRJEB7988) | marine metagenome | biome: marine biome (ENVO:00000447); feature: marine epipelagic mixed layer (ENVO:xxxxxxxxx); material: "saline water (ENVO:00002010), including plankton (ENVO:xxxxxxxx)" | depth 120 m | reverse complement strand
TATTTCTATTTCTATTTCTATTTCTATTTCTATTTCTATTTCTATTTTTGCCAATAAAAAAGGCCTTAGAGCTACACCCCAAGACCTTTTTAACAAGCAATCTACTTGTTAGGACGCTTCTTCCATTTTAAAAGCCGTCATATCAATAACAAATCGATGTGGAATATCTCCTTTAGCAAGTCGATCCCAAGCATTATTAATATCTTCCATTTTAATCATTTCACACTCAGGGTGGATATTATGTTCTGCGCAAAAATCTAAAACCTCTTGTGTGCTTTCGATGCCTCCAATGAGTGAACCTGCAATTCGGCGGCGCCCAAAAATCATAGGTACTGTTGTTATTTCATTAAGGGGACCAACTTGGCCAACCATAACGAGTGTGCCATCTACATCAAGTAGCGGAACATAAGGGGTAACATCATGCTTTACTGGCACTGTATTAATAATCACATCGAATGCATTTGCATGTTGCTGCATTTCTTTTTCATCAGAAGAGGCAAGAAGCCCTTTAGCACCAAGTGATTTAGCTGTTTCTTCTTTATCTTTAGTGCGGCTAATCGCAGTAACATCTGCTCCCATAGCTGCAGCAAGTTTAATTGCCATATGGCCAAGACCACCGAGACCGATAACGCCTACACGAGTACCTTCTTTTACATTCCAGAGCTTAAGAGGAGTGTAGGTCGTGATGCCAGCACATAGAATTGGCGCTGCTTTAGATATATCTAATTTGTCTGGGACAGATAAAACAAATTCCTCACGGACAACAATGTGTTTGGAATAGCCACCATAGGTAATGTCGCCAGTAATGCGGTCTGGAGAATTATAAGTAGCAGTCATGCCGCTTCGGCAGAATTGCTCCTCATGATTATGGCATTGGTCGCAATTCTGACAAGAATCAACCATGCATCCAACGGCTACAGTATCACCAACTTTGTATTTTTTAACTTTTGAACCGACTTCAATTACCTTGCCTACAATTTCATGGCCTGGAACAATAGGGTAGTTAGCGCCGCCCCAGTCATTGCGAGCACTGTGCAAATCCGAGTGGCATACACCTGAATATAAAATTTCAATTGAGACATCGTTATCTCGTAATTCTCGGCGTTCAAAATGAAACGGCTTCAATTCATCTTTTTCTGAGTGTGCAGCATAGCCTAAAGTTTTCATAAAATAATCCTTCATTATTTGTATTTAATTTAAATGTCAATTAATGCTAATCGTCATTAAGTGTGTAAGAAGTGAATGGTTATTAGGTGTATTTTCTCATGTTGTAAGATATCAATTTATTTTTTTACAGTGTCTTTACTTGGTGGGTGGCCAAACTGTCTTGAGTATTCTCGACTAAATTGTGAAACGCTTGAATAGCCAACGTCATAACAAGCAGTGCTGACATCAACAGCTTTATTTATTAAAATTGATCGTGCTGCTTCAAGGCGCAATAGTTTTTGATATTGAAGAGGGCTCATTGATGTTAACGACTTAAAATGATTGTAAAATGAAGAAGTGCTCATATTTGCAATTTCAGCAAGTTCTTCCATTTTTACAGTTTCAACAAAGTTTTGTTTTAACCAGTTGATGACTCGTATTATTTTTTGAGCATTGGAATCAGTAACGCCTACTTGCGCTATATATGGACCAGCAGCACTTCGTAATAGTCGTAATAAAATTTCTTCAATGGCAAGTGGCCCTAATAAATCGACATCTTCGTTTTGATCTAAAATATCTAAAAGTCGAATCGCAGACTTAACAATTTTAGGATTTGAGTTTCCGACATAAATTGCTTGAGTTTCTTTTATTTTAGGTATGCCTTCTGGGTACGCTTTAACAATATAATCCGCTAAAGCTTTATGGTCTATTTCGATAACAAGGCATAAAAAAGGATTATTTTCATCTGCTTTTACAATTTGACCTTGGATTGGTACATCTGCTGCGTACACAATCATACGAGATTCATCGTACCAATATTTTTTTTCGCCTAAATAAACAGCTTTTTCTCCACTTGCAACAATGCATAAACCTGATTTTGCTGGAATTTTTTCTGAAAGATGAGTTGGCGATGATGTGCGTGCAAATCGAATGCCTGGCAATCCAACTTGGAATTGACCATCGTGAGGTGCAAATTTTTTAATAAGTCGCGCAAGCTGCTTTAGCTCTTCTTGCTCTGTTGTATGAGGCTGTTCGCCTGGTAAAGAGAATGAATAAATATTAGGTGTTGTTTTGGACATTTTAAACTCCTCAAGAGGATTTAGTCTGCAGTTATCATAATGTCACCGATTTGCATGTTTCTCATGGGCATAAATGGTGAGAGTTAATTTATATCAAAAGCTTAGGTAGCATTTAGGCTTTTTAATACTTAAATTATAGGTTTATAGTACAGGATGGCTTGTATAAGGTTTTATCAATTAGTACAAAATACTTGCCTGATTCTACAAATGGTAAAGGGTGTCATATTAGCTAAAAATCAATACAGATAGAAATGTGCAAAGACAATGCGTAAATAAGCAAGACGTTAAATCGTTCTAATTTTAAGATGGATTAAGTATTCAGTTACCTATTATTGCTCTGGAGCTTAATCAGATGATTTCAAACTTTCGACTAGCCCGTCTCTCTATTTATACCATGCTGGGTCTTTCCTTAGGGACTCTATCTGTGCACGTATCAGCTGCGCAAGTGAGCGTCAAGCCAGCAGAACAGCAGGAAATTCAAACACAAAAATCGCTCCCTGGCAGAATTGTTTCTTTTCAACAATCACAAGTGAGACCTCAGGTCGATGGTATTATTGTTGCGCGATTATTTGAAGAAGGGAGCTATGTTGAAAAAGGGCAGCAGCTCTTTCAAATTGATGATACTCGTTATGAGGCTTTATTAAATCGTGCAAAAGCATCACATCAAAGTGCAGCGGCTGAGGTTGCACGCCTACAACTACGTCAAAAAAGATACCGCAACCTTTTAAAAACAAATGCAGTGAGTCAACAAGAGTTTGATGATATTCAAGTTGAACTTCATCAAGCGCAGGCTTTGGAAAGTGTTGCTGCATCTGATGTGGAACTGGCACAAGTTAATTTAGATTACACCAAAGTCTATGCTCCAATCGCTGGCTATATTTCAAAAGCATTTGTTTCACAGGGTGCACTTGTCTCAACCAATCAAACTGAATACATGGCCTTAATTACCCAGTTAGACCCAGTGTATGTTGACCTGAGCCTATCTGGCATGATTGATCCTCAGTTTAGTCAATCCCTTGCGAATAATAAATCTATTCCATTTTCACTCAATTATATTCGTGGTAATAACACAATAAAATATGAGCAGACTGGTGCATTAAAGTTTTCTGAAATGGTAATGGATGAGTCGACTGCGGCAACACAATTAAGAGGCGTTATTGCTAATCCAGATGGTGTATTAAGACCAGGGATGTTTGTTAGAGCTCGTGTTGAAACAGGCTCTATTGCTGGTGTTTTAGTGCCACAGCGAGCAACAACCCGTACTAAAAATGGAGCGTTAAAATTATTTGTTGTTAATGATAATAACACAGTAGAAGAGAGAGTTTTGAATAACCCGCAAGAATATCAAGATCAATGGCTTGTTCAAGATGGTATTAAGTCTGGTGAAAAAATCGTGATGGAGGGGTACCAAAAAGTAGGTGTTGGAGACAGTGTTGAAACTGTTGATTGGTCTGCGCCTCAAGTGACTCAAAACGAAGATGTTTTTCGCTAAACCATATGTAAGGACTTAATATGGCACAATATTTTATAAACAGGCCTGTGTTTGCATGGGTTATCGCGCTCGTTATTATGCTTGCTGGTATTTTAGCAATTCAGGAATTACCTGTATCTCAATATCCTTCAGTTGCGCCGCCAACGGTGACAATTCAGGCAACTTATCCAGGTGCTTCTGCTAAAACAGTTGAAGATTCTGTGACACAAGTGATAGAGCAGCAGCTTACTGGTATCGATTATTTGCGTTACTTTAGCTCAAATAGTTCTGATGGACGTATGTCAATTACGCTTACATTTGAGCCTGAGGCAGACCCAGATACAGCGCAAGTGCAGACACAAAATAAGATACAAGCAGCAATTTCACGCCTACCTCAAGCAGTACAAACGATGGGTGTAAGAGTTACAAAAACAAGTAGTAATTTCTTGCTCGTTGTAAGTCTTTATTCATCTGATGGAACATTAAACCAAACTGATATTGGTGATTTAGCTGTCACACAATTTAGAGATCCTATATCAAGATTAAATGGTGTTGGTGATATTCAGCTTTTTGGTAATCAGTATGCTATGACAATTTGGTTAGACCCAGATAAACTCTTAAGTTATAGCATGACACCTCTTGATGTTCGCAATGCACTTGAGTCTCAAAATACAAATGTAACAGCGGGGCAATTAGGCGGATTACCAGCTCGACAAAATCAGCAAATGAATGCCACTGTAACAGCCCAGTCTTTACTTAAATCGGAGGATGATTTTCGTCGTGTAGTGCTACGTGTTAACCCTGATGGCTCTCAGGTTCGTTTAAGTGATGTTGCAAAAATTGAAAGGGGCTCTGAAACTTACGATGTATTGGTACGCTATAAGCGAATGCCTGCAATTGGTATGGGAATTATGCTTGCATCTGGTGCTAATGCATTGGAGACGTCGAAGTTAGTCAAATCTAAAGTCGAGGAATTAAGTCAATATTTACCTGATGGCGTCAAAGTTGTATATCCCAGAGATACAACGCCATTTATTGAACTTTCGATTAAATCTGTAGTGCAGACGTTAGTTGAAGCTATTGTTTTAGTTTTTCTTGTCATGCTGCTTTTTTTGCAAAATATTCGTGCAACCCTGATTCCAACTATCGCTGTGCCAGTTGTGTTACTGGGGACTTTTGCAGTCTTATATGCTTTTGGATTTAGCATTAATGTCCTCAGTATGTTTGCAATGGTGCTTGCAATTGGTTTGCTTGTAGATGATGCCATTGTTGTTGTAGAAAATGTCGAGAGACTCATAGAAGAAGAGCACTTAACGCCAATTGAAGCAACCAGAAAGTCAATGAAACAAATTTCTGGTGCACTTGTTGGTATTACTGTTGTTTTATCAACAGTATTTATTCCCATGGCATTCTTTAGTGGCTCAGCTGGCGCAATTTATCGACAGTTTTCAATAACGATTGTGGCTGCAATGGTGCTGAGTGTTTTTGTCGCTATGATTCTTTCTCCATCTCTCTGTGCCACGCTGTTAAAGCCTCGTGATAAAGATAAAAAGCCAAATAAATTTTCAGAAGGATTTAATAGATTTTTTAATAAAGGGCGTGATCAGTATGAAAAGTTGACAACTTATATTTTAAGACGAGTTGCACGTTTTGTCGTAATTTATGGTCTTTTATTATCTGGCCTCGCATTTATTTTTAACCAGTTACCAACTTCTTTTATTCCAAATGAAGATCAAGGTCTTATGTATTTGCTTGTCTCTACACCTCCTGGTGCAACCGCCGAAAGAACACTTGAGACGGCAGTTGAAGTCGAGGATTATTTCTTTGAGGAGTATGGTGATCTCGTTGAACATATGTTTACTGTTGTTGGTTACAGTTATTCTGGTATGGCTCAAAATGCAGGCATGGGTTTTATTGGTCTTAAAGATTGGAAGTACCGAACTGAAGAGAATCAAAGTATTTTTGCTATTAATGATAAATCAATGAAGGATTTGGCTTCGATAAAGGATGCGTCCGTTTATACTTTTTACCCACCTCCAATTCGTGAGTTGGGAAATTCTTCTGGGTTTAGCTTCCAACTTGTTGATCGAGTAGGGCATGGGCATGAAGCGTTAATGGCTGCTAAGAATAATTTACTCAAAAAAGCAGCTTCAGACTCACGCCTTGTTGGTGTTCGTGCTAATGGCCTCGAAGATGTACCGCAATTTAATATTGATATAGATCATGAAAAAGCAGCTGCACTTGGTTTATCTCTCGATGATATTAATTCAACCCTGCAAATTGCATGGGGCTCTAGTTATGTGAATGATTATATTGATCGAGGACGAATTAAACGAGTGTATTTGCAGTCAGGTTTTGACTCCCGTATGAGCCCAGAAGATTTAGATAAGTGGTATGTTCGTAATAATCAAGGTGAAATGGTGTCTTTTAAATCTTTTGCGACTACTGAATGGGTGAATGGGTCGCCAAAATTAGAACGATTTAATGGAGACTCATCTCTTAATATTCTTGGCCAGCCTGCAGAAGGTGTCAGTTCTGGCGAGGCAATGAATGCCTTAGAAGAAATGGTTGCTGAACTGCCAGATGGTTATGGAATTGAGTGGTATGGCATGTCCTATGAGGAAAAGCAAACAGGGTCGCAAGCAAATAAACTCTATTTGTTATCTGCTTTAATTGTCTTTTTATCGTTAGCTGCATTATATGAAAGTTGGGCAGTTCCATTATCAGTTATTCTAGTTGTTCCGCTTGGTATTCTTGGTGCAGTTTTAGCCGCTTGGATTTTTAATCTCCCAAATGATGTTTTTCTCCAAGTGGCATTGTTAACAACAGTTGGTTTGGCGGCTAAAAATGCAATCTTAATCATTGAATTTGCAAAGGTATTACGAGAGGAAGGTGTAGCGCCAATTGAGGCTGCAATCCAAGCTTCAACGCAGCGCTTTAGACCAATTTTAATGACATCTATTGCTTTTATTATGGGAGTTGTTCCTTTAGCTATATCTTCTGGCGCAGGAGCAGAAAGTCAAAATGCAATTGGTATTAGTGTAATGGGCGGTATGCTTGGCGCAACAATGCTGGTTATATTCTTTGCACCATTGTTTTATGTCTTAATTGAACAATTATTTCATAAAAAAGAGTCATAAGTTTTGCAGGTAAAGCACCTCATATCCGAGGTGCTTTAGAAAGCATGAATAGGCTAATGATGCCAACGAGTAAAATAAGACCAAGTACAGAATAAGGGCCTAAGTAAGTGTAGGGTGTACGTCCTTCAGACTTTTTTAAGGTCGCGTAGAGTATCCCTTTCTCTTCTCTAGGTAATGTTTCTTTTACATACCCATCTGGTTCGATAATACCTGTGATGCCCGTATTTGTTGCGCGTATCACAGGCCTTCCCAATTCCATTGCTCTAAACTGTGCCATTTGAAAATGCTGAGAAGGGCCATGGGATAACCCAAACCAGCCATCATTGCTAACTGTAATAATGGCATCGACAAGCTTGTTATTTTGGAGTGACTCACTGTAAGCAAGCTGTGGAAATGCAATTTCATAACAAATTAAAGGTTGAAAGCTCCAGTTATGGGTTTCGATATGAAGTTGATCCGTTTCGCCAGCTGTAATGCCGTGTTTGAAGACTTCCAAAAAAGGAAAGACTTGTACAAGTTGATCAGCAAAAGGTAAATATTCTCCAAAAGGCACAAGCTTTTGTTTATGGTACAGCTGATCCTGTTCAGGTTGTTGTTCAAGCAATAAAACAGAATTTCGAATAACAGGCCAACCTGGTTGTGCTGGTGTAGAAAATGGAAGAGGCTTAGCATTTGGTTGGTCGTCAGTTAATATGCCTGTGATCAAAGATGGTTGCTGTGGAAAGCTTGTAATAAGATTGCGAGTTTCTTGGAGTGCTGTTTCTGATTCAGAATAGAGATAAGGAATGGCAGCTTCAGGCCAAATAATTAAGTCCGCATTATTAAAGGCTGCTTTTTCAGTCATGTCTAAATATTGGTAAACAATTTTTGGAGCCTCTTGAGGATTCCATTTATCAGACTGTGCAATATTACCTTGAAGAAGAGCAATAGTCAGCGACTCATTTGTTTTTTGAACCCAGTTAATTTCACCTAAAACTATATTAAGTGCCGGGATTAAAACTAAGACGCCTACAATAAGTTTCGACTCTAGTAGCGACTTTTTAATATTTTTTATTTGTGCTGTCTTTATTATGAATTTAGTGAGTAATACTCCCCAAAGCCCAATAATAAAACTGCATCCGTAAATGCCGATAATAGGGATAAAATTATCAAATAGAGCTGTTGTTTGTGCGGTATAGCCTAAATAAAGCCAAGGGAAGCCTGTGAAAAGCCATGAACGTATCCACTCTAAAAGTACCCAGATGACCATGCTTAGCGCAGATGTTTGTAATCGGGATGGAATCAGTTGGTGAAGATAACCTTGCAAACCAAAGAATAAGCCAAGGCAAATACCAAGAACGGCAGTTGCTGCACCAGCAGGAATAGCGCCTGCTGTTGTATGTTCTGAAAGGCTAACGTATACCCAGCTAACACCAACTGTAAAAACGCCAGCGCCATATGCCCAGCCCCTTAAGAAGCCTTTTGTTGAACCAAGGAGAAAGGGAAATACCCCAACAGCAATAATGCTAAGCCACCACAGATTAAAAGGGGCTAGCCCTAGTGGAAGTAAACCTCCAGCTAGAAAAGCCAGAGGATAATAAAGTCTAGAGCGAGGGGATAGTTTCATATGTATTTCTATTGCTGGGTTAATTTCTCACGAATAGAGTGGTCCATTGCGAGGGCTGGTTCATCTGTTTTGAGATTTTGGCTCACGATTTTAGCAGGTACCCCTGCAACTGTTGTGCATGGTGGAACATCTTCAAGTACAACACTACCTGCAGCAATTTTAGCGCACTCGCCGATAGTGACATTGCCAAGAATTTTAGCGCCTGCTGCAATCAGAACACCACGCATGACTTTAGGATGACGGTCGCCGCTTTCTTTACCTGTGCCACCAAGTGTTACAGCATGAAGGATAGACACATCATCACCAACAACGGCAGTTTCTCCTATAACAACGCCGTGGGCATGATCCATAAGAATACCTGAACCAATTCGTGCGCCAGGATGGATGTCCACACCTAATACAGCAGAGATTCTGTTTTGGAATAAACGTGCTAATGACTTACGGTTATTCTGCCAAAGCCAGTGTGCTATTCGATGTGCTTGTAGTGCATGAAAACCTTTGTAGTAGAGAAATGGTGTTGAATAGAGGTCACAGGATGGATCCCGTGTGTAAAAAGCGCACAGATCTCGTTTGGCAGATTCAATGATGCTTTTATCTTCTTTATATGCTTTGTCTATTATCTCTCGGATTGCAATGGCTGGAAGTGGCTCGCAACTGAGTGCATTTGCAAGAACATAGCTTAATGATGAGCACATAGTTTCATGTTTGAGGACTGTTGCATAAAGAAAGCTGGCAATAATAGGCTCTTCTTGAGCTATAGGGTTAAGCTCATCGTGAACTATTTGCCAAAGTTCAGTCAGTGTTGGCACATGCATCATGTCGTTGCATTTGGCTTGCATTGGTTGTTCTCCAATTTTGATCCGTATTCGCTTTCTTCCTTATAAGCAACTACATTGGAACTATATATATGTCCATTTTGGGCATTCATTGGCCCGAAACTTTAGGGAAATAATAGGGATGTGATTGACTATACCCCCTAGGTCTTTATTTATCAATTTTACAGGATAAAAGGCATTTCACGTGACTCTATTCAATCGAAATTTCATCTATGCCACATCTTTTCTTGGATTAACGGTTTGCTCTAACCTGAGTGCTCAAGAACCGTCGGCATATGTACCTATTGTAGATAGCAAACCTATGTATAGCTTGGATCTTGCAAGTCAGTATCTTTTTCGTGGCATTCTACTGAGCGATAGCGGTATTAGTGCTTCAATGAGTGTCGATCAAGCTTTGACTGAGCGAACGTTTATCGGAGCTTCACTGCGTTTAACGCCTAGTGCCTCAAATGCTGAGCTAGTAACAGAAGCGCATGCTGTACAAATATTTCCTCTCTGGTTTGCTGATATTGGGTTAAGTGCGGAATACATTAATTGGCACCATAGCACTTATAATCCGATGGCTTCCATGGGGGTAAGCATTATTAAGGATGGCTTCCGTATTCTTTATAAAAAAGATTTGGCGGCACTTGGTGGAAACCATTTTCAAATTGATTATCAGGTGTTAAATCAAGGAAGCTGGACTGCAAGTGCTAGCGTTCTTGATACCGTTGCACCAACGGATTGGTATCTATATAGCGTTGTTGAGGAGGATCCTAATGATGCAACAGCAACGATTACTCGAAACTATATTCGTGAAGACTCCCTCAATTTAAAAATGCTTAGTCTGCAGGCGAAATACACTTATAGCCCTCAGCTCAAGTTCTATGGCACTTTCTATTTTCATCTTGAAGACCCTTCCTCAGTGCGTCAATTACCAATCAATATTCCTGACATTGATACCTCCATATGGGTTTTTGGACTACGCTGGAGTATAAATTAGAAAGAACACTTTTTGGTGCGAACCTGTTTTTTTAGTGTTCCAAAATGGTGCGTATGTGGCTTAATTTGTGTTCATTTTACGTCAGTATTTTTTTAGAGGCCTGTTTTTGCTAGTTTTAGTCAAGTTGGCACGATTTTAGCTAACTCGTCCGGCGAGGATGCTTTCAAATGGACGATATGCATTCTGTATTTATTGAATTCTTTAAATGCAGATGATTTGTTTAGCTTTAAACGTGAGTCTTTATCGTTTTGATGGAACTCCCTAAAAATAGAAAAAATTACTTGAAGTCAAAAACAGTGACGTTATGCTTTGAGCGAAACCTCATAACGATAAAACTGCAAATTTTCAGCACAGCTGTTCCATGAAAATGGATCGCTTTCTGGCGAGATGTTGAGTTAAACATGATCTTTTAGGAGAAAAATATGAAGTTGATCAGTGCGATTGTGAAGCCATTCAAGTTGGACGATGTTCGTGAAGCGCTATCTGATATTGGTGTACAGGGTATTACTGTAACGGAAGTCAAAGGTTTTGGTCGTCAAAAAGGTCACACGGAGCTTTATCGTGGTGCTGAGTATGTTGTTGATTTTCTACCCAAGGTAAAAATTGAAGTTGCAGTTCCAGATGATCTACTTGATCAAGCACTTGAAGCAATTACAAAAGCTGCAAGAACAGGAAAGATTGGTGACGGTAAAGTATTCGTCACAAGCCTAGAACAGGTTATTCGAATAAGAACAGGTGAAACAGGTGAGAACGCTATCTAAGTTAGCGTGAGGCCAAGGCTATTTGAATTGAGAGAGGATCGTTATGGATCAGGTTTTTGAGCTTCAATATGCTCTTGATACTTTTTATTTTTTAATTTGTGGTGCACTCGTCATGTGGATGGCAGCTGGCTTTGCCATGCTAGAAGCAGGTCTAGTTCGTGCTAAAAATACAACTGAAATATTAACGAAAAACGTAGCGCTTTTCGCTATTGCTTGCATTATGTATCTTATTTGCGGTTACGCAATTATGTACGATGGTGGCTGGTTTGTATCGAGTGCAATTGCACCAGATTCATTAGTTGCTGATGCCTTAGCAGCCAAAGCTGAAAATGGCTTTGATGGTGATGCAGTCTATTCAACTGCTTCTGACTTTTTCTTCCAAGTTGTATTCGTAGCCACTGCAATGTCAATTGTATCTGGTGCTGTTGCTGAGCGTATGAAACTTTGGTCTTTTCTTCTTTTCTCTGTCGTGATGACAGGTTTTATCTATCCAATGGAAGGTTCTTGGACTTGGGGTGGGCAGAAAGTCTTTGGTCTTTATGACCTTGCTGAAGCTGGTTTTGTAGACTTTGCAGGCTCTGGTATTGTTCATATGGCTGGTGCTGCTGCAGCGCTTTCTGGTGTTATTTTCCTTGGCGCTCGTAAAGGCAAGTATGGCCCTAAAGGCGAGGCCCGTGCGATTCCAGGTGCTAACCTTCCATTAGCAACACTTGGTACATTTATTCTTTGGATGGGCTGGTTTGGTTTTAACGGTGGTTCAGTTTTAAAGACAAGTGATGTTTCCAATGCAAATGCTGTTGCTCTTGTATTCCTAAATACAAACGCTGCAGCAGCAACAGGTGCTATTGGTGCACTTCTTATTGCAAGATTGAAGTTTGGTAAGTCTGATCTAACAATGCTTCTCAACGGAGCCCTTGCTGGTCTTGTTGCCATTACTGCTGGTCCTGATACACCAACGCCACTTATCGCAAGTATTATTGGTCTTATTGCTGGTGTAATCGTTGTATTCTCAATCCTAGCCCTCGACAAAATTAAAATTGACGATCCAGTTGGTGCGATTTCTGTCCACGGTGTGGTCGGTTTCTTTGGCTTAATGTGTGTACCGCTTACAAATAGTGATTCATCATTCTCAGGCCAGATTATTGGTGCAGTTACTATTTTTGCTTGGGTCTTTATCACTAGCAGTATTGTTTGGCTTGCACTTAGAGCAACTATTGGTATTCGTGTTACTGAAGAAGAAGAGTATAAAGGGATGGATGTTGTTGACTGTGGTATGGAAGCATATCCAGAGTTTACAAAACAGGGATAATTATTATTCTTCAGAATCTATTCTTAAATTAAATAAGGGCTTTAGAGCCCTTATTTTTTAAAGTGTTGTTGGATCTGAAAAGCTGCCAGGAATACTATAAGAACGGGAAAGAGGTTCAACGCTAGGGTTATCGATGGAATCTCTATAGCCATTAAAACCATAAACAGCATCTGTAATTGATTTTTGACATATAGACACAGCATTCGCAAGTTCACTCATACTTCCTTTGGTGGATTCATGAAATGCTTGGAAACCATCTCTAATAGAATGTTTAGCAGCCCGAATGCTTAAAGCACTATAGGCTTGGCCTACAGCGTTAAGGCATAACCCAGCACCTGCAGCAATAGTGGCCCCGCCAACAAAAGGATTGTTATCGTATTGCGCACTTCCAACAAGTGCCATACCTACACCAGTGGCAAAAGTACCTAATGCTTGGCATGTTGTGCCAATAGTTAAATTGACTTTAAGTTTATGCGCTGCATCTGTCGTATCAGCTATAAGTGTAGTAACTGCTTGTTTTGCTATTGGCGTATGATTGGTTTTGACTTTTCCAATAGCTTTAAGTGCCATTCCAATTTCTTGCTGAACTAATTGCGCATATTCTTCTGCAGATTGAAGACCTTCTCGTGTTTGTCTCATTTTTTTATTTTTAGAAAGACCCCAGTAAGTTGCCCGGCTTGTTAATGACTTGTGTTTCGCTGCTTCACCTTGCTCTATGCCTGCACGCATGATTTTAGATGTCATGGCGTTTTCAGCATGAGCTAAGCTAAGCGTGCCTTTATTTTTAATATGCTCAGCGTTATGACTTACAACTTCTGTTTCTATCTCCGAAAGCCTTTTTTGCAGATGCTTATTTCTATTTGTCTCAACTTGGTATTTCCCTGCCATACGCATAATTTTATTTAATCCTCTTGCGTTGACAATACCTTGTACATTTTTATTTGAGTTTGAGATTTGCTCACCTAAAAGGCTGAACTCTGTTTGACACTTGGACATAAATCGCTGCTGTACACGTTTATTGCTCACATCCACTTGTAATGAAAGGGCTTGAACTTGATTATCACTGTCTTCATGGTGTGGTTTAATTACAAGCTGCAGAAATGGGTTGTTTTTTTCTTGTAAGCTAGTCACTTGCACATCAAAACTAGCATGTATGAGCTTATTTTCACCAAAGGCATGTAAGTCGCGCATGTTATCTGCTAAGGCATTTGCGGTAGAAATAAGAGGTGCTGTCGTTGTCAATATATTTGCAAGAGGTGTTTGCTGAGCAAATACAGCTTGATCAAGTTTATGATTTGGAAATATATGATTGAGTTGGGTAACAGGGGTTGAGACCATAACTTTTAACTCTTATTTTAATTTATGTTCAACTAAAAGTATTTTCTTTTAGCGCCTTAGAGAGTTACTGCTCATGTGAAAATGATTTCAATCATTTTCACCGCTTTGGGCTTATAAAAGTATTAGAGCAAATCATCTAAATTGCATGTGGATATCTTGGTTCTTTTTGACTCAGTATTCAAATTTTGTAATCGCTTTTATAGCTTTAGATATACGGTGAAACTTATCCTTTTGATTCCCTTGAATAAAATTTGTTAAGTTCTTATGTTACTTACACAGGTTTAGTAACAATTAAACCTTACCTGATTGCAAGGCTTTGAAAGGTGGTGCTATATTGCCATTTTTAATTTTGTACATGGATGTGCAAGTAATACCCTAAGTAGTTTTAAAGCCATGGAGTGGCATTAAGATTTAAGCAGGTTTGTGATATGCCAAATTCTAGAGTCAGCACAGCGAGTCATGCTTCAAGTGCCAATGTTTTTTGTGCTGTTTGTAGAGATGATTTTCCAAAAGGGACACCATCAAGGCTTTCTCAAATTTGCGGTCGACAACCGCCTCATCGAAATCAAATAATCTGTGACCCTTGCTACGGAGATATGCGCAATGCAAGTGAAGACCGGTGCCCCTTGTGTCGAGGTCGTTTTAACTCAAAAGGGCGCTGGATTCCTTTTGATTCTGAACGAAATGACCGAGCAAAAGCAGAGAGTTATGCAAGAGCACAAGAATTTCAAGCAAGGCTAGATAGAGGAGAGGAGTTGCCGCCAGCTGATCCACCTTCAAGAGCTTCGAGTATTGCTCCTTCTGTTAGTTCGAAAACGTCACGACACTCGAATGCAAGTAGAGCAACTGTGACTCAAATGAACACGACAGGTATTGCTGGAGACCGTGATCTTACACCAAGAGCAAGCCGTGCTCCTTCCGTAAGTGCGCAATCTATAAGTGCTCAGTCAATGCGAAGCCATCGAAGTCATGCTTCACGACGATCGCAAGCTCAACCGCCAATGTCACCTGTCGAGCCTAGTATGCCTGCACTTGATACACTCTCGATTTCAAATGATATTGAACCAATGCCTGCACCATCTTCAATGGCAGGAATTCCCATGAGCCCAACACCTGGCTCAGTTGTTGGTTTTAATATGAGTAACTCTATTGATGGTGATGGTGAAGTATCTAGCTTTGGTGCTGAGCTGATGCAACGTGGGCCTTCCACGAACCCCCATCCTGAGTATGCTCAATCAACTCATAGTTTTGAAAATGATGACATGAGTGTACATACATTTAGTGACCCTGTACCAACTCGTGAAAGAGTTCTTGGCGCTCGTACAAACATATCAAGAACATCAGTTGCCAGCAAAAGTAGTATTCGTACCATGATGAGTGATTTATCTACTACTTCAACGCGTACAACTATTATTCGTGACCCAGAAACAAATCAGCCAATGATTTCAAGAAGCAAAGCTGGGCAAGCTCGTAAAGTTTCATTTGCGGAAAAGTTCGCGCAGTACACTTTGACTTAAAAAGAGCTGTCTGTTCCTGTACCAATAAAAAAGCGCTTTAAATAAAGCGCTTTTTTATTGGTTATGATAGAGCTGGATTAAAAACCAATTGGCCAGCCAGCTGTAAGCCAAATAACCAGTAATATTATCCATGAAAGTAAAAATGCAAATGAATATGGAATCATCATAGCAAGTATAGTACCAAGGTGAGATGACTTTGAATGTTGCTGTGCGTAGGCAAGAATAAGTGCAAAATACGGCATTAATGGTGTAATAATATTTGTGCTGCTATCTCCAACACGATAAGCAAGCTGACTGTAAGCTGGATCTATATTGAGTAGCATTAACATCGGAACAAGGATTGGTGCCATTAACGCCCATTTGGCAGATGCACTGCCAATCATAAGGTTAACAAGACTTGAAAATAGAACAATAATAACCAGTAAGAGTGTTGGTGAAAGTTTCCATTGTGTTAATAGCTCTGCACCTTGAATTGCACCAATTAAACCTAATTCCGTCCAATTAAAATAAGCAACAAACTGAGCTGCAAAAAACATAAGTACAAGATAGCCAGCCATTGATGAAAAGGTTTTCTCCATGGAAATAACTGTCCAGTGCGTTTCTTCTTGAGTAGCTTTTTTAATTGTCATACTGCCATACACAAGACCAATTAAAGCAAATCCTAGCGCAATTAAAACAACTAAACCTTTCATGCCTTCTTGCATTGGGATTACATTTGTTTGAAAACCTGCAATAACTGCGATGGTGTAAATTAGGCCAATAATAGAAGAGATTCGAAATGCGCTTGGTGAATATGCAGCTTTAGTATGGCTTTCATCTGGCTCATCAATTTGAGCCCCTGTCTTTTTTAAATAAGGTTCAACAATATAGTCAGTAATTAAGCCACCAATAATTGTAATTAAAAAAGTTGACACCAATAAGAACCAGTAATTGCTAGAAGGATTAAGTTCATAGTCTGGTTTTATAATTTGAGCTGCTTCGACAGTAAGCCCTGACAGAACAATATCCACTGGGCCTATTACAAGATTAGCGCTGTAGCCGCCGGATACACCAGCAAAAGCAGCTGCTATACCAGCCAAAGGATGTCGGCCAAAGGATTTATAAATAAGAGCTGCTAAGGGGATCAATACAATATAACCAGCATCAGCAGCTAAGTTAGAAAGAACACCTATAAAGACAAGCGCATAACTTAAAAAGGCTTTTGGGGCTTTTTCAGTAAAGGCTTTAATAATTGCTGGTAGATACCCTGAATGATCTGCTAAACCAATACCAATCATAGCGACAAGTACAGGGCCAAGGGGGGCAAAGTTCATAAAGTTACTCACGGTATTTGTGAGCATATAAAGAAAGCCTGCTTCAGAGACTAAGCTTTTTGCCTCAATAATATCTTTAGAAATAGGGTGAGTAGCACTGGTACCAAGCAGTGTGAATACAAATGAAGCGATAATGATGATAAGACAAAGCGCTGCAAAAGCGAGGGTAGGGTGCGGTAATTTTCTACCAATATTTTCAATGCGCGAGAGAAGTGCGAGCATGTTATTTTCCTATCGTATTTAAATAACGAATCTATACCCATTGCTCGCACTCGCTAGGCTATACGATTAGAATTTCGCGGAACCTGGTGTACGAGGGAATGGAATTGCATCACGAACGTTTTCCATACCAGTGATGTAGCTGATTAAACGTTCAAAGCCAAGACCGAAGCCACCGTGAGGTACTGTACCAAATCTACGAAGATCTCTGTACCACCAAAGCTCTTCTTTGATACCAAGCTTATCCATTTTCTGGTCAAGTAGCTCAATACGTTCTTCACGTTGGCTACCACCGATAATTTCACCCAAGCCTGGAACCAGTACATCCATAGCAGCAACAGTTTTTTGATCATCATTGCGACGCATATAGAAGGATTTAATCTCTTCTGGGTAGTCTGTCAAAATGACAGGCGCTTTTAGGTGTTGCTCAGTAATAAAACGTTCGTGCTCTGAAGCAAGGTCAACGCCCCAAGAAACAGGGAATTCAAAGTCTTGGCCACTCTTTTCTAAGATAGACACTGCATCTGTATAAGTCATGCGCTGGAAGCCAGACTCGACAATATGTTGAAGGCGAGTGATCGCTTCTGGTTCGATACGTTGTGCAAAGAAAGCCATGTCTTCTTCACAGCTCTCAAGAACGCCTTTGGCAATAAACTTAAGCATATCTTCTGCAAGCTGTTGCAGGTCTTCAAAAGTACCGAATGCGAGTTCAGGCTCGATCATCCAGAACTCAGCAAGGTGACGGCTTGTGTGAGAGTTTTCTGCACGGAATGTTGGACCAAATGTGTAAATTTGCCCCATGCCACAGGCCATTGCTTCACCATGAAGCTGGCCTGAAACTGTAAGGTAGCTTGGAGATGCAAAGAAGTCTTGAGACCAATCAATCTGACCATCTGGTGTTTTTGGCACATTGAGCATGTCAAAGTGGCTGACTCGTAGAAGTTCGCCCGCACCTTCGCAGTCGGATGTGGATATAACTGGTGTATTAACCCAAAGGTATTCCTGTTGATCAAAGAATTGGTGAACAAGCTGGCTTACCCTATGGCGTACACGAGTGATTGCACCAAATGCATTTGTGCGTGGGCGAAGGTGAGCTTGTGTTCTTAAAAACTCAAATGTATGACGTTTTTTAGAGATAGGATAGGCTTCAGGGTCATCAACAAAACCATGCACTTCAACAGATTCTGCTTGGATTTCAACAGCCTGACCTTTGCCTTGTGAGGCAACAAGTTTACCTGTCGCTTTAATAGAACATCCTGCAGATAATTTTAGTATCTCTGATTCATAATTGGGTAAGCTTTTATCTGCGATAATTTGCACGCAGCTAAAGCAAGAGCCATCATTCAATTCAATAAAAGAAAAGCCTGCTTTTGAATCTCTTCTGGAGCGTACCCAACCATTGAGAGTTACGATTTGATCCAGTTGAGGGCCTTGATCTTTCGGCGCGTTTTCGCTGCCAGCGGCAAGTAGGTGTTTGATGCGGTATGTTGTCATTATCGCTCCTTATGAATTGTCATGAGAACTCTGTAGCTTTGACGACCTATTGCTTAGGCGCAAGTGAAACCGACAAGCTTATAAATGACTTAAGTGTACTATATACATCACAGAAAGTAATCCAGCCTAAAAAGATTAATAAAAGAAGATTTTTTTACGCAAAAGTGATACTGCGATGTATAGCCTAGGTTTCTAAGTAAATATTGATTGATAACAGTATCTGAATGGCCCATGTGTGAAATCTCTGAAGGCTAAAAGATGCTAGGAAGTAAAGAGAAGGGTTAGCAATGAGTGAAAAAGACATTGATATGATTGAGAGAGTGATACATATCAATAAAGATGCATCGCAGTTTTTTAAGGCAATTCAGCAAAGTGCTGAGAGCTTTGAGCTGAAAGGTCGTATGGCCGCACTATATGAAATTCATAGAAATATTGTGCAAAACCTTAAAATGCATCTAACTCTTAAAGAAAATAAAGATCAGCATACACTTGAAGATGAACTTAAAGTGGCCAAAAATGATGAAATATTTAATGAGTGTTTTACTAAGTTAAATGCTCAAAATGATCATGAGCTTATTGGTCAAATTGAAGCAGCAGAAGATCAGTGTGAAGGTATGATTAAAAACATGGTCAAAGACAGTGAGGTCTTAAAATCAACAAAGGAAGTGATTGCGCGCCAAATGCTTTATTTGAAGAAGTCATTTGAATATTTCAAATCACTGAAGTCGATTTAAGGTTTAAGGGGGAGAGATCCTCCTGATCATCTACCCCCTACAACTCTACTCACTTCTTCCTTTCCGTGATGACGTAGAGTTGCTAAACGCTTAAAGTGGTCTCTCAGTATGAGTCCGTCCATCTTGAGAGTGATTTTAGAATAAGCGCTGAATATGAATAAAGGATTACAGTGCATTATTTTTATGTGATTTTTTGGATGGTCTTTCCGATATTTTTCGCTTTAATCTGATGAATAAACGATTTAGGCCGTATCTGGTCCTTAAAATGTTTGAGGGTCAACATTATGTTTATTCTCAAGCCACTTTGCCATATTGGTAGGTGGTGCAGCGGTTAAGATCAGGTTTGGTTTATCATCCATTGGGATTGTAAGGCGGCGAGCATGAAGCATAAGGCCTGAGTAGCCTGCTTTTTTTGCTTTGGCGTTATCAGATTGGTCCGTATATTTGTCATCTCCAAGAATAGGGCTGCCAAGAGATTGGGAGTGAACACGTATTTGGTGGGTTCTTCCTGTTACTGGCTTTGCAAGTACCCAAGTGTATCCTGGTGTTCTGCCTTGAACCTCAAATAGTGTTTCAGCATCTTGGCCTGTTGGGTCAACTCGAACAATACGAGCACCTCCAGCAAGTTGGTTTTTCTTAAGAGGCGCAGTGACTCTATGCTTATCTTGCTTTAAATCTCCTACAAGAATTGCCCAGTACTCCTTATGAACTGTGTTATCACGGAAAGCTTGATGCAGGCGTCTCAGCTCACTGCGTCGTTTTGCAATCATAATTAAGCCGGATGTTTCTCTGTCGAGTCTGTGCACCAGTTCCCAGTTTTTAGCATGCTGAAAATGGCGTCTAATAAGCTCTATAAGGCCTAGATGGATACCACTACCACCGTGTACCGCTAAGCTTGGTGGCTTATTAATGACTAAAAGTTTGTTGTCTTCGTAAATAACCCATTCTTTCAGTCGTGCTGCAAATGCTTCGTTCGCTGCTTCATCAGTACAAGACTTAGGTTTTGATTCCACTCGAACAGGCGGAAGACGTAAAATATCGTTGGTCTGAAGTTTGTACTCTGCTTTTTTGCGAGACTTGTTGATGCGAACTTCGCTACGTCTAAGAAGATTATAAATACGCGACTTTGGCACTTTTTTTAAGTGTCTAATCAAGAAGTTATCAAGTCTTTGACCTTCGTCATCCCGTGATATCCGAATATATTGAACCTGAGCTAATGATTCACATTGAAATTTGTGGCTCGGAATAATGTTCTGATCAGATTCATTGCTCATAGGTGAGGTGCTCGCAGGCTGAAGATGTTGCTAATAGTAATTGGCGTTTGAAGAGCTGCATTGTCGCAAACAAGCAGGTTGGAATCAATATCTAATAAAAATAAGTGGGATCTAGTTGAGGGGGATTACAGGAATACGTGCGAGGAAAGTAATCTGTATGCTTAATAAAAAAGCGGCAATAAAGCCGCTTATTTATTTTCTGGCGATAACCCACACTGCGTGGATAACACCAGGGAAGTATCCAAGTATTGTTAGCACAATATTGATCCAAAATGATGCGCCGAAACCAACTTGTAGAAATACACCAAGTGGTGGCAGTAATATTGATAACGCTAGTCTTAAAATATCCATAAAATTAATCCTCTCAAAAAATGAATAATTTAAAATTAGCAAAGGTCTTGTGAAATAAAGATGAAGTTATCTCAGCCTAACATTAAGTTCATCAACAACAGGAGCCCAGTCCGCATCATTTTCCTTTAGTTGCTTTAAAAAGAGAGATTGATTGCGAGTCCAGCAGGTAGCATCGTGAAGCTCAATATCAGCCGGTATTCTCCCGTTTTGTTCAATAAATTTTGCAATTGATCTATCAGAGCTATCGAGGCCAAGCTGTTCAAAGAGTGTCTTGATAGTATGTTTTAGAGTATCCATAAGTCATATCCTAGTAGATGTTTTGTATAAGGTTTTAAAAGCAAATTTAAAAAGCTGACTGATGAAAAAAATAATCACCCATGCTTAGGTTATTGCTGGATTTGTATCTACGATGTGAATAGCTTATTTGGCTTTTTTATTATTAAAAAATTTATCCTCTGTTCAAATAAATTCACAAATCGTTTTAGTTGAATAGTGCTTCAATATGAGTTGTGTTTTTTAGAATTTAATAATTTGATGTTGAGCTTATTAGAAGGTTACTTTTTAGTACAAAAAGAGGCTAGGGAATTCAAGCTGAGCAGCAAGCTATTAATAGATGTAGGTCCTAAATATCTTAACTCCAAGGAGAATTACTATGGCACGCACAGGTATTTTAAAAATGACAGCTCTCACTTTAGCAATTGCCTTTTCTGGGTATGCTTCTGCTCAAACAATGTCTGACTCTATTGATGAAACGCAACAGTCGGTGAGCAATACTGCAGACAAGGTTATTGCATCAACAAAAGACACGATGAAAGACTGGTCTCAAGAAACTAAAGAGGCTTGGAGACAGGGAAAGCTGGAGAGTGTTTACATGCTTAACAGTCATTTAAGTGCTTATGATATCAACACAGAAGTCCACGGTGATAAAGCCTTCCTCTCTGGTGTTGTGAGTTCTGAAGTTGAAAAAGAGCTAGCACAAGAATTAGCCAAGAGTATTAATGGTATCGACGATGTTGAGAATAACTTAACGATCAATGCTGACCATCAGAAACCTATGGATGAAGTTGCTAAGGAAACTCATAGCTTTGGTGAAACTATTTCAGATGCAACCACTACTGCAAGTGTAAAAATGAAACTTATTTCAAGTGAAGTCAAGGCTCGTGATATTAACGTAGATACTCAAAATGGTGTTGTTACTTTGACGGGCTCGACTGATAGCGAAGTGAAGTCAAATCTTGCAGAGCAGATCGCAAAAAATACTGATGGTGTTAAATCTGTTAAAAATAATCTTACGGTCGCTGGCCTAAAATAATGTGTATAGAGCATCTTAGCAATTGTTAAGATGCTCTTAGGAGGATGACATGTTAACTCCGAAAACTCAGCCACAAATTGAAAGAGCTGAGGTTGTCAAAATAATAAATATGAATAAAGATGCCGTTGTTCTTTATGGAATTGCTTCAAAAAAAGTCAAAAATAATGCTCTAAAGAATACCCTTATTGAGCTTGAAATTATTCATTTAAATTTAATTGAAAGGCTTCAGCAATACCTTGGAGGCAGCAAATATTTTCGGCGCAAGGCTATTAAACCTCACGAAACGTTCATAGGTGGAACTCAGCGGTTACTAGGAGAAATAGAAGCACAGTTTTCCAACACTCCAGAAAAAGTTTTCATACGAAATTTAAAAGATCTAGAAGAGCGATGTCTTCACTATTTGGAGCAGACCTTATATGAGAAAATATTAACTAAGAGTTTAAAGCAAAGCTTGTATCGAGAGTTGCAGGAGCTGCGACGTACCTATGAATATATGAAGTCAATTAAAGAGTCGGCTACGGCTGTTGACTAGCTAAAGGAGAGGGATCTTTAGATGAAATATTTAACGCTATCTTTTGTTATGTTTTCTTTAACTGGTTTGAGCCATACTGGTTTTGCTCAAGATGTAGGTAAATCTCATTATGCAACTGACCAGTTAGCGGTTGTCACATCACAAGTACAACTTCCTGATGAGCAGGCTTATTTAGCAACACAGCAATCTGTTTTATCTTCACTTGAAATACAGCAACTGCCCGTACATGAAATGACAGTAACTCACTTTAATGGCGAAGTAACTCTCTCTGGTTATGTTAATACGGCTGCAGAGGCTAAAAGGGCAGCGATTATTGCTTCAAAAACACCCGGTGTTATTAAAGTTAATAACTATTTAGTACCTCGCTACCGATATTGATACTCTTTAATGTGCCTAGTCACAATATATCCATATCATCTTCTCCATAATAGACACTAATGAATAACTTTCTCGATTTAATGAGATAGCTAATACATTGGGTTATCGTTTAATTGAAAAAATATTATTTTTAATTTCTTGCTTGCAAGTAACTACGAGGAGACGTTATGGACTCACAAACAATGGACAGTCTTATGAAGGACATTCGCGACTGGCGCGAATCTAACCCTCCTAAGCAAAGTCAAGGCCGTTTTCCTGATAAAATTAAAGATTCAATTGTCAGCCTGTCAGAAGAGATGGACTACAGCGACTTAGCATCTGAATTTGAAATTTCTGAGAGAACTATAAAGAAATGGATAGATCAATCAAAGCGTGAATCTACAGACCCTGCCGGTAGCCAGTTTTTAGCACAATTTATGGATGCTTTTGATGCTACCTTTCAAGACGATATAAAACCTCGTGATGCGCAAACTCAAGTGAGGGTCGTCTTCGAACGTAATAACTCCAAGATGACTGCGTTTTTAGAGTTCGAGCAGTTTCAAAAGCTTGTGTTCAATCTTCTAAGTAGTACTTCATAAAAAGGCTAGGCTCCACTTAGTGCGGTGAATATGTAACTCCTATTGCCATACTTGCCCTATGTTATGGATAATGGCAGTTTAGTGGGCAGACTTTTATTTTATAAACCAATACTTTCAATGGCTTAGCTTTTTTTTGCCCAAAATAAGTTTTTACTAATGGGTAAAATACATGCCAAGAGTTGTCTATAGCACTAGTAATCAGGTTAGAAGTTCAAATCAAACCTCATCTCAAATGCCAATTCGTACTGGCCGTAATTCAACAAGCTCAAGCTCTAGGCCTACCCATGCTCGAGATATGGCAAGGCCGACAAATAGTAATGTCATTAGAAATGCGGTTGCACTCAACATTGCAAAATCAACTAAAGGGCTGATTGTTCCGCTTGATGATATTCGAGACTTCAAAACAGGACTACTGCCAAACTACATGAAATATACTGTTGTTTCTGAGCCTGGTACTGATGAAGCAGCAATTGCTTTGCGGGTCAATGTCGGAAGTTACAGTGATCCTAAGGATTGGCAAGGTACAGCCCATGCGACTGAGCATGATGTTTTTATTTCTTCTGCAAAATATGCCGAAGTTGATACTCTCACTAATCTTACTGGTAGATGGGGTGGTGCAACTAATGCATATACATCAGACATGGAAACTGTTTACGAAGTTGAAATTTTAGATCCAAGTGAAGGCCGTGAGTTATATAATGGCAGGCCAAAACTTCAACATACCCTTGATGTCTTTAGCTCTCTTTTTATTGCTCCAACGTTTGATCCAAGATACGTGGATAAAGAGCGAAACGCAGTGCATGATGAATATGCACTAAAAGAGCTTGACCCTTATCGCCGCTGTAGAGCAGTGTTATTTCAAGTGATTAATCAAAACCACCCCTCTGCACACTTTGGGTCTGGCAATAAACATAGTTTGGCTGATGGCCCAGGTCGTGACTTGCGTACAGTTGTATCAAACTTTTTTGATCAACATTATTCTGCTGCAGAAATGCATATATCAGTTGTAGGGCCTCAGCCAGTACCTACTCTTGAGCGATGGGTGCAAGAAACGATGTCTCAAGTACAACTATTGGAGCGTGAGCATCCTGACTATGCGACGGAACCCTTGTTTCCTGTAGGAATGAAGTCGCAGTTTGTTCAAGTGAGAAGTGAGGACAATTCACGACATCTTACATTGTGGTTCCAAACGAAAGATTTCAATACTTATAAGCAAACCAGTCCTGAGTGGATAATTCAATCTGTACTACAAGATAAGAGACAGGGCTCGCTATATTCAATGATGGCAGATAAGAATTGGATTAAAAATATTAGAGTTCAATCTGAGTCAAATGATGGAAAACGATCGCTATTAGGAATCAACCTTGAACTTCGTAAAGAAGGGTTTCGACAGTATAAAAATGTGACTAAAACTGTCTTTGCGTATCTCGACTTTATGAGTAAAAACTTAAGTACGAGTTACGTTGCAGATAAATATCGTGAAGGGCGAGAGCAAAATCAAGATCACTGGTTGACCGGTGGTAAGTTAAGCGCCCTCGATACAGCATTAAAACTAGTCGAAAATACAACTCGTTATAATTACTCCGATCTTTTAATTGAAGATACTATGTTGAATCAAGATATTATGGAAACTCAACATATTTTATCGGATTTAAAACCAAATAAAATGATTAGTATACTATCTGCTCCAAGACTAGTGACTGATAAACTTGAGCCTTGGTACAGTGTTGGGTACAAGGTTAATAAGCTCCCAGATGCTGATGTTGAAACTTATTCAAGGGCAAGACTTGGAGAGGGTGCTAGGTTGCCAGGTCTGAACCCTTATATAGCCTCTAATGTCGTAAAATATAGCGATAGAGCACATACGCGAGAAGTCCCTGCAATTAGGCATAAAAGTCATGGTTTCGAAGTCTGGTCTATGCCAAAAGTTTTCGCAAATGCAACCAAGGCGCATTACCGTATTGCATTAAAAAATGCAGTTTTGTTCAATGGGCCAAAAGATCAAGCCTGCATGGCAGTCTATTTACGACTTATACGAAATTCATTAACTAAATATGACACACTAAGTAAAGATGCTTCGCAGCGTTTTTCGGTAGTAGGGCGTGAGTTTGGTTTCGATATTGCCTTGGATGGAAAAGGCTATAGCCGTAAACAAATGGACTTGCTCGATAGGATTTTCCGAACAATTCATCATGTGCAGCCTGACCAGGATACCGTCAATATGCATATTGAAGAAATGCGTGAGTCTATAGAAAATAGCTTGTCAAAAGGCATTGACAGTCTTATGGCTCAGGAAGAAGACACAATTTTAGTGCCTGGTGAGCTTAGCGATGAGGCGCTTTATAATACTTTAAATAATATTGAACCTCGAGATGTCATTCGCTTTATAAGAAACTTTATGAATGGCCCTGAAGTTCTTTCGTTTATACACGGTAATATCTCCGATGAGAGTGTTCAATCATTTGCCAATATGATTAATCAAAATGTCACATTACCTCAAGGTGCTATTGTTGAGCCGGAAAAAATTCTATTAAAGCTTGATCAGCAGTATGTGCATTCAGTGAATAGTGATTTTTATTTCGCCAAAAATGATCGAATTAATGGCTATCAACATACATTTTTAGCCCATGGGCAAAGTGTTAAGGAACATGCAGCTTTTGCTATTATCTCGCAAATGATGGATAAAGCCTTTTTCTCCGAGGCTAGAACAGAAAATCAAGTTGGTTATTCTTTAGGGGTACTTCCGACAAAAAATGGTGCTTATGGCGGTTTAACGTTTGTTGCCAATTCAAGCAATAAATCAGTGCCTGAAATTCATGAAATTTGCAATTCGTTTTTGCTTGGTTTTCTAAGTACTTTTGATCAAATGTCTCAAGAAGAGTTTGATGGGTATAAGGAAAACCTTTTACACGAGCTAGGCTATAGCGGTAAAAGCTCAGAGACTGTTGCTAATATGCATTGGGGTATGCTTAATAGAGAAAAAGCATTTGGGCAAAAAAGCTATACATTTAATTTAAAAGATGCAATAGAGGATATTTCAATAAATCGAGTGAAGCGAATATTTGAGGAACAGATGTTTTCAGAGCCGCATTCATTACTCACATTTATGGACAAAAATAATACAAATTGGAGACCTGCAGATTTTGAGATTATTTAGCTTACGCTCTTACGTATGTTGACAAATGTTAAAAAAGCCGCAAATGCGGCCTTTTTAATGTTGTTTCTACTTACCGAATAACCCTTTAAGTGATGTGCCGAGCTTTTCTTCAATTTTGGCTTTGGCTTTATCTTCCACTTCTTTTAATTCTTCCCGAGCTTTTTCTTCATGAGGGGCTAGTTCTTCTTTAATTTTATTTTTGACTTCATTTTTAGCCAGCTCTTTCAGAAGAGGTTTGAGAGCAGAGGTGTCTACGCCACAGCTAAATTCACCAGCTAAAGATCCAGTGCATGATAAAGGCCAAGTCAGGTCAGCTAGCTCTTGTTTTTCAAAGGGAAGCTTGACGGCTGTTTTGAGTGTAAGCTTTTCAGTGAGTCGGCCATAAGAAAACTGGCCTTCGATTGGCTGACCATCAAGTGTTGCATTAATAGTTTGGCTTTGAATAGTTTGAGGTGTTATTTGAATCTGAGCCAGAAGCTTATCTAACTCAGTTGTGCCTCGTAATATTTTCGGCGTTTTCAATGTGCCTAGCTGTTCTTGAATCTTTGGAAATTGCTGTAATAGAGTAGCAATGTCACCAGTTTTACTCTGGAGCTTATTCCACACAATTTCGTTAAAATTGACTTTAGGAAGGGTGGCGTTTTCCATCGTTAAGCCGCTCATACCTGTAAGACCTTTTATCAGTTCTTCTACAGTATCACCAGTTGTTTTTACATCGACTTCAGACTTGATTGTGCCGCTAATAGGTTGTACACCCATCCACGTTTTAAGGATATCTGCAATGCCCATGTTATTTACATCAAGGTCAACTTTTAGTTTTGCAGGCGTCGGGTTTACATCAAGCTCTACATTGCCTTTAGCGACACCTTCATATGCTTCAAGTTTAACGTTGTGCATGGTGACATATCCTTTTTGAACCTTTCCTTCCATTTCAAAATGATGGGAAGCACCATTCATAATAATGTCTTTTAGGTTTAAATTGGCTTCAACATTAAGGCCTTTAATAAGTTCTTTTGGTAATTCGATTGGCTCTGCTTTGGTTTGTGCTGTTTCTTTTTCAGATGCATTACTCTCTTTGCTTTCAGGTATAATTGTCATCCATGCATCTAGGTTTAAAGGCTCAAGGGTTAAGTCTGTTTTAATCGCAGTATTGACTGTGTTGATGCTAGCATTACCATTTAAAGTCAGCGTTTGCTCTTTTTCTTGGCCTTTAATGCCAACAGACATTTTATTGAGTTCAATAAGAGAGAAGTCATTATTTATATTGATGTTGGAATTAAATGAAGCATCAAACTCTTGTGGTTCTGGGTCTGTTACTTTGATGTGTGCTGAAAGCATTGTAGGAATAGGGTCTGTAAACTGAATGTTGCGAATATCAAGGTTAAATTTGCTAATTTCTGCTTGAGTTTGCCCAGAGACTTTGACAAGTCCATTTGTAATTCCAACATGATCTACCGCAATGTTTAAAGCTTCTGATGTTGTTTCAGGTTCTGCTGGTTTGTCATCTGTTGATGACGATTGAGCCTTATCAATCAGTGGCTGCCAGTTATGAGTACCGTCTGCATACTGGTGGAACCAGATTTGCGGCTCTTTTAAGCTTACATGATCAACTTGAACGCTTTTGGATAATAGTGGCAGTACAGCAACTTCGACGCTTGCATTATCGACGGCAAGAAGCTGTTGATGTGATTTTGCTTGAGTGCTGAGCTTAATGCCTTGCAAATCAAGTGCAAAGTTGGGCCAGAATTTCCACTCTATGGATTCCAGCTCAAGTTCAGCACCGAGTTGATCTCGAACTTGTTCCTTAATTGTTGGAATATATTCGTTTGGGTCTATTCGGCTAATCATAAAGATTACTGCAGCAAACAGAACAACAAGCAGTAGTACAATACCGCCAATAATTTTCAAAGCTTTTGCCATGGTGATCCCCAGTGTGAGTCCTAAAAAGGGTCTGAATGGATGTCTCAATTCTTATCTTAAAATGGTGAGTCACTCTCATTTTGAACGGTATCTCATGAAAGTGGCGTCAAGATTGGCTCAATTATAGCTGTAGTTGAAGGTAACGACTCTAAATAAGTAATTGAATTTTCCAGAGCAGTGAAAAGGTGAAGACATTGCCTCCATGGTGTAGAATAGCTAAAAGCTTTAAGCAATATTTTTCCCATGAGGATGGCATGACACAATCATTTATTCATTTACGCTTGCATACAGATGCATCATTGGTGGACGGCTTAGTCCAGCTCAAGCCTTTGATCTCAAAAACTGTTAAAGAAGGCATGGCCGCTGTTGCTATCACTGATTTAAATAACTTTTTTAATCTGGTGAAGTTTCAGAAAACAGCCCATGGAGCAGGTGTAAAGCCAATATACGGTTGCGATATCGAACTCGATTACACTGCAGCTGATGGTTCTAACTATATAGGTGGTGCGACTCTTTTAGCGCAGTCACTTGATGGTTATCGTCAGATTACTGTCTGGCTTTCAAAAGCCTATACAGAAAATCAAAAGCTTGGTAAGCCTGTTGTTAAATGGAATTGGTTGGCGCAAGACATTACTGATGGTGTTATTTTTCTGACTGGTGGCACACGAGGTGTACATGGTAAAGCTCTTAAAGATGGCAACCCTGTAGCCGCTGAAGGGTTCCTGCAAGACGTAAAACAGAAGTTTTCTGATCGTGCTTATATTGAGCTCAACAGAACTGGCCGTGAAGGTGAGAATGAATACATTGCGCAAGCCTGCCAGTTAGCGACTCAGCTTGATTTGCCTGTGGTCGCAACAAACGCAGTGCGATTTCTTGAGGCTGATGATTTTGATGTGCATGAAATTCGCTGTGCTATCCACTCAGGTCATGTTCTTGATGACCCTAAGCGGCCAAAACCTTATACATCAGAGCAGCACTTTAAATCAGCTGCTGAAATGGTCGAGCTGTTCTCTGATATTCCTTCAGCTATTCAAAATACAGTTGAAATTGCCAAGCGATGTAATACCTACATCCCTTTAGGTACTAACTTCTTGCCAGACTTTCAGCCACCAGAAGGTATGACCCTTGATGAGTTTTTCCGTAAGCGCTCACAAGATGGTTTAGAAGAGCGTTTTCAAAAATTGTTCGGTAGCTCGCTAACACAAGAGCAGCGAGATATATACCAAGCACGTCTTGATGAAGAGATCGGCATTATTATTCAGATGGGCTTCCCTGGTTACTTCCTGATCGTAATGGACTTTATTCAGTGGGCTAAAAATAATGGTGTACCAGTTGGGCCTGGAAGGGGTTCTGGTGCTGGTTCTCTTGTTGCTTATGTATTAGGTATCACAGACCTTGATCCTATTAAATACGATCTACTTTTCGAACGTTTCTTGAACCCTGAAAGGGTATCCATGCCTGACTTTGACGTCGACTTTTGTATGGATGGTCGTGACAGAGTTATTGAATATGTTGCAAATCACTATGGTCGTAATGCGGTATCTCAGATTATTACCTTTGGTACGATGGCTGCAAAAGCGGTAATCCGTGACGTAGGTCGTGTGCTTGGTAGGCCATATCCTGTCGTTGATCGAATTTCTAAGATGGTGCCTTTCGAAGTTGGTATGACTTTAACGAAAGCCATGGAACAAGAAGAAGCCATGCAGGCTGCTTATCACAACGATGAAGACGTAAAAGAAATTCTTGATATGGCGCTTAAGCTTGAAGGCATGAAGCGTAACGTCGGTAAGCATGCTGGTGGTGTTGTTATTGCACCATCTAAATTAACGGACTTTGTTCCTCTGTATTGCGATGATGAAGGGAATAACCTTGTAACACAGTTTGATAAAGATGATGTTGAACAAGCTGGCTTGGTTAAGTTTGACTTCTTGGGTCTAAGGACCCTGACAATCGTAGACTGGGCATTAAAAAATATTAAAAAGCGCTATGGTGATGACCCTCAGCATCAAATTGATATAGAGCTTTTACCTTTGGATGATAAGAAGACATTTGATCTTCTTCAGGCTTATGAAACAACGGCGGTATTCCAGCTGGAATCTCGCGGTATGAAGGACCTGATTAAGCGTCTACAGCCATCATGTTTTGAAGATATTATCGCACTGGTAGCCCTTTTCCGACCTGGTCCTTTGCAATCGGGCATGGTAGACGACTTTATCGATCGTAAGCATGGCCGTGCGGAAGTAGAGTACCCACATCCTGATTTGGAGCCAGTATTGGCGAACACCTATGGGGTTATTCTCTATCAGGAACAGGTAATGCAGATTGCGCAGGTGCTTGCAGACTTTACCCTTGGCGGTGCGGATATGCTTCGTCGTGCGATGGGTAAGAAAAAGCCGGAAGAAATGGACAAGATGCGTAAGCTCTTCGTTGAAGGCGCATCTAAAAAAGGCATAGACCCTGAGCTTTCAGGCTCAATCTTCGATTTGATGGAAAAATTCGCAGGTTACGGCTTTAACAAATCTCACTCCGCGGCTTATGCGCTAGTTTCTTATCATACTGCATGGCTTAAAGCTCATTACCCATCTGAATTTATGGCTGCTGTACTTTCTGCTGATATGCATAACACAGATAAGGTTGTAACTCTTATTGAAGAATGCCGAATTATGGGGTTAACGGTTAAACCACCTCATATTCATTATTCTGACTATGCCTTTACTGTATCTGATACAGGTGAAATCATTTATGGTCTTGGTGCTATTAAAGGTTTAGGTGAAGGCCCAATCGAAGAAATTGTGCAACATAGAGGCACAACCTTTAAAGATATTTATAACTTCTGCACAACGGTTGATTCTCGCAAATTTAATAAAAAATCCTTAGAAGCTTTGATTAAATCTGGTGCAATGGATGGTCTAGGCCCTCATCGTGCAAGCATGCTTGCCAATATGGAACGGGCAATGACTGCCGCTAACCAAGAACGTCAGCGCGAAGCTCAGGGCATGATGGACTTGTTCGGTGCTCTTGAAATGGAAGAGGATTCCCCAGCAGTTGAGTGGATTGAGGCTGATAACTGGAGTATGCGCCAAGGGCTTAAATTCGAAAAAGATACATTAGGTCTTTATTTGTCCGGCCACCCCTTAGATGTCTATGAGTCTGAGATCAAATCTCTTGTGAATATGAAGATTTCCGACTTACGCCCAACGGAGAAGGGCAAGCCTGCCAAAATTGCTGGAATCGTTGTTGGTATTAGAATCATGCGTAACAAGAAGGGCAAAAAGATCGCTTTTGTAACAATTGATGATCGTACTGGCAGAATGGATATCTCTTTCTTCTCGGATAAGTACGAAGAACACGCAGAGTTGATTCAAGTCGATAAGTTATTGATGATAGAGGGCGATGTAACCTTTGACGATTACTCTGGTCAGTGTAAAATGTCAGCCAAGCAACTGGTAGATCTTGATCTGTTACGCCAAGAACAGTTGAAAAAAGTGACATTGCGTGGCAATTTAGGCGAGCTAGGTGCGCAGGAAGCCGAGTGGATTGCCCGACTTGTGCAACAACATGCTGGCGGACAGGTTCTTCTTGAGATGAAGTTGGCTTTTGAAGACCAACCTGTTGTGCTGCAACTTGAGGATCAGCGAGTAGTGATCAGCGAGCAGTTGCTTGAGGCGTTGGAACGTATTTGGGGGCGAGATAAAGTCGAGCTGCACTACTAAGGCGGCTTTGAGGTCATGTATGGAGCCTTGCTCCGTGTTATGGTGACTCGAAAGTCAGTTGTGGTAGCGGTGGCTACTGTCTGCTCATCGCATTAAAGGCGGGTTTCTTAAAAGAGAGAGTTTGAGAACCTGAAAAACAAGGCTAAGGCCACGAGAGAGATTATGAATCCAAATTACTTAGATTTTGAACAGCCGATTGTTGAACTTGAAGATAAAATTCGTGAATTGCGAAATGTCACAGACAACAAGCTTGATCTTGAAGACGAAGTAAAGCAGCTTGAAAAGAAAACCAAGCAGCTTATTAAGCAAACTTTTTCGAATCTTACAGACTGGCAGGTTTCTCAATTAGCACGACATCCTCAACGTCCATACACGCTTGATTACATCAACATGATTTTTGACGAATTTGTTGAAATGCATGGTGATAGAGCGTTTGCTGATGATGCTGCTATTGTTGGTGGTGTTGGCCGTATCGAAGATGTATCTGTTGTTGTGATAGGTCATCAAAAAGGCCGTTCAATTCCTGAGAAAGTAAAGCGTAACTTTGGTATGCCAAGACCTGAAGGCTACCGTAAAGCTGCACGTCTTATGCGTGTTGCAGAGCGTTTTAATATGCCAATCGTTACATTCATTGATACACCAGGTGCATACCCAGGTATTGATGCTGAAGAGCGTGGTCAAAGTATTGCAATTGCTGAAAACCTACAGCTTATGGCTGATCTTAAAACACCTATCGTAAGCCTTGTAATTGGTGAAGGTGGTTCTGGTGGTGCTCTAGCAATTGGTGTTGCAGACAAGCTAATGATGCTTGAATACTCAACGTATTCTGTAATTTCCCCAGAAGGCTGCGCTTCTATTCTTTGGAAAACTGCAGCAAAAGCGCCTGATGCAGCCGCAGCAATGGGTGTTTCTGCGCAGAAACTTCTAAGCCTTGGTCTAATTGATGAGATCGTGTCTGAGCCACTAGGTGGTGCGCACCGTGATCCTAAGCAGATGGCTGAGCAAATTAAGCGTGCTGTAACTGCTCAAATTAAGCAGCTTCAAAAGCTACCTCATGATGACCTTATTTCTCAACGCTTTAAGCGTCTTATGAGCTATGGTAGTGAAAAGAACGAAACGCTCTCACTTGATGCGTAATGGTTCTTCTTCGGGCTTGCTTTTAGAGCAAGCCCAAAAACAGCTCCAATACATTTCATCGTATTCGAATGGTCAATTGCATTTCTATGTAGGCGTGAGTGGTGGAGCTGATTCTTTATTTCTTCTCCTTCTTTTTTCTCAGCTGCAAAAGCAAAGCTCTATTCAAGTGACAGCTGTACACGTCAACCATCAATTAAGCCCTAATGCTCATAATTGGCAGACTCATGTTGAAACTATTGCTGACCAGTTTGGAATTCCTTGTATTTCTGAGTCGGTGAACATCCAAGGTGCTAATAATCTTGAAGCCAAAGCAAGAGAAGCACGCTATGGTGTTTTTAAAAAGCATTGTGTAGATGTCAATAATGAGCAACCTATCCTTGTTTTAGGGCATCATGCTCAAGACATGGCAGAAGACTTTTTTTTAAAGTTAATGCGCGGGGGCGGTCCAGGTGCTTTAGCGAGTAAAAATTTTTTTGAAAAACATTATTTAGGTTTTCATGTCTGGAGGCCTTTGCTTAGCTGTTCAAAGCAATGTATTGAAAATGAGCTTATAAAAGCTAATATTCACTCTGTATTTGATGAAAGTAATTTAAACTGTGACTTTAGTCGTAACTATATTCGTCATAAAGTGTTACCACAATTGCAAAATCGTTGGCCACATGTGGTAAGCACTATTAAAAAAACGCAAGAGTGGTGTCGAGAGTCTGAACGTTTAGCTGAAGACTTAGCGGAGCTTGATTATTCCACATTAAAAAAAGAGATATCTCCTGCGTTGATTCCTGGCTTGTGTTTAACGCAATTGGCAGCTCTACCTTTGTATCGATTTAAGAATTTACTTCGCTACTTTTTACATCTTCATCATATTGAACAGATTCGAGAGAGCTTGTTTGATGAAACGCAACGAGTTATTAAGTCAGTTATAAATTCAAATACAGATGGTCAGCAGCCAAAAATACAGGTGTGTATTAAAAAACACATTGACTTGACGGTGACATCATCTGCAGTACTGTTATACCGCAGTTTTACTGGTGCTGAATATTTAAGCGTTGATGACCATGAGGGGCTACGCAATTCTTTTGGGGTTGTGCTCAATTCAGGTGGAAAAATAGATAATAAAGACTATCTTCAACAGCTTATATTATCAGTACCATCTTGGGTGCTAGAGCTATCAGCATCATCTGGAGCAGTCTGGAAAGTGCCAGCTTCAACAGAGAAGCTCAAGCTTCCTTATAAACCTTACGCTATGACTTTTAAAAAACTTTGGTCAGAGTGGAAGATTCCAGTAGTTCTGCGTTCTCGATGGCCTGTTTTATACGATCATCAAGAAAAAATAATTTGTGTGCCGATGCTTTGGTCAGCCTTTTGATGTGCAATAATCGGCTCAGTTTTTGATCAATACACCATTGAGGGTTTTGTATGAAGTTTACTTCTTTATTTCTTGCAGTATTAGGTTCCACGGCTTTAGTGCAGCAGGCAACAGCTGCTGATTTCAGCTATGACAATCTATCTGTAAACTACATTGACGCTGATTACACTGTCTTCAATGATGATTATGCTTTTACAGGTTATGGGCTTAACAGTCGCTTTGCTGTAGCAGAAAATACATATGTGTATGGTAAGTTAGCTCAGCTTACAAATGATGACTATGCTTTTGAGCCCAAAATTCAAACAGCTCAGCTAGGTGCGGGGTTGTATGTTCCTTTCTCTGGTGCAATCGACTTTAATGCATCTATTGGTTACTTCAAGCAGAATATTGAGTTTGGTGCTCTTATCGATACAGATGATACGGGGTTTGTTATGACAGCAGGGCTTATCGCTCAAGTTGGCCAAACAGCAGAGATTCAAGTTGAAGCCGAGAATTTTTTGGTTGATGGCGAGTCTGATACAATGATGAGCTTTGCAGCGCGCTTCCATGCGAGCAAACATTTAGTACCTGAGCTTACAGCACAGAAATCAAATGATTTCCAATCTTTTGGAGCAGGTCTTCAATTCCGTTTCTAGTCTGAAAAGCTTGAGTTTATAGCTTGATCAGAATTAGTCAGCACTATGACTTACATAATTTAGACAGATTAATTTTTGATGTGTATAAATTTGAGTGTGTATGAAAAGCCCGAAATAACGGGCTTTTAGCGACTTTTAAGTGATCATTGTTAATTTGATGGTTAAAAGTCCGAAAAGCAATAGATTGAAAGCTAAGGTGTGGCTCAGGTATAGTATCCAAGTTCAGTTTTTTCATGGAGAATTTAGCATGACCCGATTACAAGAGCGGTCTCTCGATCTAGTGGTGTTTGGCAGTCAAGGAGACCTTGCAAAACGTAAGTTGTTCCCATCTTTATTTGCTTTGTTCTGCAAGCAAGTACTGCCAAAAGATCTTCGAATTATTTCTGTGCTTCGTCGTCCAGTAACTCATGAAGAATTTGTTGCGGATATTACATCCTATATTAAGCCTGTAAATGGTGAAGCTACAGTTAATCAGGAGCTTTGGGCTGAGTTCACTCAAAAAATTCAGCTTCTAGAAATGGAGCTTGATAAGCCTGAAGACTATAAAAAGCTTGCGAAAACGCTCAAAGATGACAGAATCCGTGTTTTCTATCTTGCAATCCCACCGTCAATCTATGGTGAAGTAGCACAGCATTTAGGTGATAAGAAGTGTGTTAACAACAATACCCGTGTAGTTGTTGAGAAGCCACTCGGTCACGATCTTAAGTCTGCTGAGCATATTCTTGATCAGCTTGCTAAAACATTTAAAGAAGAGCAAACATACCGTATCGACCATTACCTTGGTAAAGAAACTGTGCAGAACATTATGGCACTTCGTTTTGGTAATACGATTTTAGAGCCTCTTTGGAAAAATACACATATTGAATATATTCAGATTACAGTTGCTGAATCCCTAGCTGTTGGTACTCGTGCTGGCTATTACGACAATACTGGCGCTCTTCGTGATATGGTTCAAAACCATCTTCTACAGCTTCTTTGTATTGTTGCTATGGAACCACCTGCACAGCTGAATGCATTCTCTGTACGTGATGAGAAGCTAAAAGTGCTTCAATCATTGCGTCCAATTCAATCTCATGATGTCTTGAACCAAACAGTTCGTGGCCAGTATTATGATCTTCAAGGTAAAGGTGGCCCTTGCTACCGTAATGAGCCTGGTGTTAAAGAAGATTCTCAAACAGAAACTTATGTAGCCCTTAAGGTGATGATTGATAACTGGAGATGGGCTGGCATGCCTATTTACCTGCGTACAGGTAAATGCATGAAAGACCAAGCTTCTGAAATCGTGATTCAGTTTAAAAATGTACCACATAAACTGTTCAACAACACAGGTTCAATGATGTCTGCAAATAAGCTTGTTATTAGCTTGCAGCCTAAAGAAACGATCAAGTTATACCTCAATGGTAAATCTCCAGGTCGTGGTATGAATCTTGAGCCTATCGTCTTGAACCTAGACTCTGATAATCGTTCCAAGAAAACAAAAAATTGGGATGCTTATGAGCGTTTGATTCTTGATGTAATGGAAGGTGATCTAACACTCTTCATGCGCGAAAATGATATTAAAGCTGCATGGGAATGGATTGATCCTATTCTTGAAGGTTGGGATAAATTTGGTCAGCAGTCAGCACCATACACTGCTGGTTCATGGGGCCCTATGGAAGCCGATCAGCTTCTCGCCCGTGATGGTTACATCTGGCATAACCCAGAGTCTTAATTGACAAGCCCCCACAAGGGGCTCATAAGCCTTTCAAATAGAGTGCAGTTCACTAAAACTGCACTGCTTATCACAGGAATATCCTGACTTTACTCAGAGCAACTATTGCAAGAGTAAGCAATATAATTCTTACGAAGCGAATGGACTTAATCATGGAATAACGCATGGTGTCTGTTTGAAAGTAAAAGGGAGCAATTTTATGAGCGATCAAGTAAAAGCATGTCTAGAGTGGATTGAAGCATCTAATAAAGATGAACTTGCGGAAGCAATTGTTGAGCGTGTTGCCGCTGATTTAAAAGCATCTGTAGAAAAGCAGGGCCGTGCAAGCATTCTTCTTTCTGGTGGTGGGACACCGCAGGCAGCATATCAACTTTTATCAAAAGCTGATCTTCCATGGGAAAAACTCCAGTTTAGCCTTTCTGACGAGCGTCGCGTTGATGATGGTCACCCAGCATCGAATGCTGTTATGGTTTGGCAGAAGCTTCTTGCTCAACATCCTCAAGCTGAGTGGTTCCCACTTTGGCAAACGGGATGGACAAGCGATGATATTGCTGAAATTAAGGCCCGTACAGCTGAGCTTCAAAGACCTTTTGATGTAACTATTCTTGGTATGGGCGAAGATGGTCATTTTGCATCTCTATTTCCGAACTGTGAAGCAAGCCAGCTTTCATTAGAAGGTAAGTCAGATCAGTTGCTTTGCACAACTGCACCAAATGAGCCACAAGAGCGTATTAGTTGGTCAATGAATGCTCTTATTGATTCTAAAGTGCTCATTCTATACGTGACAGGCGATCGTAAAAAAGAAATTATTGAAGCAGCTCAGCAAGAAGGTACAGCTGAATCTAAACTACCAATTGGGTATTTCTTACGTGCGCTAAAAGCGCAACAAAAAACACTCTTAATTTACTGGGCTTAGTAATAGGCCCTAAATTAGTTATAGACCCTAAAATTAATTGGGGCATTGCTGACATTTTTTTATTAAGAATTAAGAAGTAGTAGAGGCTGTTGCGGAGCCTCTTACTCTAGTAGAGAAGTTTGGAGCTTAACAAATATTCTTAATACTGCTAGAGGGTAAGCTCGAGGAGAGTATTAATGTCGATTCATCCTAAACTTCAGGAAATTACCAATAAAATTATTGAGAAAAGTGAAAAATCAAGAAGTGTTTATCTTAAAAGACTTGCAGAAGATGAGCAGTTTTCACGTCTAACGCATCTATCATGCGGTAATCTCGCCCATGGCGTTGCAGGTTGTAGCAAAGTAGAGCAGCAAGAGTTTTTAAAACCGAATAGCAAAAACTTCGGTATTATTTCTGCATATAACGATGTACTTTCAGCCCATGAACCTTTCCAATTCTATCCAAAAATTCTGAAAGAAGTATTCACCTCATTAGGTGCAACATCTCAATTTGCTGGTGGTGTACCTGCAATGTGTGATGGTGTAACTCAAGGTCAGGTTGGCATGGAAATGTCTCTTTTCAGCCGTGACTTAATTGCTCAATCTGTTGGTATTGCTTTAAGCCATAAAACATTTGATGGCGCGCTTATGCTTGGTATTTGCGATAAAATCGTACCAGGTTTAATTATTGGTGGTCTTCAGTTTGGTCATCTGCCAATGCTGATGATTCCGGGCGGCCCAATGTCTTCTGGACTGCCAAATAAAGAAAAAATCCGTGTTCGCCAAGAGTTTGCCGCTGGTAAAGTGGGTAAAGATGCTCTTATGCAAGCGGAAATGGAAAGTTACCATAGCCCAGGTACATGTACGTTCTACGGTACTGCTAATACGAACCAGATGGTTGTTGAGGCAATGGGTATCCAGCTTCCAGGCTCAAGCTTTGTTCCACCATATACACCTTTACGTGATGCCTATACTCGTGAAGCAGCACACCTTCTTAATGATCTTGCAGGGCAAAAAGACTATGCATTTGGTCGCATTCTTGATGAGCGTTCAATTGTGAATGGTCTTGTTGCTCTTATGGCATCTGGTGGCTCTACAAACCACACAATTCATATGATTGCGATTGCTCGTGCTGCTGGTATTAAAATTGACTGGTCTGATTTTGATGCAATCTCTTCAATCACACCATTACTTGCAAAAATCTACCCAAATGGGCCAGAAGATATCAATGCTTTTGCTCAAGCTGGTGGTACGTCATTCTTATTCTCTCAGTTGCTTGATGCTGGCTTGATGCATGATATTCCAACTGTAACAGGCAAGAGCTTTGCAGAGTCCTACTCGCAAGAAGGTGTTATTGCTGATGAAGCGAATCCAGCTTCAAGCCGTATTGCATGGCAGGCTGGCCCAACAGCCAGCTCAAATGAAGAGGTATTAAGTACACCTGCGAAGCCGTTTGATCCACAAGGTGGCTTAAGACTGATGTCTGGTAATGTTGGTCGCGGTATTGTTAAAAATTCTGCTGTTGCCAAAGAGCATCACTTTATCGAAGGTCCTGCATTTGTATTTAATACACCAGAAGCCCTTGAGGCTTCGTATAAGCAAGGCCGTTTCACTGAAGACTGTGTTCTTGTTTTACGCTATCAAGGACCTAAAGCTTGTGGTATTCCTGAATTACACGGTTTAATGCCTGTTTTTGGTAATCTTCTCGACTCCGGGCTTAAAATCGCACTTGTAACTGATGGTCGTATGTCGGGAGCATCTGGTAAAGTGCCAATTGTACTGCATACATGTCCAGAGGCTTTAGACGGTGGCCCTATAGCGCGAATTCAAGATGGTGATAGACTAAGAGTTGATATGGACGCAGGCAGTGTTGAAGTTTTAAACGTGTCTGATGATGAGTTGAACAACCGTATTGCGCTTGTTCCAGATCTCAGCTATCAATTCCATGGTACAGGTCGTGCATTGTTCCAAATGTACAGACAGTCTGTCAGCCCAGCGGAAGAGGGGGCAACAACATTCCCACTTCCAGGAGAAGAAATGCATTGATTTAATTTTCAATCAATGTAAAAAAACCCGGGCCTAACAAGTTCGGGTTTTTTAGTTTAAGGAATAGTTTTTTAATGGAAGATACTCGACAATTAATAGAATATTTTGCTTCTTCACATATGAAGGTAGATAGCCTAGAGCCAATGACTGCTGATGCGAGCTTTAGAAGTTATTGGAGACTCGTTTCAAATGGGCAATCTTATGTCGTAATGGATTCACCACCTGAACTGGTGGATATGAAACCATTTATCGAACTTGGGCATTGGCTTGCTGAAGCTGGTATTCCTGTTCCTAACATACTGCATGTTGATCCAAACTTTCGATTTATGATTTTGGAAGACTTAGGTCAGGATAATCTTTTTTCTCGTCTTAATCAGACACCAGATATACATTTACTTGAAAAACCAATTGTTGTACTGAAAGATCTTGCTCAGCTTCCCAAAACAGATTTCTTGCCTGAGTTTAAGCGTGAAACTCTAATTAACGAAACATCTTTATTTGATGAATGGTGTCTAGCAAAACTAAATGTTGATGCGCAGCCAGGTGACTTTGATGGTTTGTACAAGCTGTTAGCCGATGCTGCTTTAGATCAGCCGCAGTGCTTTGTTCATCGAGACTATCATAGTTTCAATATTCATTTTTCTGACAAGAAAAAAAGCGGCATAGCGCTTATTGATTTTCAAGATGGTCTCTGGGGGCCTGCTACGTATGATTTAGTGTCAATTCTTTTTGATCGTTATATTACATGGTCTGATGAGCAAGCTTTTGATGCTATTGAGCAGTATCGTCAATTGGCAAAAGTGAATACATCACCACTTGAGTTTCGGCGACAAGCACTTCTCGTAAGCTTGCAGCGTAATATTCGAATATTAGGCGTATTTCATCGTTTAAAAATGCGTGATGGTAAAGCTATTTATATGGATTACGTGCCGCGCTTTGCGCATTACTGCTTACGAGTATTAAAGCACTATTCTGATTTGAAAGAATACAGCGGTATGATTGAATGCTTTGATCAAGCAGGGTGGACTTAACCAAATTAAAAACGCCATCAATAATGATGGCGTTTTTGTAGGCTTTTTATTTATATGAGATTAGAAAACTAAATCAAGTTTAATTCTTTTGCCTTATTTAAGAGTAAAAGAGTACCGCGAGCAATATCCATAATTGGCGATGTCCGTTGCTCACCATTATCATTCCACTCAAACTGACGAGTTTCTAATATAGCGGAAATACTGTCTTGGTTATCTGGAATTGCAACTATTGCATCATGTTCATGGGCATCTATATTTAGAAACCCTTGTGCCTTTAGCTCATCTTGAACTTCATTAAAATTACACCCTTTTTCTTTTAAAATAAGCGCAGCATCACGAGCTGTTTTATGGCGTTTTTGAAGTTCTTGGTAGGTAAGAGTGCTTTGTGCATACATCACAGTATTTACACTACGACCAAAGTCTGGATCTGTTTGGTGGCCAAGGATATAAGGCGTTTCAATTTCGCTTTCATGAATACCAAGCTCTGTTTCAAGCTCTTCTATAAAGCCAGCATGCATTACATTAGCCCCAGGTTGCTCTGGTGCACAGTGGCCTGCAGGTGCATTGCAAAGATAACCACCCATAGCAACACCTGTACGTAACCCAAATACAAAAAAACCATCTGATGTACGGAGTAGCCCTGCTAAGCCAAGAGGTTTTACTTTGGTATTAAATCCCTGCCGAATTGCTTGAGCTTCATATGATGTTGAGTAGCTTAGGTGGAGGTTTTTAAAATTGATATCTTGATGGTTGCAAGTTACAGCCCATAAAACCTCTTTCCAGCCGGGTATATTTAAATATTCTTTATAAAGCTTATAGTGATCTTGCATCAGTACAGTGGCACTCGTTTTCAGCTTCTCAATGGATGAGGTCGCGCATTGTTCTAACGGAAGAGGTGTCTCTAATAAAAAGTGGTGATGAATATTTTTTTTATCTGTAAGAGAAGTCAGTTGAATCATTAACTTGTTTGTCCTTTTGGCATATGTGCAAAGTCAAAACTTGATAATTCTTTACACATATTTTTAATTGTTTGGTCACATGCAGGAATCAAGTCTTTGTAGGTATGTGTGTTATTAGCAAGAGACTCTTCAATATCATGTGCATTTTGTTTTATATCTTTAGCGCCCAATGTTGTTGCAAGTCCTTTGAGTTCATGTACCCAACGGAGTGCGCTCATTTGATCGTTTTGATCTAAAAGGCTTTGTAGCTCTGCTGTACCACCACTGTACCTTTTTTGAAATTTACGAGCTACTTTATCAAGTAAGGTGTAGTTAGCACCAGTGTTTTGTAGGGCTGTTTCTAGGTTGAAGTAAGTTGCTTTTCTGACTGTTTGTACTTGAGCTTTTGCATCATTTGGATTTGCTGAAGAGGATTTTTGTAATGTAGCAGCGCTTGCTTGAGGGTGGCACTGCTTAGATAGTATCGCATAGAGAGCTTTGGTATTGATTGGTTTACTTAAATAATCATTCATACCTGCCTCAAGGCATGCTTCTCGCTCTGAATTCATGGCATGAGCAGTGAGAGCGATAATAGGAATGTTTTTATGAAGTTCACCTGCATCACCGTTTCTAATACGTTTTGTAGCGCCTTTACCATCAAGTTCAGGCATTTCACAGTCCATTAAAATAGCTCTAAAATGAGTGGCTGTGTCTTCTTTTTGACTTTTAAGAGCTTCAATCGCTTTCAAACCATTTTCTACAATAAAGGGGAGAGCGCCTTGCTGTTTAAGGATAGCTTTAATAACTTCTTGGTTTACAGGGTTATCCTCTGCTACAAGAATTTTAAGTCCTTCAATAGTTGCAAGCTGTAATTGGGGCTCTGAGTTTAGAGCTTTTTGTGTGTCTTTACGTGCTGTCGTTTCATACTCAGATGGGCGCATTAAAAAAGAAAACTCAAATTGACTGCCTTTGCCTTGCGTGCTTGAGCAGCTAATACCTCCACCCATCAGCTCACATAGGTTTTTTACGATAGCTAAGCCTAAGCCTGTACCTCCAAATCGGCGAGTAATTGATGAGTTTTCTTGCGTAAAGGCTTCGAAAAGGCTGGATAGCTTAGAGCTATCGATACCTATTCCTGTATCTTTAACACAGCATCTGAACATAAGTTTATCTGATGCCTCATTGATGCGTGTAAGCTCAAAGTTAATAGTAATTGAGCCCTTTTGAGTAAACTTAATAGCATTTCCAATAAGATTAGTGAGAATCTGTTGTAAACGACCAGGGTCTCCGATGACATCTTCATATTCAACAACGCCGGGGACTAAATTGATTTCAAGGCCTTTTTCTTCAGCTTGGTGGCGCAGAAGCTCGATTTGATTTCGAATCGTCTTAACAAGCTTAAAATCAATTTCTTCTATTGAAAGTTTTCCTGCATCAATTTTGGAAAAATCGAGAATATCGTTGATGATTTTCATAAGAGATGATGCGCTTTCTCTGGCCATTCCAAGCTTTTTCGTTTGATCATCTGTCAAGGGCGTTCTGGCTAATAGTCCCATCATGCCAATTACACCGTTCATTGGCGTTCTAATTTCATGGCTCATGGTGGCTAAGAAGTTTGACTTGGCTTGGGCTGCATGTTCTGCCTGCTCTTTAGCATGTTTAAGCTCAGCTTCAACACTTTTTGATAGTGATATATCTTCAACGCTAGCAAAAAAACCAAGAACAAGTTGATGAGGCTTGTCTGGAACTAGGGTTATTAGCGTGTATTTAAGCCCATCTTTACTTGGTAGCTTTGCTTCAAGTACAACTTGCTCACCTTTAAGTGCTGCATTGATTTTTGGTTTTAATATTGTATATGTATGCTCATTTAAAACTTCTTTGAGCTTTTTACCTTCTATCATATTTTTTGGTAGGTTAGCCCATTCGAGCGTTTTACGGTTTGTGTATCTAAAGCATTCATTATGATCAATATAAAACATGAGTACAGGGCTGGTGTTAGTAAGGCCGTCAGTATAGCGACGGGCATGGTCAAGTTCATGTTGTTTAATTGCACGTTCAATATTGACAAGGTTATAGTTTTTAGCAAGTTGACCAATTTCATCTATTCTGTCTTCAGACATATCTTTTGGTATCATTTGCTGGTTTTTACCAATAATACTCGCCATGCGCTTAAGTGGAGCAACAACAATTCTATTTTGAAGATAAAGTGTGAGTATTAGAATGAAGAAAAAAGTTCCGATTATTGTTATTGTCAAATTATTGTGGCTTATATGTAGGCTGCTATTTGTAATGTCATCTTTGAAAGCAATAGCTAAAGCATAGTTTTTTTTCGTAATGGTATTTGTGCTTAAGTTAAGATAAAAGTGAGTGTAATGCTGCTCTTCATCTAAAATAGGTTTCGATAAATCTCGATATAAATGTATGTCTGGCAGCTTTTGATTAATTGCTTCCGAAATATTTGAGCTGATGACCGTTTGATTTTCAACATTGATTAAATAAGTTTTATCAATGTCGGCAAAGTGTGATAGCTCTTCAATGATATTGTTTATTTCCTCTTCTTTTTCTAATGTGTTAAGGCTGAGTTCAAGGGTTTTAAAAATAAGCTCGGCCTGTGCCTGATAGTAATGATCCACTTCGTGTTCGAAATATCGGCTAGTAGAAAAAAAAATGAATGCAATTGCAATGCAAGATGCAAGACACAGGGGGAAAGCCATTTTTGTGAAAAGGGATTTTTGTATATTATCGTAAAGATTTTTCAACAGCGTCCGGTTCATAAAGTAGCCTTTGCAAACAATTGCCTGCTTTGTTTTTCTCATCACAATCTCCAGCACTTATGTTAAGAATACCCGTAATGCTGAAGAGACTTTTAAAACTCAAAGAGTAAAAATAAGTGTCTCAATGTGAATTCTTGTTAAGCTGGCATAATTGAAGTATAGACACGAGATGATCAAAGAGATAAAAAATGATAAGAAGGAATTCAATTTTCTAATATCTTCGTATTATTTTATTATATTTCTCAGATACTTTGCACTTACATTGAACATTCTACTGGTTTTTAAAACAAATTTACGTTTTTTTTCTAAAAAATAGCTAAAAATTCCATTTTTCCTAATCTATCCTACACTCATACTGCCAATGACGAGTTTAGTCGTTCGAGCCAAATCAAATGATGCTGTGTTGGTTATTATGTTGTTATGCCTGCAGTCATTATGTATCGGATGATCTTCAAGGAGAGATATACAGTGAAGAAACTAGTTCAATCAATTTTAGCGACAAGTATGGTTTTGGGTGCAGTGAATGCACAAGCTGCTTGGCCAGAAAATGTTAACGTGTCTGGAGATATTATTGCTGAGCTTGGTGTAACAACAGGCGATTACCAAGATAATTCCAGTGATCTAACGCTTTCAGAGTTCTACTTGCTCATGGAAGCAGACCTACATGAAAATGTATCAGGTACGGTTTCTTTCCTGTATGAAGATGGTGATACTCCGTTTGGCGTTGATGAAGGCTTTTTAACTGTTCAAGCGAATGACATGTGGTCATT
>CEUN01041888.1_pt1 | contig 45513 bp, 46 predicted proteins | sample 361501 | NCBI WGS metagenome assembly CEUN01 (sample SAMEA2622801, study PRJEB7988) | marine metagenome | biome: marine biome (ENVO:00000447); feature: marine epipelagic mixed layer (ENVO:xxxxxxxxx); material: "saline water (ENVO:00002010), including plankton (ENVO:xxxxxxxx)" | depth 120 m | reverse complement strand
AAAGTTCATCGACCGAGGCTCTCCTCCCGTTACTTGAAGCAACTCTACAGAAGATCACTAGAATCGCCAGACATCACCAATCTGACTAATCTCTGATTGCATATTTCTGCTCAAGATCTGAAAGGAAGTCATACTTTGTTAAATCAAGGATCTCTTCGAAAGAAGCGACTAACTCCGGTTTCTCAATCACGTCTTCCGTTGCCATTGCTTCTCGCAAACCTTCTAGAGCACGGGTCATACCAACAACTGCCCCACCCGTTAGAAGCCGAGGATAAATTACCGCTCCAACGCCAATCGCCTCCATCCGCTTGGCAGATACCAGAGGTGTGGTCGAACGGGTGCGGATACCGAAACCCATATTGACACAGAGCGGCTTCTGAGTGTTCTGGACAACTTTGATTATATCTTCTTCCGAAAGCAAGGCATCAGCGAAAATTAAATCAGCTCCCGCCTCCGCAAAAGCATTCAATCGATCGATGGCATCATTGAGACCATGAAGGGCAAATGAGTCTGTTCGCGACATGATCACGAAATCTGGGTCGATGCGCGCATCCGCCGCAGCTTTAATTTTCGATACCGCTTCGGCAAACGGAATAACATCTTTACCCTTCATATGGCCACAGCGTTTAGGCCAAACCTGATCTTCGATCATTGCGCCTACAAGGCCAGCTTTCTCAAATGCGCGAATGGTGTGATAAACATTCACTGCGTTGCCGTAACCCGTATCTGCATCTGCTTGCAATGGAATACCCGAAATATCCACCAAGGCCCGAGCGCGGTTCAGATTATCTTCCAATCCCATGACCCCGAAATCAGATAAGCCAAGGGCGCTTTCGCTAATCCCCGCACCAGATATAAAACCGGCCTTAAAGCCCATTTTCTGAACAATTGCCGTGCTGAAGCCATCAAAGACGCCCGGCATAACCAATATTTCAGGCGCCTCCAGCATAGCCTTATAATTTTTGCGCAAATTGTCGGCCATCACGAGCCTCCCTTATTGATTGCCCATTTAGAAAGGATCGAATGGTGCTTTGTGATGTCAACCTTCGGCGATCTCAGCGTGCAGCGTCGCTCTTGGCTTATCAATTGGCGTTTTCAAAAGTAAGCCTAATGCCCTTTGAAATTGGGTTTCCGCTTCTCAATAAAAGCACGGACGGCTTCTTTATGATCGTCAGTTTGGGCCGTCTCGACTAGCCTTTGCGCCTCCCCATCGAGCGCCGTCAAAAACGGCTCGGTAAGCGCATCATCGAGATTATCCTTCATCTGACGAAGAGCCACAGATGGCCCTTCCGCAAGTGACTGCGCGAAGGCAAAGGCATCACTGCGAAAGCTTGCGTCCGGCACAATCCGATTTACTAACCCCAAGCGCTCGCAGTTTGCAGCATCAACACGCTCCGCCGTGAATAAAAGCTCGCGGGCCTTCGCGGTGCCTACAAGCCGCGTGAGTAACCAAGAAATGCCATAGTCGCCTGATAGGCCCACCCGGGCATAACCCGTGCTGACAAACGCTGATGCAGCGGCAATTCGGATGTCACAAGCAAGCGCAATGGCCAGGCCTGCACCGGCCGCGGGTCCCGGCAAGGCAGCAACTGTTGGTTTACGGACAGCAACTAACGCACCTGTCAGTGTGCGTTGCCGCTCTTTCAATCGCTCAACCTTTTGTTCCTGAGTGAGCTCAAGGGCAGGTTGACTGTTCCCCATGCCCTTTACGTCACCCCCCGCACAGAACGCCGAACCAGCACCAGTGATAAGTAAAACACTGACATCCGGATCACTACCCCGTTCCTTGATTTGGCGGCGAAGGGCGGGCGTAATCGTATCGCCGAGTGCATTCCGCGTCTCCGGCCGATTCAAAGTGATGAGCGCGACCCGCTTTCGCACCTCGCAGAGAAGCTGATCCGTCCCCGTATCGATGGTACCGATCGCCATTAGTTACTTAGCCGTTGCCTGGAAACTCGGACGTTCTTGCATCTTTATAAAGTAATCGTTTAGCTTCGGCGAATTAGCAATCGCGTCCTTGCCTTCTTCCCACATATTCGTGGCATTCAAGATCGGTATCACGAAGCAATCAGCCATGCTGAAGGATGCGGTTCCAAAATAGCCTGGCTCAACCGCAGCCTCAAGCATCGCGAACATCTTTGGAAACCGCTTTATCGCCTTGTCAATTTTAGTGCGCACCACGTTGCCATCGTCGTCCTTATGAAAAGCATACTCAACCACATAATTTCGCATCAGTAACTGGTCGACTTCCGTCGCCACAAATGCAGTGAAGCGGTTGACTGGTGCGGCGTTGCGCGCGTCTTCCGGAACCAATTTCGGCCCGTCGAAAGCGTCGTCGATATACCGTGCGATCGCTAACGACTCGCACAATTCCAATCCGTCGTGGCGCATCGCAGGAATTTTACCCGTTGGGTTCAGTCCTTTGACCGTGTCCGAATGCGGCATTTCCGCTACAAGTTCATAGTCGACACTCTTTTCCTCCGCAACCATGCGCACCGCGCGCACGAAGTTTGATCGTGGGAAACCTATGATTTCCAGTCCCATGACACCCTCCTTCTGAATTTATCAGCACCAACTATAGGTCGCCCAACGCACAAAGCACGTGTCTGATCACAGAGTTTTACCCCGCTTCAGGCGGTTAAGGACATCTGTGGCGATAAAACAGGGTTTATTTGGAGAGTGTGGACCAATGGCTTCAGGTGGCAACGGACACCTGGTCTTGATCTCAATCACCTGAGAATGGTTGAATTGGTGATGACTGCCATCAAAGTTTTCACCCATACTAAAGGGGCATGCGTAAGACCGCTACCAGATTAGATAGGCACGTATACAAGGGCCTGGATACCCACGCGCCACCAACTATCTCAAAAGAAGGCACTTTTGAGAGATAAACGCCAATGAAACTCGGCCTATTCATGATGCCACTTCACCCATCTTATAGGGATGTCGCCGATTGTTATGACCGGGACATCGACCAGCTCGTGTTAGCCGACAAAGTTGGATACGACGAAGCTTGGCTCGGAGAACATTTCACCGAAAAATGGGAGAATGCGCCGGCACCTGATCTACTTATCGCAAAAGCTTTAGGGCTTACGAAACAGATCAAGTTTGGTACTGGCGTAACCCTCCTCGGCATGCACGAGCCCGTTTATCTCGCCCATAGGATTGCCATGCTGGATCACCTCGCACATGGGAGGTTCCAATGGGGTATCGGGCTCGGCGGCATTCCAACCGATATGGCCCTGATGGGCCTCGACCCCAGCGAGGGACGGGCCCGAGCCGCGGAAGCACTCGATGTCATCCTTGGCCTTTGGGACAACGACGGGACGTTCCGCTACGATGGAGAATTTTTTAAGATTGACACACCCAAACTCGACCCCGTAACGGAACGGGGCCTGCACATGAAGCCGTTGCAGGAACCGTATCCACCGATTGCTGTCGCCGCCAGCACTTCTCTGTCGGGATCACTAAAGGTCGCCGGCGCTCGCGGTTGGTCGCCAATGTCAAGCTCGATCCTCTCCAAGGCCTTTCTTCCGGGTCATTGGGACACATACGCTAAGGCCGCAACAGCCGCCGGCAATTCGGCGGAACGCGCTTCTTGGCGGATCGCACGCGACATCTTCGTTGGTCCGACGCCCAAGATCGCACGAGAGCGTGCCCGCGCGGTACTTGGGCGGAATTACGACGTCCATCAACTTCCAAGCCGCAAGGGCACAGTTCAGATGGAACTAATGAAAATCGATCCCGGAATGAAGGATGAAGAAGTCAACGTCGAATACCTGATGGAGAATGTATGGATCGTTGGTGATCCAGAAGAATGTGCGAATAAGGTTCGCGCCCTTTACGAAGACGTTGGCGGTTTCGGCACTTTGTTGAGCATCACGGCGGATTCCGACGATGTCAGCTGGGATCACGAAAGCCTCACGCTCCTGGCCAAGGAAGTAGGGCCGCGTATCGCAGATCTTGGTTAGAGCCATGGTCTCTCAAACCATCGCTGAATTCGTTATCACTGCGAATCCAGAAAACCTCCCTCCAGAGGTTAACCATGCAGCCAAACGTTCATTGTTGAATTTTTTTGCAACTGCCTTGGAAGGCACGCACGATATCGCGGTCGAAAGGGCACTCGAGACGATGCGGCCCTTCGCGGGCATGGCCGAAGCAACGCTTATCGGACGCGCTGAAAAATCTGACGCGATGACAGCCGCGTTCATCAACGCGGCTGCCGCCAATGTACACGACTTCGACGACACCCATATCCGCACGATTATTCATCCGACAGCCCCTGTAGCACCCCCTTTGTTAGCCTTGTCGGAACTGCGCCTGGTCACCGGTCGCCAATTCATCAACGCCCTGGCGTTGGGAATCGAATTTACTTGCCGCATCGGTAACGCGGTTTCACCGGAACACTACGCGCGTGGCTGGCACATTACCGCAACCTGCGGTGTACTGGGCGCCGCTCTTGGGGTCGGAAAATTGCTCGACCTGGGAACAGACAGACTCATCTTCGCCCTCGGAAGTGCCTCCGCCCAAGCATCTGGGTTAGTTGAAAATTTGGGGTTCATGGCCAAAAGCGTTGGTGTCGGCGGATCGGCCCGTGGGGCGCTACTTGCTGCTCTTCTCGCGGAGAAGAACTACAACGGTCCATCAGCCCCACTCGAAGGTGTTCGAGGCTTCTTAAACGTCACCAGCGCAGATCCGCAACTCAACGAGATTACCGATGACCTTGGAACGCGTTGGGAGACGCTACACAATATTCACAAACCTTATCCCTGTGGGATCGTCATTAACGCCGTTATCGACGGTTGTCTTAAACTTCGAGAGCGTTTGACTGTTCCAATTGAGGAAGTCACCTCGATAAAACTGAGCGGTCATCCGCTACTCTCACAACGGGCGGACCGTCCGGACGTGCAGACGGGGCGCGAATCGCAAGTCAGCGCCCAACATGCTGCCGCCGTCTCCCTGATTTTTGGCCAAGCGGGACTTAAAGAATTCAGCGACGCCACTGTCAATGACCCACGTGTCCGCGGGCTCACTCGAAAGGTGACGCTAGAGGTCGCGCAAAGTACCCTGCTGCCGGACGTCCACATAGGAATAACATTTGCCGATGGGTCGTCAGAAGAAATCTTCGTAAAAGATGCGCGCGGTACTAACGACAGCCCACTCTCTGATGCCGATATCGAAGCGAAGTTTCGAGAATTAGCTAGGTGCGCACCCAATTACAAACATGCCGAACAACTGATCAAGGCTGTATGGCAGATCGACAAAAACAACGATGTCAGCACTTTGCTGAAAGACGCTATCCCCTAGACAGTAACCGGCGAGACAAGGCGTAAAGTGAGGCAGGCATCTTATATGCTAAGATAACCCTAAATTTAAAGCTATAGATAGAGCAAAAAGATAATTCAACCGGTATGTTTTTTTCATTATGGGAGTAACTGAACTAATTAGCAAAAATATGAGTTTAAAAGGCCAACTTAGATGATTCCAGCCATTGTCATTGCCAAGTCCATCCGGTCCTGACCCCAAAAGAGTTCTTGGCCAATTATGAAAGTGGGTACGGCGAATACGCCAAGGGTTTCAGCCTCTGAGCGGCTCGCAGCAAGAGCGTCTTGACCCTGACCAACGGCGTAAGCAGCGAAGTCTGATGTATCTACCCCACAATTGGCAAGTATCGCCTCTATCGCTTCCAAATCGTCAATTTCGAGATCACGCTCGAAAAAACGCCGATAGCATTCTGAGATGTAACATTGGTGTACCCCCGCGGTTTTGGCAATCAACAAACCGATCGACGCTAGTTTAGAGTCGTATATGCGCCTGGGTCCCTTGACCGTGAGGCCGAGCGGGGTAGCAAAACGGCGGACATCCCGATAAATGTAACGCGCACGACGCAAGAAGGCCTCCCGGTCGATATTAGCACGTCCAGCGATATTCAACTCGAAGGGCCGCCAATCGAAAGCCACCTTGCCTGCCTCCTCAAGCACCAGCGCACGGTGGGAGGCAATATAGGAGTAGGGGCTCTTGAGATCGATATAGAGAGGGATCATTTTACCGGACATTTGTGAATGCCTTTTTTATTATTTCTGATTTCTTAGAACCGAATAGTTAGTTCCAATTGAGAGGCTTTTAAACAAACCTAGCATGATTTCCATAAGCTTAATTTTATTTAATGGAATTCCCATGTAACCATCCAATTTTTGTTTAGCCCCGTAAACTAAGTGGAGACGATGGTAGTTGTGACTGTTTCTAAATAATCATCACGTTCTTAAGCTAAGTAACTGGAACGGTCCCACAATTACATCTCAAAAATCACCAGACAGACATCACAGTCCTAAAAAATGGCTTGAGTAAACGTCTCCGATTTGGCCCATCATTAAACTGCGGATATCTTTTTAGGTATTTAAGGGTCCACCACTTACCAAACCACAGAAATTGCTTACGAATGCCCGTATCTCTATTGAGTGAATCGACCCGGAGGCGCCCTAGACAGACCCCTTTTTAGCATCGTGGGCCGCCACCAATTCACGGATACGTGGAATCAATTCTCGGCCGTACCGCACCGCATCGGGGCGCGGGTCATAGCCGCGCACAAGAAGACTTGTAGCACCCAGCTTGTAGTACTCGAGCAAGGCTGCAGCAACCGTATCAGGTGTGCCAACAAGTGCCGTCGAGTTTCCTCGCGCTCCTGTCGCTGCCGCTAGTTCCATCCAAAGACAGGTGTCGTGCACATCTCCAGCCTTAGCCGCCGCCAACAATCGTTGCGAGCCTACATTCTCCGCCGTTCGGTTATTTGGATTAGCCGCGCCACCCGTCCTCTGAGAGACTTTCGCCAATATATCTCGCGCCCGGTCCCAAGCCTGATCTTCTGTCTCAGCCAAGATTGGTCGGGTCGAAAGGCTGAAAGTGATTGGATTGCCCTTCGCAGCTTTGCGGACCCGCGCCATAAAATCTGCTGTGCCCGCCAGCGGTTCGCCCCAAAGCATAAAGACATCCAATCCCGGGGAGAGTAAGTTAACGGCCTCATCGGACCCACCTCCACCATAAACGGGGATATGTGGCTCGCGTATACAACGGATATCGGAATAAGCAGCCTCAAACTTGTAAAATGCGCCTTCATGGTCAAAGGGTTGGGTTTCAGTCCAGACCCGGCGCAGAATATCTACATATTCGGAGCTGCGGCGGTATCGCCCCGTATGATCGACGTAGTCGCCATCCTTTGCCTGATCAGCGTCACGTCCACCCGAGATAATATGAACCGCAAGACGGCCACGGCTAAGCTGATCAAGCGTCGCTAATTTTCGGGCTGCAACTGTTGGCGAAACAAACCCCGGACGATGGGCCAACAGTAAGCCCAGGCGTTCGGTCACATGTGCCGCATGGGCGCCTAGAATAAACCCATCTGGGGCGTCTGAAAAATACCCAATCAAAACACGGTCAAAATCTGCTTCTTCGTGGATGTGCGCGGTCTCGGCCACAACTTCCGCACTGAAAGCGGGCCCTTCCGCCGGAATGATTTCTGAAGAAACACGGGGCGCAATCCAACCAATCATTTCAACGGGCATTATAAGCTTCCTTCATAAGGTTTGATAAGAAAGATGGGTCTTGAATCCGGAGTCGAGAAGGTTCGACATAGTGCTATAGGTGGACCCTATTAAATACGCATGGTATCTCACGCAACCGCCATAACTAAGGAGCTAGACGGTGTCGGAACCACTCTGGAAGCCTTCAGTCGATCAAATCGCTAAAGCAAACATCACTGTATTTTCACGCAAACTTGAACTGGATTGGGATGTCTCGCTATTGGACTATGATGCCTTGCATGCATTTTCGATCGAAGAGATTGAGAAGTTTTGGTCAAGTACTTGGGACTTTTGCGGGATCATAGCGTCGAAAAAAGGTGACCGCATTCTCGTCGACGGCGACAAGATGCCTGGCGCACAGTTTTTTCCAGACGCAAGCCTCAATTTTGCCCAAAACTTACTACGCCGCCGTGACGATACGCTGGCAGTCCTGTTCCGCGCCGAGGACCAGGTCGAGCGGCAATTAACCTGGCGTGAGCTTTACAACGAAACCTCTCGTCTCACTCAAGCGCTCCGAGCCCTCGGTGTAGAAGCTGGCGACCGCGTCGCCGGTTTCACCCCCAATTGCCCGGAAGCCATTATCGCCATGCTGGCGGTCAGTTCCATCGGTGCAATTTGGACGTCCTGTTCACCAGATTTCGGCGTGCAAGGCGTCCTAGACCGATTTGGACAGGTGGAGCCAAAAGTCCTCTTCACCGCAGACGGCTATCACTACAACGGAAAGCCACAGAATTCTCTTGAAAAGGTTGCAGCTGCCCTTGTCGACTTACCGACCGTAAAATTAACTGTCGTCTTCCCTTTGTTAAAAGATGACCCCGCGATCGGCAACGTTCCAAATTCAGTACACTGGCGCGACCTCGTAGCCGCACACGAACCGTTAGATATCGACTTCGTGCAACTACCGTTCAATCATCCGCTCTATATCCTCTACTCTTCGGGAACCACGGGTGTGCCGAAATGCATCGTGCACAGCACCGGTGGCACCCTGTTACAGCATCTGAAGGAACAACAGCTTCACTGTGACGTCAAACCTGGTGACCGAGCCTTCTACTTTACTACTTGTGGCTGGATGATGTGGAATTGGTTGGTCAGTTTCCTCGCCTCCGAGGCGACAGTCATACTGTACGACGGCTCTCCCTTTTATCCCGGCCCCGAAGTCCTATTCGATTATGCCGATGCTGTCGGCATCAATATCTTCGGAACATCCGCCAAATTCATCGACGGACTCGGCAATACAGGGCTAAAGCCGATGAAGACACATCGACTTTCGAACTTACGCACGATCTTATCAACCGGATCACCCTTAGTGCCGGAAGGCTTCGATTATGTTTACGCGAACATAAAAAAGGACGTTTGCCTTTCTTCCATCGCGGGAGGCACGGATATCGTAGGTTGCTTCGTTGGTGGCAACCCAGCCTTGCCAGTCTGGCGGGGTGAAATTCAATGTAAACTGACTGGCATGGCAACCGACGTTTTTGACGCGGATGGCCAATCCCTGGTCGGCAAGAAAGGTGAGTTGGTCTGCACCAAACCCTTCCCATCAATGCCCGTCAAATTCTGGAATGACGATGATATGTCCAAATACCGTGGTGCCTATTTTGAGCAATACAGCAACATTTGGCATCACGGCGATTTCGTGGAGCTTACCGAACATGGCGGCATGATTATTTTTGGCCGTTCCGACGCTACACTGAACCCAGGCGGCGTACGCATCGGCACAGCGGAAATCTATCGCCAGGTGGAGCAATTTGAGGAAGTGTTAGAGGCCATCTGCATCGGCCAGGAATGGAACGGCGACACACGCGTGATACTCTTCGTTGTATTGCGTAACGGCGGCCTATTGAATGAAGACCTTATCCAACGCATACGCCAACGGATACGACTGAATTGCTCGCCCCGCCATATGCCAGCGAAAGTTATAGCCGTTGCGGACATTCCACGAACCAAGTCTGGAAAGATCACCGAACTCGCGGTCCGCGATATCGTCCACGGGCGCGAGGTCAAGAACAAGGAGGCTCTCGCCAACGCAGAAGCACTTGAGTTGTATCGAGAGATAGCAGTGCTGCAGGAATAGACCAAACCTACTTACTTCTGAACTTTGATACAGGCTTTTTACAGCGTCAACTCGGCCCATGAATCGTAAATTCAGATTGGTATAATAATGCCCCTTTCTATCATATTCGCAAAGGTAGCGCGGGTATTCTCCAGGAGCGGAGAGGTGGTGTGGGGCTTCAGAGCGGCATCATCTTTATACATTTTCACCAGCATGACCCTTTTATCATTACCCGCAGGGATAAGGGCTTCGAACTGCAGAGAGCCTTCTTAATCCGCCTGCACACTTTTGGCGTGAAGTTGAATGATTTCGAGAAACTTACCACGCTCTCCCGAACAAACTTTGAAGTCGCTCACAAGAGCGATATTATACACTTTTACCCTTCTTTCGTATTTTATTGACTGGCAACCTTTTCCCCGAGGTCAACCATTCCAAGAAGCGGCGTAAACTGTTAAAAGTGTTTTATTTTTAGATACTGAGCACGCCATTTACATGAAATCTCCCCTCAAAGACGCGCCGATCCGACCAGAAATTCTCGCCATAGAGACACAGCAGATCATGCAGGTATCAACCTTGGCAATGGACGACCCGGAAGTCATAGCCATGTGGTACGGTGAATCAGACGTCTCAACGCCAGATTTTATTTGCGCAGCCGCTACCGAGGCCCTACAACGCGGGCAAACCTTCTATACTCACAAATGGGGCATTCCTAAACTGCGGGAGACCTTGGCGGCGTATACATGCGATCTGTATGGCGTCGATGTTTCAACCAACCGGGTGACCGTCACGTCTTCCGGCATGACGGGTATCATGATTTTGATGCAGGCTTTGGTTGGGTTGGGCGACAACATCATACTCGTTGATCCGATTTGGCCAAATGGTGGATCGGCGGCACAGGTTATGGGTGGGGAGGTCCGGCGCGTCAGTCTCGAGGCAAACAGTCAAGGAAACTGGCACCTTGATCTTGAAAAGCTATTTGCCGCAACAGATAGCCGCACTCGGATGATCTTTATAAATTCGCCCGGCAATCCGACAGGCTGGATGGTGGAGAGCGATCAACAGAAAGAGATTCTTAATTTCTGCCGAAACCACAGGATTTGGATTGTTGCAGACGAGGTTTACAGCCGTCTGGTCTACGATCGACGTGTTGCCCCTTCATTTCTAGAGATTGCCGAACCCGAAGACCCTGTTGTGGTCGTTAACAGCTTTTCAAAATCCTGGGCGATGACCGGCTGGCGCCTAGGTTGGTTAACGCATCCCGAAAGACTAAAAGAAAAAATTGGCGATTTAATTGAGTACAACACTAGTGGCACACCGGAATTTCTTCAGGAAGCGGGGATCACAGCCGTGCGGGATGGTGAAGATACGGTTACTAACATGATAGAGCGTTGCCGGGCGGGAAGGGACGCGGCAAGCTGTCGCCTTAGTGCTATGAATCGCGTTACCTATAGTCCACCGGCAGCTGCATTCTACGCCTTTTTCAAGGTCGACGGTATCGACAACAGCCTCGATTTCGCAAAATGTCTTGCTACTGAATATAAGCTTGGGGTAGCTCCCGGCACTGCGTTCGGCCCGTCCGGAGAAGGGTGGTTAAGGATTTGTTTCGCGCAATCCACGGACCGGATCGACGAAGCGATGAACCGACTTGAACACGCTATGGTCAAGGTATAGGACCATGCACGATCCCATTTACCTAAAAAACGAACACCGGATGCTGCGCAACCAGTTGCGGCGCTTCATTGATGAAGAGGTACTCCCCAATGGTGAGGCATGGGAGCGCGACGGGATGGTGCCGCGTCATGTTATTCGCAAGATGGGCGAGCTGGGATTTCTGGGCATTCGGTATCCCGAAGCCTACGGCGGTGCCGCGCTCAACACGATCGCAACCATGGTCCTCTCCGAAGAATTGGGACGCTCGACCTTTGGCGGATTTGCAATAACAGTTCTGGTCCACACGGACATGGCCTCGCCACACCTCGCCAATGCGGGCAGTGAAACGCAGATTGCCAAGTACCTGCCAAAAATTATTTCAGGCGAACTGGTCACTGCTGTCGGCGTCACAGAGCCAGGTGCCGGGTCAGACGTGGCCAGTATTCGAACCCGTGCACTCAAGGTGGACGGCGGTTGGGTCCTAAATGGCAGCAAAATGTTCATTACCAACGGTGTCCACGGTGACCTTTATTTCGTTGCGGTCAAAAGTGGCGACAGTGACGTGCGCTCCCACGAAATTACGATGTTCATCATCGAAAAAGGAATGGAAGGTTTCAACGTTGGGCGCCCGCTAGAAAAGATGGGCTGGCGCAGTTCCGATACCGCCGAGCTGTTCTTTGAAGATTGTTTCGTGCCAGACGAGAACGTCCTTGGCGAAGTTCATCGGGGATTCTATTCAATTATGCAGAACTTTCAGAACGAGCGCCTGGTTCTCGGTGCACAATCTATAGGCGAAGCGCAGAAGGCACTTGAATTAACGCTCGCTTACGTAAAGAACCGCAGAGCCTTCGATGGCACGCTTTGGGATAAACAAGCCATTCGCCAGCGATTGTCACAGCGCCTCGCAGAGGTAGAAGCCGGGCGGCAACTGATCTACCATGCGGCCTGGCTGGACATCCAAGGAATCGATTGCGTTAAGGAAGTCTCTATGGTCAAGGCTTATTGCGGAGAGTTGGTAAACAAAGTTATGTACGATTGTCAGCAATTCCACGGCGGCTTCGGCTACATGCAGGAGAGCGCGATTGAACGCATGTGCCGCGATGCGCGCATCCAATCTGTCGGTGGTGGTGCCTCCGAAGTCATGCTGGAGGAGGTCGCTAAACGCATCTAGAGCACGATCAGATACCAAACAAAAAAAGACCTAGAAACGTTGTAGATCTAAACAGCAATTATGAGGACGTTGGCCGAAGACGCGCACAGCAGATAAACACCATACCGTTGTGCAATTATAACAGCCCATGAGGCTGATATCAGTGTATAACGGGGCGCAGACAAGCTCGCCCAAATGCCCCTTTGAAGCTAGTCTAGATGCTATCCGCGCACCTCGACAACCACCTTTCCCGTCGACTTTCGCGCCAGCAACGTGCGCATCGCTTCACCCGCCTCGACAAGGGGGAAACGATGGCTGATATGTGGCTTCAGGATTCCTTTTGCCCATATCTCCCGCAAACCGGCATAGCCTTCATGAATCACCTCAACTTTTTTGCGGTGATAGGCACCCCAGACAAAACCATCGACAGTAAAGCATTTCACCAGTGGATAATTAGTCGGTATTTGGGGAATATCGCCGCTTGCAAAGCCAATAATTATGATTCGTCCTTCGAAGTTAATGCATCGAAGAGACGCCTTGAACGCATTGCCGCCAACGGGATCGTAAATAACGTCCGCGCCGCTAGTGTATTCCAATACTTTATCACGGATATCTTCATCTGAATAATTGATGCCATAGTCGGCGCCGTAGGACTTCGCCAATGCGACCTTCTCATCCGTACCCGCAGTCGCGATGACGGTCGCACCCATGGCTTTACCGAGTTCGACCGCCGTAAGGCCAACGCCTCCCGCAGCGCCATGCACCAGCAATACCTCACCAGATTTGAGGTGCGAGCGATAGGTCAATGCGACATGGCTGGTTCCATAGGCAACCGGAAATGCCGCCGCTGTCGCCCAATCCATATCATCCGGAACAGCTGTAAGGTTCATGGCCGGCACGTTGGCTTCCTCCGCGAAGCCACCAAAACCGATTGATCCCATGACGCGATCACCAACTTTAACATTTTCAACATCGTCGCCGACGGCGATCACCTCGCCGGCCGCTTCCATACCAGGGCTAAACGGCAATTCGGGTTTTTCCTGATATTCACCAGTCACCATAAGGGTGTCACCGAAATTCACCCCGGCGGCATGGACGGCTATCTTAGCCTGTCTGGGGCCGGGGGCAGGGAGTTGGAACTCTTCCAACTTCATCGCGTCGATGCCGTCGCGGCCGTGCAATCTCATTCCTCGCATCAGACTCACTCCCCATCCCGCACGTTGATGATTACCTTGCCCTTCGCTTTGCGGTCGCGCAGCGCCTTGATTGCCTCGCCTGCTTCCGACAAGGAAAATGCATGGCTTTGCTGTGGCTGAAGCTGTCCAGCATCCCACATTTTCGACAAGCCATCATAAGATTTAAGCAGAACCTCTGGACTTGTTCGACGATAGCTACCAACCGGGAAACCCACAATGGAGATGTTCTTAACCAATACGTAGTTGGCTGGCGCATTCGCAATTGTGCCACTGGCAAAACCAATAATAATGATTCGGCCTTCAAAATTAATGCAACGCAGTGACTGTGTGAAGGCATCGCCGCTCACCGGATCGTAGACTACATCGGCGCCACCGACGAGCTCCTTTACTCGCGTCCTTATCTCTTCCGTTGAATAGTTGATGGCGTAATCGGCACCGTTATCAAGGGCGAACTGCGCCTTATCGTCAGAGCCTGCCGTCGCCACAACGGTGCAGCCAAGGGCCTTTCCTATCTGGACCGCAGTAGTCCCAACACCGCCCGCCGCACCATGCACCAGCAGCACTTCGCCATTTTTCAGATTGACCCGCTCATGCACGAGCGCGGCATGGCTCGTCGTGTGGGTCAGGCAGAACCCTCCAGCCATTTCCCAGCTCATACCCGACGGCACATGCATCAGAAACTTTTCTGCTATGACCGCTTCTTCAGCGAAGGCTCCGTAGTCAAAGAAACCCATCACGCGATCGCCTGGCTTAAAACGGGTCACGGCCTCACCAACATCAATGACTTCGCCGGCTGCTTCGAGGCCCGGCGTAAACGGCAGCTTCGGCTTGTGCTGGTATTTACCCTCAGACATCAACAGGTCAGGGAAATTAACACCTCCGACGTAGACTTTAACGCGGACTTCACCAATCCCAGGTGTCGGTGGGGGAATATCTTCCAGAGTCAGGGCATCTACCCCATCAAGTGTAGAAACGCGTATCGCGCGCATGATTCCTCTCGTTTAATAACTGTGGAGGGCGACCTAAAGATAGAGAGCAGCGTGACCTCTCAAATTCTTCCGACAGCCCGCCGGTTCGGTTAAGAATGGGTTGTACCAGGTCGCCGTCAATAGATTGCGCCGTTGAGAGGCCGAGTGCGGCACGCCCTAGGAGGACCAAGATTGACATCGGCTCATTTACTTGCACAGAGGCGTCCTCACTTTTTAATGAGGTCCTAATAACAGGCATGCAGAGGGCTAAACGAAAGACGCCTTCGAGTTCTACCGGCAAACCAATCTGGTATCGCAAGACGAATTCGGTACCCGTGGCCCCTTGCACTCGGTTCGTTCCACGGGCAAGGTTGCAAACAATGCGAGGATATTTTGGCATAGGCGTTGAGCGCATCTCTAAACCAATGAACGTTGGCAATCTGTTTCGCTCGGCACATGCATTCGGGGCGGATTTTGTGTTCGCCATCTCAGCCAGTGTCGATTTGAAGCAACTCGACCGCTCCGACACCTCGAACACTCATAAACATGTACCGCTTTACGAATACGCAAAACCAAAGGATTTATGCTTGCCTAAGGGTTGCCAGTTAGTCGGCGTCGAACTGTTAGACGGAGCGCATGAGTTGCCAAGCTTTACGCATCCAGAGCAAGCAGCCTATATCCTCGGGCCGGAAGCAGGTGAATTATCGCCGGGGGTCATTGAGCGCTGCGATCATATCGTAAAGATACCGACTAAATTCTGCGTCAATGTTGGCGTTGCAGGGGCGATATTAATGTACGACAGGTGGCTGACGCGAGGACGCTTTGCGCCCCGCCCAGTAGTGCCAGGTGGCCCAACAGAAGAATTGTCTCCGCATGTGCACGGCGGTCGCGGCGCGCGTTAAATAAACTTATTATGAGGACCGCTAAGGGCCCCAACCATCCCACCGGTAGGATATAGCAAGACATATAACACCCAACTTCAGCAAGTGATCTTCAGACGATCGGTAATTTCAGTAATCCTGCCAATCAATACGCACTTTATCACAAACGTGACAGAGAATTTCAAAGAATTAGCTGTCTGGCTTTTTTAAAAACGGAATGAACGGTATGACCGATGCCGCTATTGCCGAGAAAAGATAGAAGGCATTGATATAGCCGATCATAGAAGCTTGCCTTTCGACTTCGTTGCTCAATTGCGCGAGACCGCTTGGTGTGTTGAGTGTCCAGCCGCCACTAATAGCGGATAAGGAGAAGGCCTCATTGAAAAGCGAAAGATGCTCTGAGAGAACACTGTAGTTTACACCAGTTGAAAGGATTACCACACCGACGCAGACAGAGATGATGATCGCGCTTCCAAGGTTCCGAATGAGGTGAAAGACAGCGGTAGCCTCGCCCAGTTTGTCGGTTGATAGGGTTCCAAAAGCAATAACCGTAAGTGGCGCCCACAGGAAACTATTACCGAATCCCTGGAACGCACTCGTCAACATAACCTCCAACACACTGACATTCATGTCAAATTGTGCCATCATAAGACCACTTATCGATTGGCTTCCAAAGCCAATTGCAAGCCCGATCCGGGGCTCCAGGCGCGTCAGGAGTGCGAGCGCAACGCTTCCGACCATGCTGCCCATACCACGTGACGCGAGAACAATACCAATTATGGAGTCGGGAAACCCTTGGAGGTCTTGTAACATCGTTGGCAGCAAAACCATTGGAACGAAAGCCAGGCCACCGAATGCGAATGCGAAAAAAAGACCAATTGCGAAGTTTCGGTCCAAAAGGAGTTTTGGGTCGAGAAAGGGACGAGAAGCCGTCAGACTGTGAACGATAAATAGATATAAACAGACACCGGCCAAACAGGCCTCGAAGATAATTTCGCGTGAATCAAACCAGTCCAAACGCTCACCTCGATCGATCATCAGTTGGAAACTGGCGACGGCGATGGTGAGTGCCAAAAACCCAGTCCAATCCAGACGGATCGCTGCATTCCGTTGTCGATCGGTAATAAAAATAAAAATTGTCAAAATTGATATTACGCAGATCGGAAAGGTCATGAAGAAAACCCAACGCCAGTTGTAAGCTTCGGCCACGAAGCCACCGATCGTCGGCCCCACAATCGGCCCACAAACAACGCCAATTCCCCATATTGCAGTTGCCAGAGTATGCTGCCGCCTTTCAAATGAACTGAGAATAATCGCTTGCGAAAGTGGCGTGATTGGAGCCCCCAATATACCTTGTAAAACGCGGTAAAGGATTAGCTCTTCCAGTGTCGTCGCCGTACCGCACAATAGCGAAGCAACGGAGAAGCCCGTCACGCACCAAATCATCAAGGCGCGCCTTCCAAAACGGTTAGCAAGCCATCCGGATGCTGGGGTTCCCATCGCTGTCGCAACCAGATTAAACGTCACCGTCCAAGCAATTTGATCTTGGGTCGCCGATAATGAACCCTGCATCTGCGGCAACACGACGTAGGAAATTGTTACGGTCATAGCGAAGAGCATCGTCGCCAAGGTAACTGTGGCAAGGATCCAATAGCGCCTAGCACCCAGCCCTGCGTCGGTCAAAATTACTGCGGTCACTGCCTAGACCCACCAATTGGCACAGTGCACTCTCCCCAACCGACGACTTAAACGTCGCCATGTAAAAATAAACCTACGGAACGAGACTAGAGCATCCCACAACATTGTCATTGGCTATGATCAACGGAAAAAATTCCGTCGCTTGAACCAGGCGGCGCCTTTTCGTATTTAAGGATCATGAAAATAGCTCCCCTAGTCATTTCGGTATTCACAATCCTCTTGTTTCTACCGGTCCTCGCCCAAGCCAAGCCAAATTTAGTAGGAACATTTGGCAAGTGGCACGTACAAACTTACGTTGAAGGCCGCAGCAAAGTTTGCCTAATGTGGAGCCAACCCGAAAAGTCCAAGGGTAACTATAAACGCCGGGGCGAAGTATATGCATACGTGACGCAACAACCGGCCGAAAAACGGCTCGATGAAATTAGTATCTCTATCGGATATAAATTCAAAAAACAAAGCGCGCTTAGTGTTAAGATAAAAAAAACAACCTTTTTGATGTTCACCGATGGGAGTACGGCCTGGAACCGAAAACCATCCGACGACTCCAAAATGGTTAGAGCCATGCAAGCCGGCATGAGGATGACTGTCAGAGGAACATCGAGCCGAGGTACAAAAACCACCGACATATTCTCGCTCAAAGGCTTTTCTAAAGCGTATGCAACAATGAACAAAAAATGCGGCGTCAGGAAAAAGAAGTCTCGCTGATTAATACAACTGCGTTGATATCCAACACCTGTTGTAACTTGGATATCCATATCTAATAAGGGCATTGCCTCCAATTTCACCATCTGCATTTTGTTGGGTAGACTTTCAGAAAGTCCATAACAGTCGCCTGAATTGCAATCGAATTTATAAATTAAACAGTGATATACGGCTAAAAAGTTTTCATAGCTGAGTGCGGTTCTCCCTTGGCTACAACTATGCTTCTGCCGTATACCCCAACTTATGAGTGAGCCAACCGCCACAATCGATATAGATTCAACGCCGAAACCTTCCGGGGTAGATAAACGCACTAACTTAATCGGCCTGTCTCGTGCTGAGGTTTCTGCGGCACTTGCTACACTCGATGTCGAGCGCTACCGCGCTGACCAGGTTTACAGCTGGATCTATGCAAAGGGTGCGGTTGACTTCGAGGCTATGACTAACCTATCGAAGGAACTGCGTTCACGCTTAAAAAAGTTATTCCGGATCAGTCGACCTGGCATCAGATCAGACCAAAAATCCATTGACGGCACGCGGAAGTGGCTCCTTGGGTTCGAAGATGGCAACGCGGCGGAGACTGTCCATATCCCGGAAACCGATCGCGGCACACTTTGCGTCTCGAGCCAGGTTGGCTGCACCTTGACTTGTGCGTTCTGCCACACGGGAACGCAGCGTTTAGTGCGTAACTTAGACGTTGGTGAAATCGTCGGCCAAGTCATGCTGGCGCGAGACCATTTAGAGGGATGGCCATCACCCAACGAAGAAAAACGCATCACAAATATTGTGATGATGGGTATGGGTGAGCCACTTTATAATTACGAAAATGTTAAGAAAGCACTGAAGATTGTGATGGACGGAACCGGCGTCGCCATCTCGAAACGCCGCATAACTCTGTCCACATCCGGTATTGTGCCGATGATCGAGAAGTGTGGGGCTGAGCTTGGCGTTATGCTCGCAATTTCACTGCACGCCGTAACAGACGATGTGCGAGACAAGCTCGTCCCCATCAATAAGAAATGGCCAATTAAGGAGTTACTTGCTGCTTGCCGTGCATATCCGCCTGCGCAAAACGCACGGCGCATCACATTCGAATACGTCATGCTGGACGGCGTCAACGATTCCGAAGCGGACGCGCGGGAGTTGTGTCGCCTAATCAAGGGTATTCCAGCCAAGGTCAATATGATCCCATTCAACCCGTGGCCCGGCAGCACATTCGAGTGTTCACATCCAGACGCAATCAAAAAATTTGCTCGTATCGTCGAAAAAGCGGGTTATGTAGCTACTATACGCAATCCGCGCGGTCGAGACATCCTCGCAGCCTGCGGACAGCTAAAGACTGAGAGCGAGCGTTTACAAAAATCCAAACGTCTTAATTAAAATTTCATTTTTTAGGAGTTTCCTCGTGAATGAATCCAAAGCGCCGCGCATGACCCCCTTGCCCGAAGATCAATGGACCGATGAGATGCGCGAGATGTTCAATCCGACCATCAAGACCTTCGGCCGTGTCTTCAATATTTTCACCACCCTCGGGCGTCATCCAAAACTTTTAAAGCGCTGGATGGTGTTCGCCAATCATTGCCTGTTGAAGTCAAGTCTGACGCCACGCGACCGCGAGTTAGTTATACTCCGTGCCGGCTGGCTGAGTCACTCTGAGTACGAATGGGCGCAGCACAATCGTATCGCCCTTGAGGCGGGTCTAACACAGGAAGAGGTTAACCGTGTCAAAGACGGCGGCGGTGCGTCCGGTTGGACTGAGGCCGAAAAAGCTCTGCTGATCGCCGTTGACGAAGTTTTGGATGAAAAAAACCTAAGCGATAAAAATTGGAATGCGTTAGTAAAACATTTCAAAGAGCAGCAGATTATCGACATCATTTTCACTGCCGGCAACTACGCCCTTTTAGCTATGGCCCTCAACACACTTGGCGTCGAAGTCGACGACGGTGTTTAAACATGACCTTTGAATTTTTATATCTCAGGCGTTTCTGTTTGCCACCAGCATAATCGCGTTATGTCCGGATGGAGCAGACTCGCTCGACCATAGCAGCAATCTATTTGCAATAGATTCTCGCCCGCAAATAAAAAATCTACCGCCATCTCAAAGTCCTACCACCGTCGGTGCGGGTTCCCTTTAATCGCTCAAGGAGAGAGGTTTAGGCGGAACGACGGTCAATCTGGTTTTGTTCCCGTGGTATTAATGCGGTAAAGGGTGCGGAACTTATCTGGCGGCAAAACGTCCGTGGTCGCCTTGTGCATCAGGGTGCGGTTATCCCAGATCAACAAGTCACCAACTCGCCATTTATGGCGAAAGTGAAATCGAGGATTATCCGTATGTATAAAGAGCTCATCGATCAGTGATCGGCTCGCATCCGGCGCCATATTGAGGATATCCTTGATCCCGGTACTAACCGCATTAGAAATAAAGAGGCCTTTGCGCCCAGTTTCTGGATGAGTTCGCACCAGCGGATGTGTAACTTCAGGCGTCTTTTCACGTTCCGTCTCGTTCAAAAGGTTCCACCGCGCCTCGGCGTGTTCTCTGTTGCGAGACCAACGATACTGCTGGCGCACCCTCAATCCTTCCAGCTGCATTTGTTTCTCCGGTGTTAACGCATCGTAAGCGGCGGCGAGGTCCGCAAAAATCGTATCGCCGCCTTCCTCAGGAATCTCCAAGGCGTAAAGCATTGTCGCATTGGCTGGCACTGGCTTATAGGAGTAATCCGAATGCCAGCTAGAGCCGGCATCACGTATCCCTTTCGGCCGACCCATCTCGGTTCGGTTCGAAAGGACGGTGATCCCTTTGAATTCATGATGATGATACATTGAGACGGTATGTGGCTCGACCGGGCCAAACCGCTGGCCCAAGGCATAAAACTGAGCCGCATTCAGGGACTGACAGTGAAATAACAAAACCTGGTGTTCGAGATACATGTCATAGAGAACTTTCCAACTTGCATCATCGAAGCCTTTCGAAATATCGAGACCTTCGACTTCAGCGAAAAACGTTTTCCCGATGCGCCGAACTTTCATGGAATCACCTCCAGCCTTACTGCGGCAGATGCTTGCCGCGCTCGTTGTTCCCTTTAATATGTTCTCAAAAGGAGCTCCACAAATGCCTTTCGATTTCGATCCCTATGATAAAGCTGTGATCGAAGATCCTTACCCGGCATACAAATATTTGCAAGATAATGACCCGGTTCACTACAGTAATGCGCTACGATCATGGATATTGACCCGGTACGAAGATGTTCGGCCAAGCCTGAATGACCCGCGTTTATCGGCCGACCGGATCACGCCTTATCTTGAGCGCATTTCGCTAAGTGAACGTCTGAAAGTACAGACCGTCGGACCGATGCTGCAAAGATGGTCTGTCTTTATGGATCCTCCGGACCACACAAGAATGCGAAAGCTGCTTAATCACGGCTTCACCTCGACCGCGCTAATCAATTTCCGCCCACGGGTCCAGGCGATCGTCGAGCGAATGATAGATCAATTAATAGCAAAGGGTGCAAATGGTGAAGAGATTGATTTTATTAATTCCTTCGCCTACCACCTGCCGGCAACGGTGATCGCGGAAATGCTTGGCGTGCCCGAATCGGATGTCGAGCAATTTAGAGCATGGTCGGAGGATTTGGCCACTTTCGTGGGCAGCGCTACAGACACTCCGAACAAAGTCCGGCTCGCAGAGGCCAGTGCCATCGCGTTGACTGACTATTTCGCCACGACCATCGAGATGCGCCGTACCCATCCCCCGGCTGCGAAAGACGTTACCGTAATTGACCACATGATGGCGGCAGAAGAAGACGGGGATACGCTGTCACTTGCGGAACTGATATCGAACGCTGTCCTGTTACTATTTGCCGGACACGAAACAACGACTAACCTGCTCGGAAACGGACTTATCGCCCTTTTGCGCAATCCGGAGCAATTGCGTCTCTTTACGGAGCATCCGGACTTGGCGAAGAATGCGGTCGAAGAAATTCTGCGCTACGACGGGCCGGTCGGTTCCCTAGCGCGGAGTGTATTGGAAGACATGGAGATCGGCGGCAGAAAACTCCAGCGTGGCCAGCGGGTCTACTGTATGTTAAATGCAGCGAACCGCGACCCGCGGCAATTCAACAACCCAGATTGCCTCGACATCACCCGTGAAAACAACCGCCACATCGCTTTTGGTTACGGAATTCATTTTTGCGTTGGGGCCCCACTCGCGCGGATGGAAAGCCGCTTCGCACTAGCCGCGATGATGAAACGGATGCGTGCCATCGAATTAGGAAATAGCCCACCCATTTGGCGGGATTCTCTCGTTCTCCGCGGTCTCTCCAGCCTAATGATCCGATTTAAGGCAGCCTAGATCGACGGAAGCTCCATCACTGCTTGATGGAGTTTCTCGATATGTTGCCGCTTCTCAAGCCCGCCACCCAGCGTGCGAAGACAAAGGTGCGTCAAACCAATCTCGCGCCAGCCGGCAACTCGAGCCTTCCACTCGGCTTCGCGTGGACCAACGACCGCGACACCGGCCTCTACCCCAAGACTGTTTGGATCTCGGCCCGCCGCCTCCGCTTCTCGGCGAATATCATCGCGAAGGCTAGGAAACTCCTCTGGCGAGCAAAGGTTAAACCAGCCATCGGCCTGCCGCCCAATGCGCCGGCGAATACGCTGGATGGGGAGACCTGCCGCCCCGATCCACATCGGGATCGGTTGTTGGATTGGTAGTGGGTTAATACCGGCACCCGAAAAGCTGTCGTACTCACCTTCGAAATCCACCGTCTCTTCCGTCCACAATCGTCTGAGAAGGTCTATCTGCTCCTCGCATCGTTGGCCTCGTGTGTGGAAGTCGGCCCCAAGAGCCGTGTATTCTTCCAGGTTCTTACCGACACCAATACCAAGGCGCAGGCGGCCACCGGAGAGATTATCAAGCGTCGCGGCTTGTTTCGCCACCAAGACTGTTGGGCGAGCCGGCAACATTATGACGGACGGTACAAGCTCTATCTCGCTTGTAACCGCCGCGATGTAGGTCATTATGGTCATTGATTCATGCAACGGTCCACTGCCGCTCCTATAGACCTGTTCAGGTACCCGCAAGTGCGTAAGGCCCAACTGTTCTGCCGCCTGAGCAAACTCAACAATCAGATCGATATCGTCACCAAGTTCGCGCACGGGCAGCGAAACGCCAATCTTCATTCTCCACTCCTTTACACTTCAAGGGCACCATCGTACCGGCGAGGACGGGGTGCCGTATTTTTACCTGCCAACATCTCCGCTGCAGTCCAACCAACCTGTCCATGACGCCCGTTGCCGTAGCGGATCAGTGACTGGTCGACGAACGCTCGAATATCGCCGGGAAAATCCAGCCAAATACGCATCAGGACGCGCTTTAAGGTTTCATCTTCCACCACCGCATGAGCGGCTCGCCCGTGCAGGACAGTGTAATTATTGCAGAACTGAATATCACCCTTGCTGAACGGGAATTCGAGACATATTTCAGCAGCGATTTCATCTAATAGATCAAAGGTCGCATTCTCTTCCGTGGTTAATGAATTACCACTGCGTTCGGCTGCATTGTTGATCCAGTTGCGATTGTATTGACATGAAATGACGCCGTCTTTTTCACTGAACAAAGGAACTTTATAACCGGTGGTTGGTGTTTCGTGCGGACCATGTTCATCCATTCGGTCCCACTCAAAGCCTTCGTAAAGCCGGGGTAAGACCGACGCATCCCGTCTGAGAACTTCATTGTAAACTGCCGTTGAGCTAGCGACCCGGCTCGGTGGATCGTCGGGCGCCTGTTGAACACACAGCAGCGAGACAACGTCCGTAAGGTCGATATGCAATTTTGATTCGCGGGGAAACCCAACACCACGTCGGCCTTGGCTCGGGCGAAGTTTCCCATCAGTGACGTAATGAATAAAAGTGGCATCTCCATTTTGCGTCAGACCTTTGCCGAGATGACTACAGAACCCCCAGTACATTCGCTCGATTTCATCGTACCTATATCCATCGACCGGAAAGCCACGCACCAGGGCAAAGCCACGACCATCGCCAAGATCACGAGAAAGCCGGCGTAATCGTGCGCTAAGACCAGGTAGTGGAAAATTCTCTTTCGTGATACGTTCTAATTGTATACCGGCAACGCCCTGGAGCGCCGATGCCAAAGCATTGCAATCGGCATCGTTCAAGTGGTATTCCCAAGAATGTTCTTGCTTTAATTGTTCGCCGGTCCAAACACTCGCGCCACGTATGGGCCTCATCCGAATACCGGTCATCATCTTCTCCCTTAATTACTACCAAACAATATAGGGCTTTTTCCTTTTGCGTGACATGATGCATGTCACGCCTATCTCGTTTTACAAAAGAGGGAAACACATGGCAGAAGACAGACTACTCTTCGAGCTTTCGGATGGAATTGCAATTCTTACGCTCAATCGACCCGAAGTGATGAACGCGTTTGAGGATGGCATGCGGGAAGCTTTGTTCGGACGCCTCGAAGAATGTGAGCACAATCGTGATGTCCGTTGTATCGTTATTACCGGGGCAGGCTCAGCGTTCTCGGCCGGCGGCGATATCGCCAGCATGGCTAAGCTGCAAGAAAATAACAACCTGTCGATCGTAGAGGCACGAATGAATATTGCCGGTCAGGTAATCCAACAAATCCGCCGCATGCCGCAACCAGTGCTGGCAGCGATAAACGGCCCGGCAGCTGGAGGCGGAATGAACTTGGCACTAGCTTGCGACATGCGGATTGCCAGCGACAAAGCGGTTTTTGCCGAAAGTTTCGTGAAGATCGGTCTGATACCCGATTGGGGCGGCTTGGATTTTCTCAGCAAGCTCGTCGGCACGGCAAAAGCCATGGAATTGATGATGCTAGGCGATCGGATCGATACTGCGGAAGCACACCGCCTTGGCCTGGTCAACCAGATGGTGACACACGACTCGTTTTGGGACGCGGTTAAGAAACTCGCACGCCGTCTCGCCAATGGGCCACCTGAGACCCTTGCCGCCATCAAGGAAGGCGTCTATCGAAGCGTTGAAAGCACTCTGCCGGAGACATTGTCGTACGAGTATAAGACGCAGCGCCGGCTATTCTTGAGTGACGATGCGCGTGAAGGTATGAGAGCATTTCTTGAAAAACGGCCAGCTACCTTCGGTAAGTTAGATGATTAATTTACTCGGCGGCTTCCGCCGCGGCAGTGCCCAGCTCATCCGTCTCGATCGTCACACGGTTCATTAACCGTCTTTCCGGCCAATAATCAGCGCAGGCATAATGACTCGTCGAACGGTTATCCCAAAGAGCGACCGAATTTGGACGCCAGTGAAAGCGACATTGAAAATCCGGCCGGGCGCAATGCCGATTTAACATATTCAGCAAACCCCGACTTTCATCCTCACTTACACCGAGAATACTCGCCGTGAAACTTTCCGAAATGTACAGGCTCTTCCTCTTCGTAACCGGGTGAACTTTAATCACAGGATGCGTGATCGGAGGATTGGCAGCACGAGAAGCCTCCATGCGTTTCCAATTGTCACCGTCCCAACTACGAAACTTCTTCGGGCTACCGTGCAGTTTCATGAAGTCATGCATGGCATACTTGTCCTCAAGATAAGCCTTCATATCATCAGACAGTGCATCGTAGGCGGCGCCCAGACCCACAAAGATCGTATCCCCACCCGTCTCGGGCACTTCTACAGCACGCAAAATCGAGGCGAACTCTGGCTCTGCCCTGAAAATACCATCCGAATGATAATGGTTTACGTTTGGTGGCCGCTCGTGGTCATTGATCAAAACGTGCATTTCCGGCACGCCTTCCTCCACGAGAAATGCAGAGCGTTTTGCAAGTCGCAACCTGCCAAACTTAGCTGCAAAGTCGCGTTGCTGCGCTGGCGTAATATCCTGATCCCGAAAAAAAACAACGCCATGCGCCATCAAGGCGGCATGGATTTCACGCAGTGTATCATCATCGACACCGGCGGCTATATTAACACCACCAAGCTCCGCACCGACCGCGGGTGTCACAAGATTGACTGAAATGCGTTCGTAATGCGTCATGAGGATAATATGTAGACCAAAGCCAACACTGCCAAGTCAATCAAACAACACAATACACCCCCGAAAGCGCACCGCGTATTTCGATTGCCGCGCAAAAATGAAAACAAAATTCAATGCAGAGGCGCTGCAGAAGCGTCTGATCGAGATTGTGTTCGGACTGCGGCAAAAATTCCAGCCGCTTTGTCGCATCGCTCCACGTTCAGGCTTATCCCGCGTAGACCTGGAAGAGAATACCGGACAGCATTCCGCCTGTCAGCGACAAGGCGATGTAACATAGAAAAAGGGGCTTGCGGACTAATGCGTACACCGCGATTGCAGCCGGGATACTTGTCACGCCACCAGCGATCAGGAAAGCCATTCCCGCGCCAGGCGCAGTGCCAAGTTCTATCAATCCGGCAACAAGCGGCAGGGCGGCATAACCATTCAAATAAGCCGGTACGCCCACGATCGTGGCAAGCGGGATAGCCCACGCATTGCCCTGCCCAAGAACGGCTGCAATCTGGTCGGCCGAGATGTAGACAATCATCAGACTTTCCAACAGGAACGCGAGGGTCAACCATTTTAGTAAAAACAAGGCCGTCGCACCTGATTCCCGGTAAAACTTCTGGCGGCGGTCCCCTTCTTTCCAGAATTTCCAAATGACCTCCGCGTTTGGGTCAATCGTCGGCGCGCCGCAACCGCCGCAGCCGCCAGCATCTTCACGTAGAGACAATGCAAACACACCACGCATCATTAGAGCCGCAGTTGTAAAACCGCCTATCATGCCAATCCCGATAGCCGCCATCGTCTTGGCGACAGCGAAATCAACACCAAGGGTTCCTACGGTCAACACGAACATTGTTGGGTCCATAAGGGGCGAGGCGAGCCAGAACGCCATGACGGCCGGCACTGGAACGCCCATCGCGAGCAAGGCCGCAATCAAAGGAATAACGCCGCAAGAACAGAACGGCGACAACCCGCCGAACAAGGCAGCAAAAACGATCATTCCCGACAAATGCCCTTGAAACGCTTTCGCAATTAGATTGTCCGCACCGGTCGAACGGGCATACGCCGCAGCCATAATAGCAACCGCCAGGAACGGTGCCATGCCTGAGAAAGCCTTTGCGACAAAATCCAAACTCGCTTCCGCCTGCAGAGGTAGGAAAATCGCCAACCCCAAAAAGATGGCGACAACGACCAACCAAGCTTTTTCAATTCTTCGGCCAACACCGGCCGCGTTTTTAAGGTGGATCGCAATATCCGACATTGTTCTTCTCCATCTGCGCTAAGCGGCGCTCTGCCAATCGTCTTGTTCCAAAATAACTCTGGCAGAACATTCCTCGATGAGGAAACTGATTAATGGCGGCATCTCGAAAAAATCAAAATCATAATAAATCTCTCTGGCCCGCCGATAATGACTTACCAACCAAACGCTGGCCAACAGGCTGGATAAGGCGGACGCAGGCAAACCGAGGGTACGTTTAATATCATTAACAATAAGACCTTTCCACACCGCCTTCACCAGACCCCGATACATTGAGAGGCGCATGCCCGCAGTTTCCTCGCCTATCAGCATTATAAAACGTGTCCGATCCTTATAAACTAACACATTCTCGCTAATATCGAAATGATCCCATCTGACAGATCCATCAGCGAATATTTAAGCGAATTCCGCTAATCGACTACTTCAAGGTCGAGCAATGGTGCATGTTGTTGGGCACCGTAGATATCTGTATCGCCTGGCGAGCCAGATGGAATTTTGCGCGGCAACGTAACCTTAATCGCATAGGCTACGTCAAAAGGGATGACCGCAACTTCATTGTCCGTTACCCCATAAAGCGGCGCTAAGTTCCGTGGCGCAAGGACCCCACTGTCTCGGACCTTTTCATAGGTCTCTGCATCCTCGAACATCACATCGAGAGTAAATTGCAATGCCCCTGCATTTTTCGAGCGGATGACCTTTGCCATCTCTCTCAATTTTGCCATCAGAGTGCCTCCATCTCCATGCGTACCGCTTCCAACGGATGGTCGCATTCCATCACATGCCAGACGCTAAATTCGTAGACCGGCCCTACCGGCATGTCTGACGGCGAGAAGGGAATCGCCATATTGCCGGAAATGCACATTCGACCCTCGAAATCCCCGTGTAAAAGAATGTAACGCATCTTGGCACAAACCGCTTTGGATATTTCCTCCGTATCGCCGATCACATCGACCAAGAGCCCCAGCTCATGCGCGGCCGTCTCCTGAACCGGCTCGATAGCGCCCATCGTCGCGTTCTTACCGTAAACGTGAACGCTAATGCGAAAAGTTGACGGATCAATGTTAAGCTGGCCGACTTCGAATGTCGCCCGCGCCTTGCAGTCGTCGACGTACTTCTCGATTTGTCCGATTAGTATCGGGTCGCGGGTTCCGGCCATCGAAACCGTGCGATAACCGAGCGATTTTACCCCTTCCAGTTTCACCGTATAGCGGTTGGCCGGCTCAAAACGGCTGCCCGTTACCTTAACTGTCCGTTCATCGAGTTGAGCGAAATCGGCATGCGTAGTATCGACAAGGCCGGTGGGCTCCTTGAGATGATAAGGGCTTGGGTTTTCGTAGAGAGTGTGAGCTGCAACCCGGGTGCGAGTTACACGCTTTTCCGGATGTCCCGGCTCGACAGTGAAATGATCGTCATATAGCGTACCGATTACGCCGTCGCCGCCCAGACGAGGCTCAGCCACCTGAGCGCCACATTCAATGATTTTGCCAAGATGCCAGGCGAGACCTGCATCAGCCCCTCGCATCAAAGGGATCGCCGCATAAATCGCCGCATCACTGGCACGACCTGCAATGACCACATCAGCCCCATCCTCAAGCGCTTTCTGAAACGGTTCCGGCCCCATCATTGCCACCACACGATGCGAATCCTCAATCTGATCCTCGGTAAGGTCGCCAATCGGCCCAAGTGGCGCAATCTTCCCGGCTCTTGCTTTCGCCTTGAGTGTATCCTTCGATTGCTCACTGCGTATCACCGCAACTTTTGGATGAAGGTTCTTTTCGGCCGCAATCTCGCGCACTATCTCCATCAACCAATCCACATGCGGATCACCGCCGCCACCGCCTGCAGAGCCAATAAAAACGGGTACGCCCTTCTTAGCCCCGCCTTCCATCATCAGCGACAGGTCGCGCTTCGCCGCCGGGCGTGACACGAATGCCGTTCCCGCACCCAGATAATAAGGCCCTGGATCCATCGAACCCGCATCAGCGGCAATAAGATCGAGATCCATCGCAAGTGCGCATTGAATTGACTCTTCAGCATAGCCGTAACCAAGCATCCCAGTCGCCGCAAACATTCGTATTGGTCTCATGTTTTATCTCCTGCACAGCGTGCCCTTACGTTGCCATTTAGAGACTTAGTTACGCCGGTTTTTTGCCCAGTCCACGCCTTATTGATGGAACAAGGTAGTTACTTCTAATGGGTCGTGGAATTTTTCAACCCGAAAAGTGGCCTTAACCAGCAACTATTCTACCGACAGCCCCCTGAGCGGGCCAATTACCAAAATCTATGGGAAAGTGAGAAGGCCTCCTCAATCCGCAAAACCATATAATTAAAGCTTCGACCCATAACTTGTAATGAACCATCTGCAATCCCAGGCGGATGTCACGCAGGCAATAAATTATGCTCACAACGCGGAGGAGCATTGCAAATGGCACGATTGTCCTTTTTTCAATAGCCCTCTTTTGTTGGGCTTTGAAGACTTTGAGCGCCGCATCGACAACAGCACAAAGATGCAGACCGAGGGGTATCCACCGTACAACATTGAGAAAACTAGCAAAATCAGCTGTGAATAACGTTGGCAGTTACCGGATTCAGCAAATTTGAACTACACATCCATTTGGAAGACAATCAGTTTTTCATTGGTGGCACTCGAGATGATTGTGACGAAGCACGCGACTTCCTGCATCGCTTTATCGCAGCACGACAATTCGAGCGTAACTTCATCCTCGCAGAAGGCATCGAAATTCTCAAAGCCTACCTTAATTGCGGCCTACTGCACATCGATCTCGAAAAGCCCCCACCGGAGACCCAGGTCCGAACCCTCCCGATTACGACTGCTCCCTGAGGAACAAATAAGGTAGCAAGCACAAGCCCACTTAGAACGTGCCTTAGTTGTCGGAATACAACTTTGCACATCTTGGTGCAGATGAGATCGAGTATACCAGGCAATTCATGCAGGGAAATAAAAAGCACTTTCTGCGAGTTGCAGGTGATGGACGACTACTCGGGGTAGCCCCGGACCATGAGACCGACATTGCAGACACGATCAAAAAAACTTCGAGCGAGTCTGCATGCACTGATTTGAAATTATTTAGAGTTAGGCTGCGGCCTCAGTAGTCGTTTCGATTAAGAAGGCATAAAGTGCATCGGGATTTTTCGAGCCTCGCAGCTTCTCGCAAGTGCGTCTATCCCGCATCAGGCGTGAAACGCGCGCCAATGCCTTTAAGTGGTCAGCACCGGAGCATTCAGGCGCCAACAGCAAAAATATTAGATCAACCGGTTGCTCGTCGATCGCTTCAAATTCTATCGGCTTTTCAAGTCGGGCAAATATTCCGTGGAGACGATCGAGTCCCGGCAATTTGCCATGCGGGATAGCAATCCCGTTCCCGACTCCAGTCGTACCAAGTCGTTCGCGTTCGATCAAAGCGTCAAAGATCAGGCGCTCACTCAAATTCGCAACACTAGCGGCTCGCTTTGCTAGTTCCTGCAAAGCCTGTTTCTTGGAAGTTGCCGGGAGTTTCGCAACGATGCTTTCCGGCGTAATTAGATCAACAATTTCCATAATTCCACGCATCGATCTATTTAACGGTCATTAATTAGTAAAATCCGCTTTTGTTCAAAATCTATTCGCACCATCAATCCTACCATCGCGGCTACTCAGATCATGAGCTTCATAGGAGGCGAAGTATTAGGAGTCAATAGACAGGCGTTTACACTATGTAAATCATGGAATTACATATATCTCACAGCGACCCCGCCTTCATCCTTCGGCGTTCTACCGATGAACCGATTCGCATCGATTCCCGATACTTCGCTACCGTTCTGCGAGCAATATCAATCCCTTCTTCACGCAGGATCTCAACAATCTTATCATCCGACAAAATTGATTTTGGAGGCTCGTTATCAATTAAAACCTTTATCCTAAATTTCACAGATTCTGCTGAATGTGCGTTTCCGCCCGAGACACTTTGAATCGCAGAGGTAAAAAAATACTTAAGCTCGTAAAGTCCCCGTGGGGTTGCCATGAATTTATTCGTGGTAACCCGGCTAACCGTGCTCTCATGCATTTCTATCGCTTCGGCGATATCACGCAGAATTAGTGGTTTCAAATGCTCGACGCCATAGCGGAAAAAGGCATCCTGCTGGGTTACTATCTCACCCGCCACTTTCAAAATGGTCGTCGCTCTTTGATGCAGTGATTTCACCAGCCAATTCGCGGTCTGAAACCGCTCATTTACATACTCCTTTTCTTCTTTTCGCTTCAAACCCTTGCTGATCGTCGTGAAGTAATCGGTATTGACCAGTACGCGGGGGAGTGTCTCTTGATTAAGTTCCAAGAGCCATCCTCCGTCAGGATGGGGCTGCATCAATATGTCTGGCGTCACGCTTTGCAACGCTTCTTCCCGAAAATTGCTCGCTGGCTTTGGATCAAGAGCGCGAATTTCCGAAACCATATCCGCAAGGTCTTCTTCATTAACTCGGCAAACCTTTAGCAAATTAATTTTGTCGCGCCGCCCCAAAATTTCTAAATTTTCAATCAGTGTTTCCATAGCTGGATCGAGGCGTCCAAGATCTCGTAACTGCAAAGCTAAACATTCCTTTAACCCCCGCGCAAAGACACCCGGCGGATCAAACTGTTGTAACCGTTCAAGAACCGCTTGAACGCGCTCTATTTCGCAACCAAGCAAATCCGAAACATCTTCGATTTTGCCAACCAGCCAGCCAGATTCGTCGAGCATATCAATAAGGTGGATGCCAATCATCCGCTCCGCCGGAGCCTTGATATCGAGCGTTAGTTGCTCGGTCAGGTGTTCCCGCAGGGTAGGCTCTTCGCTTAACGTGGATTCAAAGTCGCCGAGACTTTCGCCGAAATCATTCCGGCCTCCTGTCCCAATCGGGGTGGACGCCTCAAACCCACTGCGCAGTTCGTCTGATACATCGCGCGGATGCTGGTCGTCCCATACATTCTCATAGTCCATATCGAGCGGTTTGTCGTCCGACGACGGCAAATCTCCGCCAACGGTCATATCTACCGAATCCAGATCGTCAAACTCGTCGTCACTAGCCTTTACAGCATCATCTGGCTTGGTTACATCTCCTTGCCCGATCTCGCCCGCCTCACCATCGTCTCTTTCAAGCATCGGATTTTGACTTAGTTCATCTTCAACGAATTCCGTCAATTCGATATTCGACAATTGCAGTAGCTTGATGGCCTGCTGCAGCTGCGGCGTCATTACCAGAGATTGGGATTGCCTCAGATCGAGGCGTTGTGAAATCGCCATCATCTAGCCGGTCAACAGCCTCAAAGACTAAACCGGTCGCCGAGATAAACCTCCCGCACCCGTTGACTCTGAACGATTTCGTCGGGCGACCCCTCCATCAAAACCTGACCATCGTGCAGAATATATGCCCGGTCGACAATATCGAGTGTTTCCCGAACGTTATGATCTGTGATCAAGACACCTATACCCCTGTCTTTTAGGTGCGTAACAAGTTCACGAATATCGCGTACTGCGATAGGATCTATTCCTGCTAGTGGCTCATCGAGTAAAATAAAATGCGGCTGGGTAGCCAATGCGCGAGCTATTTCCACACGCCGACGTTCCCCGCCCGAGAGTGTAATTGTCGAGGTGCGCCGAAGGTGCGATATCGAAAATTCAGCGAGCAAGTCTTCTAGTATCGTTTCGCGGACGTGTCGGTCCGGTTCAATCATTTCGAGAACCGCCCGAATATTCTGATCAACTGTGAGCCCTCTGAATATGGATGGTTCCTGCGGCAAATAGCCAACACCAAGACGCGAACGTCGGTACATCGGCAGATTGGCTACATCTTGGCCATCCAGGATGATTTCTCCATAGTCCGCAGCAATCAGTCCTGTAATGATATAGAAGCAGGTCGTCTTTCCAGCACCGTTAGGTCCTAACAATCCTACGACCTCGCCGCGCTGCACATCTAGGCTGACATTTCGCAGAACCGGTCTTCTGCGATATTGCTTGCCCAGATTTCGAGCCGACAAGCCCGGCATTCTCGCTATTAGGCGCGGACCATCACCCGGCTCAGCCGATCCAATATGTGATTTGTTTTCTCGTGTCATATTAGGGTTGCTGTCCTTGTTCCAACTTCTACACCACCAATAAAACTGAGGCCTCAGCGAGGCCGATTGTTCGGGTGGATCAGGCCACGAACTCGGCCTTTTCCGCCAATCAATTTGCTGATACCTGTATTTAAATCAACTTCGGCCTCATTTCCGTTCAACTGGGTCTTACCTCGGGTAATCTTAACATTATTTTGCAGTTTCACGATACCGTTACGGACATTATACACACCTTTCCCTGCGCGGACGATCTCACTTTTGGTCGAAATATAAACATTCCCCCAAACGTTCACTTGATGAATTTCTTGCTTTCCACGCTGATCCGTGTCGATGAGTGCAAGCAAGATATCAGCTTTAATCTTCTGATTTCCCTTGGTGATTGTCGCATCACCGCGTGCCACAAATTGCTGTTTAGCTTCCCAATACTCAAGCTGGTCACGTGCCGTTATTATCCCCTGATTCGATTCGATTCGAAGGTTACTGCCGACTAACACGAAATTTTTGGTGTCTACTTTATATTCACCACGATCACCAAAAACGCTCTCATTCTCCGAGAGAATCTGGACGTTGCCGTCAGCGAATAACCTATAAAATTGGTTACCAGCGCTATTAGACCCTTCCCGATAGTACGCCGTCAGCGTATCTGCGCGCAACTCAACACCACTGCGAACCGCACGCGCATTACCGGTTGCTACAACTTTATTCTCGTTTCGATACCAAACCAAACCACTTTCCGCCGTCAAATCCAGCGGATCGTCACCACTTTGAAAGAGAGACTGCGCGCTAGAGAACGTCACACCCCAACCGAGCGCAACACAAGTAAACAAAAACCAACGCAGCCCATATCTCACTTTTTATTCATTCCCTTCTGAAGGTCAGTCGGATTTCTCAGCAGGATTACATGACTCTTACCATGTAACTCCACGCTCTCACCATGATTCCGGATAGTGAAACCCTCAGCCTGAAGGTGACCAAACGATCCTTGTCCCTCTACCGGCTCTGTTCCAATCGCGTCCCCAGAGCGCAAATCAAAAACAGCGCTCGTCGTTCGAAACTCATAGCCTTTGTCGTGAAACAAATTAACCGTTCCCGCGAGCTCGAGAAATTGTGTTAACCGGTTATAATTGCCAAGCTCCGCAGTTATGGCAACCCAGGAACCATCTTCCATCAAAATATCAGCCTTTGGTTGCAGGAGTTCGATTGCCGGCGAATTCGGATCTGCTTGTTCCGCTGCATCAGCGGTCACAAAAAATGGGCGTTTCGACCTATCGACCCCAGTATATCGAGCTCTTTCCATCCTCAAATTCTCGGCCGCAGTTCTATCAATTTTTCCTTCAAATCCAATTTGAAACAATCCATCTTGTTCCTTCAACTGGGGCCAAATAACGACCACGAGCAGCAAGGCCGTGGCAACCGTCGGCAGAATCACTTTCATAAGTCCAACGAATTGTCCGTAAACTCGGCTCGCCCGCTGTGTCCGGCGCGCGGTGAGACCGACTTTGCGACGTTCCGACGCTTCGGCGGCCATCTTCATGAGATCAAGTAATCCCAGCCTTCAAAAGGTCGTGGATATGGAGTACACCGACCGGCGCAGAAGACCCTTCAGCGACCACGAAAAGGTTCGTGATTTTCCGTTCATTCATAAGCGAAACAGCCTCAGCGGCTAAAGCCTGCGGCTTAATGGATTGAGGCGATTGCGTCATAACTTCAGCTGCCGAACGCAAGAGTAAATTTTCCACCAACGTTCGCCTTAAATCGCCGTCCGTTATAATACCAAGTAGGTCACCGGATTGGTCGACTACACCTACACAGCCGAAACGCTTCTCGGACATAACCGGAATTACATTTTTCATCTCAAGGTCCGCTTCTACAAGCGGCATCGCTTCGTCTACGTGCATTAAGTCCGAAACGCGAAGCAAACTGCTTCCAAGTTTACCGCCCGGATGTAAAACCCGGAAATCCTGCGCTGAAAACCCCTTGCGTTCTAAAAGAGCAACCGCGAGTGCATCGCCTAGCGCCAAAGACATCGTTGTGGATGTAGTCGGTGCCAAGCCCATGGGACAGGCTTCAGGCACTGAGGGCAAAAAGAGAACAGCGTCTGCCAATTCGGCCAAAGTGCTGCCCGCTTTCGATGTAATGACGATAAGCGGCATCGAGAAACGGCGCGTATATTCTGCAAAGTCTTGGAGTTCCGGTGTCTCCCCAGAGTTTGATAGTGCCAGAACCGCATCACCCTTCGTGACCATGCCCAGGTCCCCGTGGCTAGCTTCACCGGGATGGACATAGTGTGAAGGCGTCCCAGTAGAGGCAAGCGTCGCCGCGATTTTACGAGCAATGTGCCCACTCTTGCCCATACCGGTTACGATCACCCGGCCACACACCTTAGAAAGAATCTCCATTGCGGCGAGAAAATTTTCATCCAAGGTTTCCGCCAAAGCCGATATGCCTTCGGATTCGAGACGAAATACCCGGCGGGCTGCTACAAAGTCGCCGGCCCCTCCGCCAAGCGTAGTCTCCTTCATTGGCGGGCTCTTAGATGTTTTCATTTCGAATTCATTTCCTCGCCGTTCCTGCCCTGAATTGCCTTGCGGAAATTGGAGCGAGTATGCAAGATTCGCGCCCAATGATTATGCCCGTGTAGCCATTAGCGGTCAATAAATGCAGCCAATTTAAGAGGAGGCGATCACGAATGCGAGAAAATATCTTCGTCCTCGAATCCGGCTATATCCATTGCGGCCCTTGTCGGTAAAAATTTATATGCAGCTTGTGCAATTTGCATACGTCCCTCGCGGTTGAGTTTAGCATCCAATAATTCCTTTAATCGGTGCAAATAAAGGACATCGCTCGCCGCATATTCAAGCTGTGCTTCCGTTAACTCTGGCGCGCCCCAGTCCGAGGTTTGCTGTTCCTTCGAAAGGTCGACTCCGAGCAGTTCACGACACAGGTCGCGTAGACCATGCCTGTCGGTGTAGGTTCTCGTCAGGCGTGATGCGATCTTCGTACAATAGACAGGTTGGCAATCTGTACCCAAATAATGATTTAGTGCAGCAATATCAAATCGACCAAAATGAAATAATTTGAGAACTGATTGGTCGTTAATTAATCTTCGCAAATGTGGCGCGTTATAGTCGGCTGTCGGAAATTGTACGATATGACAATCACCATCCCCGCTGGAAAGCTGCACGACACAAAGCCGATCACGCAGCGTTTTCAGGCCCAGAGTTTCCGTATCAATTGCAACAGAATCGCCGAAATCTATACCGCTTGGCAAATCACCTTTATGTACTTCTACCACCACGGAGAATACCTCATTTCCGGGTCAAGCTACCCACGATGGTGCCCAGGAGAAGACTCGAACTTCCACGGGGTTTCCCCCACAGGTACCTGAAACCTGCGCGTCTACCAATTCCGCCACCTGGGCGATTGGACAAAACTTCGGCACTGAGACTCACTTTGTCAACATGCGAGTAGGCTTTCAGTTACTGAATTTAAACTGGTTTTTTACTTTAGGCGATTTTATATCTTCTTTTATTCCAAGGAATATTCGCTGTCCGTAGGTTGATGGCAGCACAAATCGGGGAGTGATTGTGGCATGCCCTTGGTGACTATTTTCGGTGGCTCAGGCAGCATTGGCCGGCAAGTCGTAAAACTACTGGCCCAGCGTGGCGATCAAGTCCGGGTGGCGGTGCGTGATCCGCAAGCGGCATTGTTTCTCAAGTCCATGGGTGATGTTGGCCAGGTAACGCCAATCCAAGCAAATATTCGCAATATGAATTCAGTCCACTCTGCGGTCTCCGGCGTGGACCTTGTTGTTAACCTAGTTGGAATTTTAAATGAAAGCGGGCCACAGCGTTTTCACGTCGTGCAAACGCAAGGTGCCAAAAATGTTGCGACTGCAGCTGCTACTGCCGGTGTTCAATCATTTGTCCATCTTTCGGCCATTGGTGCGTCTCAAACATCACCTTCAGCTTATGCACGGAGCAAGGCTGCAGGGGAAGTAGCCGTCATGGAGGCCTTCCCAAGCGCTAGTATTCTACGACCGAGTGTCGTATTCGGACCTCATGACCAATTCTTTAACCGTTTTGCAGCACTAGCCAAATTTCCAATGCCGCTGCCAGTTTTTGGATGTGGTTTACCAAAGATGACTATGGAGGGGTTGAAAGTTTTTGGCGATGGCGGAACGCGCTTTCAACCTGTTTATGTCGGTGATGTCGCCCAGGCAATCATCACTTGCTTGGGAGAAACTGAGACCAATGGGAAGACATACGAACTTGGCGGCCCACAGGTCTATAGTTTTTACGAACTGATGCAGCTGATTTTGCGACACACACGTCGCTGGCGTCCGCTGATCCCAGTCCCATCCAGCATGGCATCGGCGATGGGGTTTTTTATGGGATTGCTGCCAAATCCAATATTGACGCTGGACCAAGTACGCCAACTCGCAATCGACAACGTCGTCGATGACGCAAGTTTGACACTTAGCGATCTTGGAATCAATCCACGTGCTGCTGAAGTTATTTTACCGGAGATGCTAGAGTTTTATCGAAGGGGCGGACCATATTCGAAAATTCAGCCCCTATAAATCAGGTATAGATCCAATAAAGAAGCCCAACGCCCAATAATATTCTATAAATTACGAAAGGCGTAAAACCGGCGTGTTTCAGCCAACGCATCATAGCTGTGATTGACAATATTCCGACACCAAATGAAAGGCTCATGGCCAAAAAAACATCCCGGCCCAGCTGAATATCAGTGCTTTCGAGCAGTTCAAGTCCACCTAAAACACCGGCGCCCAAAATAGTGGGAATAGACAACAAAAGCGAAAACCGCGCAGCATCCGCGCGTTCCAAGCCGAGAAATCGGCCCGCTGTCATTGTGATGCCTGAGCGGCTTGTCCCCGGTATGAGCGCCAAGACTTGCGCTAAACCGATGAACAACGCATTCCAACTGCTCAAATGCTCAACCCGCCGGACCGTTAGGCCTAATCGGTCAGCTATCCATAATAACGCCCCGAAGCCAATCGTCGTCCATGCAATTATTTCAATATCTCTTAGGTAGATAGGGATATAGGCGCGGCCGAAATAGCCAACGACAAAAACTGGTAAAGATGCCAAAAGAATATACCCTGCTAACCGGACACTAGGCCCACGACGGCCAATCGCCAAGCCGGCCGTGCCAATAATGACCCGCCAAAGATCGCGCCAAAAATAAAGCATAACAGCCGTCAATGTACCTATATGCACAGCGACATCGATCAGTAATCCCTGATCCGGCCACTCCAACACTTTCGATGTCAGAACAAGATGTCCAGAAGAACTGATAGGAAGAAACTCTGTTACCCCCTGCACAATAGCGAGAACCAAAATATGGTATAGCGCCAAAATCAAACCCTCAACATAACATTATCTTGTTATTAGAAACGCTTATAACATTTTGCAATTCACATTTCATCCGTAATAATGCTGAGTTAACACGCAAACCACACTCAAGCGTTGCGCGAATCGCGACAAGGTTTACAATCCAAAAATGCGAAAAGTCTACCATCTCTGGCTCTCTCCGTTTTGCCGTAAGGTCCGAATTGTACTAGCCGAAAAAGGCCTCGAGTTCGACATGCAAGTCGAAAAACTTTGGGAACGACGAGAAGAGTTTTTAGCATTGAACCCAGCAGGTGATCTTCCGGTGCTCATCGAGGACGACGGACTAATCCTATCTGACGCAACAGCCATCGCCGAATATCTGGATGAAGCCCACCCCGAACCTCCACTGCTCGGCCGGAGCGCACCAATCAGAGCCGAAGTACGACGCCTGGCGGCCTGGTTCGATCTCAAATTCGAACGCGAGGTAACACGGAATCTCGTCGACGAAAAAATAATGAAGCGTTTCCTGGGATTGGGTGAGCCAAACAGTCAGGCCATCAGAGCCGGAAGTGCAAATATCCACACCCATCTTGATTATATCACCTATCTGATAGAGGAACGGCGGTGGCTAGCCGGAAATGAATTTTCATTAGCCGATATCTCGGCAGCCGCGCATTTATCCTGCGTCGATTATTTAGGTGACGTACCCTGGGCCGATCACGAACTCGCAAAAGAATGGTATGCACGTATAAAATCCCGGCCAAGCTTCCGGACAATCCTCGGTGATCATATCCCCGGCTGCCCACCACCACGTCATTATGCCGACCTGGATTTCTAAAACATTCTGTAAAATATTTGACGTATGAAAACCAAAGACATTGAATTTCAAGCGCGCGGTTCACTCGTGGAAGTGCAGAAGATTTTGAAGAGACCCAAATTTTTTTAACTGCCTGTTATAAAGACTCATTATATTGCGGCAAAGAAAGTGCCATCGTAAGAGATATCATTTAATCACTGATCCACTGCTTGCTTATGAACTCTTCTCCACCTCAGGCCTCTCGCCAGCTTCGTCTTGGCGCCTTCATGCGGCCCGTCAGCATCCATACAGGCGCTTGGCGTTACCCCGGAGCCTATCCGGACGCTAATTTCAACTTTCGTCATATAAAACGCTTCGCGCAACTTTTGGAGGCTGCCAAATTCGATGCCTTCTTTATGGCCGATCATTTGGCGGTTCTGAATATGCCGATGGAGGCTCTAAAACGCAGTGCCACCGTGACGTCATTTGAGCCAATGACGTTGCTGCCCGCACTCGCGGCTGTCACCCAGCGGCTGGGTCTCATCGCAACAGGTTCGACGAGTTACGAAGAACCTTTTCATGTAGCGCGTCGCTTTGCTTCACTCGATCATATCAGCGGTGGCCGGGCAGCGTGGAATGTTGTCACTACGTCAAATCCTCACGCATCATTGAACTTCGGCATCGAAGAACAGATGGAACACGACGAACGATACCGGCGAGCACGTGAGTTTTTCGATGTCGTCACTGGTCTTTGGGACAGCTGGGCCGATGACGCTTTCATCCGTGACGTAGAGAGCGGCGTTTACTTTGATCCAGAGCGTCTGCATATTCTACAACACAAGGGTCAGTACTTCTCAGTCCGCGGGCCATTGAACATTGGCCGTCCAATTCAAGGTTGGCCGGTGGTCGTCCAAGCAGGCGCCTCAGAAGCTGGACGCCAGCTGGCATCCGAGACTGCAGAAGCCATTTTTGCTTCAGCTCGCACTCTCAAAGAGGGGCAGGCCTTCTACTCCGACATCAAATTACGTATGCAAAAGGCTGGACGTAACCCTGATAAAATAAAGATTTTACCGGGCTGCTTAGTAGTTGTCGGCCAGACTGTAGAGGAAGCACAAGAAAAGCGCGCCATTTTGGATAGCGGCGTTTATTACGACAGCGCCATAGCATCCCTTTCTATCGCGCTTGGAACTGACGCATCTGCTTTCGACCCGGACGGCCCACTACCCGAGATTCCTGAAACAAACACAAGCCAAAGCGGCCGTGAACGCGCTATCAAATTAGCGGAGCGCGAGAATTTGACCGTGCGGCAACTCGCTCAACGTCTCGGCGGCTACTCAGGCCTCGCAATGGTCGGTACCGCCAAGACCATTGCCGATCAGATGGAGGAATGGCTTGAGGTACGAGGATGCGACGGTTTCAATGTCATGTTCCCATATTTACCAGAAGGTCTCGACGATTTCGTTGGAAAAGTAGTGCCTGAACTCCAAAGGCGCGGAATTTTTAGATCAGAATACGAGGGAGCAACATTACGAGAGAACCTTGGTCTACCGCGTCCAAAAAATCAGTTTTTTGACTAGCTATTGCTAGATTTCTGCGGCTTCATACTCACCAGCAAAGATACACCATTTGCGGATGCCACCGTCGCGTCATTTAATGTCATAGACTGCCGTTAAATATGCTCGGCAGTGCCGGAGGCCCATGGCTGGCGACGCCGATACAATCAATTCTCTCTTTGAACGGTATGGATCCGCCTATCGTTGGCTGGTCACGCTGACAGTCATGATCGGTGCGATCGCAATGGGATTTGCATCATCGATGGTCAACGTCGCAGTACCTGCCGTGATGGGCGCTTACGGCGTCGGGCTTGATCAAGCGCAATGGATGGCGACAGGCTTTCTCGCCACCATGTCAACAACGATGCTGCTTAGCTCTTGGCTAATCGAAGTGTTGGGTCAGCGTATCACCTACTTTCTCGTAATGATGGTTTTTGCTATCGGGTCTCTTATCAGCGCTACAGCCCCGAATATTGAGCTTCTAGTAATTGGCCGGGTACTCCAAGGGGCGGCAACTGGCGTTGGTCAGCCGCTGGCAATGTTCTCCATCTTTAGTGTTTTCCCGCCGGAGCGGCGTGGCATGGCGGTTGGTTTATATGGGCTCGGCACCGTATTGGCACCAACCTTCGGGCCTATTCTTGGCGGTCTCGCCATCGATTATATTAGTTGGCGATATCTATTTTACCTGCCACTTCCGTTCTGTCTGCCTGCCATGTTGATGTGCCTGATCTTCATGCCCACCAAAAAACTAGCCCGCAAACTGCCTCCCTTTGACTGGACAGGTTTCTTGCTGATGTTTACTGCCACCTTCCTGTTGCTCACTGGCCTGTCGAACGGGCAACGATGGGGCTGGAATTCAGACGTGATAATCCTCTGTTTGTTAGGTGGCGGCGCTCTGGTATCAATTTTCGTGTGGTGGGAAACAAAGGCTAAATACCCATTTCTCGACCTGACGCTTTTTCTAGATAAACAGTTTGCCTTGATCATGTTGGCTGGCTTCGTTTTTGGTGCCGGATTATTTGCCTCTGGCTATTTCATTCCTGTATTCGTGCAAACAATACAAAATTACAGCGCAACCGATGCCGGACTACTCCTTGCTCCTGGTGGGCTCATCATGATGGTTTTTTTCCCTTTGGCAGGGCGCATCACCGACTCTTTTCCGGCACACATCCCAATCTCCACCGGATTGCTGATTTTCTCCATAGGGTTTTTCCTTATCAGTGTAATCGACGTCAACACTGGTTTCTGGGCTTTAGTCGGATACACAGCGATCAACCGCGTGGGACTTAGTCTCGCTATTCCATCACTTAGTGCCGGTGCGTTAAAAGCAGTTTCATCGGAAAAACTGGCCCGAGGCGCATCGAGCGCAACATTTTTTCGGAACCTCGGCGGTGGGTTTGGAATCACATTATTAACTGCATTTTTTGAGCACCGCGCACAATTTCACGGTCAAGCATTAACCGCAACGCAGACGTCGGCAAATAGAACGACTTTCGAACTACTCAACTTGGTCGAGCGTCTATTAGGTGAATCCGGAGTGCCTATCTTATCACAGTCCACTAGGGCCCTCAATTACCTCTCAACAGTCATTCAAGCGCAAGCCAGCACTCTTGGCTTTCAGGATACGTTCTTGATGATCGCTGTCGTGGCGCTGATTGCTACTGGACCCGCTTGGATGATTGGACGGACTGGGAAAAATCGGAAGCGTTAACAGCATTTGCTTTGCGCCAAGAAGCTTTCGGGCCATTATTGGAGAAGAAAACTTGGATAGCGATTTGTGGAGCGGAAAAAATGAGTACTCTGAATATCGAACCCATCCATCCAGAATTTGGAGCCAAAATTACTGGCGTCGACTTCAGCCAAATGCCGCCATCTCAAATAGTCAACGAGATTAAGTTAGCGATCGACGAATATTCATTCCTCTGCTTTCCCAATCAACCGTTGGACGACGATCGGCATATAGCCTTCACCCGTCTCTTTGGACCGCCGGAAGCCAGTCATGTCAAGCTCGGTCAAAAGGGTATCATAGATTATCTTGGCACCATAGGAAATGTTCAGGACGATGGCAGCGTCCTTGGCAACGACCATCAAAAAACCCGCTTCCAAACGGGCAACAACATGTGGCATTCGGATTCCTCATTCCGAGAAGTGCCGACATATATTTCGATTATGTGCGTCTATGAGGTCCCGGATGAAGGCGGTCAAACAGAGTTCATTAGCCAACGTGCCGCCTATGCGCGCTTGCCGGAAGAGAAGCAAAAAACCATCGATCCGCTTATCACAATCCACGATTACGTGTTTTCCCGCTCGAAGGTTGGACCAGATGCGGTAACACCGTCCCATGCGCGGTCACTACCACCTGTTCAGCAAAAGCTTGTTCGACGCAATCCGCGAACTGATGCGCCAAACTTTTTTATCGGTTCCCATGCAAGAGAAGTTGTGGGCTGGGATTATGAGGAAAGCCGGCAGCTTCTGGACGGTTTATTGGCGGATGCATCCAAGCCGGATCATGTCTATTCGCACGACTGGAAACCAGAAGATCTCATCATTTGGGATAACCGTTGTCTGCTGCACCGAGGCACTGGTTACGATGCCGACAAATATCGACGCCGCATGCGTCAGTCTCGCGTGCAAGGTTCCGGCTCAACATTATTGGAATAAATTTGCGCAAACTTGTCGGGTCTTGAGCTTCGTCCGCTATATTCGACCCAACAGCGCATGCACGTGTTTCATGTTTTGGGTATTGGAGTGATTTTTAAACAGCCGATGCGCGTTTTCCGAATTTAGAACAAAAATTGCCCCACAAATAACCGGTTGGTGATAAGGCAGCCGGAGTGCCTTCGAATCGCTGCAACTGCACCAGCCAATCCTGCCGCGCACCGTCCACGTCTTTCAGCAATCTTTTAATATTACCGCGCTCCAAATAAGCCTCCCGATAATTGGGTGAAAGTTCAATTGCCCGCAGCGCATCCTGCAGCGCCAGCTCCAATTTATTGAGATGCCGATTGGCACTAGCCCGAAGAATTAGCGCTTGAACCATTGACGGATTTGCAGCCAGCGCTGCATTTAAATCCTCGATAGCAATTTCATATTGACCACTATCCGCAGAAACCACGGCCCGATCAATGCGGATATTCGGGCCGCCGGGCGAAATTTCCAGCACGCCCATATATAGCAAAAATGCCTGTTTACTCTCACCCGCCTGATGCCACGCCTGACCGGCTAGTTCTAAAAGTTCCGCCTACAGAGAAAATTTAGCACGGAGCTCTCTGGCTAACGCTTCGAAACGGACAGCCGCCTCTGCATATTGCCCCATAGAAAACAAAAAAACTGCCATACAATGCTTCGCAGCACTACCGCCTCGGGCATCGGTCCATGCAAGCGCGACCTCGAAACCTTCATGGGGTGAAACGCGGGCCAACCGCATACAGACCCCGTATTCCTTGGTCTGCCCAGAACCAGCTGCAGTTACTTTGGCAGGGCTAGCAGCAACGAAAAATGCGATCAAGCCAACCATGCCGACCCATCTTTCAAGAGCTTGTTTCCCTTTAATTGGCTTCCTATAAACCGATAATAATATTGCAAACATCCGGTTCCGAGACGATGCCTAAAAAAATTGCTAAACGTCTATTCTGCTTTGGCCTTGGATACTCGGTGCAACACTTGGCTGCAATCCTGCCAAGCGACGAATGGCACATCGCTGGTACGGTGAGATCCGCCGAGGCGCGCGATCGGTTATCCGATAATGCTTGGGATGTTTATTTATTTGACGGCACCTCCCCACTCGAAAACGCCGCTGAGCTTCTGAAAGGCACCACGCATTTGATCGATTCGGCGCCTCCCTCGGCAAATGGTGACCCAGTCTTACAGCATCACTCGAGTGAAATCGCTGGCCTCAAGTGTCTTGCATGGATGGGATACCTCTCAACGACCGGAGTATACGGCAACCGCCACGGCGATTGGGTCGACGAGACCTCCTCTCGCACACCTTCGGGTCCAAGGGGGCAAAAACGCGTCGATGCAGAAGATGGTTGGCTCAAACTTTGGCGCGACATGAAAGTGCCTGTCCATCTGTTCAGGCTGGCCGGTATTTACGGGCCAGGACGAAGTGCGTTAGACACTGTTCAGCAAGGACGTGCCAGGCGCTTGATAAAAAAAGATCAAGTTTTCAGCCGGATCCATGTGGACGATATCGCCACAGTCTTGCAAGCCTCCATGTATGACCCTAAACCCGGCCGCGCTTACAACCTGTGCGATGACGAACCGGCACCTCCGCAAGATGTCATTACCGAAGCCTGTCGCCTGCTCGACGTAGATCCACCACCAGAGACACCCTTTGAAGAAGCCGACCTGTCGGAAATGGCGCGTGGCTTCTATAGCGATAATAAGCGGGTATCCAATGAACGAATCAAAAATGAACTCGGCGTCGCGTTAGCTTGGCCAAACTATCGCGAAGGTTTAAAAGGCTTGATCTCCTGAACAGGGTAATTCGCATCTTCTTTTTGATCGTCGGCCCAGCTTTGGCTTCGTCATGTATCGCAACCGAAATTGGCTATATAA
>CEUN01036743.1_pt1 | contig 45518 bp, 50 predicted proteins | sample 361501 | NCBI WGS metagenome assembly CEUN01 (sample SAMEA2622801, study PRJEB7988) | marine metagenome | biome: marine biome (ENVO:00000447); feature: marine epipelagic mixed layer (ENVO:xxxxxxxxx); material: "saline water (ENVO:00002010), including plankton (ENVO:xxxxxxxx)" | depth 120 m | reverse complement strand
CGACGAGCTTGTCGCGATCATGGCGCCGAGCCATCCCCTGGCCGGTCGCGACTGGGTCACGCCCGAGGATCTGGGCGATGATGAGGTGCTGACCTACAGCTTTCAGAACCTGCCCGGTCACGAGCTCGACCGCTTCTGGCGGCCGTCCCATGTGGTGCCGCGGCGTTACCGTCGCGTGGAGCTGATCGAGGCGATCGTCGAGATGGTGAAGGCCGGGTTCGGCATCAGCATTCTGGCGCGCTGGGCGATGGCGCCACACCTGGAGAGCGGATCGCTGGCCAGCGCCAGGCTGGCGCCTGACGGCGTGTCGGTTGAGTGGCAGGCGTTGCTGCGCGACGGGGAAGGCGAGGACTCACCGCCGGAGGTGTTCGCCCGGTCTCTCGCGGCCTGGTGGTCCGACCGCTGATCAGTCGCGGTTGTAGTCGTCGTCCAGCCGCTCGATGTCGTCTTCGCCCAGGTAATCACCGCACTGAACCTCGATCATGAGCAGTGGCTTGTCGGTGACGTTCTCCAGGCGGTGAACGGCGCCGATCGGAACGTAGGTCGACTGGTTGGCAACGAGGTCGGTGATCTGGTCATCGACCGTGACGCGGGCCTTGCCCTCGACGATGATCCAGTGTTCGGAACGGCGGGCGTGGCGCTGCAGGGAAAGCCGTTCGCCGGGCTTCACCATGATGCGTTTGACCTGAAAGCCGGCTTCCGAGTCGATACCTTCGTAATAGCCCCACGGCCGGTGAACACGCGGATGCAGTTCGTGCTCGTTGCGGCCTTCCCTGGCGACCCGTTCGGCCAGGCGTTTGACCTCCTGGGATCTTTCGGTCGGCGCCACCATGACGACGTCGCTGGTCGCGACCACGACATGATTTTCGAGTCCGAGGGCCGCGACGAGGGGGCCCTCGCTGTGGACGTAGCTTTCGCGGCTGTCCTCAACCAGCACGTCACCGGTGAGCACGTTGCCGTCCTGGTCCTGCGCACCCTGGTTCCAGAGCTCCTGCCATGACCCGACATCACTCCACGACGACGCCAGGCGCGAGGTGGCGGCGCGCTGTGTCTTTTCCATCAGGGCATAGTCGATCGAGATCGACGGCGCCTGGCCGAAGGCATCGGCATCCAGACGGAGAAAATCGAGGTCCCGTTGGGCCTCAGCGACGGCGTTGCGCACCGGGGTCACGATCCCCGGTGTCAGAGCCTCCAATTCGTCGAGCAGAAAGCCCGCGCGGAACAGAAAGAGGCTGGGGTTCCAGAGAAAGTTGCCCTGGGCGATATAGTTTTCGGCGGTCGCGGCATCGGGCTTTTCCCGAAAGTGTGCGATGCGATGAATGCCCGGCGCCAGCAGGTCTTTGCTCTGTTCGATGTAGCCGTAGCCGGTTTCGGGGCGAGAGGGCTCGACCCCGAAGGTGACGATCCAGTCCTGCGCCGCAACCTCGGACGCACCGGCAATGCTGTCTCGGTAACCCGCCAGGTCGCCGATGTGACCGTCGGACGGGACGGCAATCATCAGATGGTCGGGGTCGACGAGGGCCGCTGCGGCTGCGATGGCGGGGGCGGTGTTGCGGGCTGCGGGCTCCAGAACAATGGCGTGGGGCTCGACACCGATCTCACGCAGCTGTTCGGCGATGACGAAGCGGTGCTCTTCGTTGCAGACGACGATCGGTGCACCAAAGACGTCGTGGCCGGCAAAGCGCTCGGCGGTCTGCTGCAGGAGTGAACGGTCACCCACAAGGTTCAGGAACTGCTTGGGCCTGAGGCTCCTGGACAGCGGCCACAGACGGGTTCCGGAACCGCCTGACAGGATGACGGGGACAATGGGCGGTTGCCCTGAAGAGCTCATGGTGACGAACAGTCTTGAAGGAGGACGGAAAGGCGGACTTTACAAAGCTTCGCGACTGGCAGCAAAACATGTCATGGCAAGTTTCTCCAACACCGTGTGGACCCTGATCCAGCCCGGCCATCTGTTGCTGCTGATGCTGGTCGGCGGCTGTGTCATGACCGTCTGCCGGGGGACACGGCGTATCGGCCTGTGGTGTGTTGGCGTGGCGACGGCGCTGCTCGTTCTGATCGCGCTGTTCCCGGTCGGAACCATGCTGCTGTTGCCTCTGGAAGACCGTTTCGACCAGCCGGTCCTCTCAGGCGACATCGACGGCATCATCGTTCTGGGAGGCGGCCAGGCTCCGGCCGTGACGCAGACCAGGGGGCAGGCCACCCTGAACGACAATGCCGAGAGACTGATCGAAGCGGCCCGGCTGTTTCGTCTCTATCCCGACGCTCAGCGTGTTTTCACGGGAGGCAACGGGTCCCACGGCCTGACCGAGGCCGATGTGGCGCGGATGACTTTCGAGGCCCTGGGGATCGATCCCGCGACGGTGTTGTTCGAGGATTCTGCGGGCAACACCTATGACAACGCGATCCTGACCTTTGGTCTTCTGGAACCTGAGCCGGGCGAGGCCTGGCTGTTGATCACCTCGGCCTATCACATGCCGCGCGCCTTAGGTGCGTTTCGCAAGGCAGGCTGGGACATTCTGGCCATGCCGGTCGACTACCAGACGGTGGCGGGTTTTCCGGAGCCGTTCAGCCCCGGCCTCGCGGGCAATCTGCGGGCCCTGACCCTGGCGTTGCACGAATATGTCGGTCTTCTGGCCTACAAGATGATGGACCGGACCGATGAGCTGTTTCCGGGACCCGGCAATTAGTTGTAGCCGTGGTAGTTCCGGAACCATTCGACGAACCGGGGCAGGCCCTCGTCGATCGAGGTCACCGGTTCGAATCCGAGTTCGCGCTGCGAAGCCCCGATGTCGGCATAGGTTTCTTTGACATCGCCGGGCTGCATCGGCGCGAACTCCTTGATGGCTTCGCGCCCGATGGCCTGTTCGAGAACCTCGATGAAACGCATGAGCGGTTCGCTCTGGTTGTTGCCCAGGTTGTAGACGGTCTGAGGCGGGGTGCCCTGCGGCACATGGTCGAGCGCCGCCAGAACACCGGCGACAATGTCGTCGATGAAGGTGAAATCCCTGCGCATGTCGCCGTTGTTGAAGACCTTGATCAGCTTTCCTTCGAAGATCGCCTTGGTGAAGATGTAGGCCGACATGTCAGGGCGACCCCAGGGGCCGTAGACGGTGAAGAACCGCAAGCCTGTCGCGGGGATGCCGTAGAGATGGCTGTAGCAGTACGACATCAGTTCGCCGGCACGCTTGGTCGCGGCATAAAGCGAGACCGGCTTTTCGACCCTGTCTTCGACCGAGAAGGGGACATCCGTGTTGCCGCCGTAGACCGATGATGAACTGGCGTAGGCGAGATGCCGGAGGTCGGGCAGGGCACGTGCGAGCTCCAGAATGTTGAGCTGGCCTTCGATGTTGGCGGCAGTATAGGCGTGGGGGTCGGTCAGCGAATGCCGGACGCCGGCCTGGGCCGCCAGATGGATGATGCGGTCGATCTCAGGGACTCGCTTCGCGAGGCCGACGATGGCGTCCTTGTCGGACACATCTGCCTTCAGCAAACGGAAACCGTCGCGCAGTTCGAGGCGCCGAAGGCGGGCCTCCTTGAGCGTCAAGTTGTAGTAGTCGTTCATGTTGTCAAGGCCGAGCACGTCGTCACCCCGGTCGAGCAGGGCGTGAGAGACATGCGAGCCGATAAAACCTGCGGCTCCGGTGACGAGAACGGTCATGGCATGTTCCGGTGAGGGCGCTGGTATCTAGAAGTGTCGCTGGGCGAAGGCAAGCTCTTGTGTCCCGCGTGTGTAGCGGCCGCCGCGGCTGTTGAGGACGGGGCTGAACCCGAGCTCGCCGAGGATGCGCCGTGTGTGGGCCATGCCTGCCGCCACGGCGCCCTGTTCAAGATTGAATAGAGCCTGTGGATCGCTCCGTCGGAGGGCGTCCAAATGCAGGGGAATCGTCTCCGGCGCATAGGGTGCTTCGCGGATCGCGAATGTCGGGCTCGTGGTTTGACCCAGACGGTCGGCATGGCGGGCGATGTCGGAGCGGTAACCGTGACTGCTCTCAAGGCACAGGCGTTCGATCCCCGCGTCGTCGATCAGCAGGGCAAGGATCGACTTGATATCAACAGATCCCGTGCCGTTGACGACACCTATGATCTCCGGTGCACCGTCCCCATTGCTGATGACAGCCTGATCCTTGAGGTGGACCGAGCGCACATGAGGCACCATGGCCCGCGCGGCTTCGAGCGGGTCTTCCAGGACGTTCATAGAGTTGCCGAAGTCAAAGAGCGCTGCAAGGGCCGGGTGAGCCACGCGGTCGATGAGGGCCGCGACCTCCTGCCCGGTGAAGTCCTCGTGGTTTTCCAGCAGCAGTGTGACCCCTTCATCGGCAACACGGGGCATTGCCGCGCCGAGATCTCTGGCTGTTGCCGTGATCACGTCTTCGATGGCGCCGGTATGGCGGGTGTAGGTCCGCAGCCGGTCACCGCCCAGCTGGCGTGTCGCCCGGGCGAGAGAGACCAGATGGTCCGGGTCGGTTCCGGAGGTATCGCATTCCATGAAAAAGTCGCGCTCGTGCGCGTCGGCGGCAATCTCGGCAAGGCGTTCGGGCGACGTGCCGCCGGCGCATCGGAAGTTCACGCCGTTCAGACTGAGGTGAACACCGGCAACACCCAACTCACTGGCCTTGGCCAGAAAGGCATGGGCATCGAATCCCGGCATGTGCAGAAAATGCTGCTCGTAACTGAAGGTGTGCAGCGCGAGGTCGATGCGGTTCTCGGTTCGCGACGTGCTCAAGCGGTCTTCTCCAGAAGTTCGGCATAGAGCGCGGGGTCGACATTGCCGCCTGAGATGACGGCAACAACGGTGCGTCCGGCAACCGGCGCATGGCCGGCTAGGGCGGCGGCTAGGGCGACCGCGCCGCCGGGTTCGGCGACCAGTTTGAGGAAGGTGTTGGCCACAGCCATGGCGTGGAAGACCTCGGCCTCACTGACAACGAGCCCGGATGTGATGAGCTCGCTGTTGATGGCAAAGGTCTGCTCACCTGGCGAGCGCGCAAGCAGGGCGTCACAATGAGAAGGCGTGGCATCGACGATGGTTACCCGTTCGCCCTGTTCGAGGGACCGTGCCGTGTCGTCCCAGCCCTCGGGCTCGACGGTGTGAAGATCGCAGTCAGGGAACGCTGCGCTCAGAGCGATGGCCGATCCGGAACTCAGGCCGCCGCCACCGCAACAGATCGTCACGGCATCCGGCGTGATGCTGAGGTCCGAGCACTGCTCGGTAATTTCGAGGCCGACCGTTCCCTGGCCTGCGATGATGTCGTTGTCGTCGTAGGGTGGCACGATGATCAGACCGCGTATGCCGGAAATCTCGGCTGCGATCGCCTCACGGTCCGCGCCATGGCGCGGATAGGTCACGACCTCGGCACCCCAGGCCTTCGTGTTGGCGATTTTGATGGCGGGCGCATCCTCCGGCATCACGATGACGGCCGGTGTGCCCGAGAGATTCGCTGCCGCCGCAACGCCCTGCGCATGATTGCCCGAAGAAAAGGCGATCACGCCCCGTTCGCGTTCGGCCCCGGTCAACTGGCTGATACGGTTGAAGGCGCCCCGGAACTTGAAGGAACCGGTCTTCTGCAGGCACTCCGGCTTGACCAGCAGACGGCCACCGAGTTGCTCGTTGAGGAGGGGGGATTCCAGCAGGGGCGTCCTGACGGCCTGGCCGTTCAGCCGTGAAGCAGCGGCCCTGATATCGTCAAGTTGCGGTCGGTTTGCGGTCATGATCAGCCTTGAAGATGAGCTTTCGCGGAACCTATCGCGACTCGCCGGCTCATGCGAGGTCTGCTTGCGAACCATGGGTGACGTGACTATGTTGCGCGGCTTTTTGCGGGAAAAGGATCTGGAGCCATGACAACCGACAGGTTGAAGGGATCGTTCGTTGCGCTCATCACGCTGTTGCGTGATGGCAAAGTCGACGAGCAGGGCTACCAGGATTTCGTGAACTGGCAGATCGATCAGGGCACGCATGGCCTGGTGCCGATGGGTACGACCGGTGAATCACCGACCATGTCGCACGAGGAAGACATGCGCGTGGTCCGCCTGTGCATCGAGGCTGCGAACGGGCGCGTTCCCGTGGTCGCCGGAACCGGGTCGAATTCGACCGAAGAGTGCATCATGCTCTCGAAGAATGCGCGGGCTGCGGGCGCCGACGTTGTGCTGATCGTGACCGGCTACTACAACAAGCCGACCCAGGAAGGGCTCTATCAGCACTTCAAGGCAGTCAACGACGCGATAGACATTCCGATCATCGTCTACAACATCCCTGGCCGGACCGGCGTTGATATCTCGCCTGAGACCATGGCGCGGATTGCCGCGCTGGAGAACGTTGTGGGCTGCAAGGAATCGACCGCCGCAGCCGATCGCGTGTCCAAGCAGCGCTACCACTGTGGTCCAGATTTCGTTCAGCTCTCCGGTGAGGATGCTGCCGTTCTCGGCCTTCTGGGCATGGGCGGACATGGCTGCATCTCTGTGACGGCCAATCTTGCGCCGGCGCTGTGTTCGCAGATGCATGTCGCCTGGCAGAACGGCGACTACAAAAAGGCCCGCGACATTCAGAACACGCTGATGCCGCTACATGAGGCGATGTTTGCGGAAACCAGCCCGGGTCCTGTGAAATACGGCGCCAGCCTGATGGGCTGGGGCGACGGCGCCGTGCGTCTGCCGCTGGTCGAGCCCGGCCAGCTGACCTGCGAGAAGGTGGAGCAGGCCATGAAGAGCGTCGGCCTGCTCAACTGACCACGCGATGGCCAAAAAGAAGAAGGATACGTCGACCGGCGGGAACGTTGCGCGAAACCGCAAGGCATTACGCGACTACTTCATCGAGGACCGCTTCGAGGCCGGCATTGTTCTGACCGGTACGGAAGTGAAGTCGCTGCGCGGTGGCAGGGCGAACATCAACGACGCCTTCGCGCGTGAGCGCGGCGGCGAGATTTGGCTCGAGTCATGCCATATCCCGCAGTACGACCCGGCGGGTCGCGACAACCATGAGCCTACGCGTTCGCGCAAGTTGTTGCTGCATCGCCGCGAGATTTCCCGTCTGATTGGTGCAACAAACCGGTCCGGCTACACGCTGGTTCCGATCAGCCTGTTCTTCAACAGCCGGGGCATGGCCAAACTCGAAATGGGTCTGGGCAAAGGCAAGCACAGCTACGACAAGCGGCAGGCTGTGAAGGACAGGGACTGGAAGCGCCAGAAAGAGCGCCTGATGCGGGACCGCGGTTGACACTCGCCTTGTATCTGCTGCTTTTCCACCACACGTTTGCGCCATGTCTTATCTGATCGCAGGTGTCGGTGTTGTCTTGCTGATCTGGGCCCTGGCCTGGATCGGCATCAAGGCGCCAGCGTCGAAGGTCCTGTGGTGGGCCAAATGGACGATCATCACGATTGTTGTGATTGCTGTGGTGGTGCTGCTGGCCATGGGGCTCTTTCGGCCTGCCATGATGTCGGGTCTTCTGTTGCTTCCGATCCTGATTCCCTGGCGACGACAGCGCCTTGCGCAGCAGCAACAGGGTGCCGGACGCCCGGGGCCGATGGCTGACAGCGGCATGACCTTTGGTGAGGCGGCCGACATCCTGGGCGTCGCACCCGATGCCAGCGCCGATGAGATCAAGGCGGCACACCATGAACTGATGCTGAAACATCATCCTGACAAGGGCGGCTCACCGTGGTTTGCGCGACGGATCAACGAGGCTCGGGACCTGCTGCTTTCGGCGTTTGAAGACAATCCCTAGGCTCTGCACCAAACCGGTCGGATCGCGGAGACGACGCTGGTTTCCGGCGCGCACATGGTGTATCCGCGCTGGCGAAGTCGAAACGGCTGTTTTCAGGGACATTTCACGACAATGACGTATCCGCGCGTACGCAAGGCAGTCTTCCCGGTCGCGGGGCTTGGCACCCGTTTTCTCCCGGCGACGAAATCCATGGCCAAGGAGATGCTCACGGTTCTCGACAGGCCGCTGATTCAGCATGCCGTGGATGAGGCCGCCAGGGCCGGAATTGAGCAGTTCATCTTTGTTAACGGGCGCGGCAAGCATGCGATCGACGATCATTTTGATTTTGCTTTCGAGCTCGAACGAACCCTGGAATCCCGTGGCAAGGCGGCCGAGCTGGGGCGTTCGCGTGAGATGGTTCCGGCACCCGGCAACGTGATTTCGGTGCGTCAGCAGCAGCCGCTCGGCCTGGGTCATGCCGTCTGGTGTGCCCGCCACGCAGTGGGCGACGAGCCGTTTGCCGTGTTCCTGCCTGACGACCTGGTGATGGGCTCCAATCCGTGTATCGGCCAGTTGATTGCACTCTATGAGCAGACTGGTGGCAATGTGGTCGCGGTGCAGGACGTGCCGCGTGAACACACCAACCGTTACGGTGTGCTGGATGTCGGCAGGGACGACGGACGTGTCGCTGAGGTGATTGGGCTGGTCGAGAAGCCTGAGCCCGAGGTTGCGCCATCAACGTTGACCATTATTGGGCGTTACATCCTTCTGCCCGAGATATTTGATCACCTTCAGAACCAGAAGCCCGCGGCAGGCAACGAGATACAGTTGACCGATGCCATGGCGCAGATGATCGGCCAAGCGGCCTTTCACGGTCTCCGATTCACGGGAACACGTTTCGACTGCGGGACGAAACTGGGTTTTCTGCAGGCCAATCTGGCCTATGGACTCCGTGATCCTGATGTCAGCGTCGAACTGCGTGCCTTCGCCAAAAGCGAACTCCAGACAAGAGGTTAGCAACTCATGCGTATTGCGATGATCGGGACCGGCTATGTGGGGCTGGTGTCTGGGGCCTGCTTTTCCGAGTTCGGTGTCGATGTCACCTGTGTCGACAAGGATTCCGACAAGATCGGCCGCCTGAACGCAGGCGAGATACCGATCTATGAGCCGGGTCTGGATCTTCTCGTCGCGCGCAACGTCGAGGCTGGACGCCTTCATTTCACCGAAGACCTGGACAGGGCGGTGAATGGCGCTGATGCCGTCTTCATTGCGGTGGGTACGCCGAGCCGACGTGGCGACGGCCACGCAGATCTCAGCTATGTCTTCGCCGCTGCTGAAGAGGTTGCAGGTTATCTCGATGGCTACACCGTTGTTGTGACCAAATCGACGGTTCCGGTGGGCACGGGCCGACAAGTCGAAGCTATCGTGAGGAAGACAGCTCCTGAGGCCGACTTCGATGTGGCATCCAACCCAGAGTTCCTGCGCGAAGGGTCGGCGATCGAAGACTTCATGCGGCCAGACCGCGTTGTGGTCGGCTGCGACAACGAGCGCGCGGGCTCTGTGATGAACGAACTCTATCGTCCGCTGTCGCTCAACCGGACGCCGGTGATGCATACGACGCTTGAGACCTCGGAACTGATCAAGTACGCAACCAACAGCTTCCTTGCGACCAAGATCACGTTCATCAATCAGATCGCGGATCTTTGCGAAAAGACCGGCGCGAACGTGCAGGATGTGGCACGTGGCATCGGGCTGGACGGTCGTATCGGACCGAAGTTCCTGCATCCGGGACCGGGCTACGGTGGAAGTTGCTTCCCGAAGGACACGCTCGCTCTCGTGCGGACCGCACAGGAGGTTGATAGCCCTGTCACTATCGTTGAATCAGTGGTGGCGGCCAATGAGAAGCGCAAGCATGACATGGCTGAACGTGTTGCCCAATACGTCGGTGAGCTCGAAGGAGCAACGGTTGCCGTGTTGGGCCTGACTTTCAAACCTAACACGGATGATATGCGCGATTCACCGAGCCTGGTGATCGTGCCCGAGTTGATCAAACGCGGCGCAATCGTCCGGGCCTATGATCCAGAAGGGATGGAGGAAGCCGCGAAACTGATCGAGGGCATGACGCTCTGTGGTGACACCTATGAAACGCTGGAAGGCGCCGATGCAGTCGTGGTCGTGACGGAATGGAACGAATTCCGTGCGCTCGATTGGGAGCGCGCGAAATCGGCAATGAAAAGACCGCTGATCATCGATCTGCGCAACATCTACAGCCCCGGAGAAACGGCGGCGGCCGGGTTCGAGTATCACGGCGTTGGGCTTGGTCATCTGGAGCGTGCAAGCGGTGGCTGATCCAATCGATCCCACGATCTTTCGTGCCTATGACATCCGCGGGATTGTCGGGGACACGCTGACCCATAACGCGGTCCGCGCTATCGGTCGGGCCTTCGCCTCGATGGTGCAGGAAACGGTCTCCGGGGCGCCACGGATTGCCGTGGGTTACGACGGCCGCCTTAGTTCGCCCGAGATTGAGGATGCTCTTGTTTCCGGTCTCAACGATGGTGGCGCTGATGTGGTGTCTGTGGGGCTAGGGCCGACGCCTATGCTCTATTTCGCGGTCCATCACCTCGGCACCGACGCGGGTATCATGGTGACCGGGTCGCACAATCCGCCTGACTACAACGGTGTCAAGATGATGCTGGGCCACGGCCCGTTTCATGGTGATCAGATTCTGGAGGTCGCGCGCCGGACGCAGCACGACGCCAGAGCCGAACAGCGCGGGACGTTCGAGCGGGCCGACATCCGGCAGGACTATGTTGCGCGGCTGCTGGCCGATCTTGTGCCCGGTCGTGAACTCAATGTGGTTTGGGACGCAGGCAACGGCGCTGCTGGGGAGATTCTTGACGCCGTGGTCGCGCGGTTGCCGGGCCGTCACACGGTGCTGTTCAGTGAGATCGACGGCAACTTCCCGAATCACCACCCCGATCCCACGGTGCCGGAGAACCTCGAAGACATCACCAGGGTTGTCGTTGAACAGGGCGCCGATCTCGGCATCGCCTTCGATGGCGACGGTGACCGTATCGGCGTGATCGACGGGCAGGGTGCCGTGTTATGGGGCGACCAGCTCATGACCCTGTGGGCCGCCGATGTTCTGCGTGAGCGCCCAGGCGCAACGATCATTGCCGATGTGAAGGCAAGTCAGGTCCTGTTCGACGAGATTGCCCGGATGGGCGGTGAGCCGCTGATGTGGCGTACAGGCCATTCTCTCATCAAGCAGAAGATGAAGGAAATCGGGTGCCCCCTGGCCGGCGAGATGAGCGGTCATGTGTTCTTTGCCGATCATTACTATGGCTTCGACGACGCGCTTTATGCGTCGATCCGGTTGTTAAATGTCCTGGCGGCAGGTGATGAGAACCTTGCCGACATTCGCAAGCGCTTTCCCGTTGTGACCAACACACCGGAAATGCGGTTCGATTGTGATGATGTCCGCAAGTTTGCGGTGATTGATGAAGTGCGGGCACGGCTGGCCGATCGCGGTGACGATGTTGTTGATGTCGACGGGGTGCGCGTGTCGGTTGCGGGCGGCTGGTGGCTGCTGCGTGCCTCGAACACCCAGCCGGTGCTGGTGGCGCGATGCGAGGCGACCGATGAAACCGCGCTCGATCTGGTGAAGCAGGATCTGTTGTCTGCGGTCAGCCCCAGCGGGATTGTGCCACCAAACTTTTGATCCGTCAGGCCATTCCGGTAGCGATGAAGACCTCTTCGCTGTCCCGCCAGATCATGTCAACCGCGACATAAGGAACGACGCCGAGACCGAGATAAGCAATCCAGTGATGACGTTGCAGCAGGTTGGCGATGTAATTGGCGGCAAACGCCATCAGCGAAATCGACAGGATGAGGCCGAAGACTAGCATGCCCTGATGGCCATATGCGGCGCCTGCGACAGTGAGCACGTTGTCGAGCGACATGGACACATCAGCGCCTGGCGTAAGGATGTGACGGGTTTGTCATTGTCGAGGCCGAGGTTGTCGTCGAGCCCTTCGGCAAGCTTCCGTGCTCCGGCCGCCCTGATCTCACGCCACATTTTCCAGCAGACCCAAAGCAGCAAGAGGCCGCCTGCAAGCAACAGGCCGATGATGCTGAGCAGCTCGAAGGTCACCATAGCGAAGCAGATACGAAGAACCGTGGCCGCCAGAATGCCGATCACGATGGCGTTGTCGCTGGACATCACAATGTCGATGAGGATGATCTTTAGGAGCGCCGAAACTTGGGAGAGATCGAAGGTGCCAACACGAAAACGGCTACCCCGGTGGCGTAAGGCTGTAACATGTGGCACGTCGCACGGGTTGCCAAGAGGGAGATGCCGGGATGACCGAAACCGTGATCGATGCGCCGGAAGACGCGGTAGGCCGCACCATGGTGCAAGAAGACCTTCTTGCTTCTGCGCAGGCCCGCTATCTTGCGGCGACCTTCGGTCGTGACGAGGACGTGCTTGTGGATGGCGGTTCGCTTCCGTCTGGCTGGCACTGGCTCTACTTCCTTGATGTGCCGCCTACCTCCGTTGTGGGCGACGACGGGCGCACTGTGGCCCGAGGGTTTTTGCCGGAGACGGGGCTGCCGCGCCGCATGTGGGCCGGCGGTTCCTTTCGGTTCGAGCACGATCTCAGGCTCGGCGATGCTGCGACCTGTACGACAACGATTACCGATGTGGCGCGCAAGGAGGGTCGTTCAGGTCCGCTGGCCTTCATCACGACCGAACACCGGGTCGCCCAGGAAGGCCACGATGCGATCATCGAAAAGCGCAACCTGGTGTTTCGCGATGCGCCTAAACCGGGCGAGAGCGCCAGACGGATCGACTCACCGGGTGATGCTGTATGGCGTAGGGAAGTCCAGCCTGATGCCTTGTTACTCTTCAGGTTCTCGGCGCTGACATTCAATGGCCATCGTATTCACTATGACATCGACTACTGCCGCGACGTAGAAAGCTATCCGGGCCTGGTGGTCCACGGCCCGATGCTGGCGCTTTTGCTGCTTAGCCTTGCCGAGGAGATGATGCCCGACCGCCGCATCACATCGTTCGACTATCGTGCCGTGGCGCCGCTCTTCACGCCCGACAATTTTGCGGTGTGTGGGTGTCCCGAGGGCGATGATCGCGCGCGGCTCTGGATCGAAGGACCGGATGGTGCCCTGAGGATGACGGCCGAGGCGGTGGTGGTATGAACGGCGAGACAGATCTTTCGAAACTGTCGGCGCTTGATCTGGTCGAGGGCTATCGCACCAAGGATTTTTCTCCGGTCGAGGTAACCGAGGCCGTGCTGGCGAGGCTCGAAGAGATCGACGGCAATCTCAACGCGTTTTGTTACCGCGATGACGACGCCGTCCGGTCGATGGCCTCGGAGTCCGAGGCACGCTGGATGAAGGACGAGCCCCAGGGGCCTGTCGATGGCGTGCCGACCAGCGTGAAGGACGTTCTGCGCATCAAGGGATGGCCCACAAGGCTGGGGTCGAAAACCGTCGATGCCAAAAAAATGGGCGAGGTCGACGCGCCCAGCGTTAAGCGCATGCGTGAGTCAGGCGCTGTCTTCATCGGCATGACGACGACGCCGGAAATGGGCTGGAAGGGTGTGACCGACAGTCCGGTTTACGGCGTGTCGCGCAACCCCTGGAATATGCGTATGACCCCCGGTGGTTCCAGCGGTGGCGCTGCTGCAGCCGTCGCCTGCGGTGTGGGGCCGCTGGCCTTTGGCACCGATGGTGGCGGGTCTGTCCGCATTCCGGCCGGGTTCACCGGGATTGTGGCGCTGAAGCCGACGTTCGGACGGGTGGCGGCGTGGCCGCCGGGCCTGTTCGGCACGCTGTCACACATCGGGCCGATGACACGGACCGTGCGTGACACCGCGCTGATGATGGATGTGATCGGTAAGCCCGACAGCCGCGACCCGTGGTCGCTGGCCGATGATGGTGTGAACTTTGTCGATAGCGCCGAAGGCGGCATCAAGGGCATGAAGATCGCCTACAGCCCGGACCTTGGTTATGTCCGGGTCGACCCGGAGATCGCCGCGTTGGTCGACAAGGCGGTCGAAGGATTGGAAAGCCTGGGAGCCGAGGTCGAGCGGATCGAGTTCGATGTTCCGAAGCCCGAAGAGGCGTTTCGCACGATCTGGTATGCGGCAGCGGCCGTTTCGATCCGTACCGAGAGCAAGACTCGCCGCCGTTTCCTGGATTACGGACTGGCGCAGATCGCGGAAGAGGGTGCGAAGATTTCGGCGATGGATCTGATCGAGGCTGAACGGGCGCGCGGGGTCTATTGCGGCCAGATTGGCGCTCTGTTCGACCGCTTTGATCTGCTTGTGACGCCAACGCTGCCCATTCCGGCTTTCGAGGCCGGCCTTGAGGTGCCACAGGACTGGCCCTACGAGCGCTGGTACACGTGGACACCGTTCACGTACCCGTTCAACCTGACCCGCCAGCCTGCTCTGACTGTGCCATGTGGCTTCAACAGCGACGGTTTGCCGGCCGGTCTCCAGATCATCGGGCCGACCCAGGCCGATGCCCACGTCATGCGTGCCGGTACGGCTTATCAGGACGCTTTTTCGACGCTCGATCGCTGGCCCACTGCGGGTCGTTCGGCGCCGGTCATAGAAGCTGTGTCATGATTTTTCGTTTGGATTCAACAAGATTCGTTGATTCCTTCAACATGAAAGTGGACAGGATTCGTTGCGTTTGCGTATAGTGTGTTCGCTCAGGGATGTGCTTCGGGGCCAGAATATGACACGAACCGGACTTGATTTTCTGTTTGTTTTAAAGAGCTTGCGCGACCTGAGAGCTGCCGCGGCAGCTGTGTTTGTGGCTCTTGCAAGCGGCTCCGCCGACGCGGCGGACGACTGGACCGCGATCGTCATCGACGCAACGAACGGAAACATCCTTTATCAGCGGAATCCTGATGCAGCGATGTATCCCGCGTCGCTCACAAAGATGATGACGCTTTACATGATCTTCGAGGCGCTCGAAGCCGGCGAGGTCACACTTGAGACGGAGTGGCCAGTGTCGGCCCATGCCCAGGCAGCGCAGCCGTCGGAGCTCGGTCTGGTCGAAGGCCAGAGCATCAATGTCGATGATTCGATCATGGCCCTGATGACGAAGTCGGCCAACGACGTTGCCTCTGTTGTGGGCGAAGGCCTGGGAGACGGCAGCGAGTGGCGTTTCGGCGTCATGATGACCGAGAAAGCACGGAAACTCGGCATGAACAACACGACCTTCACCAATGCCTCGGGATGGCATCACGACGATCAGATTTCGACCGCGCGTGACATGGCGATCCTGTCGCTGCGTCTGCAGAGCGACTTTCCGCAGTACTACCATCTCTTTGCCACGACCGAGTGGAACTACAACGGCCGGACCTACGGCAACCACAACAAGCTCATCGGTGTGGTGGAAGGTGTTGACGGTCTGAAGACGGGTTACACCAACCCGGCGGGCTGGAGCCTAGCCGCCTCGGCGCTGGTCGAGGGGCGCCGCATCGTGGCCGTGGTCATGGGCGGTGAGACACGGAGATGGCGCGACCAGCGCATGACCGAACTGATCACGGACGGTTTCATCGTCGCGGCTGAACTGGACCGTATCGTGCCGGTGCCGGACGAGCATCCGTTGCGCGGTGAATCGGCGACGCAGTTCGCCAGCGCGGACACCGACGTGCTCGACCCGGTCGCAGGTGCGGGCATCGCTACGTCCGCTGAGGGCAGCTTCGAAAGCTTCGTCGCATCGGCGCTGGATCTCGACTATGAAGCCTTCGTCACCGCTCAGGGCAGTGCAGATGATCTCCCCTGGGCCGTTCAGGTGGGCGCGTTCTCCCAGTTTGAGAATGCCTATCGGGCTCTCGACAACGCCGAGGCCTACCTCGGCGCGATCATCGGAGGTTTTGCGTCGACGACGGTGACGGCAGCCGAAAACGGTGGCACCACGCTTTATCGCGCCCGCATCATCAACCTGACCGAAAACCAGGCGCGTGAAGGCTGTCGCGAGCTCTATGCCCGCGATCTGCCCTGTGCCGTGGTGCGTTACTCGTCGGGAAGCTGATCAGGCCGCGGCAAGCATCCGCTCGGCGGCCTGTTTCAGGCTGTCGTGGGTAAAGGCGAAACTGTCGCCGTCGACCATGACCTTGTTTTCGGGCTTAAGGCAGAGGCTCGCGATGCGGCCTGCATCAGCGGTCGAGAGTCCGTGATCGTCCAGAGACAGGCGCAGGTCGACCTCACGCAACCAGGCGTCAAACGCAGGTCCCGCTTTGTGCGCGGCCTCCGCATCACCGAGGCCTGCAACGTCTGTGCCCAGGGAGTCGGCGACGGCGGCATAGGCTTCGGGCGCAGCACCGGCACTGTCAATCATGGTGGCGTTGAGAGCGAGGCCCACGGCGCGCCCGTGATGGACCCCGGCCAGCTCGCCGATGGCATGGCCCATGCCGTGCGCCACCGCCACGCCGGTCACATCAAACGCAATGCCCGCAACACAGGCCGCGATCTGGACATGGCCGCGGGCTTCGATATTGCCGGGTTCGCTGATGGCGATCCTGAGCCAGCGACGCAGCGTACGCACTGCACCCAGAGCCATGGATGACGAAACGGGATTGCGTCGTTTGCAGGTGGCGGACTCGATGGCGTGAACCGCCGCATCGATCCCGGTCGCGGCGGTGAGGTGAGGGGGCATGCCTGCCGTGACTGTGGGATCCAGCAGCGCGAGATTGAAGCGCAACTCGTTACCATAGGCCCAGAGCTTCCGGTCGTCAGTGCTGAACACGGAGGTGCGGGTGACTTCAGAACCGGTCCCGGAGGTGGTCGGGATGGCGATCTTGGGCAGGCCCTTGCGCGGGATCGGCTGGGAGCCCAGCGCGTAAGCTTCCGTGGCGTCGCCCTCCACCGCCAGTGCGGCCGCAAGCTTGGCCGCGTCCATGGTCGAGCCGCCACCCATTGCAACAACACAGCCAGCATCACTGTTGCGGCAGGCGATGACGATGGCATCGATCGAGGATGCCAGGGGGTCGCTGCGGATGTCGCTGAACACGGTGACCGCATGACCGGCTTCCGTCAGGGGACGTTCGGCATCTGCCGCTAGACCGCTTTCGATCAGGAAGGGATCGGCGACCAGCACGACCCGGGCGGACTCTCCGGCCAGCTTCGTGACATCGCGGCCGAGTTTGGCCAGGCGGCCTTCGCCGAAGGCCAATGGGATGGGGGCATCGAAGTTGAAGGGCGCGATCATGATCGTCTCCGGCTGACGAGACCGGCGTTATCGGCGCTTGGCTTGATGCCTGTCAATCACCGCTTGCCGACGATGCGTCGGACCCTATGATCCGCGCCATGGCAGAACTTTATCATCCTTCGATCTACAAGGCGGACCGCCACGTCGAGAGCTACTGGGCCGCCAGTGCCGGCGACGAAGTGGACGGCTGGTCCGAGCTTTCCGGTGACGAACGGTGCGATGTCGCCGTGATCGGCGGAGGCTACACCGGCATGGCCGCGGCGTTGCACCTGGCGCGCGACTACGGCCGTGATGTCCGCATTCTGGAAGCCGGGCCGCCGGGCTGGGGCGCATCGGGACGCAACGGCGGATTTGTCGGTCCCGACAGCACGAAGTTAGGCCTGTCCGAGCTCAAGAATGCGTTCGGCGACGAAGCGACCCGTACCTACTACCGCAACGGGCTCGAGGCGATCGACCTGGTACGCCAACTGGGTGAAGAGGAGGGCATCGACTTCGATCCGCAGGGCGATGGTGAACTCGGCGTGGCCCATACCGCTTCCCGTATGGACGGGATGCACGAATGGGCCCAGGTCTGGGGCGACATGCTGGGCCGCAAGGTGGAGGTCTGGAACCGCGAACAGCTGGCCGAGCGGGGCTACGCTGGGCCGGAAGCCTTCGGTGGCTACTTCACACATGCAGGCTTCGCTCTTCACCCGTTGAAGTACGGGCGCGGCCTGGCCCGCGCCTGCATCCGGCGTGGTGTCGGTTTTCACGGTCACAGTGAAGTGATGGCCTGGGAGCAGGACGGCCCGCGCCATCGGCTGCGCACCAGGGGTGGTACGCTGACCGCCGACAAGGTGATCATCGCGACCAACGGCTTCACCCGGGACAAGCTGCATCCTGGCGTTTCGGGGACATTGCTGCCGGCCCTGTCGAACATCATCGTCACGCGACCGATGAGCGACGAGGAGGTCGCACGGCACAAATGGGTGACCGAATGCCCGGTCTGGAACACCCGGACGCTCGTGTTCTACTACCGCATGATCAAGGGTAACCGTTTCCTATTGGGAGCACGTGCCGCGACCCGCAACACCGAGGCGGCGACCGAGCAGTACCGGTGCTGGCTGATCGAGCAGTTTCACGCCATGTGGCCGCAGTGGAGCGACATCGAGATTGACTATTTCTGGCGCGGCTTCGTGTGCCTTTCGGCCGCGCGTGTGCCGCATATCGGTGAACTTCCGGAGTCACCCGGTGTCTGGCATGCCTTCGGCTATCACGGCGGCGGGGTGGGCTGGGCCACCTTCTCGGGCCGGGCTGTGGCGCGACTGATCGTGGGAAATGAGCCCGCCGATGCCTGGCTCTCGCCCGTCGTGCGGTCACAGTTGCGCCGCTTTCCGCTGCCATGGATGCGGCTCTGGTATCTACGTGCGGCCTATCTCTGGTATGGCATGAAGGATCGCCGATGAAACGTCTGTTCATACTGTGTCTTGCGGCTTTGGTTCTGGCCTCCTGCAAGACGACAGGGCCGTCCGATAACCGCTTGAGCTATCGCTGGCAGTGGCTGAGTTATCTTGCTGGCGATGACATCCGTGAACTCTGTGAGAAGGGCTCTCAGGACCGCCTACGGCTGATCTACAACGCTGACTTCAACAAGGAAACGCGGACCTGGGACTTCACGGCTGCGCCTGGCGGCGCGACCGACCTGGTGGCGCAGCGTTGGGTAAGCGCGTCGACGCTTCGACTCTCAGACGGGTACATTGGGCGTGCCTTGGACCCGCAGACCAGCAGGGTGCATATCCCGGGCGAGGACATGGCGGATCTCGTGGCTGCACTCGACGACAGCGGGTTCTATGGTCCGCCGCCGTTGGGCGCCTTACTGCGTTCGGATGACTACTTCTGGTCTGGCGTCGCTTGCTTGGACGGCCGGTTTCATGTCCAGGCCTATCCGCGCGATCGACTGGACGACGTACGTTTTTCCGACGCCATCACTCAACTCGATCAGTTCGAGTATGACCTGCCACCGGTTGTCCTGAAGTCCCTTCCGCCCCTGAACGCCGTGCGCAATGCCGGTCGCCCCGACCGATCCGGCGACCTCTACTATGCTGTGGATGTGGGCGAAAACACGTTTGTCGGGTGGTGGTTGAACTAAGATGATATGCTGCGCTGCATAACTATGCTGCATCGCACAAATTAAGCTTGAAAAAACGGACGGCGATTTGCATATCTCCGATAATGCTGCAGTGCAGCATTTGAGATCAACAGGAGAGTGTCAGATGGCTGCTGCCAAGAACAAGACTGCCCAGACCGCGGTTCCCCAGATTGATGAAGCGATCGAAGCCGGCCTGAAGGCCGCTGAGACTGCCGTGAAGACCAACGCCGATGCCGCCCAGAAGGGCTTCGATACCGTCGTGTCCATGGGCCGCGAAGCGATCGACAACGCCTGCAAGGCCGCCGCCGAGTTGAAGGGCTTCGAGAATGTTGCTGACCTGCCGAAGGCCAACTTCGAAGCCATGGTCGAGGCCGGTTCAGTCTTCGTGAAGGGCTTCGAGAGCCTCAACGGCCGTATGCTCGAGATTGCCCGCGCGCAGATCGCCCAGGGTGTCGACACCCAGAAAGCTCTGTTCGGCGCCAAGACGGTCCAGGAAGCCGTGGAAATCCAGCAGGGCTTCGTGAAGACCAGCTTCGATCGCGCCGTCCAGGACGGTGTCGAGCTGTCGAACGCCTGGATGAAGGTCGCCACCGACGCCGGCCAGCCGATCGGCCAGCGCCTGACGGACGTCATGCAGGAGGCCGGCAAGGCCGTGTAACGCGCATGACCACGGCAAATCCTCCAAGAGCCCGGGGCCAACGCTCCGGGCTCTTGTCGTTTGTGGGCGGCTATTGGCCGCTTGAGCCCAGGTCGATCGATCCGCTGATGGGGTCGAGCCAGTCCCTCAGGCCGTCGCCAAGGAGATTGAAGCCCAGCGCCGTGAGGGCCAGTGCACCGCCGGGGCCGGCTGCGAGCCACCAGACATCGGGCTGATAGGTCAGCGAGTTGTAAATCATCGTCCCCCATTCCGGTGTTCCCGGTTCGGCGCCGAGCCCCAGGAACGCAAGACCGGCGACCGATAACATCAGAAAGCCGGCATCAAGCGTGGCCTGAACAAGGATGTAGGGCATAATGAGCGGCAGAAGGGTTCGCCACATCAGTCGGCTCGGGCTGGCTCCCAGGGTGTGAACGGAAACTCGAACGCGTGGCCCAGGGTTGCCAGCAGGGCCAGGAGAAGCGCTGCTGCAACAAGACACAGAGCGATGGCGTTAAGCGGTGAATGCCTTGCAAACCGCCCGACCGCTGCGAGCTTGCTGCCGCTGTTTCGGGATCGAAGGCCGATGCTGTCGGTCATGTCAGCTGCACCCTGGGATCCAGGCGCGCATAGATCAGATCGATGATCAGGCTGACCAGCGGCAGTGCTGCAGCTCCGAGGACCTGACGTCTGGATAGGGACAGGGGCGAGCAGTGGGTTGGGATGCGTGTCATATGATATCGTTGGGCATACTCATACCCCAAGGCAATATCCGAATTTCTGTAAATTGTCGAAAATGATCGTAAACTTGTCGATCAAACTATGGTGCGTGCGGACGATTGGGACATAGGTTCACGCAGCCAATGCTGTTAGATCAGTCTGGTGTTCTGGTGTGCTAGCCATTCTCTGGCAGTCCCCGGTAAACGAAAGAAGAAGGAGGCGCCCGGCATGTGGGTCGGCATCTTGATTGCCCTGATTTTCTGCGGAGCCGGTGTCGCAGTCGCGCTGAACGGCCTTGTCTGGTTGTTCAAGCGGCGCAACCCCGCGATCGGCCTCTCGATGATGATCCCTTCGGTCGGGCTCCTCTACTTCTTCTCGTCGTTCGCGGCGCCCACGCTCTGGATCGTCATCATGGGCGACCCCAATGTGTCCGGCGTTTCGGCCGATGCCCGCAAGCTGACACAAGAGGAACTTGTCGAGATTTTCGAGGGGCAGATCCACGACGGCCGGTACTACGATGACAGCGACCGTGAGTGGTACCACTACGAAGAGAACTATCTGGTGAGCGGCAATATCCGGGGCAAGGGCGGCCCGGACATCGATCCAACGATGTGGAGCTGGAGCGGTCAGTGGAGCATCGAAGAAGGCCAGAGCTGCACCACCTACGGAGGGGACTTCGATTGCAACGATGTCTACTTCAATGGCGAAGTCTACGAACACGTCGAGGATGGTGATGTTGTGTCTTGGTTCGTGCTTGCAGAGCCGAAAACGGTTCTTGAGCAGGGGTCAGAGCGCATCCTGGCCGACACGTTGCCGCTCGTGATCGAAGGCATGGCCCACGAAGGCGCCATCCTGGGGGCAGACGACAACGGCTGGTTCCGCATGGTCTTCTTCGGCGACAACCACGCGATCTATACGCAAAGGGGCAGCGACCCCGAGAATCTCAAGATCACAGAATACGGCTGGTATCGCTTCGATCTGGAGAACCACGCCATCTGCCTGTCGGACACGCTGGGCACCAATGGCCAGTGTTTCGACGTCTGGAAGTTCGGCGACAGCTACAACTTTGTCGAGACCGGAGTCGAGGTCACGTTGAAAACCAATCTGGTGTTCTAGGCTGCAATGCGCGTGGCGACATCCGTGGCGGCGTCCTGACCGGAAAGTAACGCGCCGGCGGCGGTGGCCCACAACAGCGGATGGCAGGCTTCACCGGCGAAGAAGACACGATCGCCCACGGGTTCTCGCAACACACGCCGCATCCAGGCGTAACCGGGCTCTGCTGAAGCATAGGATCCGAGCGTCAATGGATCGCTGTCCCAGGCGGTGTATGTGCCTTTGACAAAGGACTTCTCTATATCGTTGCCCAGCGACGCCTTGATCTTTTCGAGACCGAAATTGACCGCCGCATCCACACCTGCATCGATCAGCTCCTTGCCGAAACTGCCGCCGACATAGCCGAAAGCCAGGTTGGAACCGGAGATGTTCGTGAGAAAGCCGACGGCATCCGTCGTGGCCGGCTTGTATTCAAAATAGCCGTCTTCACCGAGCTCAAAGATGTCCTTGGAGAACATCAGCGCGATGTGGTTGTAGGTTCCCATCGAAATACGGTGGAAGGATTCCTGCTTCTGAGCGTCAAGGGCGGGGGTGAAGCGAATGCCCTCTGCAGCCAGGACACCGGTTGAGACCGTGAGGATCACGGCGCTGGTCTCGATTGAGCCCGAACTGGTCCCGACGCGAACTCCGGAGCCGCTCCAGTCGATGCTCTCGACGGCGGTGTTGAGTTCAACCGGAATCTCGCGCCCATAATGACTGATCACGGTGCCGAAACCCTGACGACAGAACCAGTTTTCCGATCCGGCCTCTCCGTTCCAGAGATCGAGACAGGAAAGATCGCGAAGATCCTTACCCATCGACCAGCCACCGATGTAGCAGGCAACCAGAGGGGACCACGGTTGGTCCTGCGGGACCACAGAAGCGACATCGATGTCCCGCCCTTCGCGACCCGCATCGAGAATGGCATTCCACGCATCGGCCAGCGTCTGATCGATCTCTCGATAGGCGTCGTCGGCCAGACGGGTTGTGCCGTCATACAGCCCGTAGTCACCACCGCCGGACGGATAGAGGTTGAAACCGTTCTCCACGCCGTAGCCTACGAACGGGTTCATGTAGGCATTATGCAACCAGTGACAGCCCTGGTCGTAGGGCACGCCGAAGGTTTCGGTTTCAGTATGGGCGCGTCCGCCAATCCGGTCACGTGCCTCCAGAACAGTGACCGAAAGACCCAGATCCATCAGCGTTCGCGCTGCGCCGATCCCAGCTGCGCCCGCTCCGATAACCACGACATCAGGGTTCCCTGATGCAAACACAGTCCATGGCACGGCAGACAGTGCGGCTGCGCCAGCGAGTGCCTGGCGCCTGGTCATGGTGCCGGAATGGCTCTGTTTGATGCGGGATGTCAGGTGTTTCGCAGGGGTCATGGCCGGTGCCGATTTCAATTCGGCGGCAACCTTGGCACATCAGCAGCGGCTTCGGAACAGGGTGGTCGTTCACGCTTCAGCGCGCTTGATCGCGTCGTGCCCCTTTCAATGGCGGGCGAAGTTCCAATATCATCCGTCTGACCCTTCCACGCGTAAAGAAACCGACCGACCACGATGGTGTTTCCGATTTTGATGAGCGACGACGACAAGCGGAGTGGTGATGACCGTCCCGAAACGGGCGTGGTCACCAAGACGCGGCCGAAGACCAAAAAGCCGTCGATGTACAAGGTTCTTCTGTTGAATGACGACTACACGCCGATGGAGTTCGTCGTGTATGTCCTGCAGAAGTTCTTTCATAAGAATTCGGACGAAGCCGCGCAAATCATGCTGCATGTTCATCAAAACGGCGTCGGGATTTGCGGTGTTTACCCGTTTGACGTAGCAGAAACAAAAGTTACCCAGGTCATAGACTACGCGCGACAGAACGACCATCCTTTACAGGCGACCTTGGAAAAGGACTGAGAATCAATGCTCTCGGCCAATTTGGAACGCACGCTGCGCAACGCTCTGGCACTCGCCAACGAGCGAAAGCACGAGTACGCAACCCTGGAACATCTGCTTCTGGCGCTGACAGAAGACGATGACGCCATCGCAGTGATGCGCGCCTGCAATGTCGATGTCGACCGCATCCGCAACGAGGTCGAGGACTTTGTTGATCACGAACTGGCCGGTTTGGTGGTCGACGGATTCGTCGAAGCCAAGCCGACTGCCGGCTTCCAGCGGGCCCTGCATCGCGCGGCCATGCATGTGCAGTCGTCGGGCCGCGGTGAGGTCACCGGCGCGAATGTTCTGGTTGCCCTGTTCTCCGAACGCGAGAGCCACGCGGTCTATTTCCTGCAGCAACAGGACATGACCCGCCTGGATGCCGTGAGCTACATCAGCCATGGCGTCGCCAAGGTTCCCGGAGAATCCGAGCCGAAGACCGTCCACGGTGCCGATGAGGACGAAGAGCCGGTCAAGCAGGGTGCCGAGGCGCTCGATGCCTACTGCGTCGATCTCAACGCCAAGGCCTCGGACGGCAAGATCGATCCGCTGATCGGCCGCGACCGCGAGGTCGAGCGCACCATCCAGGTGCTGTGCCGCCGGACCAAGAACAACCCGCTCTACGTGGGCGACCCCGGCGTGGGCAAGACAGCCATCGCCGAAGGCCTTGCCAAGCGCATTGTTGAAGAGGATGTGCCCGAGGTCCTCCTGGGTTGCACAATCTATGCGCTCGACATGGGCGCACTGTTGGCGGGAACGCGCTATCGCGGCGACTTCGAGGAGCGCCTCAAGGCCGTGGTTTCCGAACTGCAGGCCGACCCCAAGGCGATCATGTTCATCGACGAGATTCACACCGTGATCGGTGCGGGCGCCACATCGGGTGGTGCGATGGACGCCTCGAACATGCTGAAGCCGGCTCTCCAGGAAGGTTCGCTGCGCTGCATGGGCTCGACGACCTATAAGGAATTCCGCAACCACTTTGAGAAGGACCGTGCGCTGGCCCGCCGCTTCCAGAAGATCGATGTGGCTGAACCGTCGGTGCCCGATGCGGTGAAGATCCTCAAGGGCCTGAAGCCTCATTACGAGGATTTCCACGGCATCCGCTACACCAACGACGCGATCAAGGCTGCCGTGGAGCTATCGGACAAGTATCTCCACGACCGCAAGCTGCCGGACAAGGCGATCGACGTGATGGATGAGGTCGGCGCGGCGCAGATGTTGATTCCCGCAACGCGGCGCAAGAAAACCATCGGGGTAAGGGACGTCGAGACCGTGATCTCGCGCATTGCGCGGATTCCCCCGAAGAATGTCTCCCGCCAGGACAAAGCGTCCCTCGCGACACTTTCTGATGAGTTGAAGGCGGTGGTGTTCGGTCAGGACCAGGCGATCGATGCGCTGGCCGATGCGATCAAGCTGTCGCGGGCCGGTCTGCGCGAACCCGAGAAGCCGATTGGCAGTTACCTCTTTGCCGGTCCCACGGGTGTCGGCAAGACCGAGGTCGCACGCCAGCTCGCCAGCATCATGGGTGTGGAGATCGTGCGTTTTGATATGTCGGAGTACATGGAGCGCCATACGGTCTCGCGCCTGATTGGTGCACCTCCGGGTTACGTCGGTTTCGATCAGGGCGGCCTCCTGACCGATGCAGTGGACCAAAACCCGCATGTCGTGCTGCTGCTCGATGAGATCGAGAAGGCCCATCCGGATCTATTCAATGTGCTGTTACAGATCATGGACTACGGCAAACTCACCGATCACAACGGCAAGAAGATCGACTTCCGCAATGTTATCCTGATCATGACGACCAACGCCGGTGCGGCCGATCTCGCCAAGCCGCCGATCGGCTTCGGCCGGACCAAGCGGGAGGGCGAGGACACCGAGGCGATCGAACGACTGTTCACGCCGGAGTTCCGCAACCGCATGGACGCCATCGTGAGCTTTGCGCCACTGGCCCGTGAGACCATCGGATTTGTCGTCGACAAGTTCGTCAAGGAACTGGAAGCCCAGCTCGCCGACCGCGGCGTGACCATTGAGCTGACCGATGAGGCCAGGGACTGGTTGGGTCGCCACGGTTATGACGAAAACTACGGCGCCCGCCCGCTGGCGCGCGTAATCCAGGAATCGATCAAGAAGCCGCTGGCCGATGAATTGCTGTTCGGCAATTTGGTCGGCGGCGGCCGTGCCCGTGTGATCGTGGAAGAGGGTGACAAGCTCAGCTTCGAGTTTGTCACGCGCGACTTCATGAAGGGCGAAACCAAAAAGACGAAGCGCGGCAAAAAGAAGACTGCGGTCAAAGCGACCCGCTGAAAACCGTGAAAGACCCGTTTGATCGGGAGTGTTGACGTTCCGCGCGATCGGTGAGAGGGAAGAACACGCCTCTGGTGCCGGCTTAAAATGGGGCCGAAGAACCATGTTGCATGGATCGGAAGCGCCCCTTGTCTCACCAGGTATTCTGCTCAGCGCTCATTGTCCAGCCAATGATCTGCGTGGCGACGTCGCCGTGTAGCTCCTCGTCGTCTACAGCCATCCGGTGCCGGAGAGTTTCGGGGCAGCCCTGCGGGATCGTGTTGTTGAGACGGCCAGGGCTGCCGGCCACGACGTCGACCTGATGGACCTTCATGCCGAAGGCTTTGAACCCGCCATGCTGAAGGGCTGGTTCGAGCGTGTGCTCCTGCCTCAAGAAGCCTTTTCCATGGCCGACCGACCGGCCGCCATGGCGCCGAGCCTGACGCATATTCGATGGGTGGGTGTTGTTACCACACTGGGCGCGCCGTGGTGGCACTGGACCTTCATGATGCGCGCCCCGGGCCGTACAATTGTGCTGCGATCCTTGAAGAGCTGCTGCCATCGTCGATGCCGGAGCTTCTGGCTCGGTCTTCACAACATGGATCCAGCGACGGATCGGCAACGGCAATCCTTCCTGACGAAGGTCGGGCAGAAGATTGCCGCGCTGCGCTAGGGCGCGACCGAACGAAAAAAGCTCCAGACGTAAAGCGCGGTCTTGAGGTCGTTGTTTTGGGCGCCAAACGCAGCATCTACGAGGACCTCACCGAACAGAATCTCGTCGCCGGGGATACGGTGGCCTCCGCCTTTGATGCGCAGGACACAACTGGTGCCTGGCAACCCTGCGAGTCGAGACGAATCGCAATGCTGGCGTCGTCAGGGTCGACATTGGGCAGTTGCCGTTCGTCGAAGGTGTTGGCGCATCCGTTCACGTCACTTCAAAAGAGTACGGAAGCAACCGTCGACATGACGCGGCCGCGCTCTTCGTTGTCGGCGACCAGGCCGCCGCCCCAAGGAATCAGAGCGTCTTCCGTGCCGTTGATGATCATGATGGGAACCGGGCCGGACGGTGTGCAGACGGGATAGAGCGCTTCGCTCATGTTGGCGATCAGCGGGGCGGCTCCCATGATCCGCTCGGCGCGGTCGCACATCAGGCAGTAGGTCATCATGACACCATTGGACGGCCCGGTGACAAAGACGCGTTTGGGGTAAGCAACGCTTGTGTCGATCAGGTGATCGAGCGGGGCGTCGAAAAAAACGACATCGTCGGGTGCTTCGCCTCGATCGTAACGGACGCTGTTCTCACGGCCATCGTTCCAACCGCGGTTGATGACGGTCGGATAGACCATCGCGAAGCCTTCCTGTTCGCTCAGATCGGCCCAACCCATGCGGCGGCGGATGCGGTTGGCCTTGTCGTTGCCGCCATGGAACGCCATGACCAGCGGCTAGGGACCATCGCCGTCAGGGGCATCCAGACGGTAGCTCCGCTCCTGTCCGTTGACCTCGACCGTTGCGGCGTGGGCGGGCCACGAAACCATCAAGGCCAGCGCCGCGATGAGAGCGAGGCGCAGCATGGTCAGTCGTTCTCCGTCTTGCGGAAGGGTGAGTAGTTCTGTTCGATCGCCTCGACCTCCCAGTCGACGTGATCGCATTCCTCCTTGAGGAAACGCGCCACGGCATCACGCAATCCGCCGTGTTCGATCCAGTGGGCGGAGTAGGTATGCATCGGCATGTAGCCGCGCTGGATCTTGTGGCTGCCCTGGGCTCCGGCCTCAACGCGGCCCAGTCCGCGGCTGATTGCATAGTCGATAGCCTGGTAATAGCAGCACTCGAAATGCAGCATGCGATGATCCTCAATGCAGCCCCAGTAGCGGCCGTAAAGCGTGTTGTCGCCGATGAGGTTCAGTGCGCCGGCAATCCAGTGGCCTTCGCGCCGTGCCATCACCAGCATGACGCGATCGCCGAGCCGTTCGCCGAGCAGGTCAAAGAACTCCCGGGTCAGGTAGGGCGTGCCCCACTTGCGGTTCCCGGTGTCGCGATAGAATGCATAGAACGCATCCCATACATCGTCGGTGAGGTCACCACCTGAGAGCTGGACAATCTCGATGCCATTCTCCGTGGCCTCTCGGCGCTCCTTGCGGATCGATTTGCGCTTGCGTGAGGCGAGGCTGGCCAGGAAGGCGTCGAAGTCTGCGTAGTCGTGGTTGTCCCAGTGAAACTGCACGCCGGTGCGCTGCAGGTAGCCCAGCTCGCCCATCTGTTCCCACTCGTCCTGGGTCGCGAAGTTGATGTGGGCAGACGAGACGCCGGCTTCCTGCGCCACGCGCATGATCGTGGCCGCGAGGGTCTTGCGCAGGCCGTCGGCGTCGCCTCCGGGCGGGACGAGAAGGCGGCGTCCGGTCGCCGGGGTGAAGGGCACCGCGATGAGGAGCTTGGGGTAGTACCGTCCGCCGGCTCGTTCGAAGGCGTCGGCCCAGCCATGATCGAAGACGAACTCGCCATAGGAATGGCTTTTGAAGTAGGCCGGAGCACAGGCCAGCAGTTCGCCACCCATCGTCTCCAGCAGGATATGGGCCGGTGCCCATCCGGTCTCGGGTGTCGCCGAACCGCTGTCTTCCAGGCAGGCGAGGAAGGCGTGATGCAGAAACGGGTTGTCCGGACCGGCGCAGTGATCCCAGGCCTCGTCATCGGCATCGTGGATGCTGGCGATGCTGCGTGCCTGGAATGTAGGGGTCGTGGTGTCGTACATGGGTACCGTGTGTCCGTCTCTTGCCGGAAGGTTCGGAGACCAAGGCACGGAGTATCGCAGGTCGGCGCAGGTCGATGAACCGCTAACCGCCGGCGATAATCACGTTTTGAGTGGGCCGGCCGCCGAAATGTCCCGGATATCAGTCACGACATGGATCAGGCCCGGGCCATCGTAGGCGAGCGCCTCATCGAACGCTGCGGCGAACGCATCGGTCGTTTCCACTTTCCAGGCCCTGGCTCCGTAGGCGGCGCCAAGGGCTTCAAAGTCCGGGCTGTTGAGTTCGGTCGCGGCATAGTTTCCGGCACCGGCATAACGGTGCTGATGCATCATGATTGTGCCGTAATGGCTGTTGTCGCAGACAATGACGGTGACCTTCAGGCCGTTCTGGACAGCGGTCGAGATCTCCTGGCCGGTCATCATGAAGCCGCCGTCGCCGACAAATGCGACCACGCGTGCGCTGTCGCGCGCCATGGCTGCGCCCACGGCCGACGGCACGGCATAACCCATCGCGCCGGCCATGGGGCCAGCCTGGCTATCGGGCATGCGATAGCGGAAGTGACGATGCAACCATGTCGAGAAGTTGCCAGCATCGTTGGTGACAACGTGATCGATCTCGGAAAGGCGGCTGTCGACGTGGCGGATGACGGCGGTCATGTCGACCGCACCGAGTGCTTCAGGAGCATCGGCCTGATAGGCCGCGAAGGCCTCGCGCAGATCGGCTTGCCAGGCAGCACGGACAGCACTGGGCACGTCAGTCGCGCGTGACAGCGCCATCAGCGTGGGGCCGACCGCTGCGGCGATGCCAAAGGACGGGCGCACCTGGGCGATGGTCTCGTGGCAGGGGTGGATCATGATCGTGGTCTTGCCGCTGTCGCGCAGGGCGAAATCTTCTGACGTGATGGCATCGAACCGCGAGCCGGCAAGGATCACGAGATCGGCATCGGCCCAAGCCTGCTTCAGATAGGGCGGGCGACCCAGACCCAAGAGTCCGACATAAGCTGGATGATCGTTGTTGAGTGCATCCTGACAGCGGAAGGCCGACACGACGGCCGCACCGACCGATTCCGCAAAAGCGCCAAGTTTCATCGTGGCCGCTTCGGCTTTGATCAACTCGCCGCCGACAATCAGAATGCGCTCGGCCTTGTTGATCAGGGCTGCGGCCTGTTCGATCTGCAGATCGCTGGCATGCGCCGAGCCCACAGCGAGGGGATGGGGCACCACAACATTGCCGGCATCAGCCTCAGTGACATCCTCCGGCAGAACCACCACAATAGGACCGGGACGACCGGTCTGCGCGATGGTCAGCGCGTCGGCCGTTGCGCGGGCAACATCGGCGGGGTCGATCGGTTCCAGGACGGCCTTGGCCACACTGCCGAAGAACGCCGTGTAGTCGATCTCCTGGAACGCCTCGCGGCCGAACTCCTCGCGCGGAATCTGGCCGATGAACAGCACCAGCGGAATCGAATCCTGGTCGGCTGTGTGGACACCAATTGAGGCGTTGGTGGCGCCAGGCCCGCGGCTGACAAAGGCGATACCGGGGCGGCGAGAGATCTTGGCATAGCCGTTGGCCGCAAACGCAGCGCCGGCTTCGTGCCGGTTGGTCACCAGTCGGATCGTGTTCGCGTGGCGGCGCAGCCCCTCCAGAACAGCGAGATAGCTTTCGCCGGGCACGCAGAACACGGTGTCGACGCCGTGGGACGCCAGCGTTTCAACCAGAGCCTCGCCGCCGTTCATTGGATGCGCCTCAGGCGATTTCGACGATGGCGTCGACTTCAGTCGCGACGTTGAGCGGCAGGGCAGGGCAGCCCACCGCCGCGCGGGCATGGCGGCCCTTGTCGCCAAAAACCTCGACCATCAGGTCGCTGGCGCCGTTGATCACCTTGGGATGGTCGTGGAAATCGCCACCGGCGTTCACGAAACCACCCAGCCGCACGATGCGGACGACACGGTCGAGATCACCGTCGCAGGCTGACTTGATCTGGGCGATGATGTTGAGTGCGCAGAGGCGTGCAGCCTGATAGCCCTCGTCGACCGAGAAGTCTTCGCCCAGCTTGCCCTGGTAATGGATCTCGCCGTTGTTGAGCGTGATCTGGCCGGCCACGAAGACGTGGTTGCCGCTCACGACATAGGGTACATAGTTTGCCGCCGGTGCGGCAGCCTGCGGCAGCTCAATGCCAAGTTCGGCAAGGCGCGCGTCGATTGTTCCGTCCATCCTCGTATCTCCGTCATGTGGGGTGGGCGCGATGTGCGCCCGACATACGGAGTTACTCCGGCAGCGTCAACGAAAGGATAGAGCCCCGATGTCCGAGATTGTGGCTGCACCCGTTGCCAGGGTTGGGCTTGGTGTTGTGCTCGTTGCCCTTGGGGCCATGTGTTACGGCATTCTGCCGGTGTTTCTGGAAATTCTGCGCGATGAGAATGTGCCGTCAGGCGTCTCGCTCGTGGTGCGCTACTTCGGCGCCGTGGTGCCGCTCGGCATATGGGTGTTGCTGAGAAAACCGGCATGGCACGGCGTGGTGTTGTCGCTGGCGGCCGGCGCTGGTCTTGGCGGAGGGACAATCTTTCTGTTCGAAGGTTATGCCCGTCTTCCTGCCTCGATGACCGTCCTCATCTTCTATACCTACCCGGCCTTCACCCTGCTGATTGTGCGGTCGGTCTTCGGCGTGGCGATGGAGCCGAGGATGATTGCAGCCATCGCTTTGGTGATCGGGGCGGCGGCGCTGATTCTGTCGCCCGGTGGTGGTGAAAGCGTGGCGCTGTGGGCCATTTTGGTGACCTTTGGCGCCCCGCTCGGTTATGGCACCTATCTCTCCTGCCTGGGCAGGTTGCCCAACACGGTGGATGTCGGTTTGCGCACCTTCCTTCTGAGCTGGTCGGCGCTCGCCGTGGCCGTCGGCTATCACCTTGCCGCCGAGGATCACTTCGGCCTGCCGGTGACGGGCATGGGCTGGGTCGCGATGTTATACATGGCCGCCGTGACCGGGCTGATCGCGACAGGGCTGGTTGTGATTGGTACTTCCATGGCGGGCAGCAGCCGTGCGGCTGTGGCCGGTTCGGCGGAGCTCGTGACAGTGCTGTTACTGGGCTGGCTGTTTCTGGGTGAAGCGGTGCTGTCGCAGCAGGTTTTCGGTGCCGTTGTGATCTTTGCTGCGATCCTGTTCAGCCTGCCACGCCGCAAGAATGCATCTGGTTGAGTCAGGCGGGTCGGAAGCTCTCGCGCACCGTGGCGAACACGTCGCGGAACATCGCAGGCGTCAGACGGCCGGTGTTCGTGTTAAGGCGGGAGCAGTGGTAGCTGTCGACCAGCCGCAAGCCGCTTTCGAGATGGTAGTCCGCATTGTGGGCGAACTTGGCAGAGGCCCGCTTTACACCGAGGGCATCCAACACAGCGTTGTGGGCAATGCCGCCCAGAGCCACGATCACCTGCAGTTTGGCCAATCCCGCGAACTCTTTGGACAGGAATTGATTGCAGGCCTTGATCTCAGCGCCGACCGGTTTGTTTTCGGGCGGAACGCAACGGACGGCATTGGTGATCCGGCAATCCAGCAGTTCAAGGCTGTCATCAGGGCGGGCATCAAACTCGCCTTGGGCAAAGCCGGTTTCAAGCAGGGTGGGATAGAGCAGGTTGCCGGCGCCGTCGCCGGTAAAGGGACGGCCGGTCCGGTTGGCGCCGCGCAGGCCTGGCGCCAGGCCGACAATCAGGAGACGGGCGTCTTTGGGTCCGAACCCCGGAACAGGTGCGTTGAACCAGCCGGCTTCCTTCTCACGCCAGCTCTCGCGAAAGGCAACGAGGCGGGGGCAGAGCGGGCAATGACGGCCGGGCTCGGCGGCGCTCACCGGCGGATCACCTCCGCACCGCTGTCTTTGTACGCATCATAATCGTCCTCGTCGTCATCGTGGACCGGCGCGCGTTGTAGCCGATCCTCGTGACGTCGGGCGATCTCTGAGGCGAGATCGTTCAGTTCGATGAAGTTGTCAGCCTGACGGCGCAGTTCGTCGGCGATCATCGAAGGCTGAGTCCGCATCGAACTGACCACGGTGACCCGCACGCCCTTGTGCTGCACGGCCTGGACAAGAGGACGGAAGTCGCCATCGCCCGAGAACAGAACGACATGATCTAGATGATCGGCCATCTCGAGCATGTTGATGGCAAGATCGATATCCATGTTGCCCTTCACGCGGCGGCGGCCCATGGCGTCAGTGAACTCCTTGGCGGTTTTCGTCACCACCGTAAAACCGTTGTAGTCGAGCCAATCGATCAGCGGACGCAGCGGCGAATACTCCTGATCCTCCAGCAGTGCGGTGTAGTACATCGCGCGGATGAGGCGACCCTTCTCGGAGAAGAGCGTCTTGAGTTGTTTGTAATCAATGTCGAAACCAAGGGATTTGGCGGCGGAATGAAGATTGGGGCCGTCGATAAAAAGCGCGAGACGCTCCTCGCGATAAAAGTCGTGCATGATGAAACTGTTTCTCCTTGAAAGAACCTGCCGAACAGTTGATGTGTCGCTGTCAGCGCGGATCGCGCTTTCATAGGGATTTCGTGTCATGTCAGCAAGTTGGGCAGGCGAGGGCGGCATCTTTATCGCTCTGGGTGCCAATCTGCCGTCAGAACTGGGAACGCCACGCGAGACTTTGCAGGAGACACTGCGGCGCTTGCAGTCCGCGGGTGTCGCCGTGGTCGCCCGCTCCCCTTGGTACGCGAGCGAGCCGGTGCCCCCGTCGGACCAGCCGTGGTTTGTCAACGGTGTTGCGGAGGTTTCGAGCGAACTGGCCGCAGAGCCTTTGTTGGCCCTGATGCACGAGATCGAGGCTGATCTGGGCCGTGTACGGCGGGAACGCTGGGAAGCCAGGGTGGTCGACCTGGATCTCATCGACTATCGCGGTCAGGCGAGTGATGGCGCTCTGGAACTGCCGCATCCCCGGATGGCTGAGAGGTCATTTGTGCTGCGCCCCATGGGCGATATCGCGCCATCCTGGATCCATCCGGTGACAGGTAAGGCCATCGCCGATCTGATTGCGGCTTTGCCGCCCGACGCCGGAGAGGTCAAAAAACTCACGGATTGAAGGCCAAATGACTGGAAACACTTGCGTTTTGGCCTCGATTGGTGCAATCACAGCGCCAAATCCAACAACCCGTCCTTCTGGAGAGCCGGTGAATGGCCCGTCTTACGGTTGAAGACTGCATTGAACGTATCCCGAATCGCTTCGAACTGGTCCTGCTTTCGGCCCAGCGAGCCCGTGAACTGGGTAATGGCGTTGCGATGACGGTGGAACGCGACAACGACAAGAATCCGGTGGTCGCGTTGCGCGAAATCGCCGATGACACGATCGATCTCGATGCGATCCGCCGCAAGCTGGTATACGGCGGTGAGCCGCAGGAAGACGATTACGAGTTTGAGAACGACGGCGGTATCGCCGACGAAGTCGGTCTGTCCGGCGATGCCATCGCTGCCGCTGCCGCAGCCCTGGCGTCGACAGATGACGAACACAACGAAGCCGCCTTCACTGACGGCCTGGAGAACACCTGACGCGCTCTCCACGGCGGTCCGGGCGGGCGGCAATCCGATGACCCACGATGCTGCGCCAGTTTGAGCTTGTCGAACGGATCAAGGCCTACGACACCGATGTCGACGAAGACGCGCTGAACCGCGCCTATGTCTTCGCCATGATGGCCCACGGTACGCAAACCCGTGCCTCCGGTGATCCCTACTATTCGCACCCTATCGAGGTCGCCGGCATTCTGGCCGACATGAAGCTCGACGGCTCTTCGATCATCACGGGCCTGCTGCACGACACGGTCGAAGATACCGACACAACGCTCGACGATATCAACGGCCAGTTCGGTGATCAGATCGGATCGCTGGTCGATGGGGTGACCAAGCTGTCGCGGATCGAACTGCAATCGGAAAACACACGCCAGGCGGAGAACTTCCGCAAGCTGTTCCTGGCGATGTCCGAAGACATTCGTGTTTTACTCGTGAAGCTGGCCGACCGTCTTCACAACATGCGCACGCTGAATTTCGTGAAAAGCTCTGACAAGCGGCTGCGCATCGCCCACGAGACAATGGAAATCTATGCGCCGCTCGCCGAACGCATCGGGATGCAGTCGTTTAAGGACGAGCTCGAAGACCTTGCCTTCGAGCAGATCAATCCCGGTGCCCGTGATTCGGTGGTTGAGCGCCTCAGATATCTGCGTGACGAGGGCGGTGATCTGTTGCCGCGTATCGTCGAGCGTCTGCGCAAGACGATCCACGACGCGGGAATTGAAGGTGAGGCCTTGGGTCGGGAAAAGAGACCCTATTCGATTTGGCGCAAGATGCAGCGCAAGAACGTGACCTTCGAGCAGCTTTCCGACATCGTGGCCTTTCGGGTCGTCGTGAGCAATCTTCCGGCGTGTTATGCGGCGCTGGGCGTGATCCACGGCGCCTGGCCGATGGTGCCCGGCTGCTTCAAGGACTACATCTCGACGCCGAAGCCGAACGGTTACCGTTCGCTTCACACCACGGTCTATGGGCCGGAACACCAGCGGCTCGAAATCCAGATCCGGACCCAGGAAATGCACGAGATCGCGGATTTCGGCGTTGCCGCGCACTGGAGCTACAGCGCGGGGGAAGAGCGAACGTCGCTGAGCGATGGACGTCAGTACCGTTGGGTCCGCGAGCTGCTCGAAATCCTTGATCATGTCTCTGATCCCGAAGAGTTCCTGGAGCACACCAAACTCGAGATGTTCCAGGACCAGGTGTTCTGCTTCACGCCCAAGGGGGACCTGATCTCCCTGCCCAGCGGGGCGACGGCCGTGGACTTTGCCTATGCGGTTCACACCGATGTCGGGGATACATGTGTAGGAGCCAAAATAAACAGTAAAATCAGTCAGTTGAGAACAATTCTTCACAATGGAGATCAGGTAGAAATCGTGCGATCGAACGTGGCTGCTCCAAGCCCGACCTGGGAGCAGTTTGTTGTTACGGGCAAGGCGCGCTCGCGCATCCGGCGTTATGTCCGCGGCCGGGAGCGCGATGAACACATGCGGCTTGGCAAGGCGATTTTGGAGAGGGCATTTGCCCAGGTTCATTGCGACATGTCGACCAAGGCGCTGAAGCACGCCGGCAGTGCCCTGGGGCGCAAGAAGCCCGATGACCTGTTCGAGGCCGTGGGCCTTGGTGAGATCACCAGCATGCAGGTCGTCGGTGCAGCCTACCCCGAGGCTGTCGACCCTACGTCGGTGCCACCCCGCTCCAAACCGCGAGACGGCTCAGCGGGTGATCATGCCATTCCCATTCGCGGCCTGATCCCCGGGATGGCCGTGCATTTTTCCAACTGTTGTCATCCGCTGCCCGGCGACCGGATCGTGGGCATCGTGACCTCGGGCAAGGGGGTTGCCATACACACAATCGACTGCGACACGCTGCAGCAGTTCGAAGAGACGCCGGAACGCTGGCTGGATGTCGCCTGGACAGTCGATGGCGAGGCGCCGGACCTACATGTCGGCCGGATCGACGTCGTGGTGGTCAACGAACCCGGCACACTCGGTGCGATCACAACGCTGATCGGGCGCAACAACGGCAACATCTCCAACCTCAAATTCACGAACCGGGCCGAGGATTTCTTCGAGATGCGTATCGATGTCGAGGTGCGCGATCTGCGCCATCTGACCAACATCATTGCCGCCTTGCGTGCCAACGAGAGCGTCACGACCGTCGAGCGGGTACGCGATTGATGCCCGGCTTTGCCCGTGACTCGAGACAGTTGGACCCTTTGAGCGCCCCGAAAATGGTCCTTTCGGCGAACCAAAGCATTGGTTATACCCTTGGCCGGCATCGGATCCGCTGCGGATCCGACCGTTCGGGAGACCGATGATGGGTAGTCGCAGGCTACGTCTTGGCGTGAACATCGATCACGTGGCGACCATACGCAACGCACGCGGTGGGCCGCACCCTGATCCTGTCCGTGCGGCGCGCATGGCCGCCGCTGCAGGCGCTGACGGGATCACGGCGCACCTGCGGGAAGACCGCCGCCACATCTCTGACGGTGACATTCAGCGCCTGATGGAGCAGATCGACCTGCCGCTGAACTTCGAGATGGCTGCGACCGAGGAGATGCTCGAGATCGCGCTGCGCCACAAGCCGCACGCTGCCTGTATCGTGCCGGAGCGCCGCGAGGAGCGCACCACCGAGAACGGTCTGGACGTCGCAGGCACCAACATGGATCTGAAGGGTTATGCCGGTCGCCTTCTCGACGCCGGCATTCGTGTTTCGCTCTTCATCGACCCCGATATCCGGCAGATCGACGCCGCGCACGAGGTTGGCGCTCCCGTGGTGGAGATTCATACTGGGACCTACTGCGAGGCGGCAGCCGGATCGGCGCGTGATGCCGAGCTGGAGCGGATTGAAATGGCCGCTGGCCGTGCGACCGAACTGGGGATTGAGTGTCACGCTGGCCACGGACTGTCGTTCGGAACGGTGGGGCCGATCGCGGCGATCCCAGACATGATGGAGCTCAACATCGGTCATTTCCTGATCGGCGAGGCGATTTTCGGCGGGCTGGAGAGTGCGATCATCCGTATGCGGGCGCTGATGGACAACGCTCGTGCGGCTGCCAACGGCGCGCGCTCGGCCTGATCACACATGATTCTGGGTCTGGGTCTCGACACCATCGACATTCGTCGCATCGAAAAGACACTTGAGCGGTTTGGAGACCGCTTCACCCATCGCGTTTTCACGGAAACCGAGCGCAACAAGGCCGACCGCCGCGCCCAGCGCACCGCGACTTATGCCAAACGGTTCGCTGCCAAGGAAGCCTGTTCCAAGGCTCTGGGCACCGGTTTCCGCCGCAGTGTTTACTGGCGCGACCTTCAGGTCGCCAACCTGCCGTCGGGCAAGCCGACGCTCCAACTCACCGGCGGAGCAGCCTTGCGCCTAGCTGAAATGGTGCCCGAAGGCATGAAGGCCCAGATTGACCTCACCATGACCGACGATCCGCCGCTTGCGCAGGCACTTGTCATCATCTCGGCCGTTCCGGCCGATCAGGAACGCGATATCGATACTCCATGATTGACATTCTCTTCAACCTACTGGGCCGTATGTTTGGCTTCGGGAAAAAAGAAACCCCTTTGGGTGAACCCGAAGTCGAGGGCGATATTGATCCTCTTGATGAGCTCGACAGCGACGGCACCAGGAAGATGCCGCTGTGGATGGTCATCATCATGTTCCCGTTCCTGTTGATCGGACTTGTGCTCAAGCCGTTCGAATGGGTTCTGCAGATCCTCTTTGCTCCCCTGGAGATGCTGCTGCCGAAGTCATGGCGTGGCGACGACGGCTTGCTCGGCACGATCAAGACCGTGGCCTATGCGATCCTGATTGCAATGGTCATTCGAACGGTCGCCTATGAGCCGTTCAACATTCCCTCGGGATCAATGAAGCCGACGCTTTTGGTCGGGGATTATCTGTTCGTCTCGAAGTTTGCCTATGGCTACAGCAACTACGCACTGGGTTTCGGGACTGACCTCGACCTTTTCGAGGGGCGTCTGTTCTCAGCCGAACCTGAACGGGGCGATGTCGTGGTGTTCCGCAAACCGACCGACACCTCGATCGACTTCATCAAGCGGGTCGTGGGCCTGCCGGGTGACACGGTGCAGATGCTTGACGGAGTGCTTCACATCAATGGTACTTCGGTAAAGCTTGAGGAGGCGCTTCCGTTCCTCGATCAGAGCTGTACGGACGCGCGGCCGACCGATCAGTACATCGAAACCCTTCCCAACGGCGTCTCGCACGAGGTGCTGGACCATTCCGATTCGAACCGGTACGACAATACCGAACCGGAAACGGTTCCGCCGGGCCACTATTTCATGATGGGCGACAACCGGGACAGTTCGAACGACAGCCGGACGCCCGGGGTCAGTTTTGTGCCCCTCGAGAACCTGATCGGGCGGGCCGATATCCTGTTCTTTTCGACCAACGGCTGCGGGGGGCTTTTCTATCCCTGGACATGGCCGTCTTCGATCCGCTGGGATCGGCTGTTCCAGCCCGTCGAATGAACACCTTCGACCCTGCAGAACGCGAGGCTCTCGAGGCACTGACCGGTCATGAGTTCGGGAATCCCGGCCTGCTGGAGCAGGCCATCACCCATCGCAGTGCGGCAGGCGTGGGCCGTCATGGATATGAACGCCTGGAGTTTCTGGGCGATCGGGTCCTGGGCATGGCCGTGGCGTGGATGGTGTTCCGCAGCTTTCCGGACGAAGCCGAAGGCAAACTTTCGATGCGGCTGGTTGAACTGGTCCGCAAGGAGACACTGGCCGATGTGGCGCGGCACCTGGGTCTGGGTGATCACATCGTCATGTCGCGCGGGGAGGCGCAGGGCGGCACCCGCGACAGCGACACCGTGCTGGCCGATGTTGTGGAGGCCCTGATCGGGGCGCTCTATCTCGATGGCGGCGTTGATACCGCGTTCGCGTTTGTCGAGCGGCACTGGACCGAGCGGATGACGGCCCACCGTAAACCGCCTCGTGACGCAAAGACACGGCTGCAGGAATGGGCCCTGGCACGAGGCTATGCCCTGCCGAGCTACACCATGGTCGACAAGGTCGGACCGGCCCATGCGCCCACCATCACGGTCGAGGCGGTCGTTGAAGGGCTCGGGACGGTTTCGGTTGAAGGACCGTCGCGCCGAGTTGCGGAGCAGGAGGCCGCCGGTCAGCTCCTCGACATGTCGTTGAACAAGGAGATGGCCTCGTGAGTGAGGCGACAACACGCTGCGGCTTTGCCGCGGTTCTGGGTCCGCCCAACGCGGGCAAATCGACGCTGGTGAATGCGATCGTCGGGACCAAGGTTTCGATTGTTACGCATAAGGTCCAGACCACGCGGGGCCGGGTCATGGGCATTCGCAACATTGGGCAGGATCAGCTAGTGTTTGTCGACACACCCGGAATTTTCGCTCCGAAGAAGCGGCTGGAACGGGCCATGGTCGACGCCGCCTGGACGGGCGCCGATGACGCCGACATGGGGCTGCTGCTGATCGACGCGTCCAAGGGCGTGACTGACGACGTGCGCCTGATCCTGTCACGCTTCGAGAAGCATGGTGCGAAGGCCATCGTTGCGATCAACAAGATCGACATGGTCTCCAAGGACAGGCTTCTGCCGATCACCGCGGCGATCAACGAGAGCGGTGTGGCCGATGAGGTGTTCTTTCTGTCCGCGCTGAACGGTGAGGGCGTCGATGATCTGGTCGAGCACCTGAGGGCGCGGGTGGCCGAAGGCCCCTGGATGTTCCCGGACGATCAGGTCTCGGACCTGCCGATGCGCCAGATGGCCGCGGAAATCACGCGCGAGAAGCTATTCCTGCGGATCCACCAGGAACTGCCTTATGCAATTTCCGTCGAGACGGAGCTTTGGACGGAGATTCCCGAAGAGGAGGCTGTGCGGATCGATCAGGTGATCTATGTCGCACGAGACGGCCACAAGCCGATCCTGCTGGGCAAGAAGGGACAGACGATCAAGGAGATCGGTACGGCCGCGCGCAAGGAGCTGGAATCGATCCTGGAATGCCGGGTGCATCTCTTCCTGCACGTGAAGGTGCGTGCGAACTGGCTTGACGATACCGCCCGATACCGTGAGATGAGGCTGGAGTTTCCACACTAGCGACGGAGCGGGCGCAGCCGGCCATGGATTGGAGTGATCGCGGAATCGTTCTTTCGGCACGCCGGCATGGTGAAAGTGCAGCCATCGTCAATCTTCTGACGCGCGACTATGGTCGTCATGCCGGGCTGGTGCGCGGCGGTGCGGGTCGTCGCCTGAAGGGCGCCCTGCAGCCGGGCAATGTCGTCGCGGCGCACTGGCGCGGACGACTGGCCGAACACTTGGGAAGCTACACCGTTGAACTGGAACAATCGGCACCGTCGTCGTTCCTGGAGGACGCAAATCGCCTGGCATGCCTTGCCAGCGCCTGTGCGGTCTCCGAACAGGCGCTGCCCGAACGCCATCCCTACGCGAGCCTCTACGACGGATTTTCTGCTCTGCTCGAAGCTCTGGCGGGTGATGCGGAGCATTGGGACGCGGTTTATGTCCGCTGGGAGCTCGGTGTTCTGGATGTGCTCGGTTTCGGCCTTGATCTCACGGCCTGTGCGGTGACCGGAGTCAACGACGATCTTGTCTACGTTTCTCCCCGGACAGGCCGCGCGGTCTCCGCATCGGCGGGCGAGCCCTACAGGGAGAGGCTTCTGACTCTGCCGAAGTTTCTGATCGGCGGCGACATCAGGGGCAAGGCCGATATCCGGGCCGGTCTGGCGCTCACGGGGCATTTCCTGGAGCGCCATCTGTTCGCCGGCGACCGCAGCGGTCCGCCCCCAGCCCGGGAACGATTTGTGGCACGTCTGTCTCGATAATCCACAAGATGTGGTGTTATAAGTCACCTCATGACTGACGTACTCGACGCCCCTGATATCGAACCCGTCGCCCTGGCTGACGCGCTCACTGAGCGTTATCTCGCCTATGCGATGTCGACCATCACCTCGCGCTCTCTGCCCGACGTGCGCGACGGCCTGAAGCCGGTGCATCGCCGGCTTCTCTATGCCATGCGCCAGCTCAAACTGGACCCCAGGGACGGCTTTAAGAAGTCGGCCCGCGTTGTGGGTGACGTGATCGGCAAATATCACCCCCACGGCGACCAATCGATCTACGATGCTCTGGTGCGGCTGGCCCAGGAGTTCGCCGCGCGCTACCCGCTGGTCGACGGGCAGGGCAACTTCGGAAACATCGACGGCGATAACGCGGCGGCCATGCGCTACACCGAAGCGCGTATGACCGAGGTCGCCATGGCCCTGCTTGAGGGGCTGGACGACGATGCGGTCGACTTCCGCGACACCTATGACGGGTCCGAAATCGAACCGGTGGTCCTGCCGGCGCGTTTCCCAAACCTCCTGGCCAATGGCGCCAGCGGCATTGCCGTGGGCATGGCGACCAGCATTCCGCCCCATAACGTCGATGAGCTCTGCCAGGCACTGGCGCATCTGGTCGACAAGCCCCGCGCGACCTTCGAAACGCTTGTCGGCATGGTTCAGGGCCCAGACTTCCCGACGGGCGGTGAACTGGTGGAATCACGTGAGGCGGTGATGGAGGCTTATGCCACCGGGCGCGGATCGTTCCGCCTGCGTGCTCGCTGGAAGCAGGAAGACCTGAGCCGCGGCGTGTACCAGATCGTGGTGACCGAAGTGCCGTATCAGGTGCAGAAGTCGAAGCTGGTCGAACGGATCGCCGAGCTCGTCGAAGCGCGCAAGCTGCCTATGCTGGACGCCGTGATCGATGAATCGGCCGAGGACATCCGTCTTGTCCTGACCCCGAAGAACCGCACCGTCGATGCCGCAGTGCTGATGGAATACCTGTTCCGGGCGACCGATCTCGAAACCCGTGTCTCGCTGAACATGAACCTGCTGGATGCCACTGGCGTGCCTCGGGTCATGAATCTGCGCGAGACCTTGCAGGCGTTCATCGACCATCGGCGTGAAGTCCTGCTGCGCCGCTCGAACCACCGGTTGGAGAAGATTGCACGTCGGCTGGAAATTCTTGAAGGCTATCTGATCGTCTACCTCAACCTCGACGAGGTGATCCGAATCATCCGTGAGGAGGACGAACCGAAGCCTGCGTTGATGAAGCGCTTCAAGCTGAACGAGGTGCAGGCCGAGGCGATCCTCAACATGCGTCTGCGTTCCCTGCGCAAGCTGGAGGAAATGGAGATTGCCAGCGAGAAGGCAGCACTCACCTCCGAGGAGAAGGACCTCAAGGTGCTGGTGAAGAGTGAGGCCAAGCAGAAATCCTATCTGAAGGAAGAGTTCCGTGACATTCGCAAGAAGTTCGGCGCCAAAACGGAGCTCGGTGCCCGGCGGACCGTTGTCGGAGGCGCGCCCGCCGTGATCGAGGTACCGATTGATGCCACCATCGAACGCGAGGCCGTCACAGTGGTGCTGTCGCAGAAAGGCTGGATCCGCGCGGCCAAGGGCCATGGCGAGCAGGTGGGCGCCCTGCGTTACAAAGAGGGTGACCGCGAGCGGTTCCGTGCCGAGGCGTTGACGACCGACAAGCTGCTGATCTTTGCAACCAACGGCCGTTTCTACACGATCGGCTGCGATAAACTCCCCGGCGGACGCGGCTATGGCGACCCGGTCAAGCTGATGCTGGACCTGGGTAACGATGTCGAAATCTCGGCGATGATGGTGTTCCAGGGTGGGCGCAAGATTCTCGTCGCCTCAAGCGAGGGCAGAGGGTTCATCGTGCCTGAAGACGCCGTCATGGCGCAGACACGAAACGGCAAACAGGTGCTGAACGTGGCGTCGGGTGTTGAGGCAGTCACGGCACGGATCGTGGACGGAGACCATGTCGCAGTGGTAGGCGAAAACCGAAAGGTAATCATCTTCCCGCTGGAAGAACTTCCGGAGATGACCCGTGGGCGCGGTGTGATCCTTCAGCGCTACAAGTCCGGTGGTATGTCCGATGCCAAGACGTTCACGCTGGCCGAGGGGCTGACTTGGCAATCAGGCAGCCGGACCCGAACCGAAGCAAAGCTGGCAGACTGGGTGGGCAAGCGCAGCCAAGCCGGCCGGGTGGCTCCGGCCGGCTTTGCCAGCAACAACAAGTTCGGCTAATAGGGGTGGTGCCCGAGCGCCGAGCTTCACTCTAACCGCCGTCGGCCACGCAGTACTTGCCGACGAAGGTCTGGCAGCCCATGTCGTATCGGGTGCGTGCAGCTCCGCTCGCGAGATGGGCGTAAGGTTCGGCGACCGAGTCAAATGTGTCGAGGTCGGGCGCGATGGCCTTGAGGTGGACGGTGTCGTGGTGCGAACCCACCAGATTCTGAAAGGCGGTCATGTCGCAATCCTCTTGTGTTGTGCGTGATCAAGACCGCACTAGACGGTGTCCGGGTTCAAACCCGCAGTGGTGCTTGATAGGATCGCGCTCCAGCAACGAGGACAGTCATGACTTCGCATCGACACAACCAGCCGGAATCCGAGATGGCGCTCCGCGTCAAGGCGATCGAACAGCTCCTCACTGAAAAGGGTGTTGTCGATCCGACCGCGATCGATCGGTTAATAGAGCTCTACGAGACGCGTGTCGGACCCCACAACGGTGCGAAGGTTGTGGCGAAGGCCTGGAGCGATTCCGACTACAAGGAACGCCTACTGGCGAACGGCACCGACGCGATTGCGGAGTTGGGGATCTCCGGTGTACAGGGCGAGAACATGGTGGTCGTCGAAAACACCGATGACGTTCATAACGTCGTCGTCTGTACGCTGTGCTCCTGTTATCCGTGGCCGGTCCTGGGCCTGCCGCCGCGCTGGTACAAGAGCCCGCCCTATCGCAGCCGCATTGTCCGTGAGCCGCGTGCGGTTCTTGATGAGATGGGCTGTGAGGTCCCGTCAGACGTCGAGGTTCGAGTCTGGGATTCCAGCGCGGAGATCCGTTATCTGGTGCTGCCGAAACGACCCGAAGGCACCGAAAGCAAATCCGAGGATGAACTTGCGGAGCTTGTTACCCGCGACGGCATGATCGGTGTGGCCGAAGTTTGAGGAGAGCATCATGGACAGCATTCACGACATGGGCGGCATGCATGGCTTCGGCAAGGTCGAGCGGGAGGAGAATGAACCTCTGTTCCATGCCGACTGGGAGGCGCGGGCGTTTGGAGTATCTTTGCAGGCTGCCGATGGCATCGGCTTCGTCGACGATCATCTGCGCGCCAATATTGAGCGCATTCCACCGGTGACCTATCTGCGGTCGACGTACTACGAACTCTGGATCCGCTCGACCATGGCGATTGCTGAGGAACGCGGCGTTCTCACATGGGCAGAAGTCGAAGCCCGCATGGCTGAGCTGGACGGTCCCGGACGGGCTGACGGCGGCAGCGACATTACGCTCGACGAAATCGATGCGGCTATGGCGGCGGGCGCCAGCACCAAACGGTCGGACTTGGAGATCGCGCCGCGCTTTGCACCCGGTGACCGTGTCTGGGTAAAAAACGATCACCCGCGTCATCACACCCGTTCGACGCGCTACTGCCGGGGCCGCCCTGGCGAGGTGATCACCGACCACGGTGTGTTTGTGTTTCCGGATACGAATTCGGAGAATAAGGGGGAGAACCCGGAACATTGCTACACGGTGCGTTTTGGCGCCGTGGAACTGTGGGGTGAGGCGGGCACGGCGGGCGACACGGTGTGTGTCGATCTCTGGGAATCCTACCTGGAGCCGGCATGATTGAGGTTGCACGCCGCGCCACGACCATCGAGGAATTCAGGGCGGCCGGCGGCCGGTTTTTTCCGAGGAAGCCCATGAAAAGGGCGTGGCTTTTAGACCGTGGCCTTCAGATGAGTTTGTTGCGAATCATTCGAAGGCCGGGACGACTTGGATGCAGCAGATCGTTCATGGTCTGCGCACGCGGGGTCCCGTGGATTTCGGAGAGATCACCGAGGTCGTGCCCTGGATCGAGGTGGCCCATGCCCTCGACATGGACCCGGAAGCCGAACAGGTCGCCAACCCGCGCGCGTTCAAAGTGCACCTGAGCTGGGACGAGGTGCCCAAGGGCGGACGCTACATCGTGATTGCGCGCGATCCAGAGGCGGTGGCCGTTTGGCTTTTCCGGTTCATGCGGAGCTAGTTCTTCGAGCCGGATTCCATCGATCAGGACACCTACATCTGGGAGTCGTTCGTGGCGTCGGATGACGGCGACAACTATTGGGACAACACGGGGTCCTGGTGGGAAGCGGTCAGCCGCGATGACGTTCTGCCCTTTGTCTACGAGGGCATGGCCGACTAATTGCCTGATGTCGTGGCCAGGGTGGCTGACTTTATCGGTCTGGATGCTGATGACGAGACCCTGGAGGTCGCCACACCCCAGTCCCGCTTCGACTTCATGAAAGCGCATGCGGGGCAGTTCGACGACAATCTCCTGCGACGCAAGCGCGATGCAGTGGCCGGGCTGCCGTCTGACGGCGAATCCAACAAGGTTGCGACCAGCCAGTCCGGCAAGGAATCGCTCAGCGAGGAAATTAAGGCCCTGCTGCGTG
>CEUN01173237.1_pt1 | contig 46455 bp, 40 predicted proteins | sample 361501 | NCBI WGS metagenome assembly CEUN01 (sample SAMEA2622801, study PRJEB7988) | marine metagenome | biome: marine biome (ENVO:00000447); feature: marine epipelagic mixed layer (ENVO:xxxxxxxxx); material: "saline water (ENVO:00002010), including plankton (ENVO:xxxxxxxx)" | depth 120 m | reverse complement strand
GATTTCGTCAACCGGCTTGAAACGGGGCGTATTGATCGCCGGAATGCCATCCTTGCCCGGCCCCCCGGAAATAATTTCCGACAAATCAACAGAAGTCTGGCTAAAGTCTGTTTTCGGCCATTGGAATTTCCACAATGCCGGGCTTGCCGACGCGACATAAAAAACACCGAACCCGGCAAGGACCGCTATCGCAAAGCCCAATACGCCGCGACGAGGCGCTATCCAAATCCACAAAGCTTTCATAGTTCTATTCTCAAACCTTACAGTCTCGTTCGCCACCCCTTTCTTATCACATTCGGGTGAAAGCTCGAATACGACGGAATGGCCTATAAATACGCGTGTTATAGAGTATGGGTGATTTTGCCTATACGACTCCGGGGGAAGTCAAAAATGGCTGAGCAATGGCTCCGCAAACTGGTTGATGTTCGACCGAACGAAGTTCGCGCGCTTCTCTGGTCATTCGCCTATTTTTTTACGGTCCTCTGCGCATATTACATACTACGCCCTGTACGCGATGAGATGGGGATCATTGGCGGAATTCGACAACTTCACTGGCTGTTTACCGCCACTTTTATAGCCATTATTTGCGCAATCCCGCTTTACGGATGGTTAGTCGCCCGCTTTACCCGGGAACAATTCATTCCGGTCATCTATCGATTCTTCATTTTAAATATTCTGATATTTTGGCTCCTCCTGACGCTCGACGTCGAAAAAGTCATTGTCGCCAGAGCATTTTTTGTCTGGATCAGTGTCTTCGTTCTTTTTGTTGTATCGGTGTTTTGGCAACTGATGGCCGACCTGTTTCGTTCAGAACAGGGAAAAAGGCTATTTGCATTTATAGCGGCGGGCGGATCAATCGGCGCATTTCTTGGCCCAACCATCACGCTCACTCTCGTAAAACCGATTGGCGCCGTAAATCTCCTCATAATCGCCGCCATTATGCTCGAATTAGCGGTATTTTGTATGCGCCGCGTTGCATCCGAGACGAAAGACAGTCGCGATAAAATCGGCGGCTCTGAAAACATGCAGCAACCGCTCGGCGGCGGCAGCCTCGCAGGGGTCGTTGAAATTATCAAATCCCCCTACCTCGCAGGAATAGCCCTATGGGTCTTTTTGCTCTCTCTCGCCGGAACATTTCTTTACTTCCAGCAGCAAAACATTGTCGCGGCCGCATCGACTGATTCCGCTTCTCGTGTCCAAATATTTGCAGGCATCGAACTCTCCGTCAGCATTCTGACAATAATTATCCAGCTTGCTGGGACCGGTCGGCTTATTTCCCGATTTGGCGTCGGCACAGCTGCCGCCATTTTGCCTCTGGTAGCTATATTTGGATTTGCGGCGATGGCATACTCACCAATCCTTGGCGTTGTCATCATATTTGAGGCCGTTCAGCGAACAGCGAATTTCGCAATTTCCAATCCGGCACGTGAAATATTTTTCACCGTCGTTGATCGTGAAGCGAAGTACAAAGCCAAAAGCGTTATCGACACAGTTGTCTTTCGCGGCGGCGATGCCGTGAACGGCTGGCTATTCAAAATAATGCAGGGAACCGGGCTCGATATTTCCGGTATAGCATTGGCAACAGTCCCCATTGCCGGACTATGGTTTATTTTAGCTATCTTACTTGGGCGATCTCAGGAACGACAATCTGAGGCCAAAGATGAGGAGAAACCGCAATGACTAATATTTCGAAAGGCTGGACACCGACAAGACGTTCAATCCTGAAATATGGCGCAGGTATTTCTGCGGCTTCAATTCTCCCTACAACACGGGTATCCAGCGCCACCGCTATCAAAAAGCGTGCAATCCCAAAATCCGGAGAGATGCTTCCAATTGTCGGAATTGGGACTTCCCGTGTCTTTGACATCGGCAACGACCAAGCTGAGTGGCGCGAACGCCAAGGCGTACTTCAGAATCTGTTTGATGGTGGCGGTACTGTCATCGATACCGCTCCAAGTTATCAAGACGCGGAAGAGGTAATCGGAAAACTGCTAACCCGGATGAAAGCCCGCGAACGGGCGTTTATCGCAACCAAGGTCTGGGCCGATGGCCTAGAGGAGGGGCGCGAACAGATCGAAAATTCGTTCAAACTTCTGAAAACAGACAAAATCGATTTATTTCAGGTGCACAATCTCAGCGACACCGACACCCAACTGGACACCCTGAGTGGTCTCAAAAAGGAAGGCCGCATTCGCTATGTCGGGATTACCCATTACCTCGCCGGTTACAATCAGGAACTCGCGGCGGCCATGCGTAAACACAATCCCGATTTCGTTCAGCTTGGTTACTCACTAAATCAAATCAGTACCGAAACCGACTTGCTGCCAATAGCGAAAGATCTTGGCATTGCCGTTATTGTAAATCGTCCCTACGGTCGAGGCAGCATGTTTAGACAAGTTCGTGGTCGAAAACTGCCGAACTGGGCGAAGGAATTCGACGCTAAAAGCTGGGGACAGTTTTTCCTCAAATATATCCTCGGTCATCCAACTGTGACATGCGTCATTCCTGGCACCGACAAAGTTAAATACATGCTGGACAATCTGGAAGCGGGACGTGGTCGCATGCCGGACCCCGAAATGCGGAAACGCATGTTGAGCTATTGGCAGGATATATAATCGGTTTAGATACGAGCAGGTGGCGTATCAGGTGGGTCACCAATATCAACGTCAAATCCAATCCCTTGAAGGGTGCGCTGGCATATATATTCCTTCCAGCGCGCGCCTCTTTTTCCTGTCCAAACATCATCAGTTGGACAATCTTTCTCGTCGACAAATTGAATCAACCCATCCTCTCGGCCGAGACTGATACAGCGAAAAGAATAACCGAATTCGAACGGAGTAGATGACTCAGCAAGCAGCCGTCCCAAAATCGTTTTTGCCGCCATCTCCCCCATTGGCCGACCGGTGGCGCAACTCATTCGACAACGCCCACCAATCTCTGCGATTACTTCTGCTGAATCGCCGACGGCCAGGACATTTGCATGGCTAAAGGAAGCAAGTGAGCGGTTGGTCCTAATTTGTCCGGAGTCATTGACGGCAAGCCCCGACTCCTTTGCCAGCGTAGGTACTGAAAACCCAGCAGCCCAAATGCAAAGATCAAAAGGAAGCGTATTATCATCCCCGATCACTGCACTGTTTTTCTCAACTGACGTCACTCGGTCGCCAACAATCACATTGACTGATAAACGGTCGAATGTGTTTCGAAGATGCTCGATAGCCCCTGCCGAAAGGCCACCTGGTTTTCGATGGGCTTCAAATTTATTACCAACGGCAAGCGTAATTTCCAATTGGGGGAATCGTTCAGCGAATTCACAAGCCGCCTCTATCGCTGTTAGGCCGCCACCAACTATAAGCAGTTTGGTTCCTTTGGGTGCTTCAAAAAGCCGGCCAAATAGTTCGCGACATTCACCTAAATCATCAAGCGATACCGCGTGCTCCCGAACTCCGGGAACACTATCAACATCTGTAAAGCTGCCTAGAGCGTAAACAAGTGTATCCCATGCAATCGTGTCCTGCCCTTCGAGTTCAATGAGCTGCCTGGCTAGATCAATTCCCGAAACGCCACCGCGATGGAAATTTCCGCCGCGGCATTCCATAAAATCTTTGTAGCCAAGGTCGCGAGGTTCGGACCCGGCGGCAATTTCATGCAACCGGATTCGTTCGATAAACTCTGATTTGCGATCAATCAGGGTAACCGTTGCATCAGTTTTTCCTTCCGCAATCCGCGCTGCAGCGGTCAACCCAGCGTAACCACCACCGACCACGACAATGCGGGATGAGGTCGCCATTCAGCTAAACGTTACGCGATTTCCGGTCTCCGCGCTGTTTATCAACCCTGCCAATACTTCGGCATTGTGGACCATCTCTTTCGGCGAGATTCTGTAGATCGCATTTCCTTCAACGGCTTGGGCGAATTCGTCCAATTCTCCCGACAATGACTCCAGGTGGGGATAAGGTGTGTCATCAAACGTGATGTCTTTGGGCATACCATCGCCTTTGCATACGGTAAGTGTTTTATTGTCTCTCATTTCTGCCCACCCTGCGGATCCGGCAATCCGGATGTGCCAGATGCGCGGTGTTGAGGCCAGTGTTACAAGCGTGCCGGTCATTCCATTCTCAAACCGCAATAAAGCTGCGGTCGTATCATCGATATCGAAACTGATCGCGCGGCGCGTGCTGTAAGCATCTATCGCACTGATTTTACCCGCCAGATGCATAATACAATCGAGCGCATGAACGCCGAGCGAGGTCATTCCCCCTGCGGGGCTTTCCTCTCGGGAATCCCGCCACGCGCCCGCGGCAACATTAAGGTCCGCTGACTGATTTCCATCAATATGCATCAGGGTGCCAAGCTCGCCAGCGTCGACCATTTCTTTCAACCGTTCGGTATTCTTCATAAAGCGACGATTGTGACCCAAGGCCAAAGTAACACCGGCATTTTTGCATGCTGCTACGGCGCGTTCCGCGCTGGCCTTATCGAGCGTAAATGGTTTCTCTGTAAAAACATGTTTCCCGGCGTTGGCGGCTTCAACGATTTGTTTTTCATGTTGCGTGTGCGGCGTTGCCAAAACGACAGCATCGATGCCTGGGTCGTTTGTCAGTTCGGCATAGTCGTCTCTTAGTTCGATATTCTGATCGCCGCAAAACTTCTCAGCCTTGGACCTGGTCCGCGTAACACCTGCCGTAAATTTGATGTGTTCACTCTTTCCTTGGACCGACTCAACAAGATGTTGTCCCCATCTCCCGATTCCAACGATTGCCGCATTGATCATTTTCGAACTCATTTAGTTGTGTTGGTTTGAAAGAAGTGTGCCGTCCGCTCACATGGCGAGCAAGGGTGATCATCATTGCAGAATCCGAAATCTGGGTACAAAATTCTTGTTTATCGGAATTTCCGCATTATTTGCATATTGTATGAACAAGAGTGCGAGGACACCGGCATGATTTATGCAGTTAGCGCGCTACTCATCACGAATAAAGGTTTTGAATTAAAGCAGCGTCTGGAAGATGGCTCGATCGCGGCCCTTCGACCGGATGGCAGAGAAATCGTTGCCTCTATGAAACGTGCAAAATTGGGAGGCGATGGTGTCGTTAGATGGACGGAAACCTGCTTCTGCGGTGCACCTTTAAAACATGAGCGCGAAACCGTGCTCGATAGCTATTTTACTGATATCGAAACAAACGAAATCAGTGAGCATTCACCAGTCGATGGCTCACCTTTCTTAAGTTATCTGGACGAAGTAGCCGCTAAGCATCAGCCTTAGGGCGCGCAACAACCATATCGTACCAAGGTTTGTTGTCCCGTGTTTTGGCGTCGTCGACATAAAGAGTTTTGAGCTCGGTATATTCGTGTAACCCTTCATCGCCAAACTCACGGCCAACGCCTGACTGCTTGTAGCCGCCAAATGGCGAACGTTCAGACAACATATGCCATTCGTTGATCCAGATCGTTCCTGAACGCAACTGGGCGGCGACGCCTTTTGCCTTATCGATATCCTGACTCCAAACGCCAGCTGAAAGGCCAAAGATCGAGTCATTGGCCATAGCCACCGCGTCATCGACGTTGTCATATTTAAGAACGCCCAATACCGGGCCAAAAATTTCTTCCTGCGCGATCCGCATATTGTTGGTAACCCCGGTAAACAAAGTCGGTTGCACGAAAGCGCCTTTATCAAGATCGCCACCGTTTGCCTGACCACCACCGCAGGCAAGAACCGCGCCTTCGTTTTTCCCGATATCGATATATTCAAGAACAGACTTCATCTGGTTCTGGGACACCACTGGTCCAAGTTGCGTAGCCGGATCGAGAGGGTCGCCCATCGTCATTGCGTTGAGTTTTTCAACCATCTGTTCGACGAAATCATCATGGCCATTGGCATCCAACATCAGGCGTGTACCGGACTCACATACCTGGCCCTGATGATAGAAAGATGCCCAGATTGAACCGTCTATCGCGATATCCAGATCGGCATCGTCGAGAATGATATTGGCGCCTTTGCCGCCACATTCGAGCGTCACCTTCTTCAAGGTCGCTGCCGCCTTAGCCATTATTTCACGGCCAACTTCAGTGGACCCCGTGAAGGCTACCTTGTCGACGTCAGGGTGTGTCGTTAACGTCTCGCCAATGACACCCCCCGGCCCGCTAATAATGTTTACCACCCCCGGCGGAAAACCTACTTCGTCAAATACCTTGGCAAGTTCTAAAGCCATAACAGGCGTATCAGAGGCGGGTTTCAGGACAACAGTGTTGCCAGTCGCCAACGCCGGTCCAAGCTTCCAGATCGCCATCATATAAGGGAAGTTCCAAGGAATAATCTGCGCGCAGACACCCATCGGTTCGCGGATCGTATAGTTAAAGGAACGGCCTTCCCGCATCATGCCGTCTATGGGTTCATGATCTTCGTTAAAGCGTTTGGCCTGTTCTCCAAAGAACGCCAGCTGCCTTGATGCGAGGAAAGCATCGGCGCCAGTCTTGTTGATTGTCCCGCCGGAATCGAGAGACTCCAGCCGGGCATAATCTTTCATGCGGTCTTTGAGGATTGCCGCGGCTTTGCCGATAAGTTCACTGCGCTCTTCACCGGACATACGCGGCCAGGGACCATGATCAAAGGCCTTACGCGCCGCCGCAACTGCCTTGTTAACATCTGCTGCGCCGCCGCGCGGAATGCTTGCGATGGCTTCACCGTTGAAAGGATTGATCGAGTCATTCCGATCACCGTTTTCCGCATCGACGAATTCGCCGTCGATATACATTTTATAAGTTTCCATGACGCCTTTCGCTCCGGTCAAAAATGTTGCGCTTTGTATAGCCCAGCCCAGGAACAAGCGCCATACGCCAATCTCTCTTTTGCCGCTGGTGGTTGACGTACTGCTCCCCTGCTCCGAAGATCGCGCTTCAAATTAGATCCAATGGGGAGAAATCGACAAATGGCCAAGAAACCAGCGGCAAAGAAAAAAGCACCAGCCAGGAAAGCGAAACGCAAATCAAAATACAAATATATCCTGGTGAATAAGCGGAACGGCATCTGCAATATTCAGCTCAACAGGCCGGAATTTCTGAACGCGATGAATATCGAAATGGCACAGGAGATTGGCAATGTTCTCGTTGATGTCGAAACAGACCGTAAGATCGTTGCCGTCATCCTCAGTGGCAACGAGCGGGCTTTCTGCGCCGGTGCCGATCTGGGCCGAATGGGAAGCAAACCCGAAGACCGGTTTGATATGTATCGCGAACGTTTCAATATTGCCCCAAACCGGCAGCTATATCGAATTTTGTGTTTTTATACGAAACCCGTGATATCCGCGGTTGAAGGCTATTGCTTGGGAGGTGGCTTCGAGACCGCTATGTGGGGCGATTTCATCGTCGCCGGTGAAAATGCGCAGTTCGGCCTTCCAGAAGTTCGTCACAGCCTGATACCGGGTGGTGGGGGTACTCAGAACCTGCCGCGTTTGATCGGCCCGGCGCTGGCAAAGGAAATGATTTGGACAGGCCGCCGTCTCAAGGCCGACGAAGCGAAGGAGTATCGCATCGTAAATCACGTGGTCCCGGCTGGTAAGGCGGTCAAGAAAGCAAAGGAAATTGTCGCTGAAATTGCAAAGAATGGACCGTTGGGCGTCATGATGAGCAAACAAGCAATCAATCGCGGCCTGGATCAAAGCCGTTTCAATGGCTTCCTCGGTGAAGGCGATCTTGCCCATATGCTAAACTTCTCAGAAGACCGTGCAGCTGGGCTGCAGGCCTTCAAGGAAGGACATCGCGCGAACTTCAAAGGTCAATAACAACCGAAATCGAGGTGGAAACGCCTCGATTTCTCTTCTAAAACAATAGCATTCGAAATTTTTTTGTAAGGAGACCCTGATGGGTGACGATGGCTTGCGTGGTTTTATGGGAGATTTAAAGAAGGAAGGCGAGATCGACAAACGCGACGCGCAGAAGAACAAAGACAAAGAAAATCAGGCCAAACGAGCCCAAAACCTTCAAGATCAGGGACTACGAGGCTATCTCCAAAAACTTGAGGAAACCGGTGAAATGGTCCGGGTAAGCAAACCTGTTGATCCCGCGACCAACTTGTCTGCGATCGAATGGAAAACATACGATCAACACGGAAAAGCGACGATTTTCGACAACATTGAAGGTCATCCGGGTTGGCAAGCCTGCAGCCAAATTTTTACCGACCGCACGAAATGGGCAATGGGCGTTAACTTGACCGAGGACGAATTCCTCGAAGGAATGCTCCGCAAGGTCGCCAAACCTATTGAGCCTGTGATGCAGGAAGCGGATACCGCCCCTTGTAAAGAAGTCATCAAGATTGGAGATGAAGCGTCGCTTTATGACATTCCGGTCGTCACCATTTCCGAAGACGACGGCGGACCTTTCATCCCAGCAGGCATGGCGATTATGAAAGACCCCGACACAGGCATTCGCAATATGTCGATCCATCGCCAGCAGGTTTTTGACGAACGCACCACTGGCTTCTTGATTCTGCCGCGGCAAGCGCGTCGGATACATGACAAATATGTTGCCAGAAACGAACCGATGCCCGTTGCCGTCGCGATTGGCGCACACCCCGCGGTCTGGTTTGGCTCAGCCTATACCACGACGTTCGGCGTCGATGAGTTAGCGGTCGCTGGCGGCGTCCTTGGCGATCCAATCCGGCTTGTCAAATGTGAGACAATCGACATGGAAGTTCCTGCTGACGCGGAAGTCATCATCGAAGGTGAACTTATTCCCGGTGAGCTTCGTCATGAGGGACCCTTTGGCGAAGTGCCCGGCACCTATGCTGAAGCAGATGAATGCGAGGTGTTTCACGTCAAAGCGATTACGCATCGCCGGGATCCCATTTATTATGCGCTTCACTGCGGCGCACCAATCACCTGTACGCAAGCGACAACCGGCATCGGGATTGAACTGGCGACCTGGGACCATTTGAGCAAGGTCGAAGGTGGCATGGATATTCTTGATGTTCGTTGTCATGCCGCTGCCGGATTAATGATGATTATCATCAAGTTACGGCCAAAAATCTCCGGGCAAGCGAAAACCGCCTTATTGGCAGCTCTTTCTGGTCCTTACCTCCATCCCAAGATTGCGATCGCCGTCGATGAAGATATTGATGCCAATGATTTACGGCAGGTCATGTGGTCGATGACCACACGGGTGAATGCAGCAGATGATGTTGTTCTCATTCCCAACACGCGCACCTTTGCGCTCGATAAGGTCTCACCCGTTCCTGATGGCGGGCACCAATTCGAGCGTATGGGTACAAAGTGGCTGGTGGATGCGACGATGCCGGCGGCGAGCCGCCCTGATCAGCGAGAAAGATTTGCACGGGCGATGCCGAAGAACTTCGACAGCGTCGATCTCGAGGACTTCCTGCCGGAAGACATGTTCAAATAGGAACAGCTAGTTAACGGGTTCCAGCCTGACAATTCTGCCGTCGCTGTCATCTGTCGCCAAATACAGAAAACCGTCTGGTCCAACACGTACGTCGCGAACACGCCCGAGCGCCTCTACGAGCAAACGTTCTTCGCCGGTAACGCGTTCACCGTCGAGTTCTAATCGCACAAGTGCTTCGTCACGAAGTGCACCGACGAACAGACTCTTGTTCCATTTCGGAAACTTGTCGCCGCTATAGAATGTTGTCCCCGATGGGGCAATGGAGGGGACCCAATAATAAAGTGGCTGTTCCATACCCGGCGCCGATTTTCCGATGCCAATTTTTGACCCGTCGTAATCGATACCGTGTGTGATCACCGGCCAGCCGTAGTTGCGTCCTTTTCGAACCACATTGACTTCGTCACCGCCTCGCGCCCCATGCTCATGCGTCCATACCGCCCCGGTTTGAGGGTGAAGCGCCATACCCTGCGGGTTGCGATGGCCAAAGCTGTAAATTTCGGGCTTCGCTCCAGACCGGTTGATTAGCGGATTATCATTGGGAACGCGCCCATCATCGTGCAAGCGAATGACTGACCCGGAGTGGTCGGCGACATTTTGAGCGCGATCCATATCGCCGCGATCACCCGTCGTGATATAGAGGAACCCCTGTCGATCAAAAACCATCCGCCCGCCAAAATGACGCCCACCAAATGTTCTCGGCGTCGCGTCAAAAATCAGCTTTTGGTCTTTCAGAGCAAGTGCCTTCTGATCAAACCGGTGGCGTGTCACGCGGGTATTTACGCCACCTTGTCCACGCGCCGCGTAGGCCAGATAAATCAGATTATTTTCAGAGAATTTCGGATGCAAAACGACGTCGAGCAATCCACCCTGCCCGCTATCGACAACACGAGGAACATTTGCAATCGGCTTTGGATCAAGTTGACCATTCTTGTACAGACGTAATCGACCCGCCCGCTCCGTGATAAGCATCTCTTTCCCTGACAAAACGCGATACTCCAGGGATGCTCCAATCCTTTGGCAAGTTCCACAACGCGGAAATTGTGAAGTTGCGATTTTACGGTTTTGGCCGGTAACGTTTTCGGCGTGCATGCCATGGCGACAAGCGCAAATGCGAGGGTACCGGCGACGATAATTCGGGTTGGGTGGAATGGCATTTTGGCAACTCCAAAATTTCTGATGCCCTACTCAGATTTGGTTTCAAGACACTAATGTCAATATAGCTGATGCTGTCAAAAACGTCGTTTTAATCCAGTTAGAGGATAAAACTCACGGCCCCGAGCGTTCCCAGCTCGGTCGGGTCGAGAATAACGCGCCGCTCGGCAATACGAAGCGCCTCACCCGTCGCATTCAGTTGATACTCGTAACGCCCTACATATTGCCTGAGCGGAGCGTTCCGGCGGTACCGAAATACTGAGAAATTTGCTGAAACCGAGAGGATATCCTTGTCACGGTTTGTAATTCGGACGTTTGCGATCAAACGTCGTGTTCGGCTTCGCGGTGACTCTGCATGGGCTTCACTATCATTAAGCCTCTTTACCCGTGCTTTTATCCTTGGCGCATCATCAGCAATTAAAAACAAAGCATTTCGGGCATCGCTGTCCGGCGCATCATTCGAAGGAATCTGATACGTTGCATCTTCGGTCAGCAGCTCCAGCCACTCATCGAGACGCCATTCATCGAGAAGTGCCGCTTCTTCAAAGAGAAACTCTTCAACATCATGACGGGATATATCGACAGCACTCATGCGTCGGCCGTCATTAAGTTATTCCATTCACGCCAAAATGCGCGCAAGTGTTCTTCATCTGTGTTGAGTTGGTCGCCTTCCTTATTGAGACCCCTGGTCATTTCCGACCATTCGGTTTCGCGCCACGTCGCGAGGCCGGCCTGAACCGCCTCGAGAGCTTCAACATCATCGGGCGTTGCAAAACCGCCGGGGCCATAAAAAGTCAGAAAACTATCGAGGCGACGCGCGCGGGCTGCTTCAGATTCTTCCTTTGTTCCAAGCGCCCACGCAGTGACCTTCATGTGATCCGCTGCAACCGGCCAAAATGTCCGGATAGTCACGGACGAACCGTCATTGATAACGAGATTAGGAAACACGACCAGATTGCGATTGGTGTCCGCTACCCGTGCTGCGCGCCGTTCGCCAAGCCTTTCTACCAACTCGGCCCTGATTTCATCTATTTCTGCCTTCGCCTCTTCGCCATAAATCGAAATCCATTTGGCTACGGGCCGACCCCGAAAATTGATGTTATCAATTACAGCGTGACCGTTACCCAGGCCCTTGCCAACTCCCTTCGACGGGAGGAGAAGACCCTGTCCTCTTGGCGGTTCCACCTGAACGCCGGAATCTTTCATATAATCCAGCCAGGTCTTGTGCGTCGATAAAAGGTGATAGTCGTCGAAACTATTTTCGACCAATAGCTTCCAGTTGGCGCGAATATCGTACTCTTGAGTTCCCTGAATAACCTGCATCTGCCCACTCGGCGATTGGTCGGCAACAAGGTCGATATATTCCTTCGCGCCTGCGAGATAGTCCTCAAGATCAGCAACGTCAGGATTAAAACTTATGAACCAGAACCCGCGGTAGGATCCTACGTGTGACGGCTCGGCGAGGGAAAATTCCGACTTATCGAAGCCCGGCGGGTAGGCATCTTCCCCCGGAACACCAACAAGCTTGCCATCCCGATTATAGCTCCAGCCATGATAGAAACAGTTATATCGACGGGTATTCCCGCAAGCTTCGCGGCACACGATAGCAGCACGATGCCGACAGGCATTGAGAAAAACGCGAATATCCCCGCTGCTATCCCGGCAAAATATTACCGGCCTTCCGCCGACATCTCGTGTGCAAAAATCACCCGGTTTCGTGATCTCAGATTCATGACCACAGTAAATCCAGGATTTATCAAATATCGCTGTAAGTTCACGCGTCAGGATCTCAGGATCGGCCAACGTTCGGCGATTTAGCCGAAACACCATTTCCTCGGGTCGATCAATGATAAACGGGGACTCAGTCACAACAGCCCAGCGGTAATTTAAAGTGCGCTTTGTATACCGAATTTATCGCAAAGGTAAAGAAATTCAGATACTTAATGTGGAACCGCGTCATATTCGCGGCGAACTTCCATTATTTCGAGAAGGTTCCCGCCGGGATCACGGATGAAAAAGCGGTCCTGATGGAAATCCCGCTCTTTAGAATAGGACGCCTCTGCTTCGATAATTTCTATCCCTGCGCCCTCGAATTTTTCACGGGCGACCAATAAGTTTTCGACCTGGAATGCGAGATGGTTGCGCAACGTATTCTTAAAATCGATATCCGCGGAGTTTGTTCCCCGTGCGATACCAACATGGAGCTCGTACCAGGGGTTTTCCGAGATACAAAAATGTCCGCCACGCGGCCCAAGGCTATCCGGTTTTTTGAGTTGTTTGAAGCCGACGAGGTCACGATAGAATGTTAACGCATCCTCCTCTTTATCTGGTGGGACCTGGACATTGAGATGATCGACGCGGGTCAAGATGGGCATGGCTTAAACCTCCTGAAGCAACGATATTGATTAAAAGACTATAAGAGATTGACGCGAACAGGAAGCATCACTACCGACGACCTTTGCGTCAAACGAGAGCCCATGGCACAGTCGGCCAATGACAAAAACTTCAAAACCTTCTTCTACGTATGCTACCGATAACCAACGGGGCCCACGCGATTTACGTGAGTGGATGGGTGCAATTGAGTCAGATGGCGGCCTGCTTCGCATTGCGGCACCCGTTGATGTGCAGGAGGAATTGGCTGCGGCGACCTATATGGTTGCACAGGACGAAAATTCTCCGGCCCTTCTGTTCGAAAACCTTGAGAACGATGCAAGTGGTACCAGTATCCTCAGCAATATGCTCGGTGCCAGCAACAGACGGTACGCACTGGCCGTCGGCCTGGATCCAGATCTCTCAACGCGGGAGCTCATCCTAGCAACCCGCGATCGCAGCAAACGCACTTTGGCACCGGTTGATGTGCCCTCGGATACTGCACCGGTCAACGAGATAGTAATTACCGGTGACGAAATTGATTTAACGCAACTCCCCGTACCACATTTCTGGCCTCGTGACGGTGGAAAATATATCGGAACAGGAGACATTACCTTCACACAGGACCCCGAAAGCGGCCGCATTAATGTTGGCTGTTATCGACAAATGCTGCATGGCCCCCGCCGGGTTGGCATGTACTGTTCCCCCGGCAAGCACGGCTTGCTGGATCGTGAAGCCTGGTGGGCACGCGGCAAAGATTGTGAGGTTGTCGTCGCTTACGGCATTGATCCCGTGCCCTTTATGGTGGCTGCGCAATCTTATGGCAGTGACGTGTCGGAGCTCGATATAATTGGGGGGCTTGTGGGTTCGCCAATGGAACTAACCGACGGTGTTGCCACATCATTGCCCATCCCCGCGCGCGCAGAAATTGTCATTGAGGGGACAGTTTCAAAGGACGACCTCGCTATGGAAGGTCCGCTCGGTGAGTTTACCGGCTATTACGGACGCCCTGAATCTCCACAGCCGGTTATCGACGTCAAAGCGCTGCATATGCGCAAACAACCGATCATGACCGCGGCCCTAATGGCAGATTATCCCGCTTGTGAAATAGGTGCATATTACGCTGTCATGCGATCCGCCGCGATTTGGGATGATCTTGATCGTTTCGGCATTCCCGGTGTCCAGTCGGTCTATTGCCACCCCGCCGCCGCTTCGAGTTGGGGAATGACGGTTGTCTCCATAAAGCAACAATATGCTGGCCATACCGCCCAGGTTTTATCGGCGGCAGCACAATGCCCGGCAGGCTCCTATTTCACGAAATGGATTATCGCCGTCGACGAGGATGTCGACCCAACAGACATCAATCAGGTTCTATGGGCGTTAAGTACCCGAGCCAATCCCGCGGATGACATTGATCTACAGCGGCGCACATGGTCCACCGGCCTCGACCCCAGCCAGTTCCCGCCCGAAGACAGACCATATGGATCAAAGGCTCTGATCGACGCCTGCAAGCCGCACAAACATCTCGCCGAGTTTCCGGTGCGAACGATGGTTCGAAAATCTGTTCATGATCGCGTCGCAGACCGTTGGGAAGAAATGAAACTGCCGGGGCAACCGCCGCTATTGTCCGCGCTGGATGATATTGAGGATTAGTTCACGGTCTTCCACCATTTTCGCCAGGCATCGCGGTCATAACCGAACCTCTTGCCCGTTAAGTCCGTAAGGGCACCGATGACATCACCGGTCACCCATTTCGGATCGTCCTCAAAGCTTAAACGATCAACAAGCGCCCCGATGGTCGCGTTATCCTTTTGATTGAGTTCGCGTACTGCCCAGATTGCCGCAAGTGCGGGCTGAATATATTTCTCAGCACCGTTCGGCTTGGAGGTCCAGGGAGTCGTCAAATAATGGAGAGGTATTTTACCAGCTCCGTTATGAGCAATACCCCAAAGCAAATACCATTCCGCCATGTTGGATGTCGGAATTAAGCGTCGGCCAAACATGCGGGCAGCGCCTCTTGGAAACGGACCATCGAGCCGTTTTATCAATTGCGTTCCAAGATTAAGTGATTGTCCTGCTACGAGCGGCCTCATCGCAAACCGCAAACTGCGATATCGGGTTGTGTCACTCAGGACTGTGTCCAATTGTTTTAGCGCGACCTCGACTTCCGCTGCAGGAATTTTAACTTTTGGTGGCAGCGCTATCGGCGCCGGATCAAATTTCACAGCACGGCGCTTTGCCGTACCCCAAAGTTCGCCGCCTTTTTCTGACAAGAGGCCGACGTAAATTTGCGCATCAAATACCGCGACATCAAGCGGCCGGGCATGTTCAAATTTTTGTACTTCCTCCCAAAGCAAACCATCTTTGCTGCGCCATAGGGCCCCCGAACCTTTTCGAGCCGTCACAGCCCACAGGAATTTGTCGCCGACAGCGAAAGCATTCACCAAACCCGATGGGCCACCAACACGTTCGGTTTTCTTTCCATTCGTGCGCCAAAGGACGCTTTCTTCCGTTCCTTCATTTGCGGCATAAAGCCACCCCTTATACACAGCGAGTTCATCGACGGACGCACCCGCCGGCCAGCCCGGAACCGGAGCAAATTCATTGCCTGACCGCATCAATAATTTTGGCTGTGTTTTATCGTACCATGTCGTCACACCGGCAAAGAGTGTTCCGTTCATATGAGCCATAGCGGTGATGCGGCTAACGCGACCATCCGGCGTGGGATATTCGTAAAATTTCTTCCAGCTCGTTCCACCGTCCTCCGATACAACGATTTTCGCGACCCACGCGGAAATGCCCGCATAGAGCCTGTTGGCATCGGCATGCATGACATGCGTATGAAACGCCCTGCCTTTTGGGATGAGATGCCAATTCCATTCAGTACCGTTTGTGACCATGAACTCGCCGTGGCCCGGTGAGAATCGGGAGTCTTCGAAGGGCCAGTAGAGCAAACCGTCTTTAATCACTGGATGGCCGGCATCCTGACTAAAGATGTGTTTTTCGTATCGTGTTCGACCAGTCCCCGGGTCGAAGCTATAAAGGTCCGCGGAATTATGATTGACGAATTTAACGGAATTACAGAACCATAGTTTGCCGCGGTATCCGATCAGATTCGAAACACCAGCCCAGTGCAGCCCACCGATGAGTTTGGATAGTTTTGGTTTGTGGTCCTGCTTAATTTGAGCGTTGGAATTTAACGGCAGTAGGATTACCGCCAAAATGAAGATGGCGGCACGAAAGAGTTGCTTAGAGGCTGAGCCCCGGACAATCAATCGAATGCTCCGTCAGTTGCGCCGTTATATAGTCGAACGCATCATCTACACTATCCGAACGGTGATACAGATTCACATCTTCGGGAGAAATCGTTCCGAATTCGACAAGTGCATCGAAATTCACAACCTTGTCCCAAAAATCGTTTCCATAAAGAACAATTGGCAAATGCTTTTTTATTTTTTGGCACTGCACCAGCGTTAAACATTCAAACAGCTCATCAAACGAACCAAACCCTCCCGGCATGACAACGACGGCCTTTGCCATATAAAGAAACCAGAATTTTCGCATAAAGAAATAGTGAAACTGGAAGTCAAGTTTCCGGGTGATATAGGAGTTGTTGGTCTGTTCAAAGGGCAGAGAAATTCCGAGACCTATATTTTCGCCCTTGGCTTCCGATGCCCCCCTATTGGCGGCCTCCATAATGCCGGGACCACCGCCGGAACACACGACGAAGCGACAATCCGTTTCGGACAAACTCTTTGACCATTCTGTTAGTCTGTATGAGAGCTCCCTCGTCTCCTCATAATAGCGTGACGTCCGTAGAGCACGTTCTGCCGCATCTACATCGCCACCAGATTGCTTTGCCTCTTTCAAACTTTGTTCAGCTTCTTCGCGTGACGATATGCGTGCGGAGCCAAAGATAAGGATCGTATCCTTGACGTTGTGATCCTCGAATCTCTCCAACGGTTCAAGATACTCCGCCAGAAGTCTCAGAGGACGCGCGTCTGAACTGTTCAGGAATTCATCATTTAGATAGGCCTTTTCAGCCATATGGTCGGAACTGCTCATATTGAATTGCCTTCCTAAGTATTTGGAGGTCCGTCGATTTCACCGCCCAGCGCTTTACGAACTTCATCTGGAATTGGCGCTGAAGACATCTTTTCTGGCTTAGCCGGATCACCAAGGCAAAATACCCGTTTTTCAAAACCCTCCGCAGCCAACCGGTCACCAATGTTAAAACGGTGGGTGACAGTAAAAGAGCTATTGCCCCATTCAGAGACAAAACTCTCTACATCGAATTCGTCGCCAAATTTGCTCGGTGATCGAAAATCAGCATTAACACTGATGATCGGAATACCAATAGCGCCCCACTTTTTACCCCAATCCTCCCAGCGAATGCCCGCCGCTTTAAAGAGGAAATAGGACGCTTCATCCATCCACCTGAAATAATTTCCGTAAAAGGTAATACCTGCAGGATCGCAATCCTGCCACAGCACGTGAATCTTGTGGATGTTACTAAACCCATTTGCATTCTCTGCCATTGGTACAGATTCCTATTTACTCGTTACGTAGCCCTGACGAATATCCTCCGCCTTCTTTTCAGGGTCTCGCTGTTCGGGATCACCAAACCCACCACCGCCAGCGGCCTCCATCATCAAACTATCTCCAGCTTCTAACTTTATGCTCGTTGTAATCGGCATTTCCTGCTCATTGTCCTTACCCGGATTCACAACGAAGCGGCTGGGTCGCCCTGGCTCGCCACCAGCCACACCACGGGGCGGCCTTACGGCCCTGTCACCGCGAAAGATTACGAGGCCGGGCTGAAGCATTTCATAAGCACGACGGAGTGCCAAACCACCGCGATGTTTTCCATCACCGCCAGAGTCGGGAATCATCTCGAATTTGGTCACCCGGCATGGGAATTCGGTTTCAACAATTTCGATTGGCGTCACATAAATATTCGACAGGTGTACCGTCGTTCCGGACGCACCATCCTGAGAAGCCGAGCCTCCATAGGCCGAACCATAAATTTCGTATTGGTTGCCGCGTGGCTTACGGGGGCCGGGACCCCAATCGACAGTAAGGCCACCGCCGCTACCGCCACTGTATGCCGCGGCACGATCCGTTGAAAATGCACCGAAAGCTTCAAGCAGCATATCTATAACCGTCATACAGGTCTTCATATAGGAGCTGCATGGTGCAGGCGGGATCGGGCTTAAAACTGTTCCAGGCTTCAACGTAATTGTCACTGCGTCGCGCACGGCGTCGCTGTAACGCAAATTGGGATCGATCATGCCAATCAGCACCTGATAACAACAGGCTTCAACCAGTGCACGACGAATATTGACCGGTCCGCGACCCTGCGGATCACTTTCGGAAAAATCGAAGTCCACTTCTCCGTCTTTGACGGTCATACGAACATGCATGCGAACAGGTTTGTTGCGATCAATCCCGTCACTGTCGAGATAGGACTCGGCTTCTTGCGTTCCGTTTGGCAATTGCGAAAGTGCGTCCTGGAATTCGATTCCCGCCGCTTCAATCATCGCATCCAGTGCTGCGGTAAGTTGATTGGTTCCGTATTCTTCGCAGATCTGCTGCAATCGGTCGCGACCGATAAAACAGGCTGCCACCTGCCCCCGCAGATCACCAAGTGTTAACTCAGGTTGGCGGCTATTCGTGGCAATCAACCGTTCAATACCTTTATCGTATTCTCCGGCACGATAGAGACGTGTCGGGGGATATACGATGCCTTCCTGAAATAACTCGGTTGCCTGCCCCCAGGTCGATCCTGGCATCGTTCCGCCAACATCCGCTTTATGTGCAATTGACCCCGCGAAACCGATATGTTGTCCACTTTGAAATATCGGCACGATGACGCCCATATCGGGTACATGCGGCATACTGCCATCGTACGGATGGTTGGAAATAAAGACATCGCCATCGCAAATGCCATCTTCGCCAACGAGTTCGAAAATTCGCTGGACAAAATATCGGTACGCCGTCGAATGAAAAAACATCGGTGGCGCGACCAGCAAACGTCCCTCCGCATCCAGAATAACGCAGCTGAAATCACGAGATTCTCGTACAATCGTTGAATAACCTGACCGGAAGAAATGATGATGCATTTCATCCATCAAACTCCCGATCCGGTTGCGCAGTATTTGTACCGTTATCGGATCAACCACACGTGCTGCTGATGTGCTCATCCCACATCCTCCCGATAGAGTTCCAAATTGCCCGCATTGTCCAACCGAACAGTCCACCCTCCCGGCACCACTGTCGTCGCATCGAGTTGTTCTACAATGATAGGGCCCTTAATCGTGCTGTCGGTTGGTAAGTCCTGTCTTCGCCAAACATCAGCATCTACCGATTGTCCGCGTGCATCCCGGAAGGTTCTCTTGCCAGATGGCTTTTCAGAACGTGTCAACTTCTGGTCAACGGCTGAGGCCATTTCAATTTTTGGCACCGGAACAATTGCTCTCAATCGATAGCTAACGACCTCTATTGGGGCACCACGTGCCGCATGCCCATGCACTGCTTCATGCCGTTCATGGAAACGCTCAGTGAGTGCGTCAAATCCTTCTGCATCGAGTGGTGTCGGAATCCCTTCAATAGGAACACGCAATTCATAGCCCTGACCAGCGTAGCGGAGATCAACCTCTCGCAGGAAATTTCTGGCTTCATCTCCCAAACCCTCCTCCTGCAATTCCTCGGCAGCACGTTCTTCCAAAGTAGCAAAAGCTGCCTCGACGTGGGCGGGATCGATACCTTCTAAATCCCTTAAATCCGAGCGGATGTAATCGTGGACGACATCGGCACATAGCAAACCCAGTGCTGAAAAAGCGCCAGGGCTCGCCGGCACCAGAACACGAGGAATGCCAAGGTCCTCAGCAACAGCGACCGCATGTACTGGCCCGGCACCACCAAATGGCACCAGAGTGAAGCCGGAGAGATCGACGCCCTTCTTGGCCGCTTGCACGCGAATTTCATCAGCCATACGAGCATTAATAACGCGCGTTATCCCAGCCGCAGCGTTAGCAATATCGATTTCCATCGGTGCCGCGACGTGGTCTTGGACCGCCTGCGTCGCCCCATCAACATCAAGCGCCATCTTGCCACCAAGAAAGAAGTCTGGATTGAGTATGCCAGAAACAATATCGGCATCGGTCACCGTCGGTAGCGTGCCGCCTTTTCCGTAACATGCAGGTCCGGGAGAAGCGCCAGCGCTGTCCGGTCCAACCTCAAGCATTCCAGCAGCATTGACCCTGGCGATACTGCCGCCACCAGCAGAAATGGTCGAAACATCGAGGGCAGGTACAGCAACGATGCGGTGCGCAATAACAGCCTCGGCATGTTCCAGTGGCAATCCATTCTCGACAAAAGCGATATCACAGCTCGTACCGCCCATATCCATGGTAACGATATTGTTCCAGCCCTGTTCTATTCCCAATAGATATGCCGTGCCCTGCACACCTGCTGCCGGACCTGAGAGGAGGGTATGAACCGTTTGTGCTTCGGCATTTGCCGAAAGGGGCATCACGCCACCGTTGGATTGCATCAAAAACCGACGCCGCGTCATGACGTTCTCGTCATCCAGACCGGCGGCCAAATCAGCAATATATTTTGCCAAAACCGGAACCAGATAGGCGTTGATCAAAGTTGTCGAATAGCGCGGCCATTCGCGAATACGGGGTAACACTTCGCTGGACATCGACACGAAAGCGTCAGGTGCAATATCGCGAATAATTTCAGCCGTCTCACGTTCGTGCGCAGCATTCATGTAGGAAAACAGATAGCAGATGGTGAAGGAGTTTATACCGTCGACAACAAGCGACTTTGCTGCCTCGGCAACAGCGTCGCGATCAAGCGATGCGATTTCGTTGCCGAGGTAATCCATACGACCGGGGATTTCATAGGTTACAGACGGCGGTGCCAAATGTGCGGGGCGGGAGAACAGATGATCAAAGGGATTGCCCTGATCTCGCGCTTGGGTTTGCACCTCACATATTGCGCGGTAACCCTGATTTATAAACAACCCAATTTTGGCGCCTTTGGCCTCAAGAAGGGCGTTGGTCGTCACGGTCGTGCCATGTGCGAAAAAAGCTATTTCATCGGGGGAAACACCGTCCGCCAGCAACCGCTTTAGACCTTCCAGTACTGCGCGGGCGGGATTTTCCGGTGAAGACGGCAGTTTTTCAATGCGAAGCGCACCGGTTTCGATGTCGTTTAGAACTAGATCGGTATGTGTGCCGCCAACGTCGACACCTAAGCGGTATCGCGTCGATCTTTCTGTTTCCGCCATATCATCTGGTTTCTGATAGAGTCTTGCAAAGCCGGACAATACGCAGCGTGGACCGTGGAATCAATGTGGCAACGATTGCTGCCGCAATGGCACAGATAAGTTTTGTCAGAAGCAATCGTACGTTGGCGCTTTTCGTATAGGTCAGTAAACTCCTCTGCGTGCAAGGGGAACAAATTGAGTAGTGAAATCAAAATAATTGCATCGGACGGGCACAAGATTGATGCTTGGCGAAGCGACCCTGAGGGAGACATCAAGGGGGGCGTTGTCATCTTGCACGCGATCACCGGGCGCATTCCGCACCTCGCAGATGTTTGCGACAAGTGGGCAACAGAAGGTTATGTCGCTGTCGCGCCATCGTTATTTGATCGCATCGAACCGAATATCATCAACCCGTACACACCTGCTGGCGTTGAAGCAGGCATTACTCATTATACGTCGCTTAAGGAAGAAAATATCCTGTCCGACATTGCCGCTAGCGCTGATACAATAAGAAGCTCAGGTCCCGTCATAATTTCAGGATTTTGTACCGGTGGTACATGGGCGTGGGTCAGCGCTGCTAAGCTAAAATTCGATGCGATGGTGAATTATTACGGTAGCCATGTACCTGCTTGGCTTCACCTTAATCCCAAATGCCCGTCAGTTATCCATTACGGCGATATCGATCACTGCGTATCATTGGATGAAATAGAACAGATTCAAGCTGCCAATCCTGATCTTCGTGTTCACATTCACCCGGGTGCCAAACATGCTTTTTTTAACCCCGAACAAGAAAGCTACCATCCCGAAGCAGCGCCAAACTCCTGGACGCAATCAATGGATTTCCTGAAAGAAGTGCTCACTTAAAGGGTGTTTGCCCCAGAATCCATGCTGTCAATGAAAATCGCGAGCCGGACGTTACAGGCGCAACGCGGTGGAGGACAAAGCTAGGGAAAATTACAATCGTCCCACGGTCGCGCGGAGCGATATCTAACTCTGGACCGTAATGGGTTTCAAAATTTCCACCTTCATAGCTGTCACCGTCACTGAGTTGTACAGTCACACCCAGTTTTCGCAAATTAAACGGATGCTGGGACGCAATATCGAGATGCCAATCGAAGTGGCCTTTGCTGGTATATTCCGCGACCTGAAAGTCTTCAGACTCGAAAAGATCGAATTGCCAGGCCGTCGAATTCAGATTGAGGACAATTTCAAAAACCTTTTTGTATAACCACTCGGATTCAGCTGTTCGTGCAAGCCGCGCAATATCACTGTCGCGGACATCCAGCTCTACGCTATTTCCCTGGACCACACCGGGGGACAGTCCTTGTTTTTTTGCGAGATCAATTACCGCGTCGCATTCTTCGTCCGTGAAAGCGGCGCGAGCGTTTGCACACATATGGAGAACACGGGGAGGTCCAGCTTTGTTTGGATCAGACATGAGTCAGTCAAACAGCTCCGGAAACTTATCGCGAATTTTTGCTTTTAGATCGGGGCTCGCCTCAGCGACTGTCGGAAACTCATCCTTCCACCCATAAGGACGGCAGGCATCTATAAGAGCTCGGTTGTTCTGCCATGGGGCCTCACGCAACATGGGATCGAGCGGCGTCGACCAGGATCGTTTGACGAATTGCACATCCTCTGGCGGATCGCACCTTGTCGACATCGCCCAGATCACGTCAAACATATTGGATGGGTCTATATCCTCGTCAACGACAACAACCCAACGCCCGGCATAATTGCCAGCATGACAATTCATGGCCAGCATGCCCGCCTGGGATACATGGCCGGGATAAAGTTGCTTGATGGAAATAACGTTGAATAACCGTCCGGCACCGGCTTCATGGCACCATACGCCCTGAATACCATTTAAACCGGCCTTTTCGCACTCATCCCAAATCATTGCGGATTTAACGGCCGCCCTTGCAAAGGTGAAATTTTCCGGCGGTCTGGATGGTATCGCCAGAGTTAAAATCGGGTTTGTTCGGTAGTAAACGCGTTTAATCTTTACGATGGGCAATTTGCTGGCGTTGGATGCGTAGTAACCCATGAACTCACCGAATGGGCCTTCTTCTCGCAGCTCGTCGCCATAAATTTCACCTTCGAGAACGATCTCCGCATGTGCCGGTATGGGCAAACCGTGAATCTCACTTGGAATCACCTCAAGCGCTCGCCCACGCATACCACCTGCGTAGGCAAACTCGTCTACTTCATGATCGATCTCCTGATGTGATACCAGGAACAGCAACGGGTCATGGCCGCAGGAAATCAAAACCGGACACGGCTCACCTTTCGCGAAGTACTTATCGCTAATTAGTCGCCCCTGTTTACCGGGAGACATCCAGATACCAACGGTATTCTCGTTGTGAACCATGACTCGATAGGTCGCGGAATTTACCCAGCCCGTATCCGGATCACGCATTATGATCGCATCGTCGGTGCCGATGTAACGGCCGCCGTCCAATTCATGGACAAAGGGTGCGGGAAACTTCCAAATGTCGACTTCGTCGTCCCGCATGACGTTTTCCATAACGGGGCCTGTTGAGACTTCGACCGGCGGAATAAGTTCAAACTCGCGTTTTGACTGTTCGCGATAACTTTTGACGAGGTCAATCTCGTCCTTGGGTTCGGGTAAGCCCAGGACAACAGCAAGGCGGCGAAAGGCATTGGCACCGCCAGCCAAAATTCTGGTTCCTTGCGGACACCCCTTGATATTGTCGAATAATACCGCTTTAGCCCGCCCGGGCTTCTCTGCCGCCGTCATTTCAGCAATGGCACCGACTTCCAAATTCCAGTCCGCGCCGTCGACATGGGCGACTTCGCCCATCTCCTCAAAGCGTTCCAGCAGCTCGCGCAGGTCCTGGTATCCCTCATTGCGCCTGGGCGCTTTATCGCTCGCCATCAAAGAGACTCCGACACAGGAATATAAAAAGGCGGCAACGTGTCCTATTCCGCATCCAGGGGCGTTACGAATTCCGTCGTCTCGTCAAAAATACCCTGTGTGAATTTGTGTATTTCCGGCGGCAAGGGACGACGATCCCCCGTATTCATCCATAATCGCAATAGATGCCGTCTACGTTCTGGCTCGGGCCAGTCTTCAAAATCGGTTCTTGAGTGGAGTGTGACGTGATTCATGACGTAGCTGATATCACCATGGTCGATGGGTACCTCAATCGCCAATTCAGGCGCTATGTCCCGAAACATCTGCAACGCTTCTTCTTGAGCCGACGTAAACTTGGGCACACCCGGAAGCGATTGCCCCTTCCTAAGCGCCGAGCTGACGCCACGGACAGCGAAATACCCTTCGTGAAAATTGAAAATACCTTGCCGAATCCAAGGATCTTTTTGTCCGGGATGTTTTTCCGTTGAAAGCTGACGATAGAACTTCCAGCCCAGTTCTTTGGCCAAATCCGGTCTGCGCCGCAGCATCTCGTTATACAACGTAACTGCACTGCACACGAGGTGTTCTCCGCCTTTCTTCGCGTTGTGAATACAACCCAGCCCAAGAACATCTGCCTGGTCACAGTGAAATGCCATATGCGACCTCGTTTTGTAGCCGCGCGTCTTGGCATAATCTCCGCCGATATCCTTTACGTGACCAAGCAAATGGCCCTGTCTGTTTTGCGAAAGGGCTCTACCGATATACACAGAAACACCCCAAAACGCGGCTGCGTATTGCAATCTGTTCATTCGTTCAATCGGAATGCCTTTAATGAGGACGATGCCGCGGCCTTCCATCAATTCGTCCTGCATCTCCTGAAGACGCGGTGCCAAAGTCGGCAGCGGAAAGTTATCCCGGGAGACATCTTTGATATCGAGTCCTTGCGACTCGACGGCAGCGACGGCAGCTTCGATCTCAGCGATTTCGATTTTGGACAACCGATAAATCCAGTTATCGTTGGCAAGGATATCTTTTGGATACCATTCCGCAGGGTCTACAAGTGGCTTCCCTAGTTCACCCGGCTCTCTGGGTAAGCTACTGCGTTTCCATGTATTTTCAGCCATCGGCATATTCCTGCGGCAAAGCGAATGCTCGCACATATTGTCACATTTATTGTCACCAAAAAACGCTAAATCGATTTTACGCTTCACTGGCCGGTCAAATTAGCTTCTGACGTTTTACCTTAACATTTCCATCGGGCATCAATCTGACAACATTCACCGTTTTCGCTAGATCCGGCGATCCCGAATAATAGGCTTTGACAGACCCGTCACCGACTTTCTTGGGCTGGTTCCAATGACCAAGAGCGACGTAATCAGCTTCCGTGGCTGCGATTTCCGCATCGTCAAACAACCAAGATGCTCGGAGATCACTCGTGCGATCGGCAAAGGGTTCGTAATGGCCATGTGCCATTGCAATCTGCCATCGCGTTTTACGATTGATCGGTTTGGAGAGAGGATTCATATCATCATAATCGGAATGTGCCCTGCCCCAAATTTCAAGATCGTGATCAGGAAATCGGACACTCCGCTTATGGGTTACACCAAGAATGTGGACCTTTTCCGCTTTGCTCATGGAACGATGGTGCCAGGGTGACTCTGGAATGGCAGGATCATGATTTCCCGGAAGAATTATGACATCCATCGATGCCGCACCTAGTATGCCCGCTGCTTTTGTAACTATATCCGTGGCGAGCCGGTTATGGTCAAAGACATCACCAACCAGAAGCACAAAGTCCGCATTTACAGACTCAGCTGTTTCGATAACAGCGTGTAGCGGTGTCGTGCCATCGCCGTCATTCGCCCGCGCCGTAAACCCATCATCGACGTGAATATCAGAGCTATGAACAAGGATGATGTCTTTTGCAGAGGAAGACGAAGCTTTACGCACTGAAGATTGAGCCCTGTTACTAATTTTGTTGCCAAGAAATTGTAATACCCGGCACTTGCCGAAAACCGTATTTTATCCGACACGCTCAAGCTTATCCAGTGACGGGCAAAACTCATTATTCCTTGCCCGATCCTTTTACCGTTCGTGCAAAAGCAATCGCTTCATCGAGCGGCAGGTCATTCGCCTGATAGATTATATTTTTCATGACAGAAAGAGCATCGGCGGAATAACCGGCAAGCTGTGCAGCAACGGTTTCGGCTTCCAAATAAAGGTCCTTGGATTTCACGACATTAGACACCAGCCCGAGGTCGCGCGCTTCTCCAACATCAATGGTCCGACCTGTAGCACATAAATCAAATGCCGCCTTCAACCCGACATGTCGGACCAGATAAGGCAAGACGCCAGCGACAGTAAATCCGCGTTTTATCTCGGGATACCCGAATTGCGCCTTGTCGCTGGCAATCACTATGTCGCACGCAATTGCCAATGCAGCGCCACCTCCGAGCGCCGGTCCATCCACGACGGCGATAACTGGTTTGGTTTTCACAGGCGACATTTGAAAAAGACGACCCATTCCGGCCGAACGACTGGAGGACGCCGCTGAGGTATCGTCTGGCTGATCTGCAAACTCTTTAAAATCAGCACCGGCACAAAACACGCTTCCGTTCGCCGCTAACAATATTACCCGAGCCTCTTCATCAGCTTCCGCTGCCTCAAGAGCTTTGTTAAGTTCGGTGACAAGCTCCGAATTCAAAGCATTTCTTTTCTCAGGCCGGTTAAGCGTCAAGCGTTCAATCGCGCCATTACGCTTTTTCAATAAAACGTCACTCATTAATGTCCTTTCTTCGCAACGCCGAAACAGGAAGCATGACCTAAAAACAGAGAAATCTTCTGATCAGACCGCCACAGCTGGAATCAAAAGGTGGGAATCAAATTCGCCGCCAGTGTGGATAACATGATGACCTTGATTCACGGTCTCCTCGTGCTTGAACCGATTATAAACACTCAAAATGTCGTAACCCTGCACGATGAGTTGCAATTTGTCGCCAGCGCGGAACCCGGTAGCAGAGGCTAAGATCTCCACCTCGCACGGCACGATCTCCTCAGGTGCAAGTCTGAGAAACCGTTCGTGTTTAAGCCATGGTTGCCACGGCGTTGATTTTTTCTCATCGAGTTCACGATGCGAAACGCGTAGCCAGCCGCTAGCTGCCAGGCCTTGTTCAACATGCTGAAAGTCGGGGAAATAAACCTCGTTTCCATGCTTGTCGAATTTCTTGACCGCGAGATGCAGATCCATGTCATCCGAACCCTCAGCACTCACCCAAAGCTTAAGCTTCATGTGGCCGATAAGGTCAACGGCTTCACTAAACGTGTATTCCCAGGTCGTACTATCAGCCTCTGATTCAGATTTTAATGCGGCATAACGTATTTGCGATTGCGTATCGACGATCCCGTCATTCAGGGAGCCGTCAGCTGCGTTCAAGTACAGTGGACGATAATCGGTTTCAGGAACCGGAAAATCGTCGAAATAACGATCACGGCCGTCGTAAAAATGATCGCGAACTTCGATCCGCACCCGGGGCGTTTCACGCCAGCCATTCTCCTGCCCTTTCAGAAAACAATCCAAAAAACGTTTCTGAATTTCGAGGCCTTCACGCGCGTAGTATGTCTCCCATTCCTTCCGTCCATGACCATAAAGCCACTTGTTCTCGGAACCAGCCTGTTTAAACCCCTCAATCGAACCACGCGTATGCAACCCGGCCGTCGCCCAGCTCGCAACCGCAAGAATTGCAGTATTTATTCTGGTGAGATCGGGATGTTTGCTTCGCCAAAACTCGTCCATCAACGGACGGTTTTTCTGTTCACCAACTGCATCTTCCGCCGTTGCTCCCTTGGCGATGAACCCGGTCTCCGAGTTCATCCGGCGCCCCCAAATTTCGCGATAAAAATTAGTATCCGGCATACCGCCATGGGTCACATGTTCTCGATAAAAATCATTGAAGCCTTCCCAGGGGATTGCGGCTTTCAGATGCGGGGGATTCTCCGATGCACCTAACCACTGCGAGGCAGCAAGATATGAGACGCCATTCGATCCAACATTACCGTCGCACCAGGGTTGCGCGGCAATCCACTCAACGAGGTCATGAAAGTCCCGGGACATCTGAGGGTCGAAATGAGCGAAGTGCTCGCCCTCACATTCATTTGTCGCACGACAGTCAGCGCCTACAACAACGTACCCGTTGGGCACCCAGTAGACCGGGTCCGGCATCTCCCAACCGGTATATTCCGAAAATGGCAGCGGCCCAACATTAGGTATCCGCTCAAACTGTTTGTCCGGTGGATAAGAGTGCTTACCGTATGGTGCGAGGCTAAGGATCGCGGGATACTTGCCTTCATCAGCGGGCCGAAATACGTTCGTCATCAAGCGAATGCCATCTCGCATTTCTGCAGCAACGTCTTCTTCGAAAATAATTTGGGCTTCTTTATCGACGCCGTAGGTATTCCACGTGCGCGTTTCGGACACTGTAATTGTTTTGATCTTTATTTCGGGAATCATTGATCGCCTCCCTATTCGCATTCGCTTGCGGAATTCTAGATCAAATCTTTGGATTTGCACCCAGTTCCTATTTCGTGGCGCCGCGCGACAGCAACATCACGATCGGAATGGATGCCAGAGCACCAATCATAATCAGATGAAAATCGTTGAAGAAACCGATGGACATGGCCTGCCTGCCAATTTCAGTATCCAGCAATCTCAATCCTTCGACGGACGAGAGATTCCACTGCTCGGGCAACCAGGGTTCCTGCATCGCTTCCGTATACGGATTAACGCGTTCGGTCATATGGGCATGGGCGGTGGATTGCGACCGCGACAAAATGCTGATCACAACAGAAACACCGATGCCACTACCGTAATTCCGAAACAGGCTGGTAAAAGTCGACGCTTCGGTCCGCAAGTTCGACGGTAGCGTCCAGAAGGATACCGCTGTGAGCGGCACCCAAATTGCACCTATTCCGATACCATTGAAGAAGGCTGCAATAACGAAGTCCCACAGACCGACATCGATGGTAAAATTCGACAAGCGCCACGACGAAAACGCCACGCACAGGAATCCGAAAATAATAATCGCCCGTGGATCAACCTTGTTGGACAACCGTCCTGCCACGACGAGTCCAATCAGCGTCCCAAACCCTCGTGGCATCATCACCATCGCCGCAAGCAGGATCGGGAACTCCCGCAAATTCTGTAGAAACAACGGCATGATCACGTTCATGGAAAGAACCAGAAACCCGAGCATGAATTGAAAGAAGATACCCAGCATCAGGTTTTTATCGCGGAATATTCCTGGGCTGATAAACGGGTTTTGTGTCGTCATGCTATGGACGGTGAAGAGATAGAGTCCCAGCAAACAGGCGCTTGCTGTGACAATGATGTAGTTGGAATCGAACCACCCTTCGATCTCACCACGATCAAGCGTGAGCTGGAGCGAGGCGAGCGCCAGGACCAGACAAAGATATCCAAAATAATCGAACGGCCTGTTGCGATCTATTTTGGTTTCCTTCACTGACAGCAATGCTCCCAATACCCCCAAAATTGCAAACGGTGTCGAAACATAAAATACCCAGCGCCAGCTAAGTTCGTCGGTTAGCCACCCGCCGATCACCGGTCCCATGACCGGCGCAAACATTACACCCGTTCCCCAGATGGCCAGCGCCTGCCCATGGCGTTCCCTGGGATAGGAATCGAGCATCAGCGCCTGAGAAATTGGGACAACAGGCGCGGAGCACAGACCTTGCAAACCGCGATAAAACATAATTTCAGGTATCGTTTCCGCGTTACCCGCCATCAGGGAGCAAAATGCAAAACCTGTTAGCGCGCCAACAAACAAGCGTTTGCGCCCGATACGGTCCGCAAGCCAGCCAGTCGCCGCCATTGTTGACGCCTGCATCATAAAATACGTGGTGACAACCCAGGAAACCTGATCCTGATTGGCAGACAAACCTCCCTGCATATGGGGTAATGCAATGGCAGCGATGTTGATATCGAGTACGATGACAGTCGTTGCCATCATCGCTGTGGCGGTAATCAGCGGTCGGTTGATCCCGGCAAACTTGTCCGCTTCCTGCGCGATTGATGCCATTGCAGCGGTCGGCTAGTCGGAGCTGCCAATACGCGCAAGCGCTGAACTGACAACGCCAAATAGCGACCGTTCCCGTTTGGTGTCGATCGTTACGCTTACGGTCATGCCGGCCCGCAGGTTGGGAGCCTTTTTCTTGTCCAGCAATTCGATGCGAACCGGTACGCGCTGAACGACCTTCACCCAGTTCCCGCTGGCATTTTGAGGCGGTAGCACCGACAACTCACCGCCCGTCGACGGGCTAATCGAACTCACTTTCGCCACCAGTTCAACATCCGGGTAGGCGTCTACAGTTAGCGCAACGCTTTGGCCGGTTTTCACATAGGTGAGCTGGGTTTCCTTCAAATTGGCTTCAATCCACGTTTCGTTGGTTTGCACGATGGGAATTACGGCCTTGCCCTCTTCAACGTACTCACCCGTTTGAAGCGATACCTTGCCGACGATACCGGCTGCCGGCGCCCTAACTTGTGTACGTCGTAAATCCAGCGCCGCACGATGGAGACTTGCCTCAGCTTCGAGATACATTGGGTGTTGCTGCGATGGTAGATCGAGTTTTCCGCCGAGCCGCGCCAGAACCCGAAGGATTTTTTGATCAAGCGTTCGGGCCTGTTGGCGGGCCTTTGTCAGATTTCTCTCTGCTTCGTCATATCGTGCCCGCGATGCAACACCCCGCGCTGACAATTTTCGTTGCCGATCAAATACCCGTTTGAAATAGCTCACTTCCTGGCGAGCATCTGCCCGTTCCGCGACGGCTTGACGGTACTCCGCCCTCAATGCTGTGAGTGTGTTACGAATGCTCGCAAGTTCCGCCTCCGCTTTCGCAACATTGATCCGGTGCGGTTCGGGATCGAGCGTAAAGAGAAGATCACCCTTCTTAACTCGATCGTTCTCTTTGACCAGAACTCTGATCGCACGACCGTCAATATCTGCGCTAACCGCCAGATGATGTGCTTTGACATAAGCATTCTCTGTTTCAACGTAGCGCGAGCTTTTCACCCAATAATGGCCACCCAGGACAATCGCGGTAATTGGTACGACACCGAGCAAACAAAGGCGAAGTAGTATTCGTGAGCGCATACGCATCGCTTATTCGCTCCCGCTATCCGAGTTCAGCAGATCGGTCAGGTTCGACTTCACTTGCAGTAAGGATGCGTTCAGCTGATCCGCCTCTTTTTTGCTTAGGCCCGCAATCGCGGCCCCCAATACTTCATCAGCGATTGTGAACATTTCGTCCAGAAGAGGACCGGCCCTTTCTGTTAGATAAAGGCGTTTTATCCGCGCATCACTTTCATCCGGCCGGCGATCCACCCATTCCTTTTCTTCGAGCCGGTCGATCAATCGACCGAGCGTGGGCTTTTCAATTTCCAGTTCGGCGGCAAGCTCGGTCTGTGTACACCCTTCGATCCTGCTCATGCGCGCCAAAACACGCCACTGCGCACGTGTTAAACCGAGCGGTTCAACGCGCCTGTCGTACACCGTCCGTAAAATGCGCGACACATCACCGATCAAATAGCCGACGTGCTCGGCGGGGGCCCGAGTGTTCATCCAAGAGTTCCTTGCTAGCGTAGATATATTTTTAATAAGCTACGCAACATTAAGCAAGCTAATAATAAGGCATCTAACTAAATTGTGAGCAGGTTTGTGAAAAAGCAGTTTGCGATCTAAGCCCGTCTCGTAGACTCACGAGGCCCGCACTCCTAAACTTCCAAAAAACCATCGGACAAGAGAGTCTTAATGGATCAATCCGGCAGCACCGCCGTCTTTCGTACTCTTAAGATTCCTAATTTTCGGAACTATATGGCTGGAAATCTGGTTTCACAGATCGGTCTATGGGTACAAAGAATAGCGGTCGGATGGCTAACTTGGGAACTTACAAAGTCGCCGGCATGGTTAGGGATCATGGCGATGGCTGACTTTGCTCCCAACATGGTGATGGCGCCCCTCGCCGGTGCCGTCGCCGACCGGATGGATCGTCTAAAAGCTATTCGGCTCTATGTCTCAATTTCCGCTGTGATTTCTTCAATAATCGTATGGATGACGATTACAGAAACGATTGACGAATATTATTTGCTATACCTCGTCCTCGCCAACGGCATCGTTCTATCTTTCAACTATCCCGCACGCCTTTCCATCGTCCAATCGCTTGTCGGGCGCGAAGCGTTGACGTCTGCAATTAGCATCAGCGCAATTGTCTTCAACATAGCGCGAATTGGCGGCCCGGCGGGTGCCGGCTGGGCCATAAGCAATTGGGGCGTTGGTCCGACACTCATATTTACTGTCTTTGCTGATCTGGTTTTTGTATTGGCACTTTACAAAGTGCAGCTGATCAGCAACGCAACCGCGAAAAGCAAAAAAATCGCTACATCAATTGGCGCGGATATAAAGGAGGGTTTCCAATATGCCTGGAATCATCCCGGCATAGGGCCTCTCTTATTTATCCTCGTCATGATGGCGATCCTGGGAAGACCATTTATCGAACTCTTACCGGGCTTTGCGGAGGACGTTTTTGGGCGTGATGTGAATGCTTTCGCCCAACTTACAGCTGCGCTTGGTGTTGGATCATTTATCGGGAGTTATTTCTTAGCAAAACGAAATGGCGTTCAGGGGCTCACGAGACTCTTGATAATGAACACCGCCGTATTGGCCTTCTCCGCGATAGGTTTTGCGGCAACAAATATATATTGGGTTGGCCTCTTTTTTTGCGTCCTTGTTGGATTTGCCATCGTTTTTATTGGCGTCACCGAGCAAACGTTGTTGCAGGTAGCCGTCGATGATTCCATGCGCGGTCGCATGCTTAGCTTTTACACCCTCATCGCACGCGGTTGTCCGTCGGCGGGTGCGCTTATGATGGGTGGCATTGCAGAGTTTTACGGTCTTCAGATTCCGATAATTTGTGGCGCCCTTATTTGTGTCGGCGTTTGGATCTGGGCGCGTCAGCGCGAAGACAGTCTGGCAGCAGAACTGGAGGTCTTTCCTGACGAGAAAACCAGTTAATAGGGTTCATCCAACCCCATGGCTTTTCTGATGTCATCAAAGCTGTAGCCTCGCCGCTGTAGCCACGCGATGTCTCGTCGATTTGTTGTTTCATCAAGCTTGCCCGTACGGAACGGCCCGCGGCGTGCTCGCTGCAAAGCTGACAATGCCATTGCCGCCTTGCTTTCAGGAGCTTCCAGATCGTCGATACCAACCTCTGGCAGAGCATCCTCGATCGCCGCTCCGAGTTCCTGCTCAACCTTTTCTCCGTCAACCATAGAAGATTGAGAGGCCATAAATACTGCGCGATTAGGGGCGTATCCTGACCGAAGTGCTGATCGGAGTTTTGATGAAGCCGCCTCTTTATCGTTTACGTATCCGGCACGCGCCATCTTTTCGACCAAAGGCGGCAGGAGGTCAAACAACTCTTGCCGCTCCTCGCTGGCTTTCACGTCACGATAGATACGCTGTTTTAGGTAGTCGGCCAATTTGGCCTCGGAAACGACATAGCGCTGACAATAATAGAGGGCAATGTTCTGCAGCCTTTCGGCTGTCATTCTCCGAGGTTTTCTAGGAGTTTTATTTTTTCGTTTAATTTTAGAACCGTCAGTCGGCGCCTATTTCGCGCAAGGTTGCTTCCAAAAGTTCCAGCGCAGCAGAGGCAAAACGCCACATATTCGCCTCCCTTTCATCGCTTTCGGTTTCTATCGTGATAGCGATCTCGATTGGCCCCGCGACCGCCACGCAACAATGTCCGGCGTCGTCGCCATAGCGGTTTCCCTCCGGGCCACTGGCACCGGTCTCGCAAAGCGCCCAATCGGTCCCCAAACGACCCCGCATCTGCCGCGCCATAATCAGGGCATATTCTTCAGTTGAAGCGCGCATCGTCGCGACCTCTTCAGAAACCCCCATTAGGCCGCGGCGCGCATCCCGCGTGTAGATCACTCCGCCGCCGACGAAATAAGCCGAGGCCCCTGGTATTGCGAGGAGTGACGCTGAAATAAGCCCTCCAGCCGAGGATTCAGCAACCGAAACGGTGCATTTACGCTCTTTCAATAGTGCGGCTACGGATGCCGCCATTGCCGTTAGTTCCATTTTTCAGCTCACAAACAATCCTATTCCCTTTATCTTGCCCGGTTAGCGCGCTTGGCGCTACGATTTGATTTACACGTGCCGCAATTCTTCGAGGCAAGAAATGACCGCGCGCTCTTTACTATTTTGTTATCTAATCAGCTTCGGAATTTTCATCCCGCATTCTGTCGCAGTAGCTCGACAGGCGGTTGATCTTGAACTTGTTATTGCGACTGATGTCTCGCGCAGTATCGATCAGGCTGAAGCACAGCTTCAACGGCAGGGTATTGCCGCAGCATTTCGTAGCAAAGAAATCATCAAAGCCATCTCATCGGGGTTTTTACGCCGCATCGCCGTCGCCTATATCGATTATTCCAGCAAATTTCATAACAGGATTGTTGTTGGTTGGCGTATTTTGCATGACGCAAAATCTGCAGAGGGATTTGCGAAAGAACTCTTGAAGGCACCACCTACCTATGGCCGTCGCACTTCAATAAGCGATGCTCTCGAATTGGCTGCCGAAATGATAAATTCCAACAAGATCGAGGGCACTCGGCGTGTCATCGATGTCTCTGGTGACGGCCCAAACAACTGGGGTGGCAGAGTCGACAAAATTCGAGACCTAACGACAAAAAACCAGATCACCATAAATGGTCTTCCTATCATGAATGACCGCGGCCGATTTAACAGCCGTTACTATCTACCTGATTTGGACAAATATTATCTTGGTTGTGTCATTGGGGGGCCGGGTGCGTTCATTGTGGTTGCGAATAATTTTAAAGATTTTGCCCGGGCGGTGCGGCGAAAGCTCATCCTCGAGATAGCGGCACATCCCGCGAAGATCATTCCTGCTTCTTTTGTTGCGCAGCGAAATTTCGGCAAGCGACGGCCTATCTATGAGAAGGGATGTGATATCGGCGAAAAAATGCGGTTGATCCCATGGGACGACGATACCTAGGCCGTCTCAGTCTAGCGGCAACAGCGGCTCTTCGCCGGGGTGTAGCTGAATATCGAAGGCCGTAAGGAGCGCACCTGTCGCTGCGTAGCTACCCATAACAGAAACAATATCCACCAACATTCTCGTCCCGAAGATTCGATGTGCTGCAGCAAAGGTATCCGCTTCTACTTTTCTTGCACCCATTAATTGCCGACCAAACTCAATAACAACCGCATCTGTCTCATCAAGCTCGTCGGTGGATTTACGATACTTGATGGTATCGATGATTTCCTGAGAGATACCCACCTTCAGTGCTGCAGGCTCATGTGCGACCCATTCGAATTGGTGATTGAGTTCCCGTGCTGTCGCCAGGATAGCCAATTCCCGCACCCGTTTGCTGATCCCGGATTCATGCCGCAGATAGTAATTGATCTCTTGAGTCAGGCGGGAAAGTTTAGGGCTATGGAGCCTGATACCACCGGGCCCTTTAATCCCAACATAAGTACCGCCGTCGGGGTCCATAAAGTGATCGAATATTTCCTTTGCATCGTCATCCAGTTCTTCACGCTTGGGTAACGGCAGGCGAAAACCGGATTCCTCATATACATCAGGTGGGAAACTAGTCTCGGTCATTCTCTTTCCTGTTTCTATTTTGTCATTTTGGCAGCAGGCCGCGCTAGGTTCTTGCGATGGCTGCCGGTCTTTTCGGCTTTGTCAGTACCCCGAACATTCATTTCAACAACAGTAGATTTCATCTTCTTTTTGGCGCCAAATGGCTTGTCACCTTTGACTGTCAGACGCTCCATCCGACGTCGGTGCGGGAGGTAATCCCGAGGCGCATAATGCTGTGTAGAACGGTTGTCCCAGATAATAATCATGTTGGGTTCCCAACGCACCCTGAACTGATACTCCGGGACCTCCGGTAACTGATAAAGCATTTGAAGAATTTGCTCGCTTTCAAAATCACGGACACCCTTTATGTATTTTGTAGTTTGCGGACTGACATAAATCAGGCGTTTCCTATTGACTGGATGGACCCTGACAACAGGATGTGTGGAATTTGGAAAAAGTTCCTCCATCTCAACGAGCTTTTTACGGCCTTCATATGTCCCCTGATACAAAGCACGAAAAACCTTGAAGTCATTCACAGCTTCCAGGTTGGCGTAAAAATCCTGCAGAGCCGGATTTAGACCTGAATAAGCCGCCGTCATGCTTGCCAGCAAAGTGTCGCCGCCAATTGGCGGGGTAATCGTTGATCGAATGATTGTTGCCGATGGCGGCTCTGCACGAAACATTTCGTCGCTGTGCCACTGATCCGTGGAGAGCGGCGGACTTTCACCGTCATTATCGAGCACAATCAGTTCGGGGTGATCCGGCAGACTGGTTGCAAAAGGATGGACAGTCAGTTCGCCGAACTGTCGGCCAAAAGAAATATACTGCGCCTGACTCAATTCCTGATTTCTAAAAATCAAAACACTGTGTTTTACGAACGCTTTGTGGATTGCGGTCATATCCGCGGAAGCGATTTTTTGTGATAAATCAACGCCGGTTATTTCCGCGCCCAGATGTGCGCCAAGTTGCTCGACGACAACTCTCGCTTTCCGATGATTACGCTTCGCCGCCATTGTTCCCATGACGTTTCCTCTGTTACCCAAAAAAGGATAGGCAATCGGCCATGCGGTCGCAACAGACGCGGCCTATGCCCCTTTAAGATCGCACCGGTGCTGTCAGCGAATTGTTGATAATTTCGTCGGGTAGATCGTCAAATGAGGCGTAGTTGAGTGCATAGAGTTTTGCATACAGGCCATTTTTATCGATCAGAGTATCGTGTGTACCCGTTTCAACAATTTTCCCCTCCTGCAAAACGATTATTCGATCTGCATTCCTCACCGTGGCCAATCGATGCGCAATAACAATTCCGGTGCGTCCCTCCAACAAGCGTTGCAATGCGGTTTGGATTTTGCGTTCGGTGTAACTGTCAATATTGGCGGTCGCCTCATCGAGAATCAAAACCTTCGCGTCGGCGACGAGAGCCCGCGCGAAACTCAAGAGCTGGCGCTGTCCCATCGAAAGGTTGTTTCCCTGTTGTTCGAGTTCGGAATCGTATCCAAGGGGAAGCGCCGAGATAAATTCATGCGCGCCAACGATCTTGGCCGCCTTTTCCACATCCTCCCGCGTCGCATCTCTCGTCCGGTAGCGGATATTCTCCAAAATACTGCCGGTAAAAAGGAAGGGGTCCTGCAAAACCATGGCCACATGCTTACCGAGTGCAACTTTGGCGTAATCACGTACATCGACATCGTCTATCAGGATTTCACCGTCCCAAATTTCATAAAATCTGTTGAGCAATGATGTGATGCTTGTTTTTCCGGAGCCCGTTGGCCCGACCAGCGCAACTGTTTCACCCGGATTCACCTTAAAACTTACCTCTTTGAGGATCGGCTGATTTTTGTGGTAACCGAAAGTAACATTGCGGAATTCGATCGCGCCTTCGACGCTTTCAGGGTTAATGGCGGCCGGTTTGTCGGTGATTGCAAGCGGGACGTCAAGAACCTCAAAGATGCGTTGTCCCGAGGCCATTGCCCTCTGCATGATACTGTAATGGACGGTGAGAGAACGAATTGGATCAAAGAACCGTTGGACATAAAAAAGAAACGCAACCATCACTCCAACGTCAAGAGCCTGATCCAAAACACGGGTTCCACCGACCACAACAACAATTGCCATAGCCGCCCCGGTCAGCGTATCGATGACCGGTACCATTGCCTGGGCGAATTTCGCGGAACGAAGATGCGCCCAAAGATTCTCCCGGGATTTGTCACCGTATAGCTCCAGATTTACGGCCTCCCGATGCATGCCCTGCACAGTCCTCACCGAGTGAATTCCTTCTGCCAACGCCCCATTGGTAATTGAGTTGGTTTCCCGGGCCCTGCGGAATGCTTTTCTTGCCCGCGGCAACCACATTAAACGTACGAGAACCAATGTCGGAACAACCGACAATGTAAGAAGGGCAAGTTCGAAATTCAGCGTGAGCATTATGACGACGATGCCAATAAGCAGGACAAGGTCGCCAAACACGGTAATCGAGTGTTCGAGAAATTCTTGTAATGAATTTACGTCTCCCTGAAGCCGCGACATCATGCGACCGACTTCAGTTCGGTCCATAAATGATAGTGCCACCTTTTGAAGATGCGCGTACATAGCGCTTCGCAAATCAAAGATCACGCGCTCCCCGGTCAGTCCGACAAATCGATCCTGAAGAAAGTTTGCTCCATAATTAACGGCAATTACGGCGGCAAAAACAATGACGCAAAGCATCAATATTTGCTCCCCGCCGCCCGCAACGATGGCTTCATCAATGGCATAGCTGATGATCAAGGGGATTGTTAGCTGTGCGGCGGTAAATACAAGGACAGCCGCCGTCGCGAGATACATCGTTCTGGTATAAGGCTTCACGAAACCAGCAAAGCGTCGAACTACTTTCCGATCAAAAGCCGCCCCAAAAATTTCTTCGTCTATGCTTATTTGAGACCCAACGACAGCGCGAGGCGGGCGTGTGGTATCTCGGTCCTCAGCGGCTCGATTTAGGGTGGTCATTCTTTTACCCCGCCAATTTGCGCCACGGCCTCTTCGCCTTCCTTACTTTGTAATGCGAATAGAGCGGCATATTTACCCCCCGCCTCTACCAATGTCTCATGAGACCCTCTTTCAACAATTTGCCCATTTTCTATGAAGAGGATTTCATCGGCATGGCGCAATGTTCCCAGCCGATGGGATATAATTATAGTCGCTGATTTACTCGCCTGCATTTTGAGCGCCTGCCGAATGCGTTGCTCGGTACCGGCGTCGATGGCAGCTGTTGAATCATCAAGTATAAGCAGTTCGGGCTGCAACATCGTTGTTCTGGCAATTACAACACGCTGTTTTTGCCCACCCGATAGAGAAACACCACGTTCTCCTACCAGCGTTTCATACTGGTCCGGCAAACCATCAATGAAGCCGTCTAACTGAGAAACCTTTGCCGCATCATAGATGTTTTCTTCGCTCGCCCAGGGGTTTCCATAAGCAATATTGTTCTCCAGTGAAGATGTAAAAAGAAAGGGGTCCTGCGCCAGCACAACGACCTTCTGACGCAGCGCTGAGATTTCTACATCGCGGATATCAATGTCGTTGATCGAAATTCTGCCGCTGGTTACGTCGTAAAACCTAGGCAATAGATGAGCAATTGTTGATTTGCCGCTACCCGGCGGACCAACCACCCCAAGAGTTTTCCCGAGACTCACGTCAAAGGAAATATCATTTAGTACTGCTGGTTGTCCTTCGCCGGGATAGGCGAATACGACATTCTCAAATTTTATCTTATCAATTCCGTCGCCAAGACCGACTGCACCTGGCTTGTCGGCGACCACCGGCTGGAGGTCAAGAATTCCAAAAATTCGGGAAGCGCATGTCAGCGTTCTCGCAAAGGCGTTCACAACATTACCCAGCTGCCGAACGGGCAGCTGCAATATGGTCATAAAAGCCAAAAATTCGGTCAGGGTGCCCACTGTCATCTGACCATCGATAACGCGCAAACCACCCACCCAAAGGACCAGCCCCATCGCCAGAAAATAAACGAAGGTCATCGCCGTTGTTGAGGCAACACGGATCTTTATGCGTTCCGCTGCCAGGTCATAAGCTTCGTCTGAACCCACGCCATATTTTTCAAGTTCAAAGGATTCGGCACCAAACGCGCGCACCACACGGATGCCCGTCAGATTTTCATCCATAATGCGCCCGAGCACCGCCATCTTTTCCTGCAACGTCCACCACAACTCCCGAAGTCTGAGCTGCGACACCGATGACTTCCAAATTACAAATGGAAGGAAACTGAGTGCAAGAAGCCCCAAAATCAGATCGGTAGAAATCAGCAGATAGGCACCGACACCGATCAAAATGAGGAGCAGGAGAACACGAAGCAGACCGGTGTTCATGAATGACCGGACTCCCTCAAGATCGAGCATGCCCCGGGTAATCAGTTCGCCAGTGTGAACATGATCATGAAAGGAGAAACTCAACTGTTGCAGTTTCGCGTAAAAAGCAATCCTCAAATCAAACGCAATAAGATGCCCGAGAGATTCACCACAATAACTGTGAAGCAGTGTAAACAGGCCCCGTAGAGCGGCTGCGCCCAGCAAAAAGATGGCCGCGCTATAAAGTGCTTCCCTCGCAATGTCGGGAGAAACATTGCTTTGGCCCGCCAATCCTAAAGCGCCATCGACTGCGTCTCCAAGAAATTGGGGAATCATGAGCTGCGAACACGCAGCCGCAACGATACCGATTATCGCAAAGCTGATGCGAATTCGGTTTTTAAAAACCAGTTTTATAATTCGCCATAAAACGACCGCGTCATCACTGATATTGCGATCAGGATCGATCTCCAAACCGGCATATGATCTGGCGTAAATGCGGGAACTCAGCTGCTGGGGAGCGTTTGCTGTTTTCGTATCGTCCATTCGACGAAATTACACCTGCATTCGACTCGACACTAGTGAATGACAGTCACACACAAACTCTTGAAAGGCGTTTAATCGTCTTTTTGAAGACCCGATAGGAGCGCAGAGGCACCTTCGTAAGGTGTCTTCTCAGACCAACGACCAGCTTCGACCATGGCAAAGAATTCAGCAAGTTGAGTATTGAACGCTGCCGGCTCTTCAAGATTAATGGTATGGCCGGTTTTGGGTACGATCCAAAGACCCGATGCAGGTATCGTCCGTTTCAAATACAGACCCGGCTCCAAACACCAATCATCCTCATCGCCACTGATGATCAAGGTTGGCACCTTCATGTCGCGCAGATCTTCTTCGAGATCGTAAAGGCTTGGGCGAATTTTTTGAACACCGCGCATGGTAAGTGCCGAGCCTGTAGCAGAATGTTCCGCAAGAGTATCCCGAAATTCGGCCCACCCTTGGGGATCTTTTTCCTTGAACTGCTGACGATATGCCCCATCGGCATACATTTCAGCCATCGCAGCGGCGCCGATTTTTTCGTACTCTGCCGCCAGCGCTTCGCTGTCTGCTGCATACTGTTCCCGTTGATCATAGGCTGCGCCATAGCCTGTCGCCGCAACCGTCAGCGACTTCGCCATTGCTTCATGACGTATTCCAAAATGCAGGGCGGCAAAACCACCCATCGAAATTCCAACGATGTGCGCATTGCCAATTCCTGCCGCGTGCATAACGGCTGCAATGTCATCGGCAGCAATTATCTGCGAGTACTGGTCTTGTTCTTCGGGGACATCTGAGGGAGGAAACCCGCGCGCATTGAAGGTAATGCAACGATAACGGCGTGAAAAAAATCGAACTTGCGTCTCCCAACTGCGATAGTCATCAGCAAACTCGTGTACAAAGACAATTGGAAACCCTTCCCCGGCTTCCTCATAAAATAACTGCACCCCATTACTATCGGCGTATGGCATCGACAACTCCCACTCGTCTATTCGTTTTCACAATTCAAGTACATTCTATCCCGAAAATTATGCTTTAAAAACGATGGCGAAACACCGCGGTTTATTATTCACCACAAAATCTAAGGCCAATTTCCCCTTGCCCCAACCACCGCGATGTAAATCGGTGCTAACATCAGTTGATTTTTAACAATTTTCATCTTTTCTGTAGATACTCGTTTTGGTTATGCTGACCAGAACACACCAATAGATGGAATAAGAGGATCAAATGGCCGATTAAACCGAAGAAGCGACTCCAGCCAACGGCGGTGACGCCCCCAAGACCGAAAATATTTCTCCGGAAGAAGCGGGAAAATTGCTAACGGCAGGGGCGGCGAATATGCAACAGCAGTGGCTACAGGCCGCCGTAAACATTGCCAAAATCATTAGCAATGGCCAACCTGTATCGCCTGGCGGTTTTGACGACCTTCGCCGATTACGCGAAAGTTTTGAAGAGGTTGAGCGCGCGAACCAAGCTATAGGGCGGATCGCCCAAGCACAAAAAAAGGCGGCTGAAGAAGAAACTACCTCCTAGAAATCTATTTAGATTGGTTAGGTGTTGGATCGGTGAAACGGCCGCCCAACTAGGTATTGAGCGTGTCTTCTATGAATAGCTCTTCCGGTTCATAGACATCGTCGATCAACCCCTGATCGTGAGAATATTTTATAAAGCGGGCAATGTTATCCCGGTTTTGCTTAAAGCCGTTTCGCCAGGGGTCACCGTCGAAGGCATCACGTTCTTCTTCGTACATATGGCGGCCCCATGCCAACCGCGACCAGTTGGGGTCTTCATAGTATTCTTCGGCGAGATCCCGTGCATCGCTAAACGTTTTTATGAGAGCTCTTCCCAACCCCGGCATTGAGTCCGCCAACTCTCGTCGCATCACGACGATATGCATAATGGGGAAATCGCCATGTTTTTTGTAGTAGGCGAGTTCTTCCGCTTTGCTATCGGCAAACAGATGACGTGCCCTGGTTTCGCCAGTCGCCACCGTATGCGGCGGATGCGGGAGAAAAAATGCATCAACCTCCCCTGCTTCCAGCATATAGCCAAGCTGCTCCCGATCTCCGATATATTCCGTTTTCACGCCAGGCTTCGTTTCAAAGGGAACCTTTTCGTTCGCCGTCAACAACCAGTGGATCTCCTCCCAAGGGACATCGTAATGGAATTTAAGATCCCCTTTTGCGAGGAGCGAAAGAGTTGTTTGAAATGAGCTGATCGCCACCCTTTTGCCGATGAGATCTTTTGGATGCCAGAGATCTGAATCAGGGTGAACCCACATCTGGCTTTGGCTAAAGAGCCTTCGTGGAAATACCGGAATCGCGGTGAGCGGCAAATTGCGCGCCTTCGCCATCAAATAGCTCGACATCGAAAATTCGGAAATATCAAACTCATTGTTATGGATCATTCTTCCGTGACGATCGCTTCCGTCCCGGAAACTTGTGCCCTGACCGACCTGCTTTACATCGAATTCAACCCCGTCAGGCGGAATAGCCGTTCCATCGTAGAACGGAAAATGGCGATCATAACGATCAAGAGCGATAGAGAGGATTCTGGTTGACACTTAGATCACTCGGCAGCGCTCGCGAGAGCCGGCCCTGCTTGGGGCCCGCGCACTAACTTTCCAGGCAATGCACCCGTTGACTCGCCTTCCAGGTAAGTTGCCATGCCGGCCAGATAGGTCGCTTTATATCCCTCACCTTTTTGCATAAACCGACGACCGCCCATTGGCAGGTCGTAGGTCAGGTAGGGATAGCTTTGTCCGAGTTTGTCATAATCAATGATATTGATATCGGCGCGGAAACCCGGGGCGAGACGGCCGCGGTCATCGAGCCCAATGGCTTCGGCGGTCGCACTGGTAATCCAGCGAACCAGCCACGGCAAATCGATCCGCCCTGATTTTCGGTCCCGCCCCCAATGAGTAAGCACAAAGGTCGGGTATCCAGAATCCGAAATATGCCCGACATGTGCACCGCCGTCGCTAAGCCCCAGACAACTGCGCGGATGACGGATCATCTCGCTGCAGACATCCAAATTGTAACTGGCATAGTTGTTGTTGGGTGAGAACAGAAACGCTTTTCCTTCTTTTTCGAGAAGGAGGTCATAGGTAAAGTCCAGCGGATCCCGACCGGCTTTGACGGCCATATTGCTGATTGAGCGCTCTTTAGAGGGTTCGTAATCAGGGGGGTCGCCAAGGCGGAAAGTGTAATCAAAATTTTTACAGCGATCGATCACCCTTTGACTGCGATGAACGGGTTTTTCAGACAACAGTTTTTTGCGGAAGGACGCGTCACGCATGATCGCAACTTTTTCTTCAAGCGGTTTATCCGCGATCTCTTTATATGAAGGATACAAATAAAAAGCGTGCTGGCTTAAACTGAGGCCATACATTGACCCTACGGAACGGGGTGCTATCTGTGCCCGCATTTCGAGCCCCTCTTCACAGGCAGCATCAATGCCATCGATTATTTCCCGCCACCCGTCAGGGTCTCGGTGGCGTTGCGTCACAGTGATTGACAATGGTCGCCCGGATTTCTTCACGATCCGCCGCCACATATCGATCTCTTGCTGACGAACGTCTGAGCCGAATTCTCCGATCATCTGAATGACACCCGAACCGGCATCCTTTAACCCCATCGCAATACCGGTTAATTCATCTTCGCGTGCTTTGAGTGTTGGGGTGGGATCACCGTGCACTGTCATATGATTGAGCAAGCGTGACGTTGTAAAACCGAAGGCACCGGCTTTGACTGCGTCGGTGGCCAATTGGCGCATTTTCTCGATATCAGCTTCCTCAGCATCTTCGAGATCCAGAGCTCTTTTGCCCATTACATATACACGTAAGGCTGCGTGAGGGAGTTGTGCACAGAGATCCATATCGTGCCTGCGGCGATCCAGTGCGTCGAGATAGTCCGGGAACGATTCCCAATCCCATTGGAGACCTTCATGCAAAGCCGAACCAGGGATTTCTTCTACACCCTCCATTAAATCAATCAGGCTTTGGCGATCCTTCTTTCGAACCGGCGCAAATCCCACACCGCAATTGCCAAACGCTGTCGTCGTTACGCCATGCCAACTGGACGGGATCAGACGTTCTTCCCACGTAGCCTGCCCATCATAATGCGTATGGATATCGACAAAGCCCGGCGTAACGAGCATGCCTTTGGCATCAACTTCCTCATCGGCCCGGCCTGAAATGGCACCGACCGCAACGATTTTGCCGTCCTTTACTGCTATATCGCCTTCAAAAATTGGCTCGCCACTACCATCGGCAATATTGCCACCGCGAATGATGAGATCGTAATCCATAGCCTACCTCTCAAAGATCGCAATTATTCGTTTTTGGCTGGATAGAGGCCGCAAAAATTCCAGCAATAAATTAGGGTAGCACATTGAGTTGAACGGCACATAGCCGATTGGATCACCGGTTATTCGATGTGCCCGAAATCAACCAGACGATAGGCACCGGGATGCCGTGTTTTGACTGATCTCAACTCCTCAACAGTATGACAACCCAGTTGCCCCAGCGTTGCGCTAAGATCCTCCTTAAAGAGATCTATCAAATGTGCGGGCCCTCTGCTGCCAAGTGCACCAAGACTCCACAGAAATGCTTTTCCTGCAAAACCGGCATGGGCACCCAGCGCTATCGCCCTGGCAACATCTACACCTGACCGAATTCCGCTATCAACGATGATCTCTGCACGGCCGTCCACTTGCGTTGCAATTGCGGGCAGCGCATCAATTGACGCAGGAAGCGCATCAATTTGCCGTCCGCCATGGTTGGTAACAACCAGCCCATCGATACCTTCCGCAATGGCGCGCTCCGCGTCACCAGGATGCAGAACGCCCTTCAAGAGCAACGGACCCTTCCAGGCCTCGCGATACCGGGCGATTTCTTCCCAGGTAAACGCGCCACCGCCTTCCGCACGAATAAACTTGGTGGAGTCCTCTATACTGGTCTTGCCGTCCATATACGGACGCAGGCTGACAAAACGCGGAATGCCATTCCGCATCATTGAGAACAGCCAGGGCGGCGACCTCATCGCATCCATGCGCAATCGGTTCGTCAATTTGAAGGGGGCCATAATGCCGCTTTTTACTTCTCTCGGACGGGTCGTCCTCACGGGAGAATCCCAGGTCAGCATCAACGCATGGACGCCTGCCGCCTCGGCGCGCTTTACGAGATCCATCCCAATTTTATGATCGTTTCGTGCAAATCGATAAAGCTGCAACCATAAAACATCGGGTGCCAGCTCTGCCGCCTGTTCGATCGTAATCGCGGATAAAACGCCAAGCGTATAAGGGACTCTTGCCTCTTGTGCCGCCTTGGCAAAATAAGTTTCCGCGCCGGGAAAGCCGGTTCCAGGTCCGCCTATCGGGGCGATGCCAACTGGTGCCGCATAGGCACGACCAAACAACTCAACATCTGTCGGCGGTGGTGAAATGACCTTGCCGTATCGCGGCACCATTTCAACTGAATCGAAAGCCTGCCAGTTGCGGGCGATACCCCTATCGCTACCCGCACCACCATCGACATACTCGAACGCGAAGTTAGGCATGCGTTTACGGGCGCGTTCGCGTAGGTCTTGCGCCGTTGGATAGCGGCGTTTCAGCTTGAGCTGCCAAGGCAAAATGAGGTTTTCCTCTTTTGCTTTCTGTGGCTCTTTGGTATCAGCCACCTCGGCCGAAGATGGCGTGGTATCTGGCATATTGAAGCCCCAATTACTTACATTGTTCGGGCGATAATAGCAGGAAGAGATCGATCGATCATCCACCGCCCCAAAAATCAGAACGCGAATTACGAAAAGGGAAGTCTGGCGGAGGGAGAG
>CEUN01180950.1_pt1 | contig 46838 bp, 48 predicted proteins | sample 361501 | NCBI WGS metagenome assembly CEUN01 (sample SAMEA2622801, study PRJEB7988) | marine metagenome | biome: marine biome (ENVO:00000447); feature: marine epipelagic mixed layer (ENVO:xxxxxxxxx); material: "saline water (ENVO:00002010), including plankton (ENVO:xxxxxxxx)" | depth 120 m | reverse complement strand
AAGCCGAGCGCCCCAACCACGTCTGGTCCTACGACTTCGTCCATCACCTGCAGGGGCTGATTGAACAGATCCTCGAAATCTCGACCAACGAAGCCCGGGATTGGAAACCCAGCGATGTCGAGATCGACCCAGCCTCACTTCTCCGGTCGGTCCAACCGATCCTTGAATTCTCCCTAGCTGCCGTGGGCATGGCCCTTCAGGTCAAGGTCGCCGACGGCCTTCCCCAACTGCGCGCGGACGACCGCGCCGTGCGTAGGCTGTTGACCAATCTCATGGACAGCGCGGCGAAGTACAGCGGGCTGGGCCTCGGTCTCTGGCTGGTTAACCTGCTGATGTCGGCACACGGCGGCACGGCGCATTTCGAAAAAACCCCCTCGGGGCACGATCTTACTGTGTCCCTGGAGTTCCCGCCGGAGCAAACGGTGTGATCGCCGCCATGCACCTGTAGGAATCAGCTCCGGATCGAGGCATGATCGGAGCCCAGTGGTGCAAGGCACCTTGAACATCAGGCCGTCGCCAAAGTGTCGGTTTGCAACGCCTTCAAGAGGAAACGACACCGTGAACAAAAACCCCGTCATTGCCGTTACCGGCGCTGAAGGTCCCGACGATGTGCCCGGCCTTTCCGACTTGCTGCAGGAATTGGACGTCAGATTTGCGACAGACGAAAGCCCTTTGCCCGACGTGATCGAAGGTGCGGATGTCCTGCTGGGCTGGGACTTCAAATCCGGCGAGCTTGAGACAGCCTGGCACAACGCCGATCGGCTCCAGTGGATCTTCTGGCCCGGCGCCGGTGTCGACTCCCTACTGTTTCCCGGCCTGATCGAGAGTGATGTTGATGTGACCAACAGCCGCGGGATCTTCGACCGGTCCATGGCGGAGTATGTGCTCGGGCTGATCATCGCGTTCGGCAAGGACTTTCCCGGCACGATCCGTCGCCAGGACCAGCATGTCTGGCAGCACCGCCATTCCGACCAGCTCCTGGGCAAGGAGGTTCTGATTGTCGGCGTGGGTAGCATCGGCAGAGAGATCGCCCGGGTGCTTCGAGCTTTCGGCCTTAACGTCTCAGGCGTTGGTCGCCGTCATCGGGAGGATCCGGACTTCGGCGTCATTCATGCTGCGAGCGATCTCGACGGTCGCCTGGGTGAGTCCGACTACGTCGTGGTGATCTGCCCCAGCACACCCGAGACTCGGGGCATGATCGGCAAAGCCCAGTTCGAGGCCATGAAGAATTCGGCCCGACTGATCAACATGGCGCGCGGCGAGATTCTTGATGAAGACGCCCTGATTGCGGCCCTGCGTGACGGCACGATTGCCGGCGCAGCACTTGATGTCTTCACCCGGGAGCCTCTGCCACAAGAGAGCCCGCTGTGGGACATGGACAACGTGATCGTATCGCCGCACATGAGCGGTGATTTCCATGAACATGGCGAGGTGGTCGCCGCCGGTTTCTTTGAAAACCTGAGACGCTTTCGAAACGGTGAACCTATGCTCAACGTGATCGACAAGAAGGCCGGGTTCGCCCGCGCCTGACGTAGCTTCTGCACGAAGGGTTCAGGCGTTTCATCTCAAAGCAGGAAGAGCGCCGGGCCCTTGGGTGTATCGCCAACCGTCCTCTCGGCCAGCGCTGTGCCAAAGTCAGATCTGATTTCGTGCCCCGTCACCAGGTCAATCAGCCGACCCTGTGTGTCGGCAACATCTCCGGCAAGAATGTCACTGACGTCACCTGATCCAGCCACACCGGAGCCGCAAAGCAGCGCAGCCTTGCCCTGATCGCTGGTGGCCGAAAGAACCCGGCCCGCCGAGGTGTTCTGGCATGTGAGGTTCCCCAGCCTTTGAGGCAGCAACGCGTGCAGCGCCCGTACGGTCCGGCTACCGTCCTTCGGATTGTAGAACCGGTCCACAAGGCCCCAGCAACTGCAGTAGCCGCGATCGAGTTCGACAAAGTTGTCGATTACCACCGAGAGATCCGGCAGCGCGCGCGCCATCATCACGGCTTCGGCGACACGCGCGAGCTCTTCCTTTTCGGCCACATCGTCGTTCGACGCCATAGACCAATACATACCGACGCTCGGCACGTGCAGCAGGGCCTTGTGGCTCGTACCTGACAGGCACGCCTGCGCCGCCAGATACCCGTCGAACGGCGCCATGTCGCGTCTGACGCCGAACACAAACCCGTCGACCGCATCCTTCAGATCGGCTTCGCTCAGCACCCACGCGATCTCGTCGCCGAGGTCAACATGCATGCCATGGTGGGTGTTCCAGCCTTCTACCTCCGGCCGGACCGCATGGAGATAGACTTCGAAGTCCGAACTCTCTCGCAGATTTCGCAACGGTGCGGCAAAGGGCTGCCACTGGTTGAACAGTCCCACCACCTCGACGGCCCTGATACCGCCGGCATGGTCAGCAAGGGCCGCGCGGCGTTCTTCGTTCGGCAGTCCGAACATGACCACGGTGAAGCGATGCCCGAGTTGACTCAGCAGCTTCACCCGTTCGGAGACAACAGGCTCAAGGAGATCAGAGATCGGCACACGAAGATCCCTGACACCCATCTCCCACAATGCGGCAAGCGGGTAGTCGTTCCTGACGTATTTACGTTCGAAGATTTCCAGGCCCCAGGGTGTGGGGATATCCACCTTGTCGCACCAGGGAATCCGAAGGTCGACGGAGACTGTTGAGCCGCTGTTGTTCCAGGAATGAGTCCTGTGGGAATGATCGTTGTTCGAGCGTATGAAGCTGGGCACATGGAGATCGGTATAAACATCGACCCAGAAGAACCCGATCTTTGACGGATCGAAGGCGCCGGTATCGCGTGTGGGCGTGGAACGGAAAAACTCCATGTAGTCCGAGCGGATGATGCCCGTGGACGGCAGCACGAACTGATGCATGCCGTTGAGATGCGTATAGAAGTAATTGTGGACGTGCCCGGCGTAGTAGCCTTCGACTTGATGGGGCTTCAGCACGTCGATCAGCTTGGAGCGGCCGGGCTCGTCGATGTTGTCGTAGAAGTCCGGTTCGTTCCGATCAGACAGGAACAGCGGATAGTGGGCAAAGATGAAAACCCGTTTGCCCTGATTGTCTGAGAGTGTCTGCTCCAGCCAGTCCCATTGCTCCTGCTCTCCTGACAGACCCGAATTGATGAGCATGGTGTTGATCACCAGGAACAGACAGCCATCGTGCTCGAAGCTGTAACGCTGCCGACCGAAGTGCTGTTCATACTGATCGATGGCCCGCTTGGTGATGGAGACGTTGTCGTCGATACCCGGAAGTGCGGGGTGGATTTTTTCGCCGATATCGTGATTGCCCGGCACCAGATGGTACGGCATGGAAAACGCCTGGGACGCGGCATGGAACGCCTCAGCCGAGTCGACGTAATGAGACGAGACCGGCACCGGATCCGTGATGTCGCCAAGATGGACCACGAAGGCCGGATTCATGGCGTTCACACGCGCGACCAGATCATTGTAGAGGTCGGCGAGCCTGTTGCCTGTGGCATCGCTGCTCTCGAACGAAAGGCTCTCGTCTTCGGTAAGATGCGTGTCCGCGACGATCGCGAAGCTGAAGATCGGGTCGTCACTCGTGGCTTGCACCGCTGCTTCTCCTGCAGATTGTTGTGCCATGCCCATGGAGGCAGGGCGCCTGCTCTCGCCTCACCGTCACCGGCTCAACAGCTCCTAAGTTACGTTCGCTCGATGGACCGGGGCTACCCGAGAAGTCTGCTAACGCTCCTGCCGACTTCTTCGCCGGTCATGTAGGCACCGCTGCAAAGTGTCATATAGGGCGTGGCGACGGCCTCACCGGCGAAGAACAGGCGATCACCGACTGGCCTGGCCAGCTCGGCTCGGGCGTTGAAATGACCCGGCAGAGCCGCAGCATAGGCACCCAGCGTTAGAGGGTTCTCAGCCCAGCCGGTCAGGTGGCCTTTGACGAAAAGGCTGCGCGCGTCTTCTCCGACGATTTTGGCAACCTCACCCAGTGCAAAATCCACGGCAGCGTCTCTTCCGGCGGCAGACAGCTCCCAGCCGAACTTGCCACCGACCCAACCGATCATGATGTCGAAACCGAAAGGCCAAGTCAGGAAGTAGCAGGCTTCCGCCGGCGTATCATTGGGCACCCAGTAGGAGAGCCACTTGTTTTGTGCGAGGCCGAAACGCTCACCGTCGAACTGCAGCGTCACCTTGGCGAGCAATCCCATGGGCAGATTGCCTATCGCCTGCTGCTTCCAATCAGGCAGTTCCGGCGTAAACCTGATCGATCCGGCAGCCAGAACCCCGGTTGACACCGTGATGACGCAGGCTTTTGCGCGAATGGTGCCCTCAGGTGTTTCGACGGCCACACCATCGCCGCTCCAATCGACATGAGTAGCCGGCGTGTTGACGAACACGGGCAGGCCTTCGCCCATGCGCTTGACGATCGTGCCGTACCCTTCTCTGACCATGTAGCTCGACGGTGTATCGGCGAACTGCCACCAGTCCTGAACCGAAAGACTGTCGAAATCGACGCCGTAGTCCATGGACCCAAGCCAGGTCTCGCTGAGACCGGCAAACATCATGTCGCCGAAACCATCCGGCATGGCATCAGCCGCGGAAATGTCCAGCCCTTCGCGCCCCGCCTTCGAGAAACCGCTTCGCATCGTCGACCAGGCGACGTCGTACTGACCAAGTTCGTCCGCTGTTGCCCTGCGATTGCCGACATAGACGTCTTCGCCGATCCCATTCATACGATAGAGATCAAATCCCCACTGCTGCGCCATCTCCAGGTATGGAAAACTCGAAGGCCCCATGACGTTGAAAGCGCCGTGGTCGAACGGCACGCCGAAGGTCTCGCTTTCCGTATAGGCGCGGCCCCCGATGCGGTCGGCGGCTTCCACGATGACGACCGACTTGCCCTCAGCAATCAGCGTCCGGGCCGCTGAGAGGCCTGCAGACCCAGCGCCGATCACCACCACATCAGGGTTCGTGGGTATCGATTGCGCCCAGACAGGCAGGGCCGCAGTGGCAAGCATGCTTGCCAGAACTGACCGGCGTGACAAAGCGTTCGCGTGACGTGACTGCATTTCAGTTCCACCCCTGATTGATCCTGCTTCAACTCTACACCGCAAAGCGCTGGAGTCACCCGACTGACCATTAAACTGCTGCATCGTTTCGACCTACCGGCATGTCCAGGGGATCAAACTCTCGCCGACCACATTTTCTTGTCTCAACGGATTCTCCCTCATGGCGCAGCGGTGTCGCTGTCGGACCGGAGACGAATCGGACCGTCAGCGACGACATTGACGCATACGCTCCTCCACCATCTGACATCACGCCAAGACGACCCGACTGGCACTGGATCGTTCGCACAGACTCCCTATGGTGTCGGATGTTCCCAGCAACCAAAGGGCCCAGCGATGATTGAAGACCTGACACCGCACGACGAGATCATGATGGAATCCCTTTACTGGTGGGGTATTCCAACTCTGTTCCGGTGTCCCGTCATCCAGGATCCGACCGAGTGTGACATCGCCCTGGTGGGCGTTCCGCACAGCACCGGCAACGGCACGACAGAACGCGATCAGCACCTAGGTCCAAGGGCCGTACGGGATATCTCGGCGCTGGCCCGTCGCTGTCACAAGCACTTCCAGCTCGACCCATGGAACACCTGCCGCATTGCCGACATGGGTGATGTGCCCTTCCCCGAAGCCAACGACAACGAGAAGTGCATCGAACGCATCACCCAGTTCTACAAGAAGATCGACGCGGCCGGCGCCAAGCCGGTCTCTATCGGCGGCGATCACTCGATCACAGGCGGCATCCTGCAGGCCCTCGGCGGCGAAGGCTCCAACATGGCCGACGGCGGCAAGGTGGCCATTCTACATTTGGATGCCCACACCGATGCCTTCGAGCAGATTCCCCACTTCCTGGGCGCCTACAAGTCGGCGGCCCATTGGGCGGCCTATCTCGTGCGCAACTGCCATGTCGATGCCACGCGCAGTGTCCAGCTGGGGATCCGCGGTTATCCGCGCACGCTCAACTGGACCAAGACCAGCACCGATCTCGGCTACGAGATGATTGACATCGACCGCTACCGCGAGATCGGCCCGGAACAGACGGTCGAGATCATCCGCGAGCGCGTGGGCGACATGCCGCTCTACATCACACTGGATCTGGATTGTTTCGATGCCATCGTGGCGCCGGGTGTTGCGAACCTGGAGTGCAGTGTCGAGGGCCTCTGGCAACGGGATGTGATGCACATCCTGCATGGCGTACGCGGCATGAATATCATTGGTGGTGATGTCGTCTGCCTGATGCCGACCAAGGACGCCCCCAACAAGATGACCTCCCATCTGGCCGCCGCCATGATGATGGAAATGATCTGCCTGATCGCCGACAGGATGCGTGACGATACCCCCTGACCCAGGTCTTCCGAAGGCTCAACGAAGGCTGATTGTCTTCGGCGAAGCCGTCAGAGCAGCCAGTCGTCGCCGGGGCTCCAGGACAGGAGAGAGATCGTGACGACCAGATCGTTGTAGTTATGCCGAGCGGGAGGCTAAGCAAATCCATCAGTGGGAATGGTTCTGTCCAAGCCTCTGGCGATTTTCTTCTCGGGATCAAAGAACGGAAGATCAACAATCTCGCAGTCATGAACTTCATCGTTCGGCAGGCGAATTCTGAGTACGCGACCTGGCCATTCACCCGGCTTGTCAAAGCGGACATAGCCGACACCGCAACCGAGCGTGTGCGAGTGCACACCCATAGTCATGCGCCCCACAGTCCTGTCACCATCGAGCACATCGCTGGTGGCCGACGGCAGGGCATCGGCGCACGTCAGACCGAAGAGAAGCGAGCGCTGATCCGCGTTGAGAAGCGCGTCACGGCCGATGAAATCATCCTTGTCGAGATCGACAACCCAACCCAGCCCCGCTTCATACGGCGTCATGGTGGTATCGATGTCGGTCAGGTTTCCGAGGATGCCGGCCTCAACACGGCGGGCCGTCATCGAGATCGTGCTTGAAAACTCCATGCCATACGGTTCGCCACAGGCCATCAGATGATCCCAAAGGGCCAGATGGTCCGTTGCCTCGCCCATCGCATAGATCTCGAAACCCAGTTCGCCGGTGAACCCTGTGCGCGAGACATAGACCTCCTGACCACCAAGTTCGAAGAACCCGGCGTGAAAGTACTTCATACTGTCGTCGATCCGGCCATCGCTTGCCGCGTGCATGATTGCCTGCGCATTCGGTCCCTGAATCTGAATCACGCGGGAGTTCGGATCCGAGATCTCGACATCAAAGCCGCCGCTATGTGCCAGAAGCCAGGTCTCGAAGGCCCCGTCAGCCTGCACGTACCAGTAGCGATCGGTCGAAAGATGGAACAGTACACCGTCCATGAAGATGCCACCCTGGGGCGTACAGGCCAGCGTATAGCGGCCACGGCCTTCCTTAAGGTTGGCAACATGGCGGGTCACAACCTTTTCCAGGAACGGCACGGCATCCGGACCTGATATCTCGACAGGCTTTTCGGGGACATCGTAAATCAGAGCCTTGCGCCGCAGGACCCAGTACTTATGGACGGCGTCTTCTCCGTTGTAGATCGGAAAGAAGCGGCCAGCGTAAACACCGCGGACCATGGCATCGGTTTCGTAACGGGAGACATAGGGCGACTCCTCATGGACCCGCGCACTGACGCGGACGGTGTTGTTGAGGTCATCGGGTTCTTGAAGGTTCGCCATGAACAGCTCTCCGAGCGCTCGAGGGACTCTGCAGGTAGCTGTTGGTCAGACCATGACGTTGCTTTGCTGATCAAGTGTTTTCTGACCGCAGAGCAGCAACACAGATGAGATCGATTTGGCTTGCCAAGCTGAAAGGCCGGGCGTGAAATCCTAGGAACTAAAATTCACGCTATCGGCCTCCGGAGCTCCCCCCATGACCCAGACAACACCCGATCAGCTCGTCGCCCTTGACGACTGGAGTGACCTTCGCGATTTTCTGCCGCTGCCCGAGATCGACCTCGACAAGCTCTATGCCTATCGGACCGAACGGCTGCGCAACGAAATGAAAGCGGCCGATGTGGCAGCAACGGTCACATTCAATCCGATCAGCCTGCGTTATGCGGTCGACTACAGCACCTATTCGCTGTTCCAGTCCCGCATCCCGTCCGTATACCTCTTCATGGCGCAGGACGGCCCCACGGTGATGTACGGAGCCTATGGCGACACCCCTCTCATCGACCGCTACGAGGAAGCCAACGCCATCACGTTCTTCGATGCCGCCGACAACATGGCCGACAACGCACGCCTGCTGGCTGACAGCCTCGTGCGTTACCTCGATGAAATCGGCAGCGACAATCGGCGCGTCGCGATTGAACTTTCCAACCCCAGTGTCACCCAGGCCTGCCTGCAGCGCGGGCTGGAGGTGCTCGACGGCATTGCCCTTTCGGAAAAGGCGCGGATCATCAAGTCCGAAGAAGAAATCGCCTGCATCCGATGGGCCACCGCCGTGGCCGAACTGGGCATGGCCAAGATGAAGCAGGCGTTGCAGCCTGGCGTCACGGAACTCCAGCTCTGGGGCCTGCTCAACTACACCAACCTAGCCAACCACGGCGAATGGCATGAAGGCCGCATGCTGGCCTCGGGCGACCGCATCAATCCCTGGCTGCAGGAAGCGACCCAGCGAGTCATCCAGTCGGGCGATCTTGTCGGCTTCGACACCGACATGGTGGGCCCCAAGGGATACTTCTGCGACATCTCACGCACCTTCCATTGCGGCCCAGGCAAGCCCACCAGGCGGCAGAAGGAAATCTATCGGATGGCGTATGACGAGATTCAGCACAACATGGGCGTGGTGCGTGCGGGCATAAGCTTTCACGAGCTGCAACGGCAATCGTACCCAATTCCGGAAGAGTGCCAGGAGAACGCCTATACCTGCATCTATCACGGCGTCGGCATGTGCGATGAGTACCCGCGCATCGACCCATACCATCGCGGTCTCAATCCTTTCGACGGCACACTGGAAGCCGGCATGGTCATCACGGTGGAAAGTTTCATGGGACCGAAGGGCGAGCGCGACGGCGTGAAGCTCGAGGAACAGATCCTTGTCACCTACGACGGTTACGAGATGATCTCGACCTTCCCGTTCGAAGAGGCGTTGCTGGACTGACGTCGCTTCAATGCCGCATCGTCGCCGTCACTGTTGCGCCTTCCATTTGGCGCGCAACTCTTCGACATCAACACCGTACTTGGCGGCGCGGGCAACAAACGGTTCCCAATGGGATTCCAGAATCGGCACCGGTTCCTGCGCTTTCATGCTGCGGAAGCCGCGTTCGCCCGGCAGCAAAATCTCATCGACTCCGGAAGCTTCGCGCTGTTCTTGAGAGTGCTCGCGAAGCGATATGATAGCTCCTTCAAACCTTCGATAGCCCCGAAGTGAGAGTGATCAATCACGATGACACAGCTTCCGCCGACCGAAGCCACGCCCTTTTTGCGGCGCTGCGAAGCCTCGGGACCGTGGGGCAGATCCGGCGTGATGGTGCCGCCGGGTACGATCAGGCTTGAGAGCATCTCGGTGAAAACGTTCATGGCATAAAGACGCGTCGTGCCGAACACCGTCGCCGCCCTGCTACCGCAGATACGGCCATAGCCTTCAACCGGCGGGATGTTAGGGGGCCGGATCATCGGTCAGTTCGAAGGTGTCGGGGTCGACCATGCACTTCACCGGGAGCCGGGTGCCGTTGTAGGCGGCCTCGGACCAATTGCCGTCATTAACCTCGATACAGGCGATGTCGGCGACGAGCAGATACTCTTCGCCACCGGGGGTGGCGGCGCTGAACGGCGCGCCTGAGATCTTGTTCTCGCGCCCAGCCCAGGGTGCGGTGAGCGGCACGGAACTGTTGGTCGCAATCGCCATCATGTCTTGCTCGATGGCAAGCGAGGTATAGGTGTAGAAGCTGCCGGCGTCGTTGTGGTTGCAGTCCATGGCGATGGCAATGCCGTACTCCCGGGCTTTTTCGATCGCCGTTTTAGTCGCCATTTCCAACGTCCAGCACCCGGTCGAGGTGCCGCCGTCGTAGAGGGCCCATGTCGGCCCCTCGTCGACAATCTGCGGCACGACGTTCATGTCGAGACAGCCGGCTTCGAGCGAATAGAAGATGGCATCCAGCACACCCATGCCTTGCGTGAGTTTGCCCATGCGATCACCCAGGGAGACACCTCGTGCTACCGCGCGGGCATGCTCCTCCGAAGCACCGGCGGCCTGCCAGAGCTCAAAGTAGACGTGTTCAAGAAAGTCAGCGTTCTCCTGTCTGGTCTCCAGCTCGCTCATGTCAGACACTCCATGTTCGGGGCTTCCACGGCGTTATGACGCTGCGCGACGGGGACTGCGAGACGTCGCCAAGGCACACAATTTGGTGGCAGTCGCTCGCTGCTGAGGTGAGTATCAGGCTTGGAAAACACAGAGGTCCATATCCGTGACCGGTGCGACTGAACTAACGATCAAGGTGGCGCCCAGCGCCGTCCACATTGGCGCGGAGATCAGCGGCGTCGACCTGACTCGCACGCTTGCGGACGATCAGGTCGCCGTCATCCGGCAGGCGCTGCTTGACCGGAAAGTGGTGTTCTTCAGCAATCAACATCTTGATCACGGCCAGCATGTCGCCTTCGCGCGACAGTTCGGCGCACCGACGCCGGCCCATGTCGTGTTCGGCGGCCAGGATCCCCATCATCCCGAAATCTACTCGGTCGCCAAGTTCCGCACGGCCAACACCAACCGTGAGGCAGCCATGGTCCGGCCCTGGAGCGGCTGGCATACGGACATCACCGCAGCAATCAACCCGCCGGGTGCCTCGATCCTGCGTGGTGTGACCGTGCCGCCCTATGGCGGCGACACGCAATGGACGAACCTTGCCGCGGCCTATCGCGCGCTCTCGCCGACGATGCAGACATTTCTGGAAGGGCTTCGCGGCGTACACCGCTTCGTGCCGCCGGAGCCCGACAAGGGGCCGACAGCCTATGAGGATGCCGTCAACAAGCGCCTGATGGTCTCGGAGCACCCCCTGGTCACGGTGCATCCGGAGACCGGCGAGAAGGTGCTTTATGCCAACCCCGGGTTCCTGCGATCGATCGTTGGTCTCACCCCACAGGAGAGCCAGAACATCATGACCATGCTGTTCGAGCACATCATCCGGCCGGAGTTCACGGTGCGCTTCCGTTGGGAGCCGGGATCCATCGCCTTCTGGGACAACCGTGCGACGGCCCATCTGGCACCGACCGACATCTATGACACGGAGTTCGACCGGCAGTTCTATCGTGTGACCCTGATGGGTGATGTGCCGGTGGGAGCCGATGGACTACCATCGACAGCTCTTGAGGGCGAACCGATCGAACCCGCAACGCCATCGGCGTGAACCACGGAACACAAGGGAGACGGCCATGGGCGTGTTGGTGCTCTACATGGTGAAATACGAGAACGATCAGAAGACCGCCATGGTTTCCGACGAAACCATGCGCGACCGCGCAGCAATCCATCGTCAGGCCATCAGCGATTTCGGAGGCAAACCGATCGCCCAGTACGGCAGCTATGGTGAGTACGACATGGTCTACATCTACGAAATGCCCGACGATGCCGCACTCGCAGCGAACCTGCACCTCACGGACTCTTATGGGCTCGCCAAGTACTCCAAGACCGTGCCGTTGATGGAGGCAAATGACTTCGTCCGCTCTCTCGCCATCGCCCAGGAAACTCCAACCAACTATTCACCAGCCAAACCCTGACCTCTGCCGAAGCGGTTGCGCCCTGCCGCGTTTCGCGGAAGGCTGCTGAACGTTCTTGGAGATCAACGGGAGAACGGTCTTGGAGTCCTATTACGACACCGGCAGCTACACGATGCCGGTCACCACCCAGCATTCCGAGGCTCAGGTGTGGTTCGACCGCGGGCTCGCCTGGTGCTACGGCTTTAACTACGAAGAGGCCGTGCGCTGCTTCAAGCGTGCCACCGAAGCCGATCCCGATTGCGCGATGGCTTGGTGGGGCGTGGGTTACGCCGGCGGTCCGGTCTACAACCGGGGCTGGACCAAATTCGATCGGATCGAGCTGCCGCGCATCCTGAAGGAAACCCATAGTGCATCGCAGCACGCCATGGCCCTGCACACCAAGGCCAGCCCGCTGGAACAGGCCCTGATCGAAGCACTGACCGCGCGTCACCCGTCGGACGAAGCGCCAGATGACTTCATGGTCTGGACCGAGGCTTATGCCGATGCGATGCGCACGGTCTATCACGCGCACCCGGACAACCCCGATGTGGCATCGCTGTTTGCCGAAGCCATCATGTCACGCACGCCCTGGAAGCTCTGGGATCTCAACACCGGTGAACCGCGCGAGGGCGCTTCAACGGTCGAGGCGGTCGAGGTTCTCGAAAGCGCCATCGCGAAGGTCGAGGCGCGCGGGCCTGAACGCCATGCCGGTCTCCTGCACTACTACATCCACGTCATGGAGATGTCGCCGCGGCCGGAAGCCGCCCTGCGCGCCGGCGACGAACTCTGCAACCTGGTACCCGACTGCGGTCACCTGCACCACATGCCGACCCATATCGATTTTCAGTGCGGCCACTACTTCAATGTCCTGCTGCGCAACTCCGCAGCAATCGTGGCCGACAACAAGCTTCTGGAAGAGGTCGGTCCGCTTAACCTGTTCTCATACTCCCGTATCCACAACATTCATTTCAAGCTTTATGGCGCCATGTTCCTGGCGCAGTACGGCGCTGCGATGGAGGCCGTGCGGGAGTTCGAAGACACCGTGCCTGTAGCCCTGATCCGCATGGAAAGCCCGCCCATGGCCGACATGCTGGAGGGCTACTACGGCCTGAAGTACCACGCGCTAATCCGGTTCGGCCGCTGGCAGGACATCATCGACGAGCCCCTGCCCCACGACCCCGATCTCTATCTCGTCACCACGGCCATCTGCCACTACGCCAAGGCGGTGGCCCATGCGGCGTCCGGCGACGTCGCCGGAGGCGAGCGCCATGCCGAGCTGTTCGAGGCCGCACGCGCACGCGTACCGGAAAGCAGGACGCTCTTTAATAACACCTGCCTCGACATCCTGGCCGTCGCCGCCGCGATGTTGCGTGGCGAGATTGAGTACCGCAGGGGCAGCCACGACCTCGCGTTCGAGCATCTGCGAACCGCTGTAAAGCGAGAAGACGAGCTGCCCTATGACGAGCCGTGGGGCTGGATGCAGCCGGCCCGCCATGCCCTGGGCGCACTGACCCTGGAGCAGGGGCGCCTGGAGGAAGCTGAAGCCGTTTATCGGGCCGATCTCGGCTATGACCCCAGCGTCATCCGCGCTCGGCGCCATCCCGACAACGTGTGGAGCCTGCACGGCCTTCATGAATGCCTAAAACGGCAGGGCAAGGAAGACGAGCGCGTGTTGATCGAACCCGCATTGACTCTGGCCATGGCGCGCGCCGACGTGCCGATCAAGGCGTCCTGTTACTGCCGCCTGAGCCACGCGGCCTGAAAAACCGCATTTGATGCAGGTCAAGTTCACCAGGAGCTGACACCACTATGGTGCTCTGAATCCACAGGAGGATTCAGTAATGGAACCCATGGGCAACGGCCCGGCGAGACTGCCGGAGGTCAAGCGGCCGATCGAGTTTCTGGAAGGCCACCATGACCGCCAGCGTCTGATCTGTACCTCTCTGGAGAGGCTGGCGCAGGACAGTTCCGGCGAAGAAGCGGTCGAAACCGCGACGATGACCCTGGATTACTTCGAAATCGAGCTACCGCTGCACATTGCCGATGAAGAGCAGGGTCTTTTTCTGCTCATGCGGGAACGGAGCACGGAGCACGATGGCTTTGATGAGCTGATCGTTCTGCTGGAGGCCGAGCATGAGACCGACATGGAGCTCCATGAGCGCCTCGTTGCAGCACTCAAGGCGATCGCGGGTCAGACGGCAGCCGACATCAGCCAGAATGCGGCCGATGCTGTGTTCCAAGAGCGTCGGTTGGCACCGGTCCTGTTGGCGCTGGAAACAGGCGGTCGCGCAAGGCGTCTGATGACACAGAACTTCGCGCTGTCTCTGGCCTACAACATTGTGATGATGCCCTTGGCTATTGCCGGTGTCGTCACACCGCTGATTGCCGCTATCGCCATGTCGGCATCATCCCTGACGGTTGTGGACAATGCCCTGCGGCTGGCCCGGAGGCGCGCATGGACGGCCTGATCGTGCTACTGCCTCGCCCTGGCTCTTGGTCTTGTGGCGCTCTGTGCTTTCCTGTGAAGCCTGCGGTCGGGACAATACGACGATCTCGAAGGCGCGGCGGTACGGATTCTGCACGACGAGGATTGAAGCGCTATTCGCCTTCGGTCATGTCATTCAGACCGTCTCGGTCGAGGATGATCAAACTATGGGCATCAGGCGTGTCGATCACACCGCTCTTGCGCAGTTTGGTGAATGTCCGGCTCACCGTCTCGATTGTGAGGCCGAGGTAGTTGACCACATCGGTTCGGGTCATCGGCAACGTGACGTTGTTTGTGTTCTGCCGTTCGGCTAAGGCAAACAGGAACGTCGACAGCGTTCGATCGCCGTCTTACGCCCCAACAGGAGCATCTGATCCTGCGCCGCAATGAGTTCGTTGGATGCTTCGTCGAGCAGCCGTTTTTCAAGTTTCCGCATCTCGTCGAAGAGCCGTTCCAGCTTGCCGCGAGGAAAGCGGCAGATAATCGTTTCTACCACAGCCTCGGGGCTGTAGGCGCAGTGTTCCTTCAGTGCGAGACCCAGAAAATCAGAGTCGAACAGAAAGCCCGTGATCTGGCGTCGACGATCCGGCAACAGCTTGAACAGGCGCACCGCACCGCTGACGATGTTGAACACATGCTCGGCGTCATCGCCTTCCTGGAAAATCGTCTACCCCGAGGCGACGGGAACCCTGGCGACAATGCGCGTGAGATGATCAAACTCCGTGCGTTGGAGCACGGAACAGACCGCCATTTCGCGGACGTCGCAGGCCGCACAGGGCATCAGCGTGCAATCGCTGGCCTCGACAGCCTCCGGCAGGATCTGAAAACGCAACATCGACTCTCCTGAACCATGCGGCGGCCGAATCAGCGGTGCTTCGATCGGGCGACACATGCCCGTTGGCTACTTTGCCAATTGCTTGACATGAATCAAGGTTGCTGAACCGAGCCGCGCCCATGCTCCGGCATGGACAGGGACAAGACCCTCTCGGTCCGCCGGCTTGACGAGCAACACATTGAGCAGGCCTACGCGCTGGCCCGCCTTGATGACGGCATCACCTGTCTGGAAGCCTGACGCTGGCGGGTCGGCCAGTGCCGCAACGATAACGTCTGCGGCTGGGCTTTCGTCAGCGATACCAAGGACTACATGCGCAGCCTGTTCCACTACAGCGTCGATCAGGACACGTTCGAGAAGCGTGTTCTGGTCATCGACAAGCTGTTGTCACCGGGGCCCAGATCAACGCGCATGCTCGAAGAGATCCGGTCCTGGACTCTTCGGCACGCCACCAACTGCTCCTGCCAAACCATCCGCGTCGTTGATGACGATGGAGCAACGGCTACCTGACGGTTCCTGCCTCCCGCATCGCGGCGATCTCGTCATCGGCATAGCCCGCGTTCCTGAGCACGATATCGGTATCTTCACCCAGTGTTGGCGCCTGTCGTCTTGCACCGCCTGGCGTCCCGGTCAGCTTGATCGGCGTGTTTGCGACGGTGACGGTGCGCTCGGAGCCCGGATGCGGCAACTCCGCCAGCATGGAGCGGGCCGCAAGGTGCGGATCATCGGCCAGGTCACCGATGTTGTTGACGGGGCCAAACGGAACTTTGCCGCCAATCAGGTCGGCCAGCTCGGCCTTGGTACGATCACGGGTCCAATTCGTGACGATGGCATCAACCTCCTGGCGTCGGGCGACCCGTTCGTCGTTGGCGGCGTAACGTGGGTCGCTGCCGATTTCCGGATCACCCATCAGGCGCGCCAGCTCGGTCCAGAACCGGTCGACGGGGCAGCCGATCGCAACCCAGCCATCCCGGCAGGGATAGGTGCCGAACGGGGTGAAAAAGGGGTGATGGTTGCCCACGGCTCCGGCGATGGAACCGTCGTAGCCATGAAAGGTCGCCGCGCGTTCGCACAGCGCGAAGATCGAATCCAGCATAGCAACGTCGACAAATTGGCCCTTGCCGGATTCGCGCGCCTGGATCACAGCAGCAAGAACACCGAAGGCCGTGAACATCGCGGTGACGGTGTCGCCGACACCAGGCCCCACCTTGGTGGGCGGTCCCTCTTCGGGGCCCGTCATGTGCATGAGGCCGCCCATGGCCTGGGCCACGATGTCGTAGGCCGGCCAGTCCTGATAGGGACTGATCCCGGCCCGTGAATCTCCGAAGCCGCGGATCGTCGCATAAACAAGGCGTGGGTTGATCGCTGCAAGGTCTTCATAGGGCAGACCAAGCCTTTCCATGACGCCGGCGCGAAAGTTCTCGATCACGACATCGGCATCGGCCACCAGCCGCCGAAACACCGCGCAGCCCGCTTCGGTTTTCAGGTCAATCGAGATCGAACGTTTGTTGCGGTTGATGCTCTGAAAGTAACCGCCGTAGTGCCGGTCCTCATCATCATCCAGAAAAGGACCATAGCCTCGGGCGACCTCACCCGTCGGTGGCTCGATCTTGATGACGTCAGCTCCCTGGTCGGCAAGCATCATAGTGCAGAACGGCCCCGACATCATTTGTGTCAGGTCCAGCACGGTGACGCCGGAGAGTGCTCCAGTCATGGCGGGGTTCCCTGTTGTGACCATACGAGGTGGTGGACAGCACCTCGCCCACGCAAAGCCGACCGTCAAGTGCGGGAGAGCCTTGAACAATAGGAAATTGCATTGCAGTCCATGTTGCTCAGCCTATCGTTGGAACCCGATCATCGCCTCCACTGAAAGGACAACGCATGCCACTCGTTACTGTCGATATGCTCCCTGGACGCACCCAGGAGCAAAAAGATGCGCTCTCCAAACGCATCGTCGAAGCCATGGGTGAGGAAATGGATGTGCCGCCGCAGGCCACCTGGATCATCTATCGCGATACCGACGCCGGTGACTGGTTCATGGCTGACAAGAGCTTGGCGCAGATCAAGCGGGAACGCGAAGCCGGCGGCTGAACCATGAGGCAGATGACACAGGCCGTCACACCGGAGGAACGTCTCTAGCGGATCGTCGAAGACGGTCTCTGCATCGGCTGCGGTTTGTGCGAGAGCATCGCCGGCCGGGACAGCGTTGAAGTCGTGACAGTCGAAAACGGCTACCAGCGGCCGGTGGTCACGGGAGCCCTCGATCAGGAGACAGTCGATCTGATCTACGACACCTGTCCTGGCCTGCGGCTTGAGAGTCTGCCGGAGCACCTGATCGATGACGGCACCGCAATCGACCCCTACCGGCGTATGTTCAGCGGCTTCGCCACCCGACGGTGCGATCCGAGTGCCCGCCGCCTCCGGCGGGGTGCTGACCGCGCTGGGCCGCTATCTCGTCGAAAGCAGACGCGTGGCCTTCGTGCACAACGCGCGTTTCTCAGACGATGACAAGACCTTCGGCGTCGCCAATGTGGCCGACGACCCCGATAAGGTGGCGAACGGCATGGGTTCGATCTACGGACCATCGCCGGTGCTGACTGACATCCGAACCGTGCTTGAACTTGGCGAGCCCTTCGCCTTTATCGGCAAACCCTGCGACATCTCGGCTCTGCGCGCCTAAGCCCGCTTCGACGACCGGGTCGATGCCCTGCTGCGCTATTGGCTCACGCCAGTGTGCGGCGGCATGGTGAAACCGCCCGAAATGGACAAGTTCCTGGCCCGCCGCTCGTACACCCGTCACGACCTCGCCTGGTTCAAGTGCCGCGGTGACGGCATCCCCGATGAGGTCGAGTTCGAGACCACGGACGGCGCATTCTTCACCACCAACATGTACGAATCCTATGGCGGCCTCGACGAAGCCGACTGGCAACTGCCATTCCGTTGCAAGGTCTGCCCGAACGGACCCGGCGACGACGCCGATATCGCCGCATGCGACGAAACAGTCGACGGCATCCCATATTATGATCAGCCGAAGACGGCCAAGGGCACGAACACTGCATTGTTCGCACGAAGGCTGGTATGAACCTGATCGATGCGGCTGAAGAGGTGGGATATCTCACGATCACCCGGGGGGTCGATCCGCGCAGGAGCACCACAAGACAAAGAAGGAGGTCATGCGCACCCGCTACAACGGCATGCTGGACGAAGGCAGGTTGAGCCCCCGAACGTTTGGCCTTCGGCTCGACACTTTCGCCGCAGACCTCTCCCCGGAGGAATACGAGCGGCAGAAGTAGGGTACGTGTGAACGGCTCAGAAATGGCCGCAACACCGAACCGGAACCGAAGCCCAGAACATCATAACGTGCCAACTCAATGTACAAGATGACACACATCTTTGCTGGTGGTGGCGAAACGTTGCGATCCGCGTATAACGCTGCCCACAGATGATATCTCTCAGGAGCAACAGATCATGCAACACGACGGCAAGATCGCAGTGGTGACCGGGGCGGCACAGGGCATCGGACTGGCCTGTGCCGAGACGCTTCATGCCGAAGGTGCGAAGGTCGTGATGGGAGATGTTCAGGGCGACAAGGTCGCCGAGGCCGCCGCCGCGCTGGATGCCAGCGGCGCCACAGCAATTGGTATGGCATGCGACGTGTCCAGCCAAGCCGAGGTCAACGCGCTGGCCGCAAAGGCCACCGACACATTCGGGCGCCTGGACATCATGGTGAATAACGCGGGCCTCGGCGTCGCCGCAACGGTTCTGGAGATCACCGAAGAGGATTTCGACCGCATCATCGGGATCAATCTCAAGGGCACCTTGTTCGGTTCCCAGGCGGCCGCGCGCGTGATGGTCGAACAGGAAAATGGCGGCGCGATCGTCAACATGTCCTCGGCCCAGGCCCTGCTCGCGATTCCCAACAGTGTGCCCTATGGCATTTCCAAGGCCGGCATCAACCAGTTGACCCGCATCTTTGCGGTCTCGTTGGCCGACAAGAATGTTCGCTGCAACGCGGTCGGCCCCGGCACGATCAACACCGACATGGCGCGCAACGCCGTGCTCTCGAGCGACGCGGCCTATCGCATGATCCTCTCACGCACGCCGCTGGGGCGTCTGGGTGAAGCCAGCGAGGTGGCGAGTGTGGTGTCCTTCCTCGCCAGCGACGAGGCCTCCTATGTCACCGGCCAGGTCATCTACCCCGACGGTGGTCGCCAGCCCGTAAACTACGTGATGCCGGTTCCCGAGGAGCTGCCGGAGCTTTGAACATCGCCGGCCTTTACACCCCCGTCGGGCGATTGAGTCTGGCAGAAGAGAACGGCGCCATTGTGAAGCTGCTCTGGGGCGACACCGACCAGGGTGAGACGACACCGGCTCTTCAGGAAGGACTGAAGCAACTCGAAGCCTTCTTCGCGGGAGAGCGAGACGACTTTGACCTTCCTCTGGCGCCTGCCGGGTCTCCGTTCCAACAGGATGTTTACAAGGCCATGCTCGCCATTCCGAAGGGCGCCACAAGAACCTACGGCGACATCGCGAACGAGCTCGGCGTTCCGGCCCAGCCTGTGGGGCAGGCCTGCGGATCAAACCCGATCCCGGTCATCATTCCCTGCCACCGTGTGGTTGGGGCTGAAGGACTGGGCGGCTATTCTGCCGCAGGTGGCGTTGAGACCAAAATTACACTGCTGAAGTTCGAGAACGCATATTCTCTGCTGCTTTAGCTCCGATTTCGGCTCTTTCGGCCCTACCCTTGAGGCTAGGCCAACCGCTCGCATAAAATTTTCTTGTCTTGGAGCGTGTAGCCCTTCAGCGGAGCAGGCCTTGACCGCCGGAGCGGGGGCCTTGTCTGCGGAAGGGTGTACGAACCATGGCTTTCTGCGGAGTCCCACACGATGGTATGATGCGGAATGGGGACGGTTTCTTTGACTGACACACAACGCCTTGACGGCGTGTCTATGTGCGGAACCGGCCATTCGGGGTCGACCCTGCTGGGCATGGTGCTGAGCGGACTGCCCGAGGCGTTCTACATGGGCGAAGGCGGCAAGGTCCGCTACCTCAACAATGATCGCTATCCGATGCGCAAGCGGGTCTGCAAGATCTGCGGCGAAGACTGCCCGATCTGGTCTGTCTTCTCCTGGGACCGCAGCCGTCCGCTCTATTCCCAGATCGCCGCACATACGGGCGCGCGGCTGGTTATCGATTCGACTAAGAGCACGGATTGGATCGCCGAGCGAACCGGAGAGCTTTTCCAGGCAGGCGGACAATCTCACCTGATCCAGCTCCTGCGCGATGGTCGTGCGGTGGTGAATTCTCGCCTGCGCAAGTATCCCGATCGTGACCCTGAAGCGGAAATCCAGCATTGGATGACTCAGGTCTCAAAGAGCATGGTCTTCTTCGAGAGTTTTGACGGCCCCAAGCTTCGTGTCCGATACGAGTCCCTGGCGACAGAGCCGGATACCGAGATTCGAAACATCTGCGCGTTCCTAGGGCAACCCTTCAACGACGATTTGCTCGATTACCACGAACGCGATCATCATCCGCTCGGTGGCAACAACGGCACGCAGTATGCCGCAGCCAGACATCGATTTAGGAATCCCGATGCCATCTTTGCGACCGTCGGCCCCAGCAGAAAAGCATTCTACGATTCACGCCCACCTGCCATTGCACTCGACGATCGGTGGAAGGACGAGATGACCGAGGAACACGCCATGCTTTTCGACCGCATGGCGGGCTCGTTCAATGAGCCTATGCGGTGGGGGGACTAAGGCGATGAAGAAGGTCGACCTCGTCTTTCGGCAGGTGGATGAGCGGACGCGCCACGTGGCTCTGGATCTCGCCATGGAGCACATCAGGCCTGACAACGTCCATGTCATCGACGATGTCAGACCCTTCACCGAAGGTGTCAATGCGTTCCTGCAGATCGACCACGACTGCGACTATGTCGTTTATCTCGACGCCGACTGCCTGATCCTCGAGGACATGCGCGGCTATATCGAAGGCTGCGATGTTCCCTACATCGACAGTTATGTATCCGACCGGTTTCGCGGCCGGATTCACTGCGGCGCGCACATCACGCGCATCGATGTCGTTCGGCAGATGGCTGCGACCGAACCCCCAGTCGACGACATGAAATACATCCTGCGACCCGAATCACGGCTGCGTAACCTGGCCATGAAGTCGCTGCGGATGAGCAAACAGTTCCGTAACTTCGACATCCTGCATGACCACTTCCAGTCCTTTCGCAGCATCTTCACCAAGTACGCACTGCGCGAGTTACGCAGCCGCACGAAGATCCAGCATCAGCGCCTGACACTGGCGATGGATCGCTGGCCCGACGGAGATGGTGTCGTCACGGATTTCGACGTGGCGCGGCTTGCCATCGGCTATGCCCGCGACAAGGTTCCCGCCTCAGCAGGGCCGGCGTTCATTCACGCCTTCATCAAAGCCTTACCGGAACACGCAAGCCTTGAGCTCGAACGTCTTGGTGTCGAAGAGAAACCGGACTTCACCCGCGAGGAGCTTGATCTCTGGCTCGAACAGAATAGCGAGCGCCGGACCTATGGCGTGCAATCCGAAAAACCCAAAGTTTTTGGCATTGGTTTGTCACGTACGGGGACCCGTTCCCTGACCAAAGCACTCCAGATCCTGGGTTTCGACACGATCCACTATCCAGCGGATGAAGACACCTATGCGGAACTTGCCTACGGCCAGTGCGAACTGAGTGTACTGCGCGACTATGACGGGCTGACCGACATCACCACGGTCCCCTACTACCAGCAACTCGACAAGATCTATCCCGGCAGCAAGTTCATCCTGACGGTCCGCGACAAGGAGGGCTGGCTGAAATCCTGCGCGAACCACTGGTTCAACCGGCCGGCGTTCAAGCGGGTCGAAGACCCCGACGAGGAGACATATCTGCTGATGCGGCAGCTTCTGCGCGCGGCGATCTTCGGCTGTTACAACTTCGTGCCAGAGCGGTTTACCTGGGTCTACGATCGCCATGTCGACGAAGTCATGAACTACTTCAAGGATCGGCCGCGCGATCTGCTGGTCATGAACATCGCCGACGGAGACGGCTTTGAGCTGCTCGCACCGTTCCTCGGTTACCCTCTACCCAGCGAACCCTTCCCGCACAAGGGGAGCGTGTTGTCGCGGCGCATGGCCGAAGAAGCCGCGGTCGCGACGGCGGCGGAGTAGCGTCATCTCGTCAGCGACCTCTCACCGGTCATGACCGAACCGGCAAATTCGAGCCGACCCACGGGGCTTCGCACGTTCGTCATTGATGCCGTTCGAACGCTGCTCATTGCCGGAAAGACCAATAGCCGACTGCTCGCCGGCATCGCTGCGGTCACGGTGGTTGTGGCGACAGCTCCTGTTCTGGCGGCCTACATCGGCAAACTGGTCATCGACGGCGTCCTCGCCGCCCTGGAGAGCGGTAGTGACGACGATCGGATGCTCGTTTTGGTCTGGGTTGCAGCCGAGGCCGGCGCCCTGGCGTTGCTGTTTGCGAGCCGTCGACTTCTTGCCTTCCTCAAACGACTTCTGCACGCCGAGATCGGCTTCAAGGTCGGCACACTGATCCACAAGAAGACGACCGCGCTGGACCTCGAAACAATGGAGAGGTCAGATGTGCAGCAACAGATCGTTCAGGCACGTCAGTTTGCAACATCGCGGCCCTACGGCGTCGTGAACCGCAGCTTCGACACCTTCCAGTACACCATCACGCTCGGCGCCCTCTCTGCTCTGCTCTGGACCTTTTCGCCCTGGATACTGGCGTTGGTCGTGGCGGCCGGGCTGCCTCTGTTCATCGGTGAACTCTGGTTCTCGAGCCGCTCGTTCCGGTTCTACACCGGCCGTACACCCGAGATGCGCGAACGCAACAATCTCGAAAGCCTCATGGTCAGCGACGGTCCGGCCATGGAACGCATTCACAGCCAGTCGAGTGAAGCCCTGCGTGGCCGCTACGCCCATCTCTTTGTCTGGCTGTTCGGCCAGGATCGGGCCATGCATTTCCGCCACACGATGATCGGGCTCGGGCTGATCGGTGCCAGCTCCCTGGTGTTCATCTCGGGCCAGCTCTGGGTTGCATGGACCGCCCTTCTGGGCGCGATCACTCTGGGGCAGATGACCATGTTCGCGGCCCTGCTGAGGCAAGGGCAAAGCGCTGTCACAGGATTGTTCACGACGCTGAACACCAGCTTCGAAGATCTGCTCTATATGGCCAAGCTCTTCGATCTCCTGGGCCTCGAGGAAGGCCGGCCACGTGGCAGCGCGACGGCCGGACCCAAACCGGACGACGGTTATCGCCTCGAAGACGTTTCGTTCAGCTATCCCAACGGGCGCCGCCCAGCACTCCAGGACGTCACGCTTCACATTTCCCACGGCATCCGGCTCGGCATCGTCGGTGCAAACGGGTCGGGCAAGACGACGCTCGTGAAGCTGCTCATAGGACTTTACCTGCCGAGCAGCGGGCGCATCACACTCGACGGACTTGATCTTGCAGATTGGGACGCCGCGGCGCTCTACAGCCGGACGGCAGCCATGTTCCAGCCGTTCCAGCGCTACAACATGACCGTGGCAGACAACATCGCCATTGGAGACGGCTTCCGGACCGATGATCCCGACAAGGTCATGGACGCTGCCAAACGCGGCTTCTCTGATGAGCTCGTTCAGGAGCTTCCCGATGGGTTGGAGACAAAACTCTCACGCCAGTTTCTCGATGGACGTGAGCTTTCCGGTGGCCAGTGGCAGCGGCTGGCTCTGTCGCGGGCCATGATCAGGACCGGCGCGGAAACCCTGATTCTCGACGAGCCGACCGCAGCGCTCGACCCCGAGGCCGAAGCCTTGTTGATCAGCGAGCTCGAAGACCCCGGTCACACCACGATTTTGATCAGCCATCGGCTCTCAAACCTGCGCCATGCCGACCGAATCATTGTGCTCGATAAGGGTCGGATTGTGCAGGACGGCACGCACGACGACTTGCTGGACGAAGATGGTCTCTATCGTTCCATGTTCGAAAAGAAGGCTTCGTTCTACCGCTAGATCACATGAACGGAATGTCCGTCACCTTGCCGTTCCGGGGACCTTCCGGTGTTTCGACAATGATCGCGGTGTCGGTATCCCACGCACCACGATCGATCATGCCGAAGGCCACGTTGGTAACGAGATCAGGCGAGTGCGCCGCAGACGTGACCTGCCCCACCGGCGCGCCATCCTGATGCGCCGGCCAGGCTTCAACACAGGCCGGGCAGCTCTCACCTTCGAACACCACGCCGCGGATCATGCGTGAAGGACCGCCCTTGGCCACCAGGTTTTCCAGGGCGGCCCGCGCCATGAAGTCATGGCCGGAGTCGAGGTTGCAGTACTTGGCGAGCCCGCTTTCATAGGGGTCGTTCTCAATGGTCATGTCGTTGCCATAGGAGTAGAGCCCACCCTCGATCCGCTCGATCAAATTCGGACAACCGGGCCGCACCTGCAGGTCCTCGCCCGCAGCGAACAGCGCATCGTGGAGTGCCAGGCCCCTCTCGGCATCGTCGACATAGACTTCAAAGCCGCCCTGCTTCGACCAACCGGAGCGCGCAACGAGAAACTCGTGCCCCTCGAACGGCAGCCAGGCGAAGCGGAAGAAGCGGATGTCCCGCACACCTTCGCCCAAAACCCGCAAGGCCAGTTCGTCGGCCTGCGGTCCCTGTATGCCCAGCGGTCCGACTTCGGGCTCAAACACCTTCACATCAAGACCCATACCGTAGGCAATCCCCTTCGCCCAAAGGACAACATCGGAATCGGCGACCGAAATCCAGAAACGGTCTTCGGCCAGCTTGAGAATTACGGGATCGTTGATCATGCGGCCGTTTTCATCGACCAGAGGCGCATAGGCGCACTGCCCGGCCACGATGCGCCCCATATCCCGCGGTGTCATGAGCTGCGTCAGCCGCGCCGCGTCGGGGCCGACAATCTCGACCTGACGCTCACAGGAAACATCCCAGACCTGAACGTGGCGCTTGAGATGGTGATAGTCCTCCTCGACCGTCTGAAAGGCCGTCGGCAACAGCATATGGTTGTAGACCGTGTAGCCCTTTACACCGTGGGCTTCGACGCGAGGTGAAAACGGCGTGCGCCGAGTGCGGCGAGAAACCGCAAGAATGGGTGCGGACATCGATTGATTCCCAAATGGCGGATAAATTCGACGACGCCATACACTATCAGAACCCGAACGGGAAAGGTTGCGATCCAACTTGACCGGGCATCGGACAAGTCGTGAAATCGGAGGGCTCTCATCATCGGAGGCTAGCCATCATGTCCATCTCGACAGCCGAGTCCTATTCGATCCGTCCGCCCAGTGCCAACGACGGTGCGATGCCGCCGAGCTTCGACGTCGGAGATGGCAAACCTCTGCCAGAGGAAGCCATCGAGCAGTTCGAAGCCGATGGTGTGATCTGCCTTCGCAATGTGATCGATTCAGAGACTGTCGATCGTCTCCGTGACGAGGCCGACTCAGCCGTGGCCAACCCCAGTGAAGACGCCCGCTTCGTGAAGACCGAGGGCAATCCGGCGATTTTCTTCTACGAGTTCAATCTGTGGCGGCGCCATCCGGAGCTGCAACGCGTCCTATTCGAGAGCCGGATCGCCGACCTCGGCATGGCACTAATGCGCTCGAACGCCGTGTCGCTGCACTACACCAACACGTTCGTGAAGGATGCGGGCGCATCGGACAAACCCACGCCGTGGCACGAAGACGCCTCGTACCACCGCATGATGGGGACAAGCGCCGTGGCCATGTTCCTGGCCTACGACCACATGCCGGCCGAAACCACGCTGAAGTACAAGCAAGCCTCGCATCTTAAAGAGGATTCCATCTATATGGCGTCGACCTTCCTGAAAGGTGAAGAGTATGGCGACTGGATGGAAGATCACGTCCCGATGCCAAGCCAGGCCGAACTCGACGCACGATTCCGCACGATCTACTGGCCGGTCGATCCCGGCGATGTGCTCGTGTTCACACAGCGCACATTGCATGCCGGGCCCGCCAATACGCTACCCACCAGGCGGCACGCCACATCGTTCAACCTGCTCGGCGACGGCATCCGCTACGACGGACGGCCCGGGCCGGTGGATGCACCGGGCGGCCTCGACCCCAATCTTGAACACGGGGCAATCCCGATCGCCGACTGCTTCCCGCCACTTCGGGGAACCTTGAGCTGAGCATGCCCACGGCAGGTCCCGAAGGCATCGAGGTTCGGGACAGCACCTGCCGTGACCTGGCGGCGATCGAGCAGCTTTACCACGCCGCCTTTCCCGAAGAAGACCTGTTGCCGGTCGTGACAGAATTGCTGTCCGGTCAGGCTGATGTTCTTTCGCTGATTGCAATGGACGACGGCTTGCTGGTGGGTAATGTCATCTTCACGTTTTGCACTGTCCCTGAGCATAACGTCCGAGCCGCCCTGCTTGCTCCACTCGCCGTCAGCCCGGACAATCACAAGCAGGGGATCGGAGGCCACCTGGTTCATAATGGACTGGCATGCCTCAGGGACGACGGTGTCGCGTGTGCCTTTGTCCTGGGCGATCCCACCTATTACGGGCGGTTCGGTTTCCAGCCGGAGCATCTGGTCGCTCCACCCTACCCGATGCCGGGATCATGGCAGGATGCCTGGCAAGGGCTTTCACTTTCGAGCCAACCAACGCAGCACATCGGCTCTCTTTGCCTGCCTGAGATGTGGCTCAAGCGCAAACTCTGGAGCGCCTGACACAAGGCCATGCCCATTCACCAGGCCAGCGGCTCCCGCTCGCGGAAGAACCCTCCCGTGGGGCCATCATCAGGCAGGGTCGCAAGGAAGAGTGCGGTGTCGGCACCGGCGGACGGCGGCGTGTCGGGCATCAGACCACTGGGATCCCAGGGCGCGCTGTCGACACCCATTCGCGTGTTGACCCAACCGGGGCACATGGCGTTGACCAGCACGGCAGGACCGGCCTCGCGCGCGAGGTGAACTGTGAGAGCATTGAGTGCCGCCTTGGTGACGGCATAGGCGGGCGCCCCTTCCAGCCCCTCGGCAAACGAACCCCAGGCCGACGACACATTCACCACCCGACCCCAGCCGCGCTCGATCATGGCAGGCACAAAGGCCCGGGACGTCTCAAGCGTTCCCAACAGGTTGACCCCGAGAGAATCGGGCATGGGGTCAGGACCCGACAGCAAGGTCCCTCCGACAAAGACACCGGCGTTGTTGACCAGAACATCGACCTCGACACCACGATCTGTCAGTTCTGCGGCGCAACGGCGGATCGATGCATGATCGAGCACATCGAGCGTGACGGCCGTGACATCAAGCCCTTCGCTGGAAAGCGACGCCGACGCCTCCTCACCCAACGCAGCATCGCGGGCCGCGAGAATGACGATATGACCGGCCGAACCGAGCTGGCGACAGATCTCGAGTCCGATGCCACGGTTCCCGCCCGTAACCAGAGCTGTTCGAGCCATCAAGGATACTCCTGTAAGGGCGACATCGCTGTCGCCGTGTTTGACAGGCAACCACTCTAATCGTCAGGTAAACAGAGCGTCCAATGCGATGGTCATCGTGTCGGCCGTTTCGTGCCGCAATCGAACCCGAAGCAGGGCCGGGGCAGGCAAAAGCTCCATAGCGACCCGACCCAGTACGTGCCGAGCGCCGGGCGGCAACCGGATATGAGTCACGACTTTGATCTGATCTGCAGCGGACCAGCCGGCCAGCGCGCCGCCGTTCAGGCTGCGAAACTGCGCAAGCGTGCGGCCGTCGTCGAGCGTGGTATGCCTTCGCCGTACCCGCCGATCCTATGCCGGATCACTTTCCGGTCGGAATTTACGCCATCCCCGAGATCTCCATGGTTGGCCAGACCGAACTGGAGCTCACGCGTGAGAAGATCCCTTACGAGACCGCTATCACGCGTTATCGCGAAATCGCCTGTGGCCAGATCCTGGGCGACGATTCCGGCATGCTGAAGCTGATCTTCCACGCCGAGAGTCACAAGCTCATGGTCGCGCATGTGATCGGCACAGTGGCCACCGAACTGGTCCATATCGGCCAGGCCGTGATCGCACTGGGCGGCGGCATCAACTACTCCCTGAACACCGTCTTCAACTAACCGACGCTGGCCAAGTGCTACAAGGTCGCTGCCCTGGACGCATACAACAAGTTGATGATCTAGCGGCCTTTCCAGACAGGCTTGCGCTTCTCGGCAAAGGCGCGCGGCCCTTCCAGGGCATCTTCCGAGTTCATCATCTTTTCGTAGATCGGCACACCCGAGTTGCCGATCTTGGTCTTGCGCATCGCTTCGGGCAGCGGCAGCGTCATGATCGCGGGCATGATCGCTTTCATCGCCTGCAGTGCCAGCGGCGCACCCTCGCTCAACTGGTCGGCCAGTTCGCGACAGTGATCCATGAGGTTTTCTGAAGAGACCACATCACGCACCAGACCCCAGTGCTTGGCCTCCTGGGCCGACATGTGACGACCGGTCAGGAACAGATCCATGGCAACGTCATAGGGAATTCTGCGCGGCAGACGCTGGATCGCGCCGGCGCTGGCCAAGAAACCACGTTCCATCTCCGGCAACCAGAACTCGGCCCAATCGACGGCAATGATGATGTCGGTCGAAAGTGCCAGTTCAAACCCGCCGCCGATCGCCATGCCGTTGATGGCACCGATCACGGGCTTCTGGAGCTCCCAGTTCTCGGTGAGACCGGCGAATCCGCCAGGCGACTCATCGACATCGATATCTTCCAGGCTTTCCGCATCAGCGACGGCCTTGAGGTCCCAGCCGGCAGAGAAGCAGCGGTCGCCCGCGCCGGTGACAATACCGATCGTCAGGCTGTCGTCCTCCTGCAGCATGTGGAACGCCTCGTAGAGCTCCATCGAGGTTGCGGCATCGATCGCGTTGACCGGCGGGCGGTCCAGCGTGACTTCGAGAACCTTGCCCCGGCGTTCAGTGCGGACAGCATCAGACATTGGGTTTCCCCCCTTGAGGTCAGGCCGCGTTGCCCAGCGATTGGGCATAGGCGGCTGTGTGATGGCGCGGGTCACCGAACAGCGCATTCATCGCCATAACCCGCTTAAGATAGTGGCCGACCGGGAAATCCATGGTCATCCCGATGCCACCGTGAAGCTGGACGCCTTCTTCGCAGACGTGGCGAGCGGCCTCGCCGACGGCGACCTTGGCAGCCGACACCGCCTTGCGCCGCGTGGCGGCGTCCTTGTCGAGGTTGAGCGTGGCCTCCAGAACCATCGACTGGGCCAACTCACATTCCATGTAAACGTCGACCATCCGGTGTTGCAACGCCTGGAACGACCCCAGGGTCTGGCCGAACTGGTTCCGCGTCTTCAGATACTCCAGCGTCATCTCGTAGACATGCCACATCGCCCCTGTCGCATCGGCGCACAGGAACGCGTTGGCGTGATCGGCCACGCGTTCGAGCGTCTCGACGCCGGATCCGGCTGTACCCAACAAGGCATCGGCCCCGACCCTGACGTCATCGAGCAGAATGTTGCACGCCCGTGTTCCATCGTGGGTGGCGAAATCCGCATGGGACAGCCCCGCCGTTCCGGCCTCGATCACAAACAGCGAGACACCGGATGGGTCGATGACCTCGCCAGCTGTCCGGGCCGAAACGATCAGAAGATCGGCGCACTGACCGTAGAGCACCACGTCCTTCTGACCCGACAGGACATAGCCGTCTCCATCAGCCGTCGCACGGGCCGCAACATGGGCGAGGTCATAGCGTGCGTCACGCTCCGCGCAGGCCAGAGCCAGCTTGGTGCTGCCTTCGCCAACGCCGGGAAGGATCGCGGCACAATGCGCCTCGCTGCCGGAAAACAGCACGGCATGCCCGCCCAGAATCACGCTGGCAAAGTAGGGCAAGGACACCAGACCGCGACCGAACTGATCCGCGATGATCATCAGCTCCTCGGCACCACCATCGAAGCCGCCATAGGCCTCGGGAAAGGCTGCGGCCATACAGCCCAGCTCGGCGAGCTGCCGCCAGTCCTCGTCACGGAAGCCTCTTTCGCCGGCGACCGCAATCTGGCGCCGGTCGAAAGGAAACAGATCGGCGACAACACGGGCAATGCTGTCGCGGAACAGAGTCTGATCTTCGGAAAGGGCAAAATTCATGTCGTGTTCCTGTCTCCGCCCTAAAGACCCAAAACGGCTTTGGCGATGATGTTCTTCTGCACCTCGGTCGAGCCACCCCAGATCGTCGACTTGCGAAGATTGTAGAAGATCCGCGAGGCATGGACTGCAGCATCCGGACCCAGGGGCTCGGTGTTGTCGCCGTCTGCCGCCACGTCCTCGATCGCCATCGGACCGTAGGCACCCAGAGCCTCGACCATCAGGCCCATCACCTGCTGCTGGACTTCCGTGCCGCGCACCTTCAGTAGCGAAGCTTCAAAGCCCATGGCGTCGGGGCCGCCGGGGCCGAACAGCATGCGCTGTTCCGTCAGTTCGACCTGACGCAGAGAAATCTCGGCACGAGCCAGCGCGGCAGCGAAATGCGGGTCATCAATCAGGCGTCCGCCGTGGGCCGGTTCCCGGCTCGCGACGTCCTTGAGCCGCGCCATCATCGCCATGGTGCGGCTGACCTCGGCCGACCCGAACCGCTCCATGCCCAGGATGTACTTGCCGATGCCCCAACCCTTGTTTTCCTCGCCCACCCGGTTCCCGACCGGCACGTGGACGTTGTCAAAATAGGTCTGGTTGAGCTCGTCACCACCCTCGAAGCTCTCGATCGGGCTGATGGTGAGGCCCGGTGAGGCCATATCGATCAGCAGGAGGCTGATTCCGTGTTGTTTCTTGCCCGATGAATCAGTCCGGAAAAGACCAAACATCCAGTTCGCGTGGGTTGCGTCGCTGGTCCAGATTTTCGTGCCGTTGATGACATACTCGTCACCGTCACGTTCGGCCTTGCACTGCAGGGACGCCAGGTCCGAGCCGGCATTGGGTTCGGAATAACCCTGGCAGAGGATGATATCGCCATTGGCGAGGCCGGGCAGGAAGCGCTGCTTGTGATCGTCGTTGCCGAACTCGATCAGGGCCGGCCCGACCATGCCAGACGAAAAGACGTTGAGCGGGGGCGCGTCATTCAGGGCACATTCGCGCTCGAAGGTGTATTGCTGCTCGTAGCTCCAACCCGGTCCGCCGTGTTCGACGGGCCAGCTCGGCACACTCCATCCGCCATGATCATAGAGAATCCGCATCCAGCGGCTCACGTCCGTGGGCGTGAGGCCAGCATGCTCACGCCGGACCTTCCGGCGAATGTCGTCGGGCAGGTTGGCGCGAACAAACGCCCTCACGTCGACTCGGAAGGCTTCAAGATCGTCATCAAGGTCGATGTTCAAGCGGCTGCTCCACAGAAACCATCAAGGCTGAGCGGAACCTATGGCGCACCGTCGGGCGATGCAACGATCAAGTCGGAGATTGACCAATGCGACCGGCCACCGTAACGACATCCCCGTTGGATTTTCGACGGAGTTGCCGCATGTCTCTGGACCGTCTGTTCAAACCGCAATCCATCGCCATCGTGGGCGCGTCCGAGCGTCCTTCGATCGGGCGAACGATCATCGAATCACTCGGCGTTCTGGGTTACGGCGGTGCCATCCTGCCCGTGCACCCCAAGAACGAAACGGTTCTGGGCCACACCTGCCACGCCAGCCTCACCGACATCGAAAAACCCGTCGACCTCGCCGCGATTTGCCTGAGCCAGGAACGGGTTGTGGCCGAGGTCGAAAAGGCAGCTGAATCGAACGTCGGCGCGCTGGTGATCTACGCCGGGGGATTCGCGGAAGCCGGACAGGAAGGCCGCGCTCAGCAGGAACACATCGTCGATCTGTGCCGGCAGGAAGGCATCGTGCTGTGCGGGCCCAACTGCATGGGTGTGATGAGCGTGCACCACCGCAGCCACGCCTACATGATGGACGTGCTCGATGCCGAACGGCTTGCCGGCAATGTCGGACTGATCTCCCAGAGCGGTTCGATTTCGATCGGACTCCTGTCCGACACCCGGCGCTTCGGCTTCAGCCATGTCGTCTCCACCGGCAACGAGGCCGTCACCACCACGTCCCAGTTCATGGAGGCGATGATCGACGATCCCGCTACCGGGATCATCGCACTCTTCACCGAATCCATTCACGACCCCGAAAGGTACGTGGCAGCGCTCGACCGCGCCGCTGATGCCAACAAGCCCGTGGTGGTTGTGAAGGCCGGGCAATCGGCGCGCGCTCAGGCCGCCATCCAGACCCACACCGGCGGCATGGCGGGCGAAGGCCGCGTGTTCTCCGCCATGCTCAGGGCACACCGCGCGATCGAGGTCGAAAGCCTGGAGGAGATGACCGAGGTTCTTTCGGTCCTGCAGGGCAAGAATCTTCCCAGGGGAGACCGCCTGGCCGTCGTCACAGGGTCCGGCGGCCATGCCGAACTTCTGCTCGACACATCCGAACGCCATAATCTCCGTTTGCCCCCGCTCCGGGCTGAGGTTCGGAAGGCAATCGAGGACGAGATCGGACCACTGACCGGCGACGGCAACCCTGCCGACGCCTGGGGTCAGGGCGACTTTGCCGCCAACTTCGAGGTTGCGCTCGACAATCTCTCGACCTGTGGTGACTACGACGCTGTCGCCGTCCTGCTGGATTCGAACGATGGCCAGGCGGTCGACTACCGCGGCCAGGATGACATCGTGAACGCCATGATGACCCGCGCCTTCGAAGGCCGCACCCTGCCCTTCTATCTGATGTCGACGCGCCACGGCGTTCTCAAGACGCCCCAGGTTGACCAAATGCGCAGCCTGGGCATCGCGGCGATCACCGGCATGGTGCAAGGCCTGGGTGCGATCGGAAAGGTCGCGCGCTGGACGACGTCGGCCGCACGCGCCGCGCCTGCAATCCGGAGCGGCAGCGCTCCCGCATGGGCAAGCCGTGTCTCGGTCCACGAGCACGACGCCAAGCGCCTGCTCGCTGACTACGGTTTCGCCACGACAGGTGAGCGCTTGGCCGCCTCGGCGGACGATGCCGTCGCCGCTGCCAGTGAGATCGGCTGGCCCGTCGTGATGAAGGCGGTGGGCGACAACATTCCCCACCGCAGCGAACACGGCCTGATCGAACTGCGTCTGGCAGACGAAGCCGCGGTCCAAGCAGCCTGGGACCGCCTCACCGGCCGTCTTGACGCCATGGGCGACAGCGCCGGAGAGACAGCCATCGTGGTCCAGCAGATGTCCGCCGGTGGCGTCGAGGTCATTGCGGGCATCGTCAACGACGCCGGCTACGGTCTCGTTCTGGCGGTCGGGCCCGGTGGGGTGTTTGCGGAGCTGTTCGACGAGGTCACCATGTGCTGCCTGCCGCCGCGCCCCGGCGACATCGAAGCGCTGATCGAAGGCGGGCGTCTTGCCACCCTGCTCGACGGCTTTCGTGGTGCAGAACCCGCTGACCGCACCGCGCTCATCGCAGTGCTGCAGAGCCTTGCAGCGTTCGCCGTGGACCATGCTGATTGGATTGCAGGCATCGACATCAACCCGCTGCTTGTCCATGCCAAGGGTTGCACCGCGGTCGACGCATTGATCGTGCCGAAGCAGGTCGGCAAGGTTTGATCTAGGGCGCAGGCCGTCCGATCAGCGTCGCCAGAAGCTCCTTCATCTGACGCAGAGCGTCGTCTCTGGAAATGCCGTCGCGGTCGATCGCACAGCGAAGCCAGATGCCATGGGACTGCATGCAAAGCATACGAGCCGCCCGCCGTGCCGCCTCCGGCTCCAGGAAATCCCGCAGGTGGTAAGCGAAGTTGCTCTGCATGCGGTTGAACATGACGCGCTGCAGGCGTGCATAGGCCTCGTTGAACGCAGCCTCGCCACAGGACGACAGCCACGCCTGGGCCATGGGGACATCAAAGTGGTCGGCGGGATAAAGCGCCTCGATCAGGGCGTGAAGCCTGATCTCGGGGTCGTCGGTTGAGCAGACCGCGTCAACGATGCGCTGACGGAAGGTCTTCGTGACCTGCCAGATCGCGCCCTCGAGCATGTCGGACTTACCCTTGAAGTAGTGGTGAACAAGCCCCTGAGACATGCCCGCACGCTCGGCCACGCGGGCCACAGTCGTACCTGGCAGGCCATGTTCCTTCATCACCTCGAAGGCGGCTTCCGAGAGCTCCCGGCGGCGGATCGTTTCGATTGAGGTCTTCATGATCTCTAATCTTACATTGGTTGACAGATCGGTAAACTGGTTACATCATCTGTAAATTGGTTGGCTGACCAATTTTCCGATTCAGACACTAGCGTCAGGAGCAGGGAGGCATCCATGCGGTTCGACGGCAACGTCTACTATCACGAGCTGGAGCAGTATCCGGCCGACAAGCTCTTCGACGAATGGCGCGAAACCGCGCATCTGCTCGACCAGGGCGGCTTCACGACCTGCTGGCTGGGCGAACATCACTTCTGGCATAAGGGATACCCCGTCGCCTGCCCCAATCCGGTCCTGGTCGGCCTGCACCTTGCCAGTGTCACCAAGAACCTGCGCATGGGGCAGAGTGCGAACATCCTGCCCGATCATCATCCGATCCGGCTGGCCGAGGATCTCGCCGCCGCCGATCACATGATCAAGGGCCGGCTCGATGTCGGTATCGCACGCGGCACCAACAGCACCGCCGGCATCCAGTTCAAGCGGGAGGCCGACCGACGCGATCCCGACACCAACTATCGTCTGTTCGAGGAGGTCCTCGACATCCTGATCAAGTGCTGGACTCAGGATGCCATGAGCCATGATGGCGAGTTCTACACCTTCCCCGTGCCCGGCTGGTCCGAGGCCGACGAGCGGATTTACAAGAACGATCCCGACCACTATCACCCCGATGGCGGCCTCAAGGCACTGGGCGTCATGCCCAAGCCCTACCAGGCCCCCTATCCGCCAATCTGGCAATCGGCCGACAACACGAAGTCCTACGAGTTCGCCGCCAGGAAGGGCCATGCGGTGATCGGCATCAACCGCTCGTTCCAGGGCACCAAGGAAGCGTGGACGGCCTACCAGAGCGTGGCATCGGAACAATGTGGCCGTGAGCTTTCCCTGGGTGTCTGCGCCAACGGCCAAACGCTGAACGCCATGCGCACCTTTCACATCGCCGAGACCCAGGAGCAGGCCGAAAGCGAAGCGCGGGCCGGGATCAATGCCTTCTACGAAACCGCCACCGGTCTCAACCCGAACTGGGCGCGCAAGGGGCTTCTGGCCAAAGGCGAAGAATTGTCGGCCGAAGACAACGACCTCGACTGGTTCGACTTCCTGCAGAAGTACGAGGTGCTGCTGGTGGGCTCACCCGACTTCGTCGCCGAACGCATTCACAAGTTCCGCGAGGAGTTCAACTGCCAGCACGTCACGCTTTGGCCTAACCCGGGCTTCATTTCCTTCGAGAAGGTGCTACGGGGCATCGAGATCTTCGCCGAGCGTGTGATTCCCCAGTTCGAGACGAGCCAGACACAGGCCGCCGAATAACGCACGGCATGGAGGGGGGCATGACAACCGATCCGCAGGTGTTTCACGACGGACTGATCGTCGTGGACGGTTGCACAGTCTGCAATCACTTCCAGTGCAGCTACGCCGACCCCCAGGTCTACAACGTCACACGCAAGTACTTTCAGCAGTGGGTCGACGGCGGCGTCACCATGGCGCATGTCACCGTCGCGACCTGGGAAGACGCGCGCGAAACGCTCAACAACATCACCCGCTGGAACCGTGTGTTCCGCGATCACGGGGATCTGGTTCTTCTCGCGACCTCGGCGGCCGACATCCGGCGAGCCAAGGCCGAGGGCAAGACGGCCGTGGTGATGGGCTTTCAGAACGCCTCGCCCTTCGAAACCGATCTAGGACTCGTGGAGGTGTTTCATAAGCTCGGCGTCCGCTTCGCCCAGACGACCTACAACATCCAGAACCATCTCGGTGGCAGCTGCTACGACCCCGTTGATGGCGGACTGACACGGTTCGGTACCTTTGTACTCGGGGAGATGAACAGGCTCGGCATGGTGATGGACGTGTCCCATGTCGGTGAACGCACGGCGCTTGATTGCATCGAACAATCAAGCGCACCGGTTGTCGCCACCCATGCCAATCCGCTCTTGTTCTTCGAACACAAACGCAACAAGAGTGATGACCTGCTGCGGGCTCTGGCCGGCTGCGGCGGCATGATCGGTCTGGCGACCTATCCCGCACTCTGCCCCAAGGACACGGCCCTCAAGGACTGGTGCACCATGGTCGCCCGAACTGTCGACATCATGGGCATCGACCACGTCGGCATCGGCACCGACTATGCCGACGGCTGGACGACTGAAGATGCCATGACCATCAACATGTGGCGCTGGTCTCACGAGGCCGACTATGGCGCCCACACCAAGGATAATCCGGGTTGGGACTCGATGCCCGATTGGTGGCCCTCGCCCGCCGCTTTCTCCAATCTGACCGCAGGCCTGCTCGATCACGGCTTTGCAGAGGATGAAGTTGCGGCAATCATGGGCGGCAACTGGATGCGTATTGTGGGAACCTGCTTCGGCAGTGAAGGCAGGACCTGAGGGAGGAACGCAAATGTCTGAACCGCTGATTGTCGATTGCCTGCAGCACCCCAAGCCCGAACGGGAACGCTACATGGAGTGGCGGGCCGGGGGCGTAGGCTGTGTCCACGTCACGCTGAGCATATGGGAGAACGCGCGCGAGACGCTTTCGGTGATCGGTCGCTGGAACCGGCAGTTTGCCGAACACAGCGATCTGATCGCCCACGCGAAATCGGCCGACGACATCGAAGCCATCGCGGCATCGGGACGGACCGCCGTGCTCTTCGGCTTCCAGAACACCACAGCCTTCGAGGACGACATCGATCTGGTCGAGGTTTTTCATTCCCTGGGCGTGCGGATCGTGCTGCTGACCTACAACACCCAGAACAGTGTCGCCGCGGGCTGCTGGGAGGATGACTCCCTGGGTGTCACACCCTTCTTCGGCAAGAACGTCATCAAGGAGATGAACCGCCACGGCATCCTGGTCGACATCTCGCACACCAACATCAAGAGCGGCTGGGATGCGCTGGAGATTTCCGAACGGCCTATTGCGATCACTCATGCCAACCCAAGCGAGTATATAGGCTTCGACATTGAGCTCAACCGCCGCAACAAGCCGACCGACCTGATTAAGGCCGTGACCGAAGCGGGCGGGATCATCGGGCTCGGCATGTACCCCAAGATCATGAAGGGTGGGTCCAACGCGACCATGGAAGACTTCTGCAACATGGTCGACTGGTCGGCGGAGCGCTTCGGGATTGATTCCATCGCCTTCGGGACGGATTTCTATGACGGCTGGCCCGTCGAGAACATCACCTGGTGGCGCGCCGGGCGCTGGGCGCGCCAGAGCCCGCTGAAGATTCCCAGCACCTTCTCCGAATGGCCCGACTGGTTCCGCTCCCCGGCCGATTTCCCCGGTGTCCTGCAGGGCCTCCGCGACAAGGGCTTCACCGAAGAGGATATCGCCAAGATTGCGGGCGGAAACTGGCTGCGCCTGTTCCGCGAATCCTTCGGCCCCCAGGCGTAGAAGTGAGGCGGCGGTGAACAGCGGCAAGACGATCAAGGCAGAGGTTTTCCGGGGGCCGTTCGATCCCGGAGGACAGCCGGAGATGTCCCGCGGTCAGCCGCTCGAGTTGTCACTCTTCGCCTGGAATGTGCGATCCGGCCTGTCGGCGACCAAAGCCGTGATGTCCGATGAGGATCGTTACGCTAACTACTGGCACTGGCCATCAGCCGAGAAGCTCCTGCGCCGGGCCGACGAACTGGGTTTCGATAACCAGGTGCAGTACGGCATGTGGGGCGGCTACGGCGGCCCGTCGCGTTGGAACGACGATGGGCTCGACTTTGCTACAGCCGCCTCAGCCAGCGCTGTTGTCACAAAGAACCTCAACCTCTTCTCCACCGTGCATGTTGGCTACAAGTTTCACCCCATGCACATCGCCAAGATCGGCGCATGCATCGACTTTGTGTCGGGAGGACGATGGGGCCTCAATGTGGTCTCCGGCGCCAACCCCGAGGATTTTCGCAAGTTTGGCATAACCGAGCGACCGGCGGGGCCCGAGCGTTATGCCATGGCCGACGAGTTCGTGACGCTTATGAAGTATCTTTGGACCTCGGATGCGCCGGTCGATTTCGAAGGCAAGTACTATCAGTGCTACGGCGGCTATGTCGGGCCGAGGCCGGCGCGCAATCCGCGGCCGATCCTGATGAATGCCGGACAGTCCGATGCCGGGTTCGATTTTGCCTGCCGCCAGGCCGACTGGGTCTTTGTGGTGCCGCCCAAAGGCTTCCTCGAAGACTATGTGGCGATGGTGAACAAGGCCCACACCTATGCGGCCAAGTACGAGCGCAAGGTGCATGTCGGCGCCATGTGTTATTCGATTATCGAGGAGACTGATGCCCGGGCCGAGGAAACCCAGGCCTGGCTGGAACAGGAGGCCGACTACGAGGCGATCCTGAATTACTCACGCGCCATGATGGGAACCAACAGCGCCATGGATATGGGCGAGCCCGATCAGTGGGCCGGATTGGGCGAAGACCAGTACAAAAAGGTTGCGCTCGGCATGACCGGTTTTCAGCTCTTCGGCAGCCCGGAGACCGTGGCCGAAAAGCTGCGGGTCCTGCATGAGACCGGTATCGACAACGCCGTGGTCGGCTTCTTCGATCCGCACAAGGCGGTGCCGATGATGGGCGAAAAGGTCATGCCGATCCTCAAGAAAATGGGGTTGCGCAACTAGGAGCATCGCAGGCCGCACAGGCTTCGGACGAGCTGCATGCAATGAAGATGGAGGACGAAGCATGAGTACAGGAACAAGAGAGATCAGCGCCGAAGAACAGGCACTGCGCGAGGACACGGCGGCCGCCTTCCGCCTGCTCGATAAGTACGGCATGTCTGACCTGACCAACGGCTCCGTTGTCGCACGGCTGCCCGGCGAGGAAAACTGGTTCCTGACCCATCCCCACGGCCTGTTCTTTCACGAGATGAAAGCGTCGGATCTGATCCGGGTCAACATGGACGGCAACGCCATCGATATGCCGGGCACGCCGACAAACTTTGCGGTATGCCGCCCGGCCGCCTCGATCTTTCGGGCCCGGCCCGACGTGAACGCGATCATCCATGCCCACGGCATGGGCGTGATGGCCGTGGCGGCACAAGCGAACGGCCTTCTGCCCTGCCTCACCGAAGCGGCGATTCCGTTCTACAACCAGCTTGGTTACATCGAAGGTGACTTCTTCTTCGAACCCGACTACTGCGCCGAAATCGCCCAATGCCTGGGCCACAACCGTGCGCTGATTTATCGACATCATGCCTTTGCCAGTGTCGGTGCAACGGTCTCCGAATCGTTCTTCTATGCCTTCTCGCTGAACGTCGCCTGTAAGCTTCAGATGAGCATCACCGCGTCGGGCGAACCATATGTCGTGCCGCCGAAGGAAACCTGCGATCGGCACTACGACGCAGCCTTTGGCGGGGATTGGAAGGCCGATGGTTCGGTTGAATGGCCCGGACTGCGCCGTATGCTGGACACCGAAGACCCCTCTTACGCCGCTTAGGGAGCACGTTATGTCGTTGATCAAATCTAGGGATATCAAGACCGTCGGCATTGTCGGCGGCGGCGTCATCGGAAGTGGCTGGGCGTCACGTTGCCTGGGCGCGGGGCTCGATGTCATCGCCTATGACTCCGGCCCCGGTGCCGAGGACCTGATGCGCGAGAACATCGACAACGCCTGGCCCGCTGTCGAGAAGCTGGGGGCAGCCTCGGGTGCAAGCCGCGACCGGCTGACCTTCGCCGGCACGCTCGCTGAAGCGGTCACCGCCGCTGATTTCATTCAGGAAAGCGTGCCTGAGCGCGAAGATGTGAAGATTGCGGTGTTTCGCGACATCAGCCAGCACTGCCGCGACGACGTCGTACTTGCTTCGAGCTCATCGGGCCTCCTGCCCAGCCGCATTCAGTCCCAGACAACCGGCCCCGAGCGCCTGGTGATCGGCCATCCGTTCTCGCCAGTTTATGCCCTGCCGCTGGTCGAAATCACCGGCGGCGACCAGACCAGCCACGATGCCGTCATGGCCGCAGGCGCCTTCTACAAAAAGGTCGGCATGCGCCCCCTGCACGTGCGAAAGGAGATCGACGCCTATCTGTCGGACCGGCTGCAGTGCGCCATGTGGCATGAAGCCCTGCACCTGATCGACGAGGGTGTGGCCACGGTGCCCGAGCTTGATGCCGCGATTACCGGCGGTCCGGGCCTGCGCTGGGCCGTGATGGGGATGTGCCTGGCCTGGCATGCCGCTGGCGGACCCGGTGGCATGCGCCACACCATGGAACAGTTCGGGCCGGCGCTCGACCTGCCCTGGACCAAGCTGAAGCCGCCGAAGCTGACCGACGATCTGCGCGAAGCGATCATCACCGGCAGCGAGGACGAAGCCGGCAGTCGCGACTTCCGCGAGATCGAACGCCGCCGCGACGCCTGTATCGTCGGTTTCCTGGAGGTCCTGAAAGAGCACTGGTACCAGCCTGAAGAGGACGGCTGGCCAGAGCTCGAAACGGCCGATGCCTGAGTTTGAGGAAGGCTGGATCGACACCGTTCGCGGCACGATCAACATCGATGATTGCGACGTGAATGGTCATCTGAACGTCAAAAGCTACTTCGGCATCTTCTGCGATGCGTCGGACTATCTGACCTCGCACCTGGGCATCTACTACAGCGACCTCGCCAGCGAGGGGCGCGGCCTGGTTTCGATCGTCAACACGATCCGCTATCTCGACGAACTGCACGACGGGGACCGCTATGTCGTCCAGAGCGCCGTGGTCCGGCTGGGCGGCACCAGCATTCGTTATGTTAGCCGCCTGATGAATGTGGCGACCGGCAGCATCTCGGCGACATCGGACCTGACCGAAGCCCACTTCAACCTCGAAACCCGCAAGACCCAGCCATGGAGCGACGGGGACCGGGCGAGAATCGGCGCTATGGTGTTGACGCTGTCCGACGAGGACCTTGCGTGGTACGCCGGAGGACGATGAAGCCTTTCGGAGCCTGACATGCCCAATCCCTTCTCTCTTGAGGGCCGTACCGCCGTCATAACGGGCGCTTCCCGCGGCCTGGGTTATGCCATCGCTCACGCGTTGGGGACGGCCGGCGCGACGGTCGCCATCAACGCCCGCAATCCGGACCAGATCGAGGCAGCCTGCAGCGACCTCGCAAGGGACGGCATCCAGGCACACGCCCTCCCCTTCGAGGTCGCCGACGGGGCGGCAGGCCAAGCCGCCATCGACCGTTTCCATGACGAGACCGGACGGCTCGATATCTTCGTTCACAATGCCGGCCACGGTATGCGGGTTCCGTTTTTGGAGCATGGCTTCGAGGCCTGGCAGTCGACGTTGGACGTGCATCTTTCCGCCGGTTTTCGTCTGGCTCAGGCGGCGGCGAAACACATGGATGCGGCGGGCAAAGGACGGATCATCTTCACGTCATCGATCATGGCTTCAACCGGCCGCGCCACCGTTCCCGCTTATGCCGCCGCCAAGGGCGGCCTCAACGCGCTGACCCGCTCAATGGCCACCGAACTGGGGCCCAAGGGCATGACCGTCAACGCAATTGCTCCGGGCTACATCGCAACCGAACTGACCCGCGATCTTCATGAGAGCGAATTCAACGCGTTTGTCTGTCGTCAGACCCCTGTCGGGCGCTGGGGTGAGCCCAACGAAATCGGCTGGGCCGCGCTTTATCTAGCGTCCGACGCCGCAGCCTACGTCAACGGCCATGTTCTGACTGTCGACGGTGGTATGACAATCTCCCTGAACGGCTAGTCCGCCTCCCTGAACGGCTAGTCCGCGCCGGCCTGCTCCAACGCATCGGGCTGAATTGCCACAAAATCACCCTCGGTGCCGTCCGTGTACGACCATGTCTTGGGCTCCGGCCAGCTCCCGCGGGGCTGCTTGGGCCAGATCTGCGGAGCCAGTTCGTGATCGGCCGGAATGACATCGCCGGTGGCAAGGCCGAGATCACGGGTATCCTCAACGCCCCGGCTGGGCGGAATCTCCTGAAACCGAGCGTCACCACCGAACAGGGCATAGGTCACGGCACGACGCGGTGTGTCCGTCGTATTGTCACCGGCGCTGTGCAGCACTGTGGCGTAGTCGACAATGCAATCGCCGGGCTCGGTCTCGAACATGACAATGTCGTACTTGTCACGTTCAGCGTCGATGTTGAGAACCCGCTCACGGCCGTCATGAACCACCTCGAACTGGCCGGAGCCGTCGAACGGGTCCGGTTCGAACATGCGGTTCCACATATGGGACCCCTTGATCCACTCGACCGCGCCGTTCGCAGCGTCGCAATGGTCGAGTCCGATCCACATGCCGCACACCTGGTTTCCCTGCATCTGGTAGTAGGGCTGATCGTGGTGCCAGGGCGTCAGGCTCTTGCTGTTGGGATCCTTGATAAAGCAGAGATCGAGCATAAGGCCGATGGTTTCAGACCCCATCAGCGTGGCCGCAATCTCACCGGCCGGCGAATCGAATGCCAGCTCCCGGAACGGCTCGAAGAAAGGCCAGAGGAAGGACCGGCCACTGTAGTTACCCGGAATCGTGTTCGCCGATTCGCGTAGACTGTCGCACCACTCCTGGTCAAACATATCGCGCAGGCACACCACACCGTCCCTGCGAAAGGTCTCGATCTCTTCGGACGAAATCGGACGTCGAAGCCCACGATTCATGGAACGACTCCCCGTTGCAACCAACTCTATTAGACTACGAATCGCGGCAGACGGGAAGAAAGGCACCAGACATGGCGGAGCTGTTCGACCAGATCATCGTCGGAGCGGGTTCAGCGGGTTGCGTTTTGGCGAACCGACTCAGCGAAGACCCCTCAACGCGTGTGCTTCTGCTGGAGGCCGGCGGTGACCACGACCGTCTCTACGTCAACCTGCCCGCCGGTTTCATCTATGTGGTCAACGATCCCAAGGTTGTGTGGCCCTACGAGAGTGAACCGGAACCGCAGCTCAACAACAGGCGCATGTGGCAGCAGCGCGGCAAGGTTTTGGGCGGGTCGTCCTCAATCAACGCCATGATGTACACCCGCGGCAACCCGGGCGACTACGACGGCTGGGCCGAAGCCGGGGCCGAAGGCTGGGCCTATGCCGATGTCCTGCCCTACTTCCGCCGCGCCGAGACCTATGACGGCGGCGCCGACGACTATCGCGGCGGCAGCGGCCCCCTGGGCGTCCAACGGGGCGGAAAAGACTCGCCGCTTTTCGATGCCTTCATCACGGCGGGTACGGAAGCCGGGTATCCGCACAACAGGCGGATCAACGGCCGCATGCAGGAAGGCTTCGGAGAGGCCGACAGCACCGTCTGGAAGGGCCGCCGCGCCAACACGGCCCAGAGCTTCCTCGATCCCATCAGATCACGATCCAATCTTGAGGTCAGAACACAGGCCGCCGTCCAACGCGTCCTGATCGAAAACGGCCGTGCCGTCGGTGTCGCCTACGAACGCGGCGGATCCGTGCACGAGGCACACTGCACGGGCGAGGTCATCCTGAGCGGTGGTGCAATCAACAGCCCCCAGCTTCTCATGCTCTCGGGCATCGGTCCGGGCGGCCACCTTGCCGAGCACGGGATCGAGGTGATCCATGAAAGCCCCGGCGTCGGTGCCAACCTGATGGACCATCTCTGCCTCTACCTCCAATGGGAGTGCCTGAAGCCTGTCAGTGTGCAGCATCACATGCGCCCGCCCCGGCGCTGGCTCACGGGCCTGCAGTGGCTTCTCTTCAAGTCCGGAGTGGCCGCCCGAACCCAGGGCGAAGCCTATGGCTTCATGCGCAGCCGCTCGGGCATCGCCTGGCCCGATGTTCAGATCGATTTCGTGCCCGCGGCATTCCTTGAAGACATGAGCCTGGCGCCGGTTCAGCACGCCTATTCCGCCCACATCGGACCACTGCGCCCGAAAAGCCGGGGGTCGATCACGCTCACCTCGTCCCGTCCCTCCGACGCGCCGAAGATCCGGTTCAACTATCTCGCCTGTGACGAGGACTGGGAGGACATGCGCGCATCGTTCAACCTGACCCGCGAGGTCTTTAGCCAACCCGCCTTTGACGGCTACCGCGGGCGGGAGCTCATGCCGGGCGACGATGTCCGGAGCGTTGATGAGATCGATGCCTTCATTCGCGAAACGGCAACCACCAACTTCCATGCCAGCGGCACCTGTCGCATGGGCAGCGACGACGGCGCCGTGCTGGATTCGGAATGCCGTGTTCGCGGTGTTGAAGGCCTGCGGGTGGCCGATGCGTCCGTGATGCCTGCGATCACCAGCGGCAACACCAATGCGCCGACCATCATGATCGGCGAGAAGGTGTCAGACATGATCCGCGGCCGCAGCGAGCCGCGCGCCCAGGTCGATGTCGGCCTCGCCGAACACTGGGAAGCGCGCCAGCGGCCCGCTGACCCCGCACGAAGCCTCTAGCTGTCAGGTGTTGTCGGCGCACCAGTCGATGATCAGTCTTGCGAAGTCATGGGCCCGGTCGTGCATCACCATGTGACGGGCATGCTGGAAGACATGCAGGTCAGCCCGCGGCAGCATCCGCATCAGGGCTTCACCGCGCGCAACCGGCACCGTGCCGTCATCGGCGGCCCAAATCAGAAGCGCCGGTGCCTCGATCCGATCCAAATAGGGAAAGAGGTGCTCCTCCTGGAGCTTCGTGTAGTCCCGCATGCTCTGCTCGGAGATCGGCAGATTGCGGAACTGCTCGATGGTCCCTGTCTCCTCCGCAAGACGGAAGTTGGCGCGCAGGATGGCTTCCAGCGTGGAGTCGAGATCACTCATTTCACGGCGTGAAGCGATGAAGGTCTTTTCGTCCCGTGTCTGGGCCTTATAGTCGTAAGCCGCGGCCGACGCCTTGTGCCATGCCGCATCCTGGCCATCGTCCATCGCTGGGGCCGTGCCTCCGCTCGTGACGATCACCATGCGGCCGACAAGGTCAGGGCGTTCGATCGCAATCTTTGCGGCGACAAAACCACCTTCGGAATGGCCGACCAACGTCGCGCCCTTCACGCCCAAGGCATCCAGCAGATCGATCACATGCAGTGTGCGTTCCAACCGGTTGCGATAGAGCCCGTCCGGCATCATGGCCGTGCGTCCGAAACCCAATAGGTCCGGCGCGATGGTCCGGAAATGGCGCGCGAAGGCCGGCATGGTCCGGTACCACGTCAGATGGGCATCGAGTGCCGCACTGGATCCGTGCAACAACACCAGCGGCGGACCGTCGCCTTCCTCTATCACAAAGGTGCGGATATCTCCGACGTCGAGGTAGCGTCCGGCGGGCTCGATGGATGTCATGGCACACCTCCCAGCAAAACCGGATACTGCGCACTGTCGAGGGCATCGCCGGTCTTGAGATCAGGATTCTTGATGAAGCGGTTCCATACATCAGCATCTTGGTAACGCACGTCATCGCCGGTCATACGCACGGCATAGGCCCGGCGGCGGCGGTCGAGCCGGCTGTTGCCAGGGGCATGGTGGACGGTGAAGGCATGAAACGCGATGGCGTCTCCGGACTCCATCTCCCAGCTGATCAGATCGAGATCGGACCGCATGGCGTCGAAATCGGGCAGCGGCTCATAGTCATCGGCGTCTTCGGCATCATAGAGCTGGGACACACCACCGTCGGCATCGGTATGGAACGTCCGATAGCGGGCCCGATCCCGGTGCGAACCACGCACGAACTCGAGTGCACCGTTCTCGGCGGTGACATGATCAAAGGCCAGCCAGACGGTCAGAATCTGGGTTCCCGATACCGGCCAGTAGGGCTGATCGTTGTGCCAGGGCGTCGGCGCATGCTCGCCCGCTTCCTTCACAAACACCTGGTCATACAGCAGGTTGACCTTGTCGCTTCCCAGCAGGGCTGAGGCAATCATCGGAAGAGCCGTCTCACGGCACAGGGCAGCAAGATCGTCGTCCTGCTCCCAGACCCGGAGCTGCTTGAAATAGGCATCGGGGTCGTTGCTCTCGCTCGTCGCCTGAAGGCACCGCTCGATCCCATCGCGACCCCGCGCGATCCAGCGATCATCCAGCACACCGCGAAGGACCACCGCGCCATCGGCATCAAAGGCCGCCTTCTGTTCAGCCGTGATCATCACGCTGTGAACCATCGCTTCTTCATCCCGGATCAGCGCACCGTCACACTCTTGTCGGCAGCGATGGCCTGCCGCACCCGGGGGATCACGTCGTCACGCAGGCGCTCGACCGAACGCAGGGCATGGCGGTGCTCTAGGCCCGGCCAGTCGGTCTTGAACGACACCTGATCAATGCCGGTTTCCCGATGCATCGCGATCAGCTTGTCAGTGACATCATCGGGCGAGCCGAACAGGAGCGAACGGTCTTTCACGAAATCGAAGCTCAGCTCCTTGGTCTGCGCCGCCTGGGTTGCTTCGTCGAGTTCTTCGCCCGGGTTCAGATAGATGTACGGACCGCGCCAGTTGGCAAAGTTCAGCGCGCCCATTGCAGCTTCGCCCGCGATTTCGCGGGCCTGATCCTCGCTGTCGGCCACGAAGGTATCGCGCATCACCGCCGTTCGCGGCCCATGCGGGCCGTCACCGGACCGCGCCCAGCTCTCACGGTAGTGGTCGATGCGCTGCTTCAGCGTGGCATTGGGCGGCCGCCACATGATGATACCGCAGCCGTTCTCGGCCGCGTGCTGGATCGAGAGATCGGAATTCACCACGACCCACATCGGCGGGTGCGGCTTCTGGTGAGGGTGGGGCAGCGTGGTGATCTTCACT
>CEUN01182315.1_pt1 | contig 48914 bp, 52 predicted proteins | sample 361501 | NCBI WGS metagenome assembly CEUN01 (sample SAMEA2622801, study PRJEB7988) | marine metagenome | biome: marine biome (ENVO:00000447); feature: marine epipelagic mixed layer (ENVO:xxxxxxxxx); material: "saline water (ENVO:00002010), including plankton (ENVO:xxxxxxxx)" | depth 120 m | reverse complement strand
AGCGTTGCCTGGATCGCGATGAGCGTGGACGGCGCGAAACCGGTGCGGCAGGTCGCCGATGCGCTCGCCGGGCTGGCTCACATTACCTATGTCGCGATCACCGCGGGGCGCTTTGACATTTTCACCGAAGTCGCCTGCCATTCCGACAGCGAGCTCTTGGATCTTCTGGACAGCGAAATCAGAGGCCTGCCGGGCATCGCCGAAGTCGAAGCTTTCCTCTACCAGCACCTGCACTACAAGCGCTTGACACCGATTCGAACCTGAAGGATCAAGCTGCGCACCAATCAATCTTCGCGAGGGTCCTCGGCGACGCTGTGGTCGGTGGGCTGGGGCGTGGCGGTCATGACGGTGACGCCATCGGGCGCGTGAGAGCGGTGTCAGCGGCCCTTGGGCACCACAAAGAGCATGCCTGCAGTCATGTCGTGACTGACGGGGCCATCGTGATCCATGACCGTCAACGTGGTCCGGGCATCGAAAACCTGAACAATCTCGTCACCGTTGCTGTGGCCAGAGAAGCTGCCAGCGAAGATGGCGCCATCGCGAAACTCGGCCAGCCGGGCAAAATCTTCGTCGGCCTGGACTTCGGTCGCCTCACTGCGGTCGATGATCGTGGGCGGGCCATCCAGAACGGTCTGGATGTGCACAGGCGCACGACCGGCCGTCAGGTCTGGTCCGCCAACATGTCGCTGAAGCAACGGGAACGGGCGCTGTCATCGAGACCTCCGCCCTGCATGTCCACATGCCGGACGCCATCGGGATAAAGATAAACGAAGAGCGCACAGCCTTCCGCGTCGTAGCGCCACATCTGGGCGTCAGCCTCGACCCAGATGAACTCCGGCTCACCCATAGTGTCGACAAGATCGCCTTCGCTGAGATGCAACAAGCTTTCGGGCGCATCGATCAGCATCGCATCCGGCGCCTCAACGGCCGCCACATAGGTCGTAGTATCGGCACGATCAAGTGACGATCCAGCCGTGCAGGCGACCAGCGCCAGGCTGATGGAAACAGCGCCAAGGCGTTCCATGCTGCTCATTCCCGATTCTCTTACCGTGACTATCGGCCATCGAGGCCGTTGTGACAATGTGGCGGCTTCTAGGACCAGTGGAGCATTCTGCGCAAGGAATTGTTGCTGCTGTGCTCAGGCGGCGGTTATGTCCCGGTTGGCGTGATAGATGTGGGTCATGAAGGCCGCCGCGATCACAGGACCCAGGAAGTTGACGATCGGGATGGTCATGCCAAAGGCGATCAGCGCACCGGCCAGCCAGAGTTTGGTGCGGTTGGCCTTGCGCCATGCCACCGCGTCACTCGGGGTCATCCGACGCAGAATGACGACCTCGGCATACTCACGGCCAACGAGATAACCGTTCACCAGATAGAAGATGCCGAAACTCACAAACGGCACCATCAGGCCTAGGATGTAGAACGGCAGGGCCACGAGGTTCAGCAAAAGAAGCATGCCGGTGAAACGGATCGTCGAGACGACATCCTGTGCAATCGTCGAACCCTCGGCCTCCGGCAGGCCGGGGTAGTCAATTTCCTCGACACGCCCGACGACCTTGTCGAGATAAAAGGCCGCGACGTTCTGCGCCACGATCACGAACGAGAACCAGAACAGCGCGGTGAACGCGAACGCTCCCAGAATGAAGGCGCCGGTGTTCACGACCCAGGTTGGCGCCAAGTCGATCTGCCCTTCGACCCAGGCACCCAGATTGGCGGCATCAAGGCCACCAAACATCACGATCATCAGCACGAAAAAAAAACCCAGGCTCCACAGAGCGATTGCCAGGATCGCCTTGCGCAGTTGGGGATCGCGCATGTCACCGAAGGCTTTGGATAACGCGAAAATCATGTCAGCGGGTCCGTCCTGCCATGAATCATTCCGTTGAGATGGTCATGCGCACCGATCGAATCAATCGCCGTGGGGTTCAGGCTCCGGATCGGGATAACGGCCCGGCTCACCACGCGGATCGATTGGCAAGCCCTGCGCCAGCCCAAACAGGCGCTCGGCAACAGCCGACCAGCCCAGAAGCTGCCCGTCGCTGTGCGAGCGGCCGACAAGCTGCAGCCCGACCGGAAGGCCCGAGGCCGTGAAGCCACAGGGGATCGAGATCGCCGGGCAGGCCGTGAGCGTGATGACCGACGTCAGGATGATCCAGTCGACATAGTTGCCGAAGGTGTGGCCGTTGAGCTCCTTGAGATACCGCATATGGGTCGGGATCGCCGGCACGATGGTCGACGGTACGGCCAGAACGTCATGATCGGCGAAGAAGGCCGTGACCCGGTGATAGACGGCGCCCCGAGCACGGTTGGCGCGAATCACCTCCTCGATTGTAAGGTCGAGGCCCTTGCGGGTGTTCCAGCGGTTCTCCGGCTTCAGCTTGTCGGGATCACTGAGCAGCTCGTGCTCGTGGCCGGTTGCAAAACCCAGAGCCCGGAAAGTGTGGAACGCCTCCGGCCCGTCCGAAAGATCGAGATCGGTGTCGGTGATTTCGCATCCGAGAACTTCGAGCTGCCTGAGACCGGCACGGCACAGGGCGTCGACCTCGGCATCGACCGGCGTGACCTTGAGATCGGGCGAATAGCCGATACGGCCCGGCACATCACCGTTGTCCAGCGCGCGGTGCACCTGATCGAGAAAGGGCACATGCGGTTCGGCACGCGACAGGGGATCGCGGTGGTCGGTGCCGGTCATGGCATCAAGCATGAAGGCCGTGTCCGGCACATCCCGCGCCATGGGGCCGACCACCGGCATGTCGGCAAAACAGCCGGGATCAGGTCCCTTGGCGACAACGCCGGGTGTCGGGCGATAGCCGACAACACCGCAAAAACTGGCGGGAATGCGCAGGCTGCCACCCAGGTCCGAGCCGGTGGCGATGGGCACCTGACCGGCTGCCAGCGCCGCAGCCGAACCACCCGACGAGCCGCCCGGCGACCGTTGCTGGTCCCAGGGATTGCGCGCGACACCCAGAACCTCGTTGAAACTGTTACCGCCCGCGCCGTACTCCGGGACATTGGATTTGCCCATGACGATGGCGCCGCGCTGTTCCAGCCGCTCGACCATGATGTCGGAGGTCTCCGGCACATGGTCGGCAAAAAACCGCGACCCATAGGTCGTCCGCACCCCTGCGACGTCCTCAAGCTCTTTCACCGCAAGCGGCAAGCCATGAAGAGCGCCCGGGCCGTCGTAGGCAGGCGTCTTGCCATCCATCATGCGCCGCGCGTGATCACAGGCTCGGTCGTAGCAGCGGGTCGGCATGGCGTTGAGACTGTCATCGGTCTCGTCGATGCGTGCCGCGCTGGCCTCCACCATCTCAAGCGGCGAGACCTCGCCCTTCTTCAGAAGATCGGAAGCCTCAAGGGCCGACAGACACCACAACTCGGTCATCTCAGAGGCCCTCCCCGGCCTTCGCAGGATCGTGAGTATGGGCTGGAGTCCGAGAGAGCGGCAAGGCTTGCCGCGCGTAGTTTGCTCCCTATACTCGCGGCCCGCCGTTCCCGGATCGAGCGGGAACCGCCAACAGCACATGATGGGCGTATCACACATGACGGACACCCGCTTTGATGTCCTCGGCATCGGCAACGCGATTGTCGATGTCATTGCCGAAACCGGCGACGACTTCCTGACCGCCAACAACCTCGACAAGGGCGCGATGTGTCTGGTCGACGAAGCCGAGGCGACAAGGATTTATGACGGCATGGGCCCGGGGATCGAGATCTCCGGCGGTTCGGCCGCCAACACCATTGCCGGTCTTGCCGCCCTGGGCGGCAAGGGCTGTTTTATCGGCAAGGTGCGGGACGACGAGCTGGGCGGCGTGTTCGCCCATGACATCCGCGCCCAGGGCGTGACTTTCCCGACCCCGGTGGCGACCGAGGGCCCTCTGACCGCCCGTTCGATGGTGCTGGTCACACCCGATGCCCAGCGCACCATGAACACCTTCCTGGGTGCTGCGATCGGCCTGGGTGTTGATGACCTCAACACCGACGACGTGGCTGCCGCCAAGGTGACCTATCTCGAAGGGTATCTCTGGGATGCGCCGTCCGGTCCCGCGCTGTTCACGGCTGCCGCAGAAGCTGCCGCCAAGGCCTCGCGGGAGGTCTCGATGACCTTGTCCGACCAGTTCTGCGTCGACCGTCACCGCGATGAATTCCTCGCCTTCATCCGTGCCCATGTCGACATCGTGTTTGCGAACGAAGTCGAGGTGAAATCGCTCTACCAGACCGAGAACTTTGACGAAGCCGCAGCAGCAATGGCCAACGACTGCAAACTGGCCGCACTCACCCGCAGCGAAAAAGGCTCGGTGGTAGTCTCCGGCAGTCAACGCAAGAGCGTGGAGCCGGTCACCGCCGATGTGGTCGACACCACCGGTGCGGGCGATCTCTATGCCGCCGGGTTCCTCTACGGCTACACCCAGGGCACCAGCCTGGACCGCGCGGCGCGCATCGGCGGCATCTGTGCCGGTGAGATTATCAGCTATCTCGGAGCGCGGCCGCACGCCGACCTGCGGGCTCTGGTCACCGACAATCTGGGGTAAGCTGCCGGGCGCGACTCGGGAGAACCACCATGAGCACCATCGAGCTGATCACGGCGGAGGTGTACCCCTTTGCCCAGCGGACACACATGACGCTGATCGAAAAGGGGCTGGACATGACCTATCATCCGTTTTTCGAGCGCATGCCGACACTGACCCACTACCGCAGCGTGACTATTCCCGATGACTGCCTGCGCCTGAACCCCTGGGTCGACGCCATGATGGAGCGCGACTCGGTCAGGCAGACCATGCACCACACTGCTTACTACATTCAGAGCTACACCAAGTACGCCGTCGACTGAGAGGACCCGTTCCCCATGTTCTATGAACCCAAAAACGGCCACGGCCTGCCGCGCGACCCGTTCAAGGCCCTGGTGGCGCCCCGCCCGATCGGCTGGTTCACAACCCTGAACGACGACGGCAGCGTCAACCTCGCGCCCTACAGCTACTTCAATGCCGTGGCGGACGACCCGCCGATCGTCTTCTTCTCGTCGGGCGGTGCCGGCCGTTTCAAGGATTCGGCGCGCAATGCGGTCGAGCGTGGCGAGTTTGTGCACAACTTGGTCACCTGGGACCTGCGCGAGGCGATGAACGCAACATCCGAAGAGGTCGACGCCGGGGTCGACGAAACCAAATTGGTGAGCCTCGACCTCGCGCCCTGCGAACTGATCGAGACACCCCGCGTGGCCGCGAGTCCGGCATCGTTCGAATGCCGCACGATCAAGACCGTGGAGTTCGAGCAGAACGGTGAGGATGGTCCCAACACCCTGGTGTTCGGCGAGGTAATCGGCATCCACATTGCCGGCGGCGCTTTGGAAGACGGCCGGTTCGACCCCGAAGCCCAGAAGATCATCGCCCGGCTGGGTTACGCCAACTACGCCGTGGCCGGCGGCACCTTCCGCATGCTGCGGCCCGAACTACTGAAATAGATGAGTCCAGTTCATGCCTTGCACAGGGAGCAGGGCTGACTTGAGTTGATTTCGGCACTCTAACGTGGTTTCTAGCCGACTTCCGGGCGCTGGAGGGCAATTCTTGCCCAATTCGTGCTGCCCCGAAATTCGGAACAACAGACACGGAGTCGGTGATGCTTCTCGGCGTGCCGAAGGAAATCAAAAACCACGAGTACCGGGTGGGCATGACGCCCGCATCGGTCCGCGAAGTCTGTCACCAGGGCCATCAGGTCATGGTGCAGAAGGGTGCGGGCCGTGAGATCGGTCTCGACGACAAAATGTATGTGAAGGCGGGTGCGACGATCATCGACACGCCCGACGAGATCTTCGCCAAGGCGGAGATGATCGTGAAGGTCAAGGAGCCACAGCCCAACGAGTGCAAGATGCTGCGCCCGGGTCAGCTTCTCTTCACCTACCTTCACCTGGCCCCGGATCCCGAGCAGACCAAGCTTCTGGTCGAATCGGGCTGCACCGCGATCGCCTACGAAACCGTCACCGACGCCTATGGCGGCCTGCCTCTGCTGGCCCCGATGAGTGAGGTTGCCGGCCGTATGTCGATCCAGGCTGCCGCGCACTGCCTTGAGAAGGCCCAGCGCGGCTCCGGCGTTCTGCTCGGCGGTGTGCCGGGTGTTGCACCCGGCAAGGTCGTGGTGATCGGCGGCGGTGTAGTCGGCACCCATGCCGCGCGCATAGCCGTAGGCCTGGGTGCTGAGGTCACGATCTTCGACCGTTCGATCGCCCGCCTGCGCCAACTCGACGATATGTTCGAAGGCCGTGCCAAGGTGCTCTACAGCACCGTCGACACCCTGGAGGAACATGTGCTCAACGCCGATGCGGTGATCGGCGCGGTGCTGATCCCCGGCGCTGCGGCCCCGAAGCTGGTGACCGATGCGCAGATTAAGAAAATGCGTCGCGGTTCTGTGCTCGTCGATGTCGCCATCGACCAGGGCGGCTGCTTCGAGACCAGCCACGCCACAACCCATGCCAAGCCGACCTACCGGGTCCACGGCGTCGTGCATTACTGCGTGGCCAACATGCCCGGCGGTGTGGCGCGGACCTCAACCTTCGCGCTCAACAACGCGACCCTGCCCTTCACCGTGGCTCTGGCCAACAAGGGCTGGAAGCAGGCGTGTAAGGACGATGCCCACCTGAAGGAAGGCCTCAACGTCCATGACGGCAAGGTCACCTACAAGGCGGTCGCCGAAGATCTCGGCTACGACTTCCACGATCCCTCTAGCCTGATCTGACGAGATTGTGAAAGCACCGAAGCATGAGGGGCATCCGCAAGGGTGCCCCTCTTTCTTTGAGGATAAGAAGATGTTCCGCGCGTCAGAATGGATTTGCCAGCAACGCCGCATCATCCGGATCCAAGTCGTACCGACGCAGCCGTCGCTGAATTTCACTTGAACAACGACGAGGACGGACGAGGATGCGTCCAATTTCATGGAGCCCTCGAACCAGTCGATGTTTCGTATTCCGGCCCTTGGTACTTAGCGTGTCTTGCGGCTGCTGTCCGTGTTGATCCTGCTGGGCATGGCCGCCATGAGACATGCCGAACTTCCGGGGAACGACCCGGCCTGCGAGAGCCACTCGGAAAGCATGGATCAGAGCGCGCGCGACGACCTCAGTCGCGTGTCTCACTGCTGTCCCCTCGCTTCTTCAGCGATGATCAGCTCCACACTGAGCTGGACTGGTGTGTCCTACGATGATGTTACGTTCATCATGGTCAACGCCAGCCTCTCAGGCTCACATCCCGAGACTTTCCTAAGGCCACCGCGCCCCTTCTCGTGATCGCCCTTCGGCTTAACCGCGTGCCGATTCGCGATGCTCGCCGCAGCTAGCGGCATCCGTATTCAACGCCATCACCTTACTGTTTGTGGCTGTCCTCGAGACATGTCCGGCCTTGCCGGAGTTTCGCGGGTTGCCATGGCCGAAGGCTCCGGAACACAGAGATCACGAGAGACATGCAATGAACCACAACAGGATTCACACGTTCGCCAAGAGTGCAGGCCTGGCAGCCAGCATTGTCATTGCCACACAATCCCTTGCCGATGGAACCGATGGCTCCCACAGCCACGACGACATGAACAAGGTCTGGACCAACATGATGATCGGGCACCGGCGCACGGCTCCACAGCAGCCCCGCGATCTCGACCTCTTTCTCGCGCTGCCTGGGATCGCGCTGGTAGAGGCGCAGCACGAAATCGTCACCGGGATTGCCTTTGCGCGTCAGACGGATGTTTGTGTTGGCCGGCCGCCGCCGAGGATGTCGAACGACTCCAGCCTCTCACCCTTCAACAGGCCGTCGAGAAAGCGGTCGAGATCATCAAAGGACAGCAGGATCGGTTCGGAATCGCGCGACCACGGCCGGCCATCCTGCTCGTGTTCTGTCATCGGGCGAACGCGATCAGTCCTTGGCCGGGACCGGCTTCAAGCCCTTGAGCATGATCATCAGATTCTCGTCACGCCAACGCTCCAGCTCGTCCATCGACAGATGGCCGTACATGTTGTCGACCGAGCCGATGAGCTGGTTCTTGGCGTCCTCGTCCCTCTTCCAGCCGAAGTGGTCAATCATGTGACGCACGCCGCCCTTGCCGCCGCCCAGGTGATAGCAGGTGACAGGGCCGGCGAAGGCCCAACGCAGGCCGGGGCCATAGGCCACGGCCGTGTCGATATCCTCGTAGTCGCAAACGCCCTGGGCGACCAGGCTGGCGGCCTCCTCGAACACAACATGCTGAATGCGGTTGGCGACATAGGCCTCGATCTCGTTCTTCAGCGTCATCGATTTCTTGCCGACGGCTTCGTAAAACGCATGCGACCAGGTCAGCACCTCGGCATCGGTTTGTTTGCCGCCGACGACCTCGACCAGCGGGATGAGATAACTCGGCGCGAAGGGATGGCCGATGATCACCCGCTCCGGATGGCTACATTCGGATTGGAGATTGGTCGGGATGAAGGCCGAGGACGAGCTCGACAGCACCGTGTCGGCAGGGGCCGCCGCATCCATCTGGGCAAAGAGCTTGATCTTGAGATCTTCGCGATCCGGCGCACTTTCCTGCACAAACTCGACCTCGGCCACGGCGTCCTCGACGCTTGACGCGAAGCTGAACCGGTCCGGGCTGGCGCCCGGCGCCAGGCCAAGGCCTTCGAGATAGGGCCAGGCCTGCTCGATGATCACCCGCGCCTTGGCCTCGGCATCGGGACCGGGATCGCTCATCACGACATCCTTGCCGGCGGCCAGAAAGGCCGCGGCCCAACCTGCTCCGATGTACCCGCCGCCCACGCAGGCGATGCGCTGGACCTGATCTGGTGCCGGTCGTGCCATGATGGACGTCTCCTCTGGTTTATGTTCCTGTCTGGTGCTCAAGATAGCCGGTAATGTACTGGCGCACACCTTCTTCCAGGCTGGTGAAGGGCGTCGTGTATCCGGCTTCGCGAAGCCGCTCCATCCGGGCTTCGGTGAAGTACTGGTAACGGCCCTTCAGATGAACGGGCATATCGAAGAATTCGACAACGGGATCCCGGTCCATGGCGGCGAACATGGCGTGCGCCAGATCGATCCAGGTGCGTGCCTGCCCGCTGCCGAGATTGTAGATGCCGTTGACCCCCGGGTTGTCGAGCAACCAGCAGACAACATCAGCGCAATCCTTCACAAACACGAAATCGCGCATCTGGCCGCCGTCGCCATAATCGGGCCGGTCCGAACGGAACAGGCGCATGGGGCGTCCGGCCTGAAGCTCCGGGAAGGTTTTGGCGATCACGCTACGCATGTCGCCCTTGTGCCCTTCATGTGGGCCATAGACGTTGAAGAACCGCAGACCTGCCCATTGCGGCGGCGCAGGTCGGCCCGCATCCCGTTCGCGCGCAACCAGTCGGTCGAACAGAAGCTTGCTGGCGCCATAGGGCGTGATCGCGCGCAAGTCGGCCATCGCAACCTGAGCAGGATCATCGTCAAAGCCGAGCCCGCCATCACCGTAAACCTGGGCCGAAGAGGCATAGATCAGGGGCACATCGTGTCGGGCACACCAGTCCCAAAGATCAAGCGAGAGCCAGACGTTGGTGCGCATGATTAGATCGGTGTCGGTCTCGGTTGTGGCCGATATCGCCCCCATATGCACCACCGCGTCGAGATCGTTCCTGTCACCCAGCCAGGCCATGAGGTCATCGGCCTCCACCGTGGCGGCAAGATCAAGGCCCGCAAGGTGACGGGCGCGGGTACCATTGAAATGACGATCACAAACCGCAATGCGGTCGCCGCGTGCAATCAGGGCCGCGACAATGTTCGAGCCTATGAACCCCGTACCCCCGGTCACCAGAATCACAGGACGGGCTCCGTAACATGTCCGAGTTCAATTTCAATGGCGCCGCACAGCATCTGGCCCAGGGTAATGTGCATCTCCTGAATGCGCGCCGTTGCGGAGTCGGGAACGATCAGGATGGGATCAGCCAACCCCGGCAGATCACCGCCGTCACGACCCGTCAGAGCCGTGGCGACAAGCCCCATGGCCCGCGCGGTCTCCAGACCCTTGATCACATTCGGGCTCGCGCCCGATGTCGTGATGCCGATGGCAACATCGCCAGGCTTGCCGAGCGCTTCGATCTGTCGGGCAAACAACTGCTCGAAACCCATGTCGTTCGCCACGGCCGTCACCAGCGAGGAATCTGTCGTCAGCGCAAGGGCAGCAATGGCCGGCCGGTCCGTGATGTAACGGGCCGCAAGTTCGGTGGCGAGGTGCTGAGCGTCGCCGGCGCTGCCGCCATTGCCGAAAAACAGCAGTTTCCCCCCGTTTCTCAGGCTGTCGACACAGACCTCAACCCAGCGGACGAAAGGTTCCGCCAACGCCTTGCGGGCCGCAGCGACGGTCTCTTCGTGCTGGTCGAACTCGGACTCGTAAAATCGGTGGAGGTCCATTCCATCTCCGGTTCCGGTAGACCCGGCATAACGCCCGCCGCCGGGCAGTTCAAGCGCCGCTGAGGATGGCCAGCCGGGCGACGGCGGCACCTGGCGTTGCGATCCGTTCAACGGTGAACATCTCATCCCCGTGGCCCAGGGCACGGTCGACTTCGCCTTCATCGTAACCCGCGCCTATGAAGAAGCCGCCGGCGATCCCGGCGCGGCGTCCGGCCGCCATGTCCGTGGCCCGGTCACCCAGAATCCAGGACGACGCCAGATCGAGTGCCAAAGCCCTTGCCCCGGCCAGCAGCATGCCGGGCTTGGGCTTACGCATGGGCCAGTCACCGGGCGGGAAGGGCGATGCATAGACGGCGTTCCAGAAAGCCCCGCGTTCGGCCAGTTTACGGGCAATCTCGTCCTGAACGGCAGCGAAGTCATCCCAGCCATAAAGCCCCCGACCCACACCGGATTGATTGGTCACCACCACCACGGGCACGCTGGCCCGGTTGGCGGCAAGTATCAGATCGGCGATGCCCGGCATCAGGCTAATGTCTTCGACGCGGTGCAGGTAGGTCACCTCTTCGACGATGACGCCATCACGATCGAGGAAGAGGCCCGGCCTGCCCGAAGCAAACTCCGTGGTCAGAACCTCGCGCCAGACGCCGTCTGGGTCGAGCGGCCAGGAATCACGGCTCATGGGGTCTTAAGAAAGCTGTGTTCGCTGTCCCACAGCACGAGCGCGGTCAGCACTCCGCTTGCGAAGGCACCGTTGTCGATCTCGATGCGGTTGCTCTGCACAACGGGCTGGGGACGGATCGAATAGCCATGCACGACCACCTTGCCGAAATCCTGTCTCGAGTTCAGAAACTCGTGCCGGATCCACATCATGTCGTTGGTATACTGTTTATCCAGAGGGATACCGGGCCTGACACCAGCATGCACAAAGAAGTAGTCACCCTCTTCGTGGGACAGTTCGAGGCCCCCGAGAAACGCGATGTGATCGGAAGGAACTTTGTCTCGGAGCTGATTCTGGATGTGATCCATCGGGTCCAGCCCATCCGGTGGTGCACCGAACACATCGACTCCATAGGAGTAGAGTGTCGCATGGCCGCCAAAGCCCTTCCAGGACGTCCCTATCTCCGTCGTCTCGAGGAACCGCAACATGGCGTCTTCGTGGTTGCCGCGCAGGAAGACACGCTCGAAATCATCATCGCCCTGCGCGATCAGATGGTCGATCACCTGACACGATACCAGGCCCCGGTCGATGTAGTCTCCCTGATAAATCAGCACCTTGCGTTGCTCCGGCCATGCCGCCGCATCGACACGAACCTTGTCGAGCAAACGATCCAGCAGTTCGGCGCGGCCATGGATGTCGCCCACAGCATAGACGACCGTGTCCTCACCAACCCTTTTCGGGGTTGACCGGATCGCTTCGTCCTTGTCACGTGAGCCGAACAGGCGGCGCAACATCCACAGGCTTCCTTTACTGGTGATGCATAGATAGGACGGAACGACGGGATTCACAAAGCCTGAGCACCCTTGTACCGCGCAATGCTTGACGTGAAGCGGGGAATGGGGGATTGGCAGGCCATCAACCAGCGGCGGACCATGCAGCCGACAGACAAGATTTTCGTTGCCGGACACCGCGGCATGGTGGGATCGGCCATTGTGCGCAAGCTGGAACAGTCCGGTTTCAGCAACGTGCTGACAGCTGGCCGTGAACACACCGACCTGACGGATCGTGCGGCTGTCGATGCCCTCTTCGGCGATGAACAGCCCGGAGTTGTTGTTCTGGCGGCCGCCAGGGTTGGTGGCATTCATGCCAACAACAGTTTTCCGGCCGACTTTATCCGCGACAACCTTCAGATTCAGACCAACGTGATCGATTCCGCCTGGAACCATGGCGTCGGCAAGCTGCTGTTCCTGGGTTCATCGTGCATCTATCCGCGCCTGGCCGAACAGCCGATCCGGGAGGACAGCCTGCTCACGGGCCCTCTTGAGCCCACCAACGAGTGGTACGCCATCGCCAAGATCGCAGGCATCAAGATGTGCCAGGCCTATCGCCGGCAGTACGGTTTCGACGCGATCTGCGTTCAACCGACCAATGTCTATGGTTCCGGCGACAACTTCGACCTGCAGAGTTCCCACGTTGTCGCAGCCCTGATCCGCAAGTTCCACGAAGCCAAGGCCCGGGGTGATGCCACGGTGACGGTGTGGGGCACGGGGACACCCCGCCGGGAGTTCATTCACGTCGATGATCTGGCCGATGCCTGCGTCTTCCTTCTGAACGGCTACAGTGCCGAGGAGATCGTCAACATCGGCACGGGCCAGGAGGTCACCATCGCGGAGTTCTCCGCCATCGTTGCCCATGTGGTGGGTTTCAAAGGCGACATCGTCTATGACGCCGACATGCCCGACGGCACACCGCGCAAGCTGATCGACAGCAGCCGGCTGGCCGGACTGGGCTGGTCGCCCGGGATCGGGCTTGAAGACGGCCTGGCGCAGGCCTATCGCTGGTTTCTCGAGAATGTAACGGACACGGCATGATCCAGACGGAACGCAAACGGGCGCTTGTTACCGGCACCAGCGGTCAGGACGGCAGCTATCTGCTCGAACTGCTGCTCGCCAAGGGCTATGAGGTGCACGGCATGATCCGCCGCGCCAGCCTGTTCAACACCGAGCGCATCGATCACCTCTATCAGGATCCACATGACGAAGGCGCGCGGTTCTTCGGACACTATGGCGACATGACCGACAGCTCCGTGCTGGCACGCCTGGTCGAGAAGATAAAGCCCGACGAGGTCTATAATCTCGCCGCCCAGAGTCATGTGCGGGTGTCGTTCGACCTGCCGGACTACACCGCCGACACCACCGCCATGGGCGCCCTGCGGCTGCTCGATGCGCTGCGCGACCATGTGCAGCGCACAAGACGTGAGGTCCGGTATTATCAGGCCGGATCATCGGAGATGTTCGGCGCCGCGCCTCCACCCCAGGACGAGACCACACCGTTCCATCCGCGCAGCCCCTATGGCGTGGCCAAGGTCGCCGCGCACTGGTTCGGCGTGAACTACCGCGAGTCCTATGGACTGTTCATCTGCAACGGTATCCTGTTCAATCACGAGAGCCCGCGCCGCGGCGAAACCTTCGTAACCCGCAAGATCACCCGTGCCCTGGGCCGGATCGCCGAAGGCCTGCAGGACAAACTGTTCCTGGGCAACCTGGATGCACAGCGTGACTGGGGTTTCGCCGGCGATTATGTCGAGGCGATGTGGCTGATGCTGCAGCAGGAAACGCCCGACGACTACGTTGTCGCAACCGGCGAGAGCTACAGTGTGCGCGACTTCCTTGAAGAAGCCTTTGGCCACGCCGGACTTGATTGGCAGACCCATGTCGAGTTTGACCCGCGTTATCTGCGCCCAGCAGAGGTCGATCACCTCGAAGGCGATGCGTCCAAGGCCGAAAAGGCTCTGGGCTGGAAGCCTAAAACGTCGTTCAAGCAACTCGTGGCTATGATGGTCGATCACGACCGTGACATGGCCCGGCGCGAACGCACTCTGGTCGACGCCGGCCACGCCCTGCCGCAGAGTAGCAGGGACTAGCAGGAAGGAGCTGCCGCATGACCACGCCGATCGAAGACTGGGTGGCCGTCGCCGAGCTTGCCAACGCCTACTACCGTGCCATGTATGCGGGCGACGACGAAGTGTTGCGCCGACTGTTCGATGCCCGCGCGCCGGTCGTCGGTACGGCCATGGGCAACCACCTCGCGATGTCGCTCGACACCTTCATCGAACGCTCCGTGGCCTCGCGCAGGACCCATGGCGAGGCGGCATCCCGCATTGAAGGCATGCAGATTGTCGGTGACACCGCCCAGGCGACTGTGGGCGGCCGCTATCGGGAACTCTGGTTCACCGACACGCTGATGATGGTTCGCCGGCCCGAGGGCTGGCTGATCGACGCCAAGACCTTCTTCACCGACGGGCCATCACCCGAACGGGATGCCGGGCCAGCAGAGGACGGCGACGTTGCCGCCGTCGCCGCCAAGGGCGAAGCCTACTACAGGGCGATGTTCGAAGGTGATGAAACCGCGCTGAAGCGCCTGTTCACCTACGATGCTCCCATAGTCGGAACCATGGACGGGGACTTCATTTGGGACTCACGTGACGCCTTCATCGAAGAAACTAAATCCCTCGTCGGCCAGCATGGTGAAGCCACATCGCGCATTGACGCTTTGCAGGTCCGCGGCGACACCGCGCTTGTGACCGTTGGCGGCCGCTACTGGAAGCGATGGTTCACCGATCAGCTCGCTATGGTGCGCGGTGACGACGGCTGGATGATCCACGCCAAGTCGTTCCACGCCCATCCGGCCGAACAAGACTAGAGATAGCCGCCGTCCCTGAGATAGGCGACCACCTGGTCGGCCAGATCGTTGACCGAATGGTCTGCCGTCTTCAGCACGACCTCGGCGTTCTCGGGCGGTTCGTAGTCTGAATCTATCCCCGTGAAGTTCTTGATCTCACCGGCGCGTGCCTTCTTGTAGAGCCCCTTGGGATCACGCTGTTCACAAAGCTCCAGCGGCGTATCGACAAAGACTTCGATAAACTCGCCCTCGCCCATAAGCTCGCGCGCCATGCGGCGCTCGTCACGGAAGGGCGAAATGAACGAGACCAGGACAATCAGGCCGGAATCGACAAACAGACGAGAGACTTCGGCCACCCGGCGGATGTTTTCGACACGATCGGCATCGGTGAAACCGAGATCCTTGTTGAGACCGTGACGCACGTTGTCGCCGTCCAGCAGGTAACTGTGGCGGCCGAGCGACGCGAGCTTCTTTTCGATCTGGTTGGCTGTGGTCGACTTGCCGGACCCGCTGAGTCCGGTGAACCAGAGGATGCACGGCTTCTGGCCCTTCTGCTGAGCACGCAGTTCCTTGCCGATCTCCATGTCATGCCAGGTCAGGTTGGTTGCGCGGCGCAGGCCGAAGTCGATCATACCCGCACCGACCGTGCCGTTGGTAAACCGGTCAATCATTACAAATCCGCCGGTTTCGCGCGCGTCTTTGTAGGGATCGAACGCAATGGGCTGGTCGAGCGCAAAGTTGCAGTAGGCGACTTCGTTGAGCTCCAGCGTCTTGCCGGCGACCTGCTCCATCGTGTTGACGTCGATCTTGTAACGGAGGTCCGTGACCTGGGCCGTTGTGATCTTGGTACCAATTTTCATCAGATACTGCCGTTCAGGCAGCAGGGCATCATCGTGCATCCACAGCAGATGTGCGGCGAACTGGTCCGTACTGTCCGGCGCGTTCTCAGCTTCGGCGAGAATGTCGCCGCGGCTGACATCGACCTCGTCGGCCAGCACCAGCGTGACCGATTGGCCGGCAAAGGCGGATTCGAGATCTCCGTCATAGGTGACGATGCGGGTCACCGTCGATTCGCGTTCTGACGGACAGATCTTGATCCGGTCGCCCGGACGCACGGTGCCCGACGCGATCGTGCCCGAGAAGCCGCGGAAATCGAGATTGGGGCGGTTGACCCACTGCACCGGCATGCGGAGCGGCCGCTGCGCGATGTCGGTCGACACGTCAACCGTTTCCAACACGTCGAGAAGAGTGGGGCCAGAGTACCAGGGCGTGTCCGGGCTGTGCCCGAACACGTTGGCGCCGGTCAGCGCCGAGACAGGGATGCAGGTGATGTCGTCGATGCCGAGATCGTGGGCAAAACCACGATAGGCGCCGGCGATGGTTTCGAAGGTGTCGGCATCCCAGTCGACCAGATCCATTTTGTTGACGGCAAGGATGACGTGGCGAATGCCCAGCAAACTGACGATGAAACTATGGCGGCGAGTCTGGGTCAGGATGCCCTTGCACGCATCAACCAGTATGATGGCGAGCTCTGCGGTCGAAGCACCAGTCGCCATGTTGCGTGTGTACTGGTCGTGACCGGGCGTGTCGGCCACGATGAACTTGCGCTTGTCGGTAGAGAAGAAACGGTAGGCGACATCGATCGTTATGCCCTGTTCCCGTTCGGCCTGCAGGCCGTCGACCAGTAGAGCCAGATCGATCTCCCCGCCCTGGCTGCCGACCTTCTTGGAATCGGCCTCGATGGCGGCAAGCTGGTCTTCGAAAATCAGCTTGGAGTCATAAAGCAGGCGGCCAATCAGCGTTGACTTGCCGTCGTCGACACTGCCGCAGGTGATGAAACGCAGAAGGCTCTTTTCCTCCTGGGACTTCAGATAGGCGTGTATGTCTTCGGCGATGAGATCGGATTGGTGGGCCATCAGAAGTAGCCCTCCTGCTTCTTCTTCTCCATCGAACCGGCGCCATCGTGATCGATCACGCGGCCCTGACGTTCCGATGCCTTGGTCAGCAGCATCTCCTGGATGATGCCGGTCAGCGTATCGGCCTCGGACTCGACGGCACCGGTCAACGGATAGCAGCCCAGCGTACGGAACCGCACCATCTTCATCTCGGGCTCTTCCCCGTCGTTGAGCGGCATGCGCTCGTCGACCCGCATGATCAGCGTGCCGTCACGTTCCACGACCGGACGCGGCGCGGCGTAGTAGAGCCGCACGATGGGGATGTCTTCGAGATAGATGTACTGCCAGATGTCGAGCTCGGTCCAATTCGACAGCGGGAAGACCCGGATCGATTCATCCTTCTTGACCCGCGTGTTGAACAGCCGCCAGAGCTCAGGGCGCTGGTTCTTCGGATCCCAGCGATGGGTGCTGGTGCGGAAAGAAAACACACGCTCCTTAGCCCGCGATTTCTCCTCGTCGCGCCGGGCACCGCCGAAGGCGGCATCGAACTGGTACTTGTCGAGCGCCTGCTTCAGGCCCTGCGTCTTCATGACGTCAGTGTGGAGTGCCGAACCGTGGGTGAAGGGGCCGATGCCCTGCTCCACGCCCTCCTGGTTGACATGGACAATGAGGTCCATGCCGATGCCCTGGGCCATCTGGTCCCGGAACTCATACATCTGCGGGAACTTCCAGGTGGTGTCGACATGCATCAACGGGAACGGCGGCGTCGAGGGATAAAACGCCTTCTTCGCCAGATGCAGCATGACCGATGAATCCTTGCCGACCGAATAGAGCATCACCGGATTGCGGAATTCAGAGGCCACTTCACGCATAATGTGAATGGACTCGGCCTCAAGCTGGGCGAGGTGGGTGAGTTGATCGTTGCCTGTAACCATCGACAAAAGAGCATCCTATTGGGAACGGCTGGTTCCCTATCAGAAGGTTGCACTGCTCCGCCAGCAGCAATTTGGTGTCTGTGATGGCCCTTGCATAATGAAGCTGATCAGGACCATCTCGGCACGGCTGGACGGATCCGATTGAAGCAGCACGTTTGCGTGCCATCAACGCAATCATACTCCAGCGGCTCCATTCTAAACGCATTGTTCGGCGAACCGCGGTCCTCGTGCAGATGGTCATAACCGGCTCCGCCGAAGATGTTGAAGTCCCGATGCACATCAATCCGGCTGTTGGCGGTGGCCCGGCAGTCCAGGTAATCTTCATCGGAGTTGTCGGCGTAGAGCCCCCAATGCCCGCCCGTCTCAACGTTGAGCGCATGGTTGTTTCAGTCCGATTGGGCGCTCACAGAGGGACTGATCCGAGTGATGAAATCATCAACCTCGTTCGTCTCCTGCGCGAAGATGTCCGAATTGAACGTCTCGGACAAAGCCGGCATGGGGAAGATGATGAATTAACCGTCGGGCAGGCCGACAGGGTCATAGGCCGGACGTGGACGCGTCAATCGAGATCCTGGACCGCAGCAATGCCAGCGCTCAGAGTCAGAGCAACAGCCTATACACTCGCCAGAACGGACAAATTCTTCTTCACAGCCTGTGTTTCCTTACGATTCGGTCCAGAGGGCCAGCGGCTCAAGCCGCTGTGAAATCCTGCACCCAGCATTCTCTGAGCAGCATCACCCACCAAGCCCTTGGGAAACACCAATTGGAACACATCGGCGTGGCGATACCCGGAACCGACTGTTTTTCAACGATGTATAACACTTGGAACAATTCGCTGAATCAAACTCTCCAAATGTCACCCCCCGTTACCACAACCAAGTGACATCACCGCTGCGGATGGTGCCGAAGGGGAGATTCGAACTCCCGGCCTACTGATTACGAATCAGTTGCTCTACCTCTGAGCTACTTCGGCCCGATATCGCTCTGCCCTTCAGAAGGAAGCCCGCAAAGCTAACGTCAGCGCTATTTCCGGTCAATCGCCCCAGATTGAGGGCACCTCCTACTGTGTTCAATACGCAACAGTGACACATGAGCGACAACATTGCGGCATAGCTGATCTGTTGCACCAGAACAGCACATTAGGCTCAAGACACCTTACAGTCTACCCGCTAGGCATGAACTATAAAATAGAAATTCTCGTATTGGTGTTAACGCCAGCGAGGGTCAGAGAGAAAGCCTGGCGAGCAAACTTTCGGTGCCGTCCTCCTGTTCTCCGAGCTTCTCCAAATAGCGGTCCGCGAGGTCGCTGCCGGATGGTACCCGCTGTAGGTTGTCGCGCAGGCGCTCCTGCTCCTCAAGGCAGATCTTGCGCTGCCGTTCGTTGTCTTCGATGGTCCGCTGGACGTCGTCGATCGCGCCCTCAGACTCGCAAGTTCCACAAAGGCTTCGCGAACCGCTTCGGAAATCTCTCCGTTCTCTGCGTAGTAAACTATCTGATCCCTGCGCAGATCGACAAGCCTCAGACTTTCGTAACGCTGCGTTTCCATCACAACAGTGAGGGTTTCAACCTCCCCGGGCGGGGCGGGACAAACAGGGGCAGGCGAAAGTGCGTCTCGGTACTCTCGACCCCATCCGCAGGTTCAACCAGATCCCAGTCGTAGAACTTGCCGTGCTCAATCAGAACATCGAGTTCACGCCCCGCAGGAGCTTCGTCGGCGTATACGGATGTGCTACGTTGAGAGACCGTCAGGGTCATAACGCCGCGGTCAATCGTCGCCATGGTGATCGTCTCGGTATCGCTGTCGTCACAGTGCACCAGCGTGTTCTGATCAAGAGCGAACGACACCAGCTGCTGATCGCCGGCAGGCAACATGCCGAGCCGCGCGTCGCCCACAAGGGTCTGTCCGCCGGCCACCCCCGAAGGTTCGTAGATCGCAAGGACGCCGCCAGTAAGGCCCAGTCCGATGTCGTTGGAGAGCTCCACGGCCGCCAGCGGATGGCTGGCTGAGACCAAGAGCTGATAAAGCGCGATCATCTCGTCCGGCGGGACGCTGCTGATCACGGGAACCGAAAGTGACTGCCCGCTGGCGACGGTGACCGGTTCGTCGATCCGGAACACGACCTGGGTTGCCGCCTCACCACCGGTCGCCGCATCCACAGCGGCGATCTGCGTTGGTCGCGGCGCCGGGGCCTCCATCAGCGCAAAGGATTCCTCCATCGCCATATCGGACAGCATGCGATCGCCCTCATCTGCACTGCGCAGAAGAGTTTCGCGCTGGTCCTCGGTTATCACGCTGGCCATGGCGCCGCCGTCGACGAGCGGCAGGACACGACCGGCCAAATCGACCGGAACCTCGGGCCGGGCACCCAGTAGACCTGATAGAGGGCCTGACGAAATGTGACGGGATTGCCTGAGACCAGAGTGAGGTCGACGTCATCCCAGTCCTTACCGGCGAGGTTCTCCAATGTGGCCCAGCCCTGAAGCAGGGCCGTGCCGTCACCATGGAGTGGCAACCGGTACGTCGTCTTTCAGAGTGGAGCCACGACGACATATCCCAGCCGTACGGTGCGTACGTCCTCGCCGGTCGAAATCAGGGTCAGCTCACGCGATCTTGTAAGCGATGTTTGGCCACGGCGACCAGGGCAGCGGCAACCTGCTCATCGATGTCGGAATCGGTAAACCGGATGGTGCTTGCCTCTTCCACCACGACCTGGACCAGTCCGTCGGCCGTGGCCAGCGTGAGCCAGTGCCGGTTGAGCACTCCGTTGTCCAATGCGACCGAATTCACGCATCACCTAAAGGATGCACCCGGTGACCTCTGTCGGGCCCGTGACCGCAACCTCTTCGCCCGCCAGCGCCTGAAGCAAGGCCACGGGAGACGCCAGGGCCGCCTGGGAAAACGGCAGATCCCGAAACACATCCTGCAGGGGCTGGCGCCCGGGCAGGCTGACGGCTCCGACACCACCTGTGTCATCGAGAACCAGGAAACTCTTGAGCACGTCGTCGACCTGATCGAGCCTGACATCGAAGGTGATCACGGCATCGCCTTCGACCTCCACCTCATACTCGAGATAGGCCACCCCGCCGGTCGACAGCACGACCCGTTCGAGCGCCAGCGATTCGGCGCGGGCCGTATCGGCCAGAAAGACAAGCAGTGCCATGACAACAATCAGGGCAGGCATGACGGAGACTCCGTTCCGTTGGAAAACAGTCGATGCGGGTATCACGCAGGAGAGACGAAAATGTGACGCGCGCCGGCCCCCAAAAGCCGGTCGCCAAGAATCAGGACCGCCCGTCAGAGCGATGTTGCGGGCAGTTGAGTCTGCAACGGCGGCTCGACCGGGCCGGGAGGCCGCCAGACGGCATGGTCGAAGGCGCCACATCCCTCACAGATTGCATGCCAGTCGGAGGCGACCTCACCGCAGCGGTCGCACTGCCATGTCGCCTCCGGGTCGGCATCTGCCACGCGGCGCAGCCAGAGCGAGACCTCGTCGGCATTTTCTTCACGCTCTTCGAGCTCGGCCCAGAGCCGAGCGACACACGTCGTCACCGTCTCGTCCTCTAGCGCCAGAAGATGGCACCGCGCCTCGCCAGTGAGGTTCGAATCGAGCGCGGCCCGGGCCGCTGCCAGATGAGATTCGCGGGCATCCGGCGCCAAATCTACCAGCTTGCTGATCCGCTTGTAGTGTTCGACGCCGCTGTCGCGGCCGGTTTCCACATAAAGTTCCGCGAGTGCGGGATGCGGCGTGCGCGGCCAGCTCTTTTCGATCGCCTTGGCGGCCTGACGCAGCTTCTGCGCATCAATCAGCACCCGTGCCAGCAGCACGGTGGCCGGTACCAGATCGGGCGCTTCATCATGAGCTTCCCGAGCCCGTTTCAGGGCCGCTGCGCGATCCAGACTGTCGAGCGCCTTGCGGCCTTCCTCGACCAGCAAGGTCGCCCGCAGCCGGCGGCTCGTGTCGGCCCCGAAGGCTTTGCGGTCACGGGCTGATTCCAGGGTGCGTTGTGCGCCGGACCAGTCACCTTCGAGCGTCTGCAGTTCAAACACGGCCTCGGCCGCCCACTTGGCGTCGGGCCTCAGGGCATGGGCACGGCGGGCATAGTCCCTGACAGCTGCGCGGTCACCACGGCGCAGGGCTGCCGCCATCAGGCCCCGCAGGCCCAGGAACTCCGTCTCGGGCCGTTCCAGCATCGCCTTGAAGTGTTCGTCGGCCGCCTCGTGGTCGCCATCGAGCTGAGCGGCCTGCGCGGTAAGAAGCAGGGTCAGGGGCGGATGCCCAAGAAGATCGTCGGCCTTGCGGGCATGGCGCCGCGCCTCCGATGCGTCACCTGCTGCGACCGCAACCAGGCCGGCGGTCAGGGACTCATAGCCTTTTTCACGGCGACGGCGCCCCAGCGACTCCTTGATCCGGGCCGGGCCGCGCCAGAGCCAGGACAGCAACCAGAACGCCACCACCAGCGCGGCCGTTGCGACCACGACAAGGAGGACAAACACGGGAACAGACGTGCTGTACTCGAAGCTGCCCCACATCCAGGTGAGGTCGCCACCGGATTCGAACAGCAGGACAACAAGATAAACAAATGCCGCCAGCGCGACGAGGTAAAGAACCAGAGCCAACATCGTCAGTTACCCGTGCCGCTCATCAACGTCACGGCACGATCCAGAACCGTGGCAAGCGCGGCCAGCACATCGGCACGGGTTGTGGCCCTGCTGATCCATTCCGCCATCGCCTCGGCAGCTGGGTCCGACAGGCTCGACAGCTCCCTGAGGGCGCCGGCCAGATCACCGCCATCGAACAGCCGTTCGGCCCGTGAGAGCACCGCCGCGGCATCATCACCGACAATCTCGCCGTCGACCTGGCGCACCGTCACAAGACCCTCGAGTTCGGAGACCAGACCGTCGAGCAGACCATCGGATCCCGCACCGTTCTCGGCGCGGATCGCTTCGCGGATGGCTGTTGGCAGTTCGGCCGCGAGAGCACGGTGAGATACCACACCGCTGTCGGCGTGGTTGCCCAGAAGTGCGAGCGCATCGCGCGTGGCCGCATCATTGGGTGCCACAGCGTCGACCGATGTCAGTTCGGCCGCGTAGGAGGCACCCGAGACGACACGCTCGCGCAATTGCCCGGTGGCCAGGACGAAGGCCGTGAGCGGCCCGCCACCCTGTTTCTGAAGCTGGGTCACCGCCGTGTTCAGGCTTGCCACGTCGCTGCTGAGTTGGGCGACCAACTGGTCGATGGTGCCCACCTTGTCCAGGGCGTCGCTGTTGGCCTGGGCCGCCACGGCCAGCGCGGCAAGGCGACCCTCAAGGTCACTCAGGTCGACGGCGCCACCTGTGCCTGAATCGTTCGTGCCGCCCGTTGCGGACGGGTCGGAAGCGGCCGGTGCCGCCTCGAGTGATGTCAGCAGATCGCGGGCCTGGGACATCAGACCGTCGAGCTCGGTGCGCAGCGCGGCGACATTGGCATCATCGGGCGTATCCCCGTCAGATGTGTTTGTGGTGGTTGCCGGCTGACTGCCGAGCGCGGCCACGGCGACGGCATTGTCGTCAATCTTCTTGGCAAGGTCGTCGGCCCGGCTCGCAAGCGCCGTGATCTGCGACGCCAGATCGGAGGCAGTTTGTGTCCCAGCGGCAGCATTGTCGTGCGCGAGACCGAGATCGTCGCGGACCGCGCCGATCATCTGCTCCAGTTCAGCCAGACGCGCACCGCCGTCGCCTCCCTTGACCGCCTGCACTCCGATGGCGCCGACCACGCCGGCGCACAGGCTGATGATCAGGACAACCAGGAGAGACGGGCCTCGACGTTCGAACCGCGCAGCCGGCTCGTGATTCTCAGGTCGCTCCGACGTGTCATCGGACGCCTCGGCCAGACTGTCGGTCCCGTTGTTGCTGGTCTCTGACGTCATCGTCTTCCCTGTGCTGCACTGATCAGCGCGATCAGTGATTTCCTGTCGGGCCGGTCCGCCACGTGGCGTGCCGTCCAGGCAAGACCCGCCAGCGCCTCGTCAACCGCGCGGCTCAGGCAGAAAGCCGCCACGGTCCGCATGGCCGGCTGCAAGCCCGCGTCCACCACGAGCCTAACAAATGTCGCCGCCGTGCGTGGTGAGAAAAAGGCGGCGCCGTCGACCAGCCCTCCGGCCAGGGCGTCCCGCGCGATGCGCGGCAGCGTCTCTGCCGTCACGGCATCATAGGCGACGATCCGTTCGATCTCGAATCCGTCCTGGACGGTCATCGCAGCGAGGTCGCCCACCACCGCCGTGCCAGCGACATGAACCAGACGCCCAGCGGTAGGGTCGAGACGGTTCCGGATCAGGGCTGCCAGGGAGTCGACATCACCGTCCGCAGTTGTGACATCGGTCATGCCCTGTTCACGGGCGGCCTCGGCGGTGGCAGCCCCCACCGCCATCACCGGAAGATGGAATGGTACCGGCCATGTTGCGATGGCCACGGCACCGTTCGCACTGGTCAACACGAGGGCCTGAACCCCTTCGAACGCGGGCACCGGGCAGGCCACGGGTTCGATGGTGAGCAGCGGTGCGATCACGCTTTCAACACCGTGTTCGATCAGTTCGGTCGCGAGACGTTCGGAATCGCGGTGCGGTCGGGTCAGCAGAAGCCTCATGCCGGGCGGCTGCCGAAGAGGTCGGGGCCGGCGGCCTCGGCCAGCTCCGCTCCGGCATCGTGTCCCAGAGCAACGCCCTCGGCGACCGGACCGCTGCGCCGTGTCGCGGCATGGCGCCGCCCGTCTTCTGAAAGCACCAGCGCATCGAGTGTGAGGGTGCCGTCTGTCAGATTGGCGAACGCGGCAATCGGGCTGCGGCAGGACCCGTCAAGCACCTCAAGCACCGCGCGCTCGGCGTTGACCGTCCGATGTGTGTCCCCATGGTCGACAGCCGCCAGCCGCTCAAGCGCTTCGGTGTCATCGGCCCGACAGGTCATCCCCACAGCACCCTGGCCTGCCGCCGGCAACATGGCGTCATGATCAAGAACAGCGGTGGCTTCCGCGATACGGCCCAGGCGAATCAGTCCCGCTGCGGCGAGCCAGGTCGCCGCGACCTCGCCCGAGGCCAGCTTGGCCAGACGCGTGTCGACATTGCCGCGAAACAGCACAACCTCCAGATCGGGACGCTGGCGCAACACCTGAGCCTTGCGCCGGATCGAGGAACTGCCGACCACCGCGCCCTGCGGCAGATCGGCGAGGCACCCGGCCACCGGCGACAGAAAGGCATCACGCGGATCCTCGCGCGGCAGCATGGCAGCCAGCGTGATGCCGTCGTCGATGACGGTCTCGACGTCTTTCATGGAATGCACTGCGATGTCGCCTTCGCGATCGAGCACCAGCCGATCGATCTCCTTGGTAAAGACGCCCTTGCCGCCAACCTCGGCCAGCGCCCGGTCGCGCACCCGGTCGCCGGTGGTCCGCACGACCACGATCTCGGGCTCCGGCGCATCGGGGCAGGCTGCCACCAGCCCAGCCTTCACGATCTCGGCCTGCCAGAGGGCGAGAGGACTTCCACGGGTGACAAGGCGCAGGCTTCGCATAACCGCGCTTTACGTCAGTTTCCGCGCCATGAAAAGCACAGCCATGCTTGCTCGGGGGTCTTTGCAGGGTGCTGCCGCTCCTGTAAGCCGGCTAACATGACGAAGCAGCAGCATCTCGGGGTGGTCGGCGCCGGGGCCTGGGGCACGGCCCTGGCCTGTGCCGCGCGGCGCGCCGGATCCCGGGTCACGCTCTGGGCCCGTGAGGCCGACACCGTGGAGGTGGTCAACGAACGCCACGAGAATCCGGTCTTCCTGCCCGGCGTTGCGCTCGATCCCGCGCTCGCGGCCACCACCGACATGGCCGGCCTCAACGCCTGCGATGTCGTGCTGCTGGTCGCCCCATCGGCCTTTCTCGGCCGGGTCTGCGAAACTCTCGCCCCGTATCTTTCGGAGCGCTCCGCCGTCTGTGTCTGCACCAAGGGTATCGAACGCGACACCGGCCGTCTGATGACCGACCTCGCCGCCGATCACTTGGAGCGTGATGGCATCTGTGCCCTCTCCGGCCCGTCGTTCGCCGCCGAGGTCGCGGCCGGTCTGCCCACGGCCGTCACCGTGGCCGGGTCCGAACCCCAGGTGGCCCGCATCACCGGGGCTCTGGCCGGGCCGACCTTCCGTATCTACCAGAGCGACGATGTCACGGGCATCGAGATCGGCGGTGCAGTCAAAAATGTCATCGCTATCGCCTGCGGCATCGCCATGGGCTGTGGCCTTGGGCACAACGCCCGCGCCGCGGTGATCAGCCGGGGCCTGAACGAGATGGCCCGCCTGGGCGCGGCCCTGGGCGCCCGGCGCGAGACCCTGATGGGACTGTCGGGCCTAGGCGATCTCGTTCTGACCTGCACCGGCAAACTCTCACGCAACCTCACCTTCGGCCAGGGAATCGGGCGCGGCGATACCGTCGGTGAGCTTCTGGCCGGTCGGGCCTCGGTTGTCGAAGGCGCTGTGACAGCACCGGCCGTTGTGGCACTGGCGCAACGGCTCGGTGTCGAGATGCCGATCGCATCTGCCGTCGACGATGTGCTGGCCGGCAGGCTCGATGTGGCGGAGGCGATCGAGGCGCTGCTGGCCCGCCCCATGGGCCAGGAGCTGACCTGATCGTCTTCACCATTCCCTCAACACCACCAGAACGGAGACTGTTTCATGCTGTTTGTCATTTTTGCCATCGATCGCGAGGGCGACGGATCCCTGCGCCAGAACAACCGTGAGGCGCATCTGGGCTTTCTGGGCGAATCCGGGGACCGCGTGAAGCTGGCCGGCCCGCTGCTCAGTGACGACGGCAGCCGCATGGTCGGTTCCATGCTGGTGATCGAGGCGGACTCGACCGCCGATGCCCGCGCCTGGGCGGCCAACGACCCCTACAAACACGCCGATCTCTTCGAATCCGTCGACATACGGCCGTGGAAAGCGGCCCTAGGCACCACCACCATCAGTTGACTCTGCGGCCGGACTGTTGCGGATATGCAACAGAATTCGTGGAAGAGTCGCGCGGCTGGCCCCATGGCGTCGGCTGCGGATCTAGCCGCTGCGATGAAGACCATCTTCCAGAACAACCCGAACCTTTCGATCGGCACCGTGGCCGCGCTGACCAACGCAGCGATTGAGGAGAACCCGGCGGCGGCTGCCGATTTTGCCGGCGCCGCGACCGAAGCTCGCCCGGATGACGCCTTGCAGATCACCCGTGCCACCGTTCAGGTCGCACCGATCCAGACCGCAGCAATTGCCGCTGCTGCTGCAGATGAGGGCGTGATCGTGGATGACGGCGACGTCGCGGATGAAGTTTCCAACCAGACCGACCTTCATGAGGATGCAATTCTCGAAGAGGCCGCGGTCGCTTCAATCGAGGACGACGCGGTCGTGACCGACATCGCCGATGTTGACGACGAAGGCAATTTCGATGATGAGAATCCGTCACAAGACAGCAGCTCTACCTGAATCTAGATAAATGCCAGTTACGAACCCTCGGCGGAACATCAACGCCGAGGGTTCTTTTTTGTTCGTTCAGGTGCTCGTGTTGCGACCGGAACGCAATCGACACCCGGGTCTGACCTCAACCGTGGATTCTTAACCGCGCTTTGATGTGATGCGAGCTTCAAAACGCCGTGGGCGTTCGTCGCGCTCGAGCTTGGCTGGGCAAGCGACGAACGGTAGTTTGCAGGTTTCAGCCTTTCGAACCAACTCAACAGGCTTCGAACGACCAGCCTCAGTGTTGCACAGCTTCTTGCGGTTGACCGCTGCATTCATCCAGATGCGATGGCTGTCGGTTCAGCCTAGGATGCCCACGGCAGCAATGGAGAGCACGTCATGGCCTACTGGCTGATGAAGCAGGAACCCAGCGAATGGGGCTGGGACGATCTGGTCGCCGAGGGCGAAAGCGAGTGGGACGGTGTGCGCAACCACCAGGCAGCTGCAAACATCCGGAGGATGAAGAAGGGCGACAAGGCATTTTTCTATCATTCGGTCGACGAGAAACGCATCGTCGGCATCATGAAGGTCACCCGCGAAGCCTATCCCGATCCCACAGCCGAACCCGGCAGCAAATGGGTCGTGGTCGATGTCAAGCCGGTCAGGCCCGTAAAGACCCCGGTCACACTCAAGGAGATCAAGCAGGACGGCCGCTTCGACGACCTCGCGCTGGTGCGCCAGTCGCGCCTCTCGGTCGTGCCGGTCAGCGACGAGCACTGGGCCATGCTCTGCGCGATGGCCGGCGTGAAGGGTTAGCAAACAACACGCAACCCATCCCGCTTGCGCCGCAACACGACCCGCCGGCGATGCGCTTCTGAGGCGATGGCATGGATGCCCCGGTCAAGCCGGGGCATGACGATGGGTTTGGAGAGGTCTTCGTCGCGACAGACGACCCCGCGCATGGAGTATCGTGCTTCTGCAAACCCACAGATGTCGGGGGAGGGGGCTACACCATCGCCTCGATCAGAAACGGCCCCGAGCCTGCGAACGCGGCCTGGAGCGCGCGGTTGAAGTCTTCCGCAGTCTCGACCCGTACAGCCTCAACGCCCATGCCGTTGGCCATCTGGACCCAGTCGAGATTGGGCCGGTCGAGGTCGAACATGTCGTGCGCCTTCGGCCCAGGATTCGCGCCCACATTGCGCAGCTCACCGTGCAGGATGGCATAGGTCCGGTTGTTGTAGATCACCGTGACGACATCGAGGTTCTCGCGCGCCTGGGTCCAGAGCGCCTGGATCGTGTACATCGCACTGCCGTCACCACTGATGCACAAAACCTTGCGATCGGGGCACGCCACGGCGGCGCCAGTGGCCTCGGGCAGGGCGCGGCCGATCGAGCCGCCGGTGCCGAACAGCCAGTCATGTGGCGGACAGCCCTTGGTGAACGGATGCAGCATGCGGCCTGATGTGATCGCCTCATCAGAGATGATGCAGCCTTCGGGCAGCAGATGACCGATCGCCGCGGCAATGGTGTCGATGGTGAGCTTGCCGCTCTGCAGGTCCGGGCGCGACAGCTCCTCGCGCACCGGCTCCGCATCGCCCGCGCCGACCTCATCGGCCAGCCATTCCAGCGCGCCCATGACATCCTCGTCGGCGGCAGCCAGCAGATGGGGCTGGCAGGTGTCGGGGATCAGCACGCTCGGTTTGCCGGGATAGGCGAAAAACGCCACCGGCGTCTTGCAGCCGACCAGGATCATGTGGCGGATCTCCGAGGTCACCGCCAGCGCCTGGTCGACGACATAGGGAATCCGCTCCGGCGTGACCCGACCCGCACCACGCTCGGACCGCGCGGCGGCAAACTCCGTGCGCATCTCGGCCCCGGTCTTGGCGGCAATGCGGCCCGCGATCTCCAACGCATCCGAGCGCAGGGCCCGGTGCCCGACCAGGATCATCACGGGCTCGCCCGAGCGCAGGGCATCGGCGCAGTCGCGCACCTGGCCTTCGGTCGCCGAGGCCGGTGGCGGTACGTCGGGCATCGTGGCGACCCCCTCCGCCTCGTTCCAGGCGGTGTCGGCCGGCAGGATCAGTGAGGCGATGCGGCCCGGCGCTTTACGCGCCTCGGCGATCGCCTGGGCGCCATCGACCGCGACCGAGGCGGCGTCCTTGCTGGTCTTCACCCAGTCGGACACGGGCCAGGCAATGGCTTCGATATCGGCGGTCAGCGGGGCTTCATGGGCAATGTGATAGGTCGCGTGTTCACCCACGATGTTGACGATCGGGGTTTTGGCCTTCTTCGCGTTGTGCAGGTTCGCGACGCCGTTGCCCAGACCCGGGCCGGTGTGCAGCAGGGTGGCCGCGGGGCTGTCCATCATGCGGCCATAGCCGTCGGCCGCACCGGTCACCACGCCTTCGAACAGGCCCAGGACGCAGCGCATGCCGTCGACACGATCGAGCGCGGCGCAGAAGTGCATCTCGGACGTGCCGGGATTGGTGAAGCAGACATCGACGCCGCCCTCGACCAGGGTGCGCACAAGGCTTTCGGCTCCGTTCATGGGGTGTCCTTTCTTCTTATCAATCCGCGACCAGGAAGGCGCGATAGGTCTCAGTGAGGTCGGTGACAGAGGCTTCGACAAACTTCTTGCCAGCCTCCGGCGTGGAGAGCGACGGCAGGCTACCGATCCTGCCATCGGGATACCGCGTGCGGTAATCGTCGGCATCGTGGATGCCATTGTACGCTGGGGCACGGCCTTCGAAGTTCGCGCTCTTGATGTGATCGGGATAGGCGTACTGAGTCACCGAGACCTCGCTGCAGGTCGCGTGTTCGCCCTCGTCGTCGCCATAGAGCTCCTTCTGCAGGGTCCGCACACCCTTAGAATCCCACCAGTTCGCCATCTTGCAGCGGATTGGCCGCTTCGAGTCGCGGGTCAGCATCGAAACCTCGCTGTGAATCTCGGCAAAGGCCGCATAGACCGTCGCGATGTTCCCGCCGTGGCCATTGATAAAGAAGAACCGGCCGAAGCCGTGGCGCGACAGCGAGACGACATAGTCGCGGATGAGCTGGATCAGGGTCGAGGGCCGCAGGCACATCGATCCCGCAAAGCCCAGATGGTGCTGCGCAATCCCGACCGAGATGGTCGGCGCGACCATGGCGTCAGCGGCCTCGCCTAGTCGCTGGCCGATGAACTCCGGGCAGATCGCATCCGTCCCCACGAGCCCGTTGGGGCCGTGCTGTTCGGCCGAGCCGATCGGCAGAATGATGCCGGTCGAGCTTTGCAGGTAACGCTCGACCTCCTGCCAGGTGGCGAGTTGCAGTTGCATGGCTTCTCCCGTAGTGCGTGGCGCCGACGTTAGATCGGATCGCCGGAGAGAGGAACCGTAGCGATGACGGATGACGCGCCGAGAGGCGGCCGCTGCTTGAACCGCGCCTGTAATCTGGCACATTCGACATCACGCAGCCGGACAAACCCGGCGAACCGATCCCGAGGGGCAGACCCATGACCGATGAAGTGATCCACGACGTTCCCGCTGGCTGGTCCGAACGCACCCATGTCGACAATGACGCCTATCTCGCCATGTACGAGGCTTCGGTGGCCGATCCTGACGCCTTCTGGGCCGAGCACAGCAAGCGGGTCGACTGGATCACGCCGTTTAGCAAGGTCAAGAACACAAGCTATGACGGCGATGTCTCGATCAAGTGGTTCGAGGACGGCGAACTCAACGTCAGCGCCAACTGCCTGGACCGTCACCTCGCCACCCGCAGCGACCAGACCGCGATCATCTGGGAGGCCGACGATCCCAGCGAGCCGTCCAAGGCCATCACCTACCGGGAGGCTCATGAAGAGGTCTGTCGCATGGCGAACGCGCTCAAGGAGATGGGCGCCAAGCGTGGCGACCGGATCACGATCTACATGCCGATGATCCCCGAAGCCGCTTACGCAATGCTCGCCTGCACCCGGATCGGCGCGGTCCATTCGGTGGTGTTCGGCGGCTTCTCACCGGATTCGCTGGCCAACCGCATCGTCGACTGCGATTCCAACATCGTGATCACGGCCGATGAAGGCCTGCGCGGCGGCAAGGTCGTCCCGCTCAAGGCCAATGTCGATGCCGCCCTCGAGAACACGCCTAGCGTCACCGGCTGCCTCGTGGTCAAGCGTACCGGCGCGGATGTCGGCATGAAGGACGGCCGCGACCATTGGTGGCATGATCTGAAGGAGAGCGTGTCGGCCGACTGCGCGCCCGAGACCATGGCCGCCGAGGACCCGCTTTTCATCCTCTACACCTCAGGCTCGACCGGAAAGCCCAAGGGCGTGATGCACACCACTGGCGGCTACATCGTCTATGCCTCGATGACCCACCAGTACGTCTTCGACTACCACGACGGCGACATCTACTGGTGCACGGCCGATGTCGGCTGGGTCACGGGCCACAGCTATATTGTCTACGGCCCAATGGCGAACGGCGCTACAACCCTGATGTTCGAAGGGGTGCCGAATTATCCCGATGCCAGCCGACACTGGGAGGTCATCGACAAGCATGACGTCAATATCTACTACACGGCTCCAACCGCTATCCGCGCCCTTATGCGCGAAGGCAACGCTCCTGTGAAGAAAACCAATCGCTCGACACTACGCTTGCTTGGAAGCGTCGGGGAGCCAATCAATCCTGAGGCGTGGGAGTGGTATCATCACGTGGTGGGGGACGGCCGCTGTCCAATTGTCGATACTTGGTGGCAGACCGAGACTGGCGGCATACTGATCACTCCGCTTCCAGGCGCAACAGCCCTCAAACCGGGCTCAGCTACACGGCCCTTCTTCGGTGTGAAACCCGCTATTGTGGACAATGAAGGGGTAATCCAGGATGGCGTTTGCGAGGGCAATCTTTGCCTGCTCGATTCCTGGCCAGGCCAGATGCGCACTGTCTATGGCGATCATGAACGTTTCAAACAAACCTATTTTTCAACCTATCCCGGAAAATATTTTACGGGTGACGGCGCTCGCCGCGACGCCGATGGCTACTATTGGATAACCGGGCGTGTCGACGACGTCTTGAACGTCTCAGGCCACCGAATGGGTACGGCTGAGGTAGAAAGCGCACTGGTCGCTCACAGCAAAGTCGCCGAGGCCGCCGTGGTCGGCGCGCCACACAACATCAAGGGTCAGGGTATATATGCCTTTGTCACACTAAATGTAGGGGAAGACCCTTCAGAAGACCTCAAGAAGGAATTAGTCCAGTGGGTGCGAAAGGAAATTGGCCCCATCGCCAGCCCAGACTGGTTGCAGTGGGCGCCGGGACTGCCAAAAACTCGCTCTGGAAAAATCATGCGCCGTATTTTGCGCAAGATTGCCGAGAACGACTTCAATAACTTCGGAGATACATCCACACTCGCCGATCCTAGCGTTGTTGGTAATCTTGTTGAGAACCGACAAAATAGTCAATCAAAGCAAGAGTAAAGCTTAGAAAAGGGAAACTAACTTCGCCTGAAAGTCATGGGTCAGGTATCTCCGCCTCTTTGGGAGCTTATGCCGCATTACTTTCGCTAGCCATATCGAAGTTAGGCGCCCGGGAGAAGATGCGTCGGACCATAGGTTCGAAAGCCTCCAACGGCATAGTCTCGGTGTAATCGGGGTCAAACGCCATCTGATCGTATTTCGCACAGAAGTCGATGCAGTCTTGGTAGTAGGGATGGCCCTTGTATTTGTCACGGGCATAGCGATCGCGACCCTGAAAATGAGCGTAGTAGTACGTCTGAAAAAAACCGTGATGTTTCACGATCCAATGTACCCGGTCCGAAACATATGGACGCAGTATCGCAGCACCCACATCGGCGTGGTTGTACGGCGAGATATTATCGGCAATGTCATGCAGAAGAGCGCCGACAATCATCTCTTCGGTCTCACCATCCTTGAAAGCCAGGGTCGCAGTCTGCAGGGCGTGCTCGAAGCGTGTGACTTGTATGCCCTGTTCGGCATGTTCGGTAGACTGCACCATGTCGAGCAGCTCGTCGGCCAACAAGTGGTGAGAGTTTTTGACGGCTTCACCTATGATGCGATAGTCATCCGCTGTTCCATCTTCCATGTGTGCGAAACTTACTCGTTCCATTCGCCATCTCCACATCTAGACCAGCATATTCTGATCCGTCATAACGTACAGCACAAGAGGAGTGGATCGCAGCACCCTAGACAGGGGCAGGCCGCCAGAGTGCCGCGATCCTTTGCCGGGCTGGGAACCAGCGAGCCCGGCTTATTCCTCTAGGTGATGAAGCATAGTTTCGATATCGGAAACGGCGAAAGGATCACCGAGGTCTGCGCGATCTTCAGAGAAAAGAGCGGTGATCACGCCATCTTCAACAACCATGGAGTAGCGCCACGAACGATCTCCGAAGCCGAGATGAGACTTATCAACCAGCATGCCCATCTCACGCGTGAAGTCCGCATTTCCATCTGGGATCATGGTGATACGGTCATCTATACCCAGACCCTCCGCCCATGCATTCATCACAAAACTGTCATTGACCGAAAGGCAACAAATGGCTTCGATCCCGGTATCGTGTAATCGTTCTATGCCGGCGGCGTAGCCCGGTAGATGCGTCGAAGAACATGTCGGAGTAAACGCACCGGGCAGCGCAAAGACGACTACACGCTTCCCAGAGAAAATTTCTGACGTCGTCAGAGTGGCCCATCCGCCATCACGACGAATTTGGAAAGATGTGTCGGGAACCCTTTGACCGATGGTTTTTTCAGGAATTGCCATGATATTTCTCTCAATGAAGGACAGTGGGTGCACCAGCCCGCTTCAAACGGTCCGGCCGCCTGGACGGAACAAGTTTGACGCTGCTAGAAGAAAGTCCGACCAGGAGGTCTACGTTGGCTAGCGCATGACTAAACAAATCAAGATGTCGCAAGCCCGCACGAGCACCGGCCGGGGTCATCCAACTCCGAAGGATAGCCTCGGCTTCCACATGCAAGCCCACCTGAGCGCGATTCACCATCTGTAGCAGCCACGCTTCATCGCGGCCAAGCTGGGAGCAGTGCTGGCAACGTACATCTAGCTCAAGCGTACCTGCCGCCATGGTGATCCAAAGGAGTGTATCGAAAGCATGCAGGCCCCATGGCGCCATTCCCGCAACTTGCAGCCCGGTCTTCCATGAGGGGTGAGATTCCAGCGGATAGCAATGCGGCGCGAACCAAAGTCGGAACGTAGATACAACAACCGCCTCAGCCGTCGACAGACGGCCCATATGGGTTTCAGCAGCGTAGACCGGCAGGGGTTCTGCGGTGGACATTAAGGATGGGCTCCTTGATATGGATGGGAACCCTAAAGCTCGACTCTTGATAATGCAACTAATTCTTATTTGCGTGCAAGTCGATCAGTTAAACTACAGGCGCACGGTGCTGGCAACTTAGCAAAAAGGCGTTCTGGACGCGGAAACCACGGGACGGTTCTCTGCAAGAAGATGAAGTACGTGATACATCATCGAAGCGCCAGCGAGCGATGTGATTTCGCCGTTATCATGTTCGGGGGCGACTTCAACCAGATCCATACCGACAAAATTAATACCCCGGAGCTCCATTAGTATATCTAACGCCTGCATAGTCGTCGGCCCACCGACAACTGGCGTCCCAGTGCCAGGTGCGTAAGCAGGATCAAGGAAATCGATGTCGAACGTTAGATATGCTTTATTTTTTCCTACCACATCTCGAATACGCTGCCCAATCTCCTTGGCTGGGAGTCGGGCTGCATCCCATCCGCCAATTTTATCGAACCCATCGTCCCAGCCTACCGCCATGCGGATCCCGGTGTGAATGGAGCGACCAGGGTCGATCAGCCCATCCCGCATTGCATGCCAAAACATCGTGCCGTGGTTGAGCTTATCGCTCTTCGAAGTATCCGTGTGAGCGTCAAAATGCACTAGAGACAACCCTTTACCATGTTGCTTTGCGACGGCCTTAAGAAGAGGATAAGTGACCAAGTGATCGCCTCCCATCGTCATCGGGAAACACCCGGCTTCTAAGAACGTCGCTGTGCTGGCCTCCACGGAGGCCATCATCCCTTCAGTACAGCCTATATCAAAATCATGATCGCCCCAGTCGATCACGGCTAGCCGGTGAAAGGGGTCGAAATCAAAAGGCCATTGTGGACCCCAAGCGATATGGCTAGACGCTTGCCTTATGGCACGTGGCCCGAAGCGGGTTCCAGCCCGGTTAGTCGTCCCGATATCGTACGGGATACCCGAAACCACCACGTCAGCACCTACAAGTGACTTAGTGTAGCAACGGCGCATGAAACTAAGCGCCCCGGCATAGGTCCGGTCGTCCGATGTGCCGTAGAGCGAGTCCGCATTGAAGGCGAAATCTCCTGGCGGTCTGGTCATGTCTCTCTCCCCATCACGATGGTCATAGATTAACGTCCGTGGCTGATCGCGTCTCTGGAGATATGCCGTGCCCGTTCTTGCCCACAACACCCTGGAAACCTTCTGCGCCGAGGTCCTGGCAGCTGCCAGCATGCGCGCGGATGAGGCCCGGCAGGTGGCCCATCACCTAGTCGAGGCGGAGATGAAGAACGTCGTCTCGCACGGGGTGAATCGCGTCGCCTACTACCTCGACTGTTTTGCCAACGGCCTCGCCCGGCCGGCCGGGGACATCTTGCTGGCCCACAACGGTGCCACGGTGCTCACGGTCGACGGAGGTGAAGGGCTCGGGATTCCCGCCATGGAGCGGGCCGTGGATCAACTGCTGGCCATGGGCCGGGATCAGCCGATCGTCTGTGCCGGCATCCACAATGTCGGCCACACTGGGCGCATGGGCGCCTATGTCGAACGGCTTGCGGCCAACGGCAGGTTCGCCCTGTCGATGGGCGGCGGGGGTTGCGACCGCTTTCCTCTGGTCGCAGCGCACGGCGGCCGCGGCGGGGTGCTCTCGACCAACCCCTGGGCCATGGCCATGCCCGGCGGCGGGGCCGGCGATGTCTCCGTCGACTTCGCGACCTGTGTCGTCGCCAACGGCAAGGTCAGCGTGCGCCGCCGCACCGGTGAGTCGGTGCCCGAAGGATGGCTGGCCGACAAACACGGCAACCCGACCACCAGCATCGAAGCCTATGACGACGGCGGGGCTCTACTCCCGGCCGGTGGTTACAAGGGTTACGGCCTATCCGTGCTCGCCGAGATGATGGGTGGGGCGATGCTTGGCCAGCCCTACGAATTCAACTGGATGATCGTCGCCCTGGATACCAATGCCTTCGGCGCGGCGGCGTTCGACAAGGACGCCGCCCACGTGATCGAAAAGCTGCGCGCCACACCGCCTGCACCGGGCTTTGACAAGGTGCGGGTTCCCGGCGATCCGGAGCGCGAAACCGAAGAACGCTGCCGCAGGGACGGCATCAACCTGCATGACGGGGTATGGGACGGCCTGGTGGCCGCTGCACAGTCACAGGGCGTGGCCATTCCCGCTATCGGCTGAACCACCACCGTCCGTCTGCGGTCTATTCCAGCGCTTGCGCCATCGCGCGAGTTGCCCGTCCGATTTCGTCCTCGTTGACCGCCGCGTAGCCAAGCACGAGTCCCGGCTGGAGTGCCGCGTCGATGGCATAGGACGACAGCGCCACCGCCGACACGCCCGACTAGGAGATTCGGTTCGAGGCCTGTACACCCGTCATGCGTGCGTACAGCTCGTCATCCATCATGGCGACCAGATGCATCCCGGCATCATCAGGGTGCGGTGTCAGGAGGCCGTCGAGGTGGCGTCGGGCAGCGTCGAGCAGAGCCTCCTGATGGGCACCGTAGAGCCGCCGCATGCGGCAAATGTGGTTGGCGAAGTGGCCCTCTTCCATGAACCGGGCCAAAGCCGACAGGGCGCTGAGCGACGCACGATCGTCAAGCGCCGCGCGGACATTCGTAAACGGCTCGATCAGGTGCTCGGTCACCACGAGATAACCCAGGCGCAGGGAGGGAAACATGACCTCGTAGAAGCTGCCCGCATAGATCACACGTCCGGAACGGTCGAGACCCTGGAGTGACGCCAGCGGCCGTCCGCGATAACGGAACTCGCTGTCATAGTCGTCTTCGAGAATCCAGCCGTCGATACGGTCGGCCCAGTCGATCAGTGCATGACGGCGCGGCAGGCTCATCACCATGCCCAGCGGATAGTGATGCGACGGCGCGACGCATGCGGGCCGGGCCAGCCGGTGGCACGGCAAAGCTGGTGTCCGCTGTTCCGCCAGGGTTTCATCAACGAGCTGCTGAACCCGAAGACGGCGCTGTTCTTCCTGGCCTTCCTGCCCCAGTTCGTGGCGCCTGCAAGCGCATCGCCGGGGCTTGAGATGTTCGTGCTGGGGCTGCTGGTGCCGGCAACGGCGCTGCCGGTCGATCTTGCCATCGCCTTTGGTGTGGCCACCCTGCTCTCGCGGCTCGGCAACGCCCGCCAGATCGCCCGCATCCGGCGCTGGCTGGCCGGTTTCGTGCTGGTCGGCCTGGCGCTCTTTGTCGTGGTCGGCGATACCGGCGATTGACGGCCCCATCCTGGCCTCGCCATGCTGCCTCCGGACGTAGGCAGCCGGGGTGGCGCGGTGGACAATATCTTCATCAAGGATACGCAGGAACTGGTGGAACGGCCGGGCGCGCTGGAAACGCCTTTCCACGAACAGGACACGTTCTACACGCCGAACGACCGGTTCTTTGTCTGCAACGTCACGACAACACCGCGCGTGGACCCGGCGAGCTGGTCGCTGACCATTGCGGGCGATGCCGTCGCCACACCGCTGACCCTGTCGCTGGACGGCCTCACCGACTTCGAAAGGGTCGAGCTCGACGTGCTGATGGAATGTGCCGGCAACCAGCGCCAGCTCTTCGAAGAGATCCTGAAGACACCACTCGACAAGCGCCCGCATCTGGTGGAGCTGCGCTGGATGCTGGGCGGCGTCGGCATGGCGCGCTGGCGCGGCATCAGGCTGCGTGACGTGCTGGAGCGCGCCGGGATCATGGACGACGCGTATCATGTCCTGCCCTTCGGCAGCGATCCCAGTGACGAAGAGCCGGACGGCACCTGCATCCCGATGCCCGCGGCCAAGGCGCTGCATCCCGACACGCTGATCGCGCTTGCCATGAACGGTGAGGCGCTACCGGCCGATCACGGCTTCCCGGCCCGCCTGGTTGTGCCGGGCTGGGTCGGGACCTATTCGGTCAAGTGGCTGCGACGCATCGAGGTGACACGCGAGCATCGCTGGGTCAGCCGCAACACCAAACGTTATGTCATGATGGGCGACGCCTGGGACGGCCAGGACTGGGGCCCGGCCAACGGCCCCAACATCACCGAACACCCGGTACGCAGCTCGCTGACCCTGCCCTGGCCGGCCGCGCTGGCACCAGGCCGTCACCGCATCGCCGGTTATGCCCGCGGCGGCGAGGAACCGATTGCTGCGGTGGTCTGGAGCGGCGACGGCGGCGCCACCTGGCATGACGCCCAACTCGACATCACACCCGCCCGCTACGCCTGGGCGCCGTTTTCGTTCGACTGGGACGCGACGCCCGGCGAGCATACGCTGATGACCCGCGCAACCGATGCGGCGGGCCGGACCCAGCCCATGGAACAGCCGTTCAACAACGGCGGTTACATCTTTCACATGGTACACCCGCACCCTGTGGCGGTGGGCTGACACCGGTCCTCAGAACAGGAAGTAACGCTGGGCCATGGGGAGTTCGGTGGCGGATTCACAGGTCAGCCGCTCGGCGTCGGCGCGGACCTCGTAGGTTTCCGGGTTGACCTCAATCACCGGCATGGCGTCGTACAGCACGAGATCGGTCTTGCCGATGGAACGGGTGTTCTTCACGGCGACGGTGTCCTTGGCCAGACCCAGGCCCTCGCGCAGATCCGCATCCTGTGCGGCAGTGGAAATGAAGCTGACCGACCCCCTGGTCAGTGCCCCGCCATAGGCCCCAAACATCGGGGGGTAGTGCACCGGCTAAGGTGTCGGGATCGAAGCGTTGGGGTCACCCATGGCGGTAGCCGCAATGGTGCCGCCGACCAGGATGAGCGAGGACTTCACACCGAAGAACGCGGGATCCCACAACACGAGATCGGCGCACTTGCCGGCCTCGATGGTGCCGATGTGGTCGGCCATGTCATGCGCGTGGCGTCCCCGCCGCCAGCATGGGTTTCGGCACTGATCTTGGCGACATGGGGCGCGGGCAGCGGGACGAGATCCAGGGCCCGACCGTGGGGCAGGCGGTGGGCGGCGAGCTGATCCCTGTGGCGGTCGAGGTAAGGTTTGCGCAGATCGCTGCTATCGTCGGTCCATGTGTAAAGAACCGTCGTTTCGTTGGTAAAACGTGCGGCGATATCGATGTGCCAGTCGGTGTCGTCACCCATGGCTTCGCATTCTTCAGGCGATGCGCCGTCAAGCCAGATGAAATCGCCGACGCCTAGCAGACGACCGAGATCGTCTTCGATGCGCTCATCGGTCCAGTTGGGATTGCGGTTCTGGTTCATGATCGATGAACGGGTCGCAAGAAAGGTTCCGGTCCCGTTGATCTCGACCGCACCGCCTTCGGTCGTGATTCCGCCCTGGTGATAGGGCAGGCCCAACACCTCTGCGATATGGCGCGCCACACCGACATCCATGGCGCAGTCGTAGCGGCCACCCCAACCGCTGAAGTTCCAGTCCGTCACGGCCATGCGGCCCTGGGCGTCCTTGATGAAGATCGGCCCGCTGTCGCGCAGCCATACATCGTCGGTCACCAGCATGTGGAGTTCGACGCCGGATTCAGGGATGCCGAAGTACCGCAGGACATGACTGACATGATCGCGGGTGGCTTCGTCCTGGACCAGCATGCGCACCAGGACCTTGCCCGCCATGGCCGCAGTCATCGCAAGCCAGGTGGACTTCAGCTTCAGCGCATAGGCCTGATCGTGGCTCGGCGGGGTCGGCCAGCGCAGCCAGGCCGCCTCATGAGGCAGCCACTCGGCAGGGATGGTGGCGGTGGCGATGTCGATGCTCATGGCATTACCGTCCCTTGAACTGCGGCGGCCGTTTTTCACGGGCCGCGGCAAGGCCCTCTCTGGCATCGTCGGTGGCAAAGCAGGCAACTGTCTCGCGCTTGAGCCAATCGGAATCGAGATCACCGCGGCAGATGCCGTTGAGTGCCTTCTTGGTGATCTGAAGCGAGAGCGGCGACAGCGCCGCGATCTCGTCGGCGAAGGCGGCAACGGCATCGTCAAGGTCATCGCGCGGCACAAGCCGGTCGAGATAGCCGATCGCATGCAGTGTTGCGGCATCCATCTGTTCGGCGGCCAGAAACAGGCGGCGGGCGACTTGGGGACCGAGCCGTTCGACATAGCGGCGCAGGCCGCTTTCGTGAAACACCAGACCGAGCTTCGCCGGCGGCATCACCAGCCGCATGCCTTCGACACCGATGCGAAAATCGCAGGCGAGCGCCAGGTCGGTCGCGCCGCCGTAGACGCTGCCGTTGAACGCACAGACCGTGACCGGACGCAGCGCCTCGATCCTGCAGGCCAGCCGCTCAAGCGGGTTGTCGTTCCAGTCGCGGGTGAGCACATCACAGAGATCAACCCCGGCGGAAAAACTCTTTTCGCCAGAGCCAGTCAGCGCGATCACCCGCAGGTCCGCATCGGCATCGAGAGTTTCGAGGTCGGTGATCAGGCCGTCGACTTCGGCCATCTTGAGCAGGTTGTGCTTTTCGGGCCGGTTGAGCCGGACCGTCGCGGCGGCGCCGTTTCGGCTGATGACGTAGCCCTGATTGCTCATGCCGGGAGGTCGAGCGTGACGCTGACCGGGCAATGGTCGCTGGAACGTTCCCAGCCGCGCACATGGCGATGGATGTCGGCCGACACCAGCTTGGATTTCAGGACCGGTGTAACCCATACATGATCGAGACGGCGGCCCTTGTCGGCGGCAGCCCAATCCTTGGACCGGTAGCTCCACCAGGAATAGAGCTTCTCGGGCTCCGGCTTGAAATGGCGCACGGCATCGACCCAGTCATGGGCCCGGCGCAGGCGTTCCATGGCTTCGGTTTCGACCGGTGTATGGGAGACGACCTTCAGAAGCTGCTTGTGGTTCCAGACATCGGCTTCGAGCGGGGCGATATTGAGATCCCCGACCATGATGCGCCTGGCGCGCGGGCTCGCCTTACCAGCAAACCAGGTGGTGAGCTCGTCGAGGAACTGGAGCTTGTGGGCGAACTTGTCGTTGATTTCAGTGTCCGGTTCGTCGCCACCTGCGGGAATATAGAAGTTGTTGATCTCCACATTGCCCTTCAGCGTGGCCCAGACATGCCGGCCGTCCTCGCGCCCGCACCAGTTGGTAATGCCCGATGTGGTGAACGGCAGGCGGCTGATGATGGCAACGCCGTTGTAGCCCTTGAACCCGGCGACCGCGATGTGCTCCCAGCCGGCCTCGCGCAGGGGCTCATAGGGGAAGACATCGTCGGTTGCCTTGATCTCCTGCAGGCACAGGACATCGGGCTGATGGTCCTTGAGGTAAGCAACCACCGATTCGATACGCAGGCGAACGGAGTTGATATTCCAGGTGGCGATGGTGTGTTCGGTCATGACTGGAGGGCAACTCTTGCTGCTGGAGTGAACGACGAGGGTTCCTTACCCCCATCGAGGGGGAGGGTCAGGGAGGAGGGGACCGCGAAGCGGTTCATGTTGCACTGGGCTTCGATGCGTCTGCGCCGCATACCCTCCATCCTAACCTTCCCCCTCAAGGGGGAAAGGGACATGAGGTGACTGTGGGCCGCGGACACGACTTCGATCCACGCCACAACCTCATCCCTCCGGCGCCGGATAGTCGACGGCGATCCTGAGATCACGCATGGGCTTTACGATCTTGATGGTGTCTTCATAGATCGGGTCCGCCTTGAAGGCCGCCAGCGCGTTTTCGTCGGCGAACTCACCGTAGACCACGACATCGATCTCTTCGGACCAGGTGTCCTTGCGGGCGTTGAACTCGACCTCAAGCACCGAGGCGGCGGGGATGCGCTGCAGGTTGCGCAGGCCATCGCGGACCGCCTGGACGTCCCTGGGGTTGCGGGCGCGGAACAGTACGATGTGACGAATCATGCCGAAAGCCTTGCGGCGGGTTCGGCGGCTGTCAGGAACCTGGCCTTCAACAGACACTCCTCGTATTCGGCCCGGGCTTGCGAATCCCAGACGATGGCGCTGCCGACGTTGTAGACGACACGGGCGCGGTCAAAAACACTCATCGTGCGAATCGCGACATTGAAGCAGGCGATTCCGTCGGGATCGATAAAACCGATCGCACCGCAGTAGGGCCCGCGCGGGCCTGCCTCGATCTCGCAGATGATCTCCATGGCGCGGATTTTCGGCGCGCCGGTGACCGAACCGCAGGGGAAGAGACTGCGGAAGAGGTCGCGCACGCCGACGTCATCGCGCAAGCGGGACCGGATGCCCGAGGTCATCTGGAAGAGCGTGGGATAGGTCTCGATGCTGTAGAGGTCCGTCACCTCGACCGAGCCGATCTCGCTGATCCGTCCGAGATCGTTGCGCAGCAGGTCGACGATCATCAGGTTTTCGGCCCGCGACTTCTCATCGGTCCGAAGCTGCTGCGCGACCGCGGCATCCGCCCTGTCTGTCGCACCGCGTGCGGCCGTGCCCTTCATCGGGCGGACCTCGGCCCGGTTGCCGTCCAGGCGAAAGAAGAGCTCGGGCGACAGCGACAGAAGCGTCGGACCACCGAGCGCGACAACCCCGCCATAGGCGACGGGCTGACGCGCACGCAGAGTTTCATAAAGCGCCAGCGGATCGCCGGAGAGCGTGCCCGTGAGAGGAAAGGTGAGATTGATTTGATAGACGTCTCCCGCCCGGATCCAGGCGATGACCTTCTCGAATCGCCCAGCGTAGTCTTCGAAGCTCCAGGCCGGTTCGAGCGGGCTGAGCATGGCCGGGCCGGACGGCAGGGCCGGCGCTTCATGGCTCACCGCGTCGAAAACGGCGAAACAGAGCAACGGGGCGTTGCGGCCCTCAGGCATCAACGGTTCCAGCCGCGGCTCCAGAGCATAGCCGAGTTCGTAGGAGGCATAGCCGGCCAGGTGACGGCCTTCGTCCAGAGCCCGCGCCATGGCCTCCAGGCAGACAGGCACCTCATGGGCATGATGCGCGACAATGCGGCGGACGGGCGCGGTGTATTGGCGCACGGTTCCGGCGATCCGGTCATCAAGAAGGACAAAGGGTTCGGTCATCGCGGTTGTCACGATTGCAGCGGACCGTTCCCTCTAAGCCGTCCGCGGAGCGGACACAACCGGTGACACGGCGATGTGTGGGGAATGACCCCTGCGCCCGTCATTCGGCCGCCGGCGCCATGGTCCAGCAAAACCGCGCCACCGTGCCTTCGGTGTTCTCAACCCGGTAACGCCAACCAGGCGCAAAGTAGAAGCTGTCGCCGGCACCGGCCTCGCCCAACTCGGCCCGTCCGTCGGCATCACGGATCAGGGAGGTGGTGGGGTTATCGGGATTGGGTCGCAGGATGCCTGCGAAGAGCTCATCGAGCCCCTTGGGCGCGCAGAGGTCATAGCCGCCCGCACCATCGCGGCGCAGCCCGACGCAGGCGCAGGAGACGATGAAGCCCGCGATGTTGTCGGCACTGCAGGTGGTCGCGGGAAAGGGGCTGCCGAAGCGCTGCTCGAACCAGAGCGGCACACGGACCTGATTACGCACCTCATGCTCGATCCCCAGGTAGGCAAACAGAGCATCGGCCCGCCTGATCACCGCGTCCTCGGCCTCCCAGGAGGTGTCGGGGTCCCAGTAGAAGATGTCGTAGTCGTTGATGTTGGCATCCGCCGGCTGGCCCAACAGTGCGTTCCAGACCGGGCCGTAGAGACAGCCCGCAACAAGCCAGCAGTCGGCCCCGCCGAGGTCCGGCAGGCGTTCCAGCACGGCGACATTGGCGGGGTTGGCAAGTGCGAGATCGACGAAGTGAGAGGCGAGAAGATCGGTCATGACACCATCATGATGCGATCATCCGGTCACGTCTCGGAAAGTGTGGGATTGCTGCGGCAGGTTCGTCCGCCCAACAGACTGCGGTGGGGTTTCCCGGGTTTCGACGCCCGGCCGCCGCGCCACCAGCGCGACACGTTTTCCCGCAGCATGAGTGCACTGGGGGTGACGATGAGCGTCAGCATGGTGGCGAAGGCCAGACCGAAGACGATGGCGCTGGAGAGCTGGACCCACCACTGGGTTGAGGGTGCGCCGACCTGGATCTCGCGGCTGAAGAAGTCGATGTTGACCTGCAGCACCATGGGCATCAGGCCCAGGATGGTGGTGATCGTGGTGAGCAGGACCGGGCGTGCACGCTGGGCACCGGTACGCAGAATCGCTTCCATGGGATCACTGACGGTCTGGCGCAGCCGGGCGAAGGTGTCGATCAGCACGATGTTGTTGTTCACGACAATGCCGGCAAGCGCGATCACGCCGATGCCCGACATCACGATACCGAAGGGCTTGCCCGTGACCAGGAGGCCGATCATGACCCCGATGGTCGACATGATGACGGCCGACAAGATCAGGAAGGCCGAATAGAAGCTGTTGAACTGTGTGACCAGAATGATCGCCATCAAAAACAGCGCGACACCGAAGGCCTTCATGAGGAAGTTGGCGGCCTCCTCCTGGTCCTCGTTTTCACCGCGAAACTCGATCTCAACGCCCGGTGCGAACGCGGTTTCGGCGATCCAGCCCTCAAGCTCCTGCACCATGGTATCGGCCAGCACACCTTCGGCGATATCGGCCTTCACAGTCATGACACGTTGACCGTCGACCCGTTCGATGGTGCCGACCTTCGGCGCCGCCGAGCGCGTGATGAAGTTCTCCAGCGGGACCTGGCCGAAGGGGCTCTCGATACGCAGACGATCGAGCTGATCGAGCGTGCGCCAATCGTTGGGAAAGCGAGCGCGGACGTCGATCTCATCCTTGGAATCGTTGGGCCGTATGCTGGAAATCAAGAGGCCGTTAGTGACGAGCTGAACCATGCCGCCGATTGAGGCGACGTCGACGCCGAACTTCGCCGCCTGGGCACGGTCGACCTCGATCTCCCACTCGATGCCCGGCAGCGGACGGCTGTCCTCGACATCGATCAGACCCTCCATGTCTTCCATGTACGCACGCACCATCGCGGTGGCCGGCTCGATCAGATCGGGCTCGACCGCCGAGATCTGAATCTGGATCGGCTTGCCTTCGACCGGGCCGTCCTGCTGGCCGCGCGGCTCGACGACAATGCCGGCGAGATCGGAGGTCCGTTCCAGTACATCGGCAAAAATCTCGTTGGCCGGGCGGCGCAGAGACCAATCGACCAGCTCGACCGAGATCGAACCGATAACATCCTCGGCGACGTCGCCGCCATCATGGTTGCCCGCCGTGCCGACCGTGGCGTAGATCGTCTCGAACTCGTCCATGACGAGGATGCGTCCTTCGACCTCGCGCACCAGTTCGTCCTGCTCCCAGATCGACAGATTGCCCCGGGCATGGACCTGGAAGACGGCCTGCTCGGGCTCGATTTCAGGGAAGAACTCGACTCCCTTACCAAAGACGCCGTAGGCCATCTGCACGCCGGCCAGCACGGCGAACGCCGCAAAGAGCACCTTGGCCGGGTGGCGCAGGGCGCCGCGCAGGATCGCGAGATAGACTCCGGTGAAGCCGCCGACCTGATCGAGCCCGCTCTCGCTGTCGGCCGCCAGCGCCCTGGCCTTCTCGCGATCGGTGGCACCGGACTTGCCTACCAGCGAACCCAGCGTGGGGACGAAGACCAGAGCGATCGCCAGCGATGCCGTGAGTGTGGCAATGAGCGTGATCGGCAGGAACTTCATGAACTCGCCCACGAGACCGGGCCAGAACATGAGCGGCAGGAAGGCGACGAGCGTGGTCGTGGTCGAGGCAGTGATTGGCCAGGCCATGCGGGTCGCGGCCGAGAGATAGGCATCACGGCGGTGCAGACCCTCGGCCATCTTGCGGTCGGCGTATTCGGTGACGACGATCGCGCCGTCGACCAGCATCCCCACGGCCAGAATCAGGCTGAACAGGACCACGATATTCATGGTGAGCCCGGCCGACGACAGCACCAGAATGCCGGCCAGGAACGAACCCGGGATGGCGACACCGACCAGCGCGGCCGAGCGCCAGCCCAGCGCCCAGACGATCACGATCATGACCAGAAGGATGGCCGAGAGAACATTGTTCTGGAGGTCGGTCAGCATGCTGCGGATGTCGTTGGACTGATCTTGGGTCAGCGCGACCTCGACCCCCTCGGGCCAGTTCGCCGTGGTGCGCTCGACCACCGCCCGCACGTTCTCGATAGTGGCGATGATGTTCTCACCGGTCCGCTTGGAGACCTCGATGGCGAGAGCCGCCTCGCCCGAGACACGCGCGAAACTCTCGGGATCCTTGAAGGTGCGGCGGACCTCGGCGATGTCGCTGACCACGGTGACTGCGTCGCCCTCGACCTTGACCGGGAGTGCCAGCAGTTCGTCGGCACCCTCCAGCAGTCCCGGCACCTTCACGCCGAAGCGGCCGGCGCCGGTGTCGAGCGAACCCGCCGCCACAAGAAGATTAGAACGGCCGACAAAGTCGATCAGCTCACCGGCATCCAGCGCATAGCTTTCGACCAGCATGGGATCGATGACGATCTCAACAAGCTCGTCACGCTCTCCCTGGATGTTCGCTTCCAGGACCTCGGAGATCCCTTCGATCTCGTCCTGTAAATCGCGCGCCAGACCGAGCAACGTGCGCTCGGGCACCGACCCCGATAGCGTGACCACGAGCACCGGAAAGAGCGAGAGATTGATTTCGTGAACGCTGGGCTCGTCGGTGTCGTCGGGCAGTTCGGGCTTGGCCAGATCGACCTTCGCGCGAACGTCGTCGATTGCAATGTCGGGGTCGAAGCCGGCATCGAACTCGAGCGTGACATTGGCGCCGCCCTCATAGGCGGTGGAGATGACCTCCCTGACGCCGTCGATGCCCTTTAGCTCCTGCTCCATGGGCCGAATCAGCAAACGCTCGGCATCACCGGGAGAAATTCCCTCGTGGGTCATCGAGACATAGATGATCGGAATGTCGATGTCCGGATCCGATTCCTTGGGAATCGTGACATAGGCCACCGTGCCGCTGATCAGGATCAGGACCAGCAGCAGAAGAACGGTACGCGGCCGGCTGAACGCCGCCTGAATGATTCCGATCACGACGCCTCTGAGAAGACAGAGTCTTCGACCACGACCGGCTCGACGGTCTCGCCGTCGATGACATAGTCATGACCCACGGTGATCAGCGTGATCTCAAACGGCAGGCCTGCGACCCAAAGGCCGTCAGACTGATCGGCCAAAATGGTGACCGGCATGAAAACCACCTTGTTGTCGGCATCAACAGTCTTCACGCCCAGGGTTCCGTCATCGGCCAGCGACAGGGCCGAGGGCGAGATGTAGTGACTCGGAATAGTTTCCAGAGGCAGAACGATGTCGGTGGTCATGCCGCCGGGAACCCTGTAGTCCGGGTCGGGGATCTCAAGCTCGATGCGGAAGGTGCGTGTCTCCGGTTCGGCCACCTGACCGATAAAACGCAGAACGCCCTCGACCTCATCGCCCGTGATCAGGCGGGCACGGCCGAGGTCACCGATCGAGAGATAGCCGAGTTCGCGTTCCGAGACCTGGGCGACCACGACGATAGGGTCCATGTCGAAGATCTGCCCCACGGCGTCGTTTTCGCCGAACCCGTCAATCACGACATCGCCGACCTCGATACCGAGACTTTCGAGAATACCAGTGAACGGCGCCCGGATCTCGGTCCGTTCGATATCGAGGCGGATCGCGGCCAGTTCGGCATGGGCGTTGCGCAGATCGGCAAACGCCTCTGCGTTCGCCGTTTCGGCACGCCAACCGCTTTCAGCCAGCTCGCTGGAGGCTTCAAAGGCGATGCGGAATTGTTCAACCAGCGCTTCAGCGCGCGACAGCCGCTGTGGCCGGTCGTCCAGCGCGATCCGCGCGATGATCTGGCCTTCCTCAACGATATCGCCTTCCTCGACCTCGATGGCTTCGATCCGGCCGGAGGTCTGAACACGCAGGGCAACCTCGCGGTTCGCCTCGGTGCGGCCGGTGAGCTGGAGTTCAAGGACAAAGGCTTCCGCAGTGCTGGTGGCGACACGAACCTGTGCCGGTTTGCGATCGTCTTCCGCCGCAGACACAGACGGCTCGGTCATGGTCCCGGTGTCAACGGTGTTCGCGACCGCAGGGCCGTCGTCGCCCAGTTGGCCCGAGAGCACCCATGTAGCGGCGACGATCGCAAGAACGATCGCCATGATATGGGATGCTTTCATGGTTACGCGGTCCGATTCTGCTGCACTGCGACGATGGCAGCGGTCTTCCCGACACACTGCCGGACCATGCTTGCACGCACGACCCTCCGACAACCCTACGCAGGTGGCCGCCGCCTTCCTGTTAGATGGTCAGAACCCGTGCACGTATCAAGAAGAAAGCCGGACTGCATGGCAGACCGGCTCTTTCTCGTTCGGCACTGGGGACCGCGGTTCAGGCGGCGTTCCAGAAACGCTGCTGGTAAACCGGGTTGTCGACGACCGCAACGCGTTCGAGGTTGAGATCGCGCAGCTGGCGGGACTACAGCATGGCGGGCGGTGGTCCGGTTGCGCGTCTTCTTCAGGTTCGAAATCAGTTTGGACATCTCATTCAACTACGACGACAAGGAAGGGCTGTGCCGCGCCGCGATCGAAGATGCTTCCGACAGGATCTTTGCGAACTTTTACGGCGTGATCGATGAAAGCCAGGACCCCTGGACACAGATCGAGATCTGGCTTGAGACCCACAGCCGCGAATTGGAGCTGGTCCACAAGATGGTGAAGGCCAGCATGGATCTGCGAACCGTCTCGACGCAGTGCGTCGAAACCGACGAG
>CEUN01170173.1_pt1 | contig 51123 bp, 43 predicted proteins | sample 361501 | NCBI WGS metagenome assembly CEUN01 (sample SAMEA2622801, study PRJEB7988) | marine metagenome | biome: marine biome (ENVO:00000447); feature: marine epipelagic mixed layer (ENVO:xxxxxxxxx); material: "saline water (ENVO:00002010), including plankton (ENVO:xxxxxxxx)" | depth 120 m | reverse complement strand
CCAAGAAATCGATCATTCAGTTTCGAGCCGAATGCCTCAGCGGAGTCGCAGACCAGTTTCAGGCCGTGATCGGCACAGATACGTTCCAGGCGCACATAGTCACAACCTCGACCGTTGACGTCGACTGCGATGACCGCTCGCGTCCGTTGGCTGATTACCGACAAGACGGCGTCAGGATCAATTGTGAAGTGCTCGGGCTCTATGTCGACCAGCTTCACGGTGGCGCCTGCCAATCGTGCCGCATTCGCTGTCGCAACGTAGGTCAGATCAGGAATAATGACCTCGTCTCCCTGACCTACACCCAGTCCCATAAGCGCCAATGTCAATGCAGTTGTGCCGCTGGTGACCGCGACACAATAGCGGGTACCGATGTAATCGGATATCTGTGCTTCCAGTCGGCGGGTCCACTCACCGTCATTGATGTAGTTGCTGTCAACGACCGCAATCAGGTTTTCCCTTTCACGATCCCCAAGCTGGGGTAGGAACCACGGAATACCTTCGCTCATTTTCTTGGTCACCCGAACAGGAACGAGTTAGTGCGTATGGGTTGCCGCAACATGAACGACCGTCGGGGCCCGTCGGTATACCTCACTGGCCACGCTGATCCCCTTGGGGGGTGCGAATGGGCTGGCCAATATAGAAATAGGTCATTAAAGCGCCGCCAAGAAGCACAACCGACCCAAAGCACAGCAGCTGATTGGCGGTCGCAGCGACAATAGCGGATGCTGACGAGAATCCGAACGCGCCCAACGAGATTACAAAGGCCAGCTGTATCGTGCCCAGAAACCCCGGCGCGGAGGGCAACAAGGTGGACAAGCTCACCACACCTGTCAGCAACATCGTCTGTCCGATGCTCAATGAGATACCGGTTGCCCGAACCATCGCCCACAGATTGGCAGAGTCGAGTATCCAGATTGGGATGCTGAACAACAGAACCTGTCCGATGAGTGTACCGGAGCGCAAAATCCTCAGGCTTTTCCTGAAATCCTGGAATCGTCGTTCCACGAGGCCCGCAAGCCATGCAAAACGTTCCCAACGAATGCGCCAGCCGCTCGACAGGGCGAACAAAACCACTGCGCCGCCGCCAAACAGCAATACACCTGTAATTGCCAATCCCTTCAATACCTCGGCGTACTCTACGTGCGCCGGCAACAACAGAAGTCCCGAGATCAGAATCCCAACCACCAGGATGCCATCGATGAGTCTCTCGACTGCGATTGTTCCCAGCGCGAGCGAACGCGACCCACCCATCCGTCTCTTGCAGTAGTCGGCGCGCACAATTTCACCAATGCGCGCAGGAATTACATAGTTCATAGCGTAGCCGACGATGAGGGCTTCTGCCGTTCGCAATCTGGAAACGCTTAGCACCGGAGAGAGAATCCTGTGCCAACGCCAACTCCGCAGCACGAGAGCGAGGGCATAACAGGTTAATCCACCGACGAGCCACCACGCCTCCACACTTCCCGCGGTTTTCAAGATGTCTTCGCTGCCGACGGTTCTCAACGCAAACCACAGCAGCACAACACCCACGGCAAATCCGAGGACTAGGCGCAGAGCAGTCTTGATCAAAGAAGGATTCAATCGACTGGTTACCCGGCACTGATGCTGCGGACACACACTATAGAACGCGCGGTTCCGGTAACGGCGAAATGAACGTTCCCCGATATCCTTTGTCACGAAGTAGGGGAGCTAGCTCATCGGCGATATGCCAGGCGAGAATCAGCGCGTATTCTGGTTGGTCTTCAAACAACAGACGCTCGTCGAGAACCGGAATTCGGGTCCCTGGCATGTAGTGATTCACCTTATGGGAGCTGCTGACTTCCATAACACATGACACCAGCGCGTCATCAACTCCGCAGTAATTGACCAGGGTGCTTGCACGCGAGGGAGCGGATATTCCGTAGATTCTCGCGCCATCCGCCTTGATGTCGCGCAACATGGACAAAAGGTTCAACTTCGACTCCAGCACGCGCTCGCTGAATTTTCTGAGCGCCCGCCCATCCGAGAGCCCGCTCTGCTCTTCTTCCTTCAAGATCTTCTCGACACTCGGGTCTACGGGCCAGCGGCCCTTGGCGCCAGCAAACACGCGAATGGACCCGCCATGCGTCGGGATACGCGTAACACGAAACACCTCGAGATTGTGAGGCTTGAGAACCTCTACGAGGGACCCCACCGAATAATACCGGAGGTGTTCGTGATAGACGGTGTCGTACTGCAGTGTTTCGACCAAATCGCCCAAATAATGTGACTCAGACACGAAGACAGAATTCTCATCCATCAGCTGAGCGATACCGTCGATGACACTGTGCACATCCGCGATGTGCGCGAACACGTTCGCGGCCGTCACCAGTTTTGCGGTGCCATACCGCCGCGCGATCTCATCAGCGAGGGGCTTGCTGAAATAGTCCTTAACCATTTCTATCCCTGCCTCCATCGCCCGGTCCGCCGCCTGCGACGGCTCGACACCCAGAACTCGTTGGCCCGCGTCTCGGAACGGAGTCAACAAGGTGCCATCGTTGGCGCCGATATCTATCACCAGGTGCTCGGTATCGAGGCCCAGAAGTTCCCCCGCTTCCTGCGCGAGGTTCTTGAAGTTGTCACGCAGAATTCGGGTCGTGCCGCTCAGGTAGGGATATGACTCCGGGAAAAGGATACGAGCGTCGACTTTGTAGGAGATTTGGACAAGCGTACAAGCGCTGCACCTGACCATCTGAAGGGGGAAGCGCATCTCCGCGTCCGGGGCCTGATCGATCTGCGTCATCGTGTTCACGGGTGGCACAAATCCTAGAAACAGGATGGGTTCCAGTGATTCGTGGCCACAGTTTTGACAGGCTACGACTGGCGCAGAATCCAAGGTATTCAACGTTGACCCCAAGATGTGTGGATCGTCATTCAAGACACATCCTCCTCGTTCGATAGTGCGAACAGCTGCCCATGAATCCTGACGTAGGGACCAGGAAACTTGGAATGGCGCGCCGCCTTGATCTTTCGATGGAATCCCTCCTCATCAGAGGGATCGAGCATCAACCACTCCTGGAAATCCTTGCGAGTTGCGGCCCGTCGAGCCCAACGGCGTCCGTTTGGAGGTGGCAATTCCCCGTGTTCAATAATGTACGAAACAAGCTGCTCCAACAGAACGATGCAGGCTTGCTCTCCCTGGGCAAACACCGATTCGCATGTGTCATCAGCCTTGATCGGAAACTCTTCAACGAGCAGAATTTCGCCGGCGTCGATGTCTTGTACCATGCGGTGGGCGGTGGCCCCGTAGATTGGAGATCCTTCAAATAGAGCGTAGCTGGCACTTCCCCGCCCGGCAAATGAAGGTGGTGCCGGGTGAAAATTGACATTCTCAAGCTCCAGCGCCGGCCCCCGCAGGATGCGGTCACTGAGAAAACTTACCACCAAGTCGGCTTCTCGACAGACCAGCGCTTCGTCGGATTGATCACCGGAATCAACGACTTCGATACTGGCGAAAGCCCGCCCCAGCTGATCCATACATGCGTCGTAAAGGCGATGCCGTCTATTGGCGAACAGCGTGCAACGATTCATTGAACGTTCTTCAGTGGAATTCGAGGCCTGCCTGCTGGATCAGGATGCACACTCGGCCAAATTTAGACGCTCTTGATACCAGGCCACTGCACTTGGCAGTCTGCTCTCAAGAGATGCCGGGCCAGGGTAGCCAAGAGCCCGGAGCTTGGCAGTGTCGGGACACCGGCGAGGCGTGCTGCCTTCGGTCAGTTCTCCCGGTACTATGTTCAGTTCAATTCCGAGGCATGTCCCAATCTTCTCGGCCAAGTCCCGGACCGTCACTTCCTCTTCGGAACCGACGTGATAAATGCCCATGTGCTCGCCGTTCTCGAAAATGAATGTAAGCGCATCTGAAAAATCTTCGACATGGATAAACGCGCGCGTCTCCTCACCCGTACCCTGGATTGGGAAGTCAATTCGCGCTGCGTCTTGGCGTGACTGCAACATGCGGGATACGAACTGGGGAATGACGTGCTCCCAGCCCATATCCGGGCCATAGACGTTGTGGGGCCTGAAAATCAGCAACCGGTCAAGATGATCTCGGCCGTAGTTAATGGCGATCAACTCGCTGATGATCTTGCCGCCGCCATACGAGAACCTCGGGTTGTGCGGATCCGGAATGACCAGGGGAGCGGACTCGTCTGTGGGAACCATGGGTGGTGTCTGATACACCTCAGAACTCGACGCGAGGACGAGTTCTCCGATGCCATGGCGACTACAGGCGTCAACCACATTCATGATGCCTTTGACGCCAACCTCAAGCACGAGTGAGGGTTTCGTGTAGAAATATTCCGTGCCGTTGATGAATGCCAAATGGTAGATCGCGTCAGTTCCGCTTGCAGCCTTGGCGACGGCATCAGCGTCTCGAATATCTCCCGTGACGATCTCTATTTCGTCGGCGACAGGATCCAGACGACTGACCCGCCCACGAAAGGCATTGTCGAATACCCGCACGCGATGTCCGGCCTGAACCAGGCGCTGAACAAGTGCTGAGCCCAGGAAGCCCGCACCCCCAGTGACCAAAACGTGTTTTGACGACATCGGGTCAGTCGACCTCGCAATTGATGGGGACACGAACCGTCACGGATACCCGTCGCCCGAACGGCCAGATGGGAACCTTGCGAACCGCCAGCAGAAAGAAATGCATATAGCCCAATACCCAGGGCACCAGACGAAACGTCGATTTACCGCCAAAAAGACGATCGATTGAAATGATGGGAACTTCACCCAGCTTCAATCCGAGAATCTGGGCGTTAACCGCCATTTCAAAGGCAACCGCCCATCCCACGGAATTCGCATCACGCACGAGACGAGCAAAATCATCCCGCTTGAACATCTTGATACCCGTCGTGGAGTCAGTCAGCGAGATGCTCGAAATTGTGTTCAGCAACTTGTTGGCCAAATAGGAAAGTGCGTGGCCGATGAGCGACCCCCCAAGTCGGCGGCCACCGTGAGCATATCGCGTACAGCTCACGAAGGCGCAGCCATCGTCCATCAAGGCCATCATGTCTTCGACGGCAAGAACCGGCCCGACTTCATCCGCAGCGAAAATCAGCACCCGTTCTCCTTCGGAGCGCTGGACGCCTGCGCGAATCGCATTGGCCACTCCCACGCCGTCCTCATTGAACACCTGCATGACGTTGTTGAATTCGCGCTTGCTTTCCTCGATTACGGCGATGCTTTCGTCTTCAGGATCGTCGTAAATGACCAGGATTTCGTGTGGACACCGAAGCGCCGCATTGATGATCCGGATCATGATCCGAAGATTGAGCGTTTCATTGCGAACCGGAATCAGAATTGAGAGTTCCGGCTGCGCTTTCGCTTCTTCCGTGTCGCTTGAGTTCACTTCCAACCTGCTGACCCGAACTAGCCTACGTCCTGGTTTATCCCCCACACGTCGACCACGTTCCGCTTGGAATAATCGAGTGCCTTGTAGGCCTTGTGAGGCACACAAAGAACCAGCACGTCTGACTGAGCAAGAACTTCGTCGAGCGACACAAGATCTGGATCCTCCGAGACGAATGGATCCGTCATCAGTACTTGTTTTGCTTGAATCGCGAGCAGTTTCTTGAGCTTGTAGCTCAACGATGACCGAATGTCGTCGATTTCAGCCTTGAACGCCGCTCCGAGCAGACCCACGGTAAGATTGGATAAGTCAAACTGCTGTCTCATCTTGTCGACGACATAGAGAACCAGGCCTTCGTTCACCATCATGGCATTGTGCCCGAGACTGAACTGATTATTGGCAAATGCGGCGAGTTGCATCGTGTCCTTGAACAGACAAGGACCAGCCGCAAAGCCAGCGCGCGGAAACGCCTGCATCCGGGGGTACCCATGCGTGACCGCCTCGTGTACTCGATAAAAATCAACACCTGCCGAGTCGGCAATCATGTAGAGCTGGTTCGTTGCGGCAAATTCGATGTAGCGATAAGCGTTCGTGAACAGCTTGGCGAATTCAGCCTCCAGCGGCGTGACCTCGATCGTTTCGGGGGCGAAGAGCTCGAACAGTTGCGCCGCACGTTCGGCTGCTTTCGGGGTCGTGCCGCTGACAATCTGGGGCATCGACTTCAATTCTCGTATCGCGAAGCCCTGAACAACCCGCTCCGGACAAAAAGCGATCAGTGGATTCTTACCATGGGATCGGAGGTATCGGTCCAGCCAGTCCGTGGTGCCCGGATACACCGTTGATCGCAAAACGATCAATTGATCATCATTCAGATAGTCCAGCAGCCCATCTATGCATTTCTGTATCTCGCGCTGTACCGGGTTGAGGAATTCATCGACGGGCGTACCGATCGTGATAACGATTGTATCCGCTTCCGCAAGGGAGCTTGGCTCCTCATTGAGACTGAGATTTCCGGAGTCGAGCGCTTGCTTCAGATAGTCGTCAGCGTCGTGCTCGATATGCGGCATGACACCGGAACCTATTACGTCCAGTGCCTGACTGTTGATGTCCTGGATGAGTGTTCGCTTGCCGCAAACCGCGAACATCAGGGCCAGAGGCAGTCCGACGTGACCCGCTCCGCCAACAACACCAATTTCATAAGTTTTTTCAGAGGAGGTCATTTCACCACTCAAGATTCAAGACAATTCAACGCGGGAAACCGCCGCAGGATCAGCAGCTTCCCTCAATCGATCATTCCGCATGCCGCGCCCCCGGCCCACCCAGCCAGTTACCGCCATCCAACCGGCGACCGCCAGAAGTTCAAGCGGGATTTCCACGGGAACCCGATATCGCGGTCCCCCTTTGAAGGGTGTCCCAGCCCAAACCGCGAGCACCAAACCACCGAACAAAATCGCCAGTTCCCATCGGCCGGACCTGATCAGCCATATCAAGCCCAATAACCCGAGAATTCGGGAAGTGAGGGAGAATGCTAGTGACAGCACCTTCAAAAAGTAGAACTGGATTGGTTGGGCCTCTTCTTGTCCGTCCAGGCCCACAAGCCTGTGGAGAAATCCCTCCCCACCCGACAGCATGAATCTGCGAAATCCATGACCCAGGGCCAATAGCGCATCCGGTAACGGCACAACGCCGGATGTTGCGTAGTCCATGGCAACATCGCGCCTCAACATATCGATTTCATGTCGCTGCAGCGAGGTGCGTTCCTGGCGATAATCTACGATAGCCTGGTCGATGATCTTTCTCGCGTCAGCACTTAATCCGTCAGGCCAATAGCTACCGACGTGCTCAGGATCGAGGTAGTCGAGACTATCCAGCACGAGCTCCGACTCCGTGATGAGACCATGAACTCTGAAACCTTGACCCAACTCATGCTGCCGCCACAGCCAAGGAGCAATAATCGCCATCGCCAATATCGATGAAGCAATACCCCACACGATCGACCGACGCCAGTTCATGGGGCAGCCGGCCAGTTTGGACAACAGTGGAACTGCGACCGGCAACAGGTAGATGAGGCCGACGGATCCTGGTCGCATATACGCCGCCACACCCAGACAAATTCCTGCAACAAGAACTTGCCAGGGACTTCCACGCTTCAGAAAGACCAAGAGGCTCAGGAGCCCACCCGACATCCATACCGCATAGACAACGTCGGCCTGTGGTACCAACGTGATCGACAACAAAAGAGGATTGAACGCAATGAGACTGAACGCGAGATCCTGACCTGCACCGAATACGACCTTCGCCGCTTCGCGCGCGATACATGCCATGGCGTACATCAGCAACACCTGAAACGCCATCATCATCACCAGCGGCCGGGCGACATCCAAGGCAACCAGCGGCAGATACATCAGCGCAAATCCCGGCGGCCAGAATACCCAGGGCAGGCCTGGAGTATTGGGGTCGTTAAAGCTCCCGCTCTCGTGAAATATGACCGCAATGCGATAGCCGTAGTGGTCGGCATCGTTGGAACAAACAGTTGATGGGATATGACAAGCTGGATCGGCCAGGACATACAGTGTCACGCATATTGCGAAATACCCGATCGATAAAGTGACGAAGCGCCACGAGGGAATGAGCCCAGCACGAAGGGATGGCGCCGATGACATTGATGCTCTCAGCATCTTGCTATTGCTCAACGCGATCTGCGCAATCGTTACTCGGTTTAAGAGATCGGAATCTCCTAACGAGCGGAAATTGCACGTGCGGTGGGCGACGAACCGATCCGTTTGTCATCTCGACCCTTTGAATGCCAGGTCCTTCGCTACGCTCCTGGCGTAGCCCTCATCCCGTCCGAATTGTGCGTTAAGAACCGCGATCTCGGGATGCAACGTGACGAAGTCTATGACCTCTGCCATGCCGAAATTCGGACCATCGGGCATTAGGGCTTCATAAATTCGTGTCACGAGAGCTAGATCTTCGGGCTCATCGACTGTCCACCGGTGTGCGGAATAGTCATGCGGCAGGCGGTAATTGCCCAGCCGAAACGTGGAATTCGTCTTGATGAACGGGGTTACATGCTCGCGCTCCGATGGCAGACGGGACCGCCTCCAAGCCTCTTGCAGAGCGTTGAATGTGCAGACCTCGACATCGAGGCCATCGGGGAATGTTGGTTCCAAAGTATTGCTCGCGTAGTCGTATCCGCCATCGAGGGCGAATCCCACTACTTCATCGATGACTGCAGGATCGATGAGCGGGCAATCTCCCGTAAGTCGCACAATGTGACCGGGTTGCCGTCTCTCAGCAACGCGATAGAATCGATCCAGAACGTCGTCGAGACTACCTCTTTCGCAGTCTATTTTGCGCTCGTCACATATACTGGCGATGTCGTCGTCGCTGGCGTCAGTACTCGTCGCAACAACGACTGCGTCCAAGGACGTGGCGCGCCGAACCCGTTCGATCATCCGCACGAGCATGGGCTCTCCCCACAAGGGAAGTAAAACCTTGCCGGGCAATCGGGATGAAGACATCCGCGCCTGAACGATGGCGAGAATCAACCGCGTTGCCTCTTCACTGGTTTGACACATCCGTTAGGTCTCATAGCCCATGTCGGCAAGTTCGAATCCACAGAGATCTGCTGTCGCGCGGTTGCTCTCAGCGTAAAAACCACGTGTCGCCTCTTCAATTTGTCGCTGCCACCGCCGGCGGATACGCGCACTCAACGAATTGCGCAAGAAACGGTTGAAATATCGAGGGAACATCACCTGCAACCGCCACAACCCTTTGATCCGCAGCGGGCTGTAGCCGTTCAATATGGTGCTGAAAATGAACGGGTTCAGATACCTTTTAGCTGCGATGCCGAGTTCGGGCCAGCTCTCGTTCATCCGCTGAGTCTCCGGCAGGTCAGGCGTGGGATTTGCGCCCGCGAACGTGGCAATCCGGCGCACGAAATCTTTCTGGTCGTGAATCAAGTGCTCAAGGGGCAGCGCAAGAACGTTCTCTGTACCGAACATTCCCTGATAGCACCGCAGAATCTTGTCGTATTGATAGTAGTCAAGGTGAAAAAACGGATCGCCACGGGGTCGGACCGGTTGGTTCAAAAATGTCTTGAGATCAGCATGGCCGGCACCTTTGAGATATTGGTTGTAGGACGAAAGAATCATCGACCTCTGTTCCCGAAATACGATCAGGATCCTGGCGTCATCGAACACGTCCTTAAGGCGCTGTGCGATCTCGACCGAGTTGTACCCCCCACTTTCCGGATTTCCTGTCAGGCCTTCAGACGTAATGACAGGGACTCGGGTGCCGACAATCTCGGGCCACTTGAAGAAACGCCGGTTGGACTCGACATCGAAATCGAGGGCATGGGGCAACACCAGGCGCGGATAGACGTCGAATTTACGACTGAAGGGGACGACATATCCGCTGGACTCGGCATCGAACAGAACACGTTGAAGCCATGTGGATCCCGCCTTGTGATAGCCGACGTGAATAAGTGGCCGTTTCAATGTGCCGTGTCGCTTGTTGAGGCCGTCGTCACCCCCGCAGGCCAGTTTCTCGGATCAAGGGACGCCGCATCCTCTGCCGCAAACGCCCGCCAATTCAACTCTGTGGCCACGCACGCCTTCATGGCCGCATTCACTGCGGAGAATTCCGCCACGCTTGTCACGCCGACAATTGCAACATCTATGGCCGTCGACTGAATGTATGCCAGGGCGGCTTCTACCGGTGTTGCGTCGGCTTTGCGGGCGGCTTCTTGGAACCTTGCAACCGCCCCACGAAGCCTCGACAAACGCTCTGGCAAGGTCTGCGCCGGAGCAAGCAACACACCTTGAAGAAATACAGATCGCGCATGAACCTCAGTTCCTGCCGCTCGCAGTTTGTGGAGATGCCCGGAACGGTCGAGGCGCTGGTCGAGGACGCTCAACGGCAATTGCACGACATCCGGTCGCATTTCGGCCAATACTTGGTCAATCTGCTCGCTGGTATAGACGGAGACGCCGATGCGGCGTGCCCGGCCGCTGTCGCGCAACCGCACCATTGTCGACCAGATCTCTTCGCCACACTCTGACAGAAGGTCGTCCGCGTTGTGCACCAAGAGCGCATCGACGTTCCGTCGGTGGAGGTGCGCAAGAGATCGCTCGAATGCGTCGTTAATGGCTTCACCGGCAGCGCTCGGGGGGGTTCCTTTCCAGTCCGGGATTTTGGTAACGATACCAAACTGATCTTCATCTTGGATGAGCGAGCCCAGCGTCCGCTCGCTATCGCCGTACCCCGCCGCCGTATCGATCAATGTCACGCCTTCACGGCGAGCCTCATCAATTATCGCTGCGACTTCATCATTGCCGGGTCGACCGGCAAGATTGGTGACCCCATAGTCCAACCCAAACTGAGCGGCACCCAGACCCAGCCTCACGCCGCTCCCACCTTAAGCTGCTGCCGATTTGCCCATGAAAAGTTCACGGATTTCACCCGCATCCACGCGACCCGGACCACCAAGCACGGCATCCGCAAGCAACTCAGAATCAACCCGAGGTAAATTCTTCTCGTCAAACCACGGCTCGACGACGCTGCAACGCCGCTCCAATATTTGCTGGGCCTTGCTGTGAAATCTTGGTGGACCAATCGGAATCAGCACGACGGGCCTGTTCGTGCACAACGCACGCCAGAACGTTGTAGACGAACAACGGTCAAACACAAACACATCCGCCTCCGCCATCGTCGACTCGAATGGTGCCGAGGTACACGGAGCGACATCCGCCAATGGGTGACGCTGGCCACTGAAGACACCCTCCGGATGGGGTTTGCACAGAAGATCAAGCGGCATCTCCGAGAGCGTTTCAGCAAGCCGGAGTTGCCAATCGAGGTATACCGGATCGCTCAGCGAATACATGGCGTGCTTACGAAATCCGGTCAGAAATGTCGGGGCATAGATGACGCGCCGTCGTCCCGAGCGTTCAGGAGCGTCTAGAGACAGCGGTGCAATAGAAGGGTCCCCGTGCCCACCGACCAGGCTTGTCGTGCGCCACGGTTTCGTATGGCGGGCCGGATCTGTAGGTGCCGCCAGCTTGGCGAGTCCATCGGTAAACATGACGAATTTCGAACTGACAGACAGCTCCACGACGCTGAATAGTTGTGACAATTCGCTAAACGGATGTGTGCCACCGTGCTGAAACCGGACCGCCTCTCCCCCACGGCGAAGCACCTCCAAACCTGTCGCGCGCGCCGAATAAAGACTGCCGGTCGCGGACCAGAGGCGGGCCGGAAGAGACTTCACGTTCTTGAAGCTGGAAAGATCGCGTGCCGAACGCTCAAGGGCATGCATCAGGAGTGCATGTACAATTTTCCGCGCCCGGGTTGCGTATGGCTGTTCCAGCAACTCCAGATCGGTCAATCGCTGGGTCAATCCGTCCGCCACGGCTTCCACGTCCACGCCGTGCTTGGCCAACCGATCAAGTCTACGGGCCTTCGCGAGAAAGCTCCCGGCATGCCGAAACGCAATCCGCTGACCACATTCTCTTGCACTCGCCACGAGCGCCGGGTTCTCAGATATCGCCATCACGTCAGGTGAGATGAGCGTCTGGGGAACCCGAGACCATTCGGTCCACCAACTCGTCACCTGCGCACTGCGCCGCAACGGCAACCGCGGCTTTGGTGTCCGTTCAAAGACGGCCGTGTTACGGGCCGGCGGCAGGGAGTCCTTCTCCCCTCGCAGATATGCAAACTCCGGCTCTTCGCTGAACACCATGATGCCGGTCCTGGATTCCGTGCTCAGGGCGAGAGCCAGTTCCAATGTCGGCAACGTCGCGGTCAGGACGGGTGCACTTGCCAGCAAAGCAGCTGCCCGGGCGTCATCTGTCATGTCTCTGAGGCCCGCAATGTAGCGCTCGGTGACATCTGCAAATATCCGGCCTAGTTCACCTGGAGTGAAACTTGCGAGCAGGTTCTGTCGCCAATTCGGCAACCGTTGGGTAGCGGCAAAATCTAACGGCACAAATTTCTGCGCCGTTCCAACAGACTGGGTCAATGTTGCCTGCGACAATGTATTGAGAGAAATTTCAAGCCGACCGTTGCCGTTTTTTCGATACTGACGACCACTGGTTGCGACTCATCGACTCAGGGAGTACGCGCCTCAAGCTCCGATATCCTTGATTGAGGAACAATCCGAAGCGTTCCGTCGACCCGCCTGAGGAACAGTTTGTCAGGATCTAAATCAAAAACATCACGCGGTAGAACTTCATCCGGTTTCAGAAGGAGTTTGAGATAGAGTTCCAGAAGGCAGTATTGGCCTACTCGGTCAAAGTGCGTTGATGTCTGTGGAAACCTGCCGATGTTCAACTCCGTGACGTAGGAATTGCCATGATCGTCGCATTTAAGGTCGCACTGATACAGGCCATGAGGCTTGAGACCGAATTCATCATACACAGCTTGAATGGCTTCCCTCGTCCTCACGATCGGTTCTGTATCATCGGGCGTGCGCGCGCTCTTTGGACCAGAGCCCATGCCGCTCAACGTCGCTCCGCCCTGCATGTATGACAGGCGTTCATAAATCTTTCCGACGCAGAACTCCCCATTCTGCCAGATGGTCGTGACGCAAAAATCTCGACCCTCGAGGAAGGGGGCAACAATGAATTCATTGACCTCGAATCCGCGCACTTCGGTCCACAAGTCGACCCATTTCTCCGCCTGACTGGCTGAAGTCAACCAGGTGGCACCCAGGGAGCCGGAACCGATTCTGCGACGGATCCAGAAACGGTTTGGATCTGGTAACGCCGCTACGGCGTCTGCAATGCCCTCTCGCGTCCCCACGGGAATGCTGGGCACGGTGGGACAGCCATGCTTGGTGAGTGTCTGATGAAATGTTAGCTTATCCTGGACCAGGGTCACGAGATCAAGTGGCGGGACCAGGTGCTTGCAGGGAATTTCATCGCGGCGTGGCGACCAGGTTCTGACTTCAGCGTCGCTATTTGTGATCAGGATATCCACATCACATGCGTCGATGACCTTCAAATGCGCATCGATGTACGCATTCTCTTCGGATGCGGGCGGAACGACGAAGAGCGACTCAATGTCCGCGCGCGCCAGTTCAAGGACATCCGAGTGGGTTCCGATGACATTGAATCTCTCCGCATCGATCATGCGAAGAGTTTCGACCAGATTGTTACTCCCCGGGCCACCCATGGATGTGATGAGGATGTTAATCATTCCAAATATCCAAAATCTCTATTTGACTGATTTATCGCGAGGGGTGAGCTCCGGCAGAATGTCAGAGTCCTTCCTCGTGATCTTAATGAAATGTCTAAAAGCCCCCTACAGCGGTGCATCGCTCGCCTCAACAAGGTCTGCTTCGAGCAATCTGTCCACGAATTGACGAATTGTGGCGAACGGAAGCTCCGTCTCGTGGGCAATATCGATCAATGATCGGTCACCCTCGAGCATGAGCATAATTTTCTCAGTAGCTTGATTGAGTGCCCGATCCTCGCGCCAGTCGACCCAGAGACCGTAGCGCGAGAGCATCACAGGCCCCTTGAATTTCCGTCGCGGGTAATAGTTGCCCTCCAAAGCGTTCCAAAGTTCGCAAAACAACTCCAGCGCCTCTGACAGATTGGATTCGTCGATAATCTGCGGATTGTCGTCGCTGGTGTGATACTGCGGGTAGGGCCAACGCGTGAGGGACGGTGTCGGAATATCAATTCCGGGGCCGTTGGAGACCATCTCATCGCTCGCTACGACTTCGCGAAATCCGCCCGTCCGTTCAACGCCATGCCGACGATACGCGGGCAATACAGCGAGAAAGGCTCGATCGATCAGTGCATCGGTCCCTTGGCGCGAATGTTGGAGGACAAAGGAATTGTCGTGTCCGACCATTTCGCAAAACCACGCGTGCCTGATGCGTTGTGCCTTGTCCTCGTTGTGAGCGAACCATGTAATAGTGCCGATGGTCTCCGGCACAACCAGCAGACGAAACCCGTGCCGGCGCTGAGGTTGCTGAGACAGCTGGCGCGCCATCTCCAATCCAACAACCAATCCCGATAGCGAGTCGTTGACCTGCCCGGGGTGGCAAATATTCGTCAGAAACAAGACATCGTGACTGGTGGTACCCGGCAGATAATACTCACCGAGTTTGAATGTTTCGTCGGTGAATTCGACGTCAATTACACCCTCGACGCGCGAATCATCGTTGAAACGGCACAGGTCCGCATGGCGCAGGCAGAAACCCCAACTACGTTCGTAATACTTGAATTCCCAAGGGATCGCATCCGGCTGTTCAGGCTGTGTCCAAAGATGGTCGCGTATATCCCCCAGTCGTCCCGATATACTTTGCGGCAGGGAATACGAGAGCAGATGAAGAGGGTTCTGATCAAAATCAGCAACACGCACACCGTCAATTTCGAGCCATGCCTCGTTGACCTTGTAGCGCTCGGGAACATACCAGGTGTAGACGTCAGTCCCAGGCATGTACTGATGAATCTTCCAGCGTGGATCGCCCAGATATGAACCACACATCTCTAACGCCAGATCCATGTCGTCCGAGTTGAGGGTTCGGTGAAGTGGCCATAGATCCTTCAACAGGCCAAACATCGAATTCGCCGAAGCCTCTGGTCTGGGTTCAGGACGGGACATGAATCATGCACAATCGGCCATGGCACATAATCGACCACGTTGCCGTTCGGTCGATTTGGGTTCTAGGTAATCCACGCAAGCGCTTGATAACGTGTCGCGGACGACACCTCGTACCGGCGTCAAGAACATTACGAACTACACTCAGTTACCATGAAGAATTACGATTTCAACGATCTTGTCCAAGCTTACTCGAAACTGGGCGTGACCGAGGGCAGGATCGTCTACGTTATCGCCGATGTCTGGGAAGTTCGGGGATACGACCGTCCCGGATCCCGCAACCTGATCGAGGCACATGTCGAAGCCCTGCAATCTCTCATTGGCCAGACCGGAACCCTTGTTGTTTCCACGGCATCAATGAACCTGTGCAACACTGAGATCGCATTCGACCCTACCCAGACGCCCAGCTTCCAACGCGGTGCACTTTCTGAACACGTTCGCCAATTGGATGGTGCGCTGAGAAGCTTTCACCCTTTTAACTCCTATGCTGCTATCGGCGCTCAGGCAGAGGAATTAGTGGCAAACGTCTCCAAAGGAGCATGGGGCAGCCATACTCCAGAGGCACGAATGGTGGAACTCGATGCTTTGACCGTCTGCTTAGGCGTCACACCGCATCTCTCCACGACAGTGCACCTCATTGAGCAACACATTGGTGTTCCATACCGATACAACAAGGAATTCCTTCATCCGGTTCTGAGGAACGGTACGGTTTCTCGCGAGAGTTTTTATTTGCTCGTCGTGTACAAGGACTGTGGTCTCACGAGGGACGGCAATCGCAAGCTCGTGTCATACCTCAGCGACCTGATGGAATTTCGTGAAACCACGCTCGGTCGCCGGACCATTTACAGTTATGACAATCGCGATTTCTACACCCAAGGCCTGAAGGCATTCACAGAGGATATCTACATCTGGTGTGATACCCCGCCGACGGATCGCCCCTATCGCGAGTGACGCCACTCACGCTTCGAACTGCTGACGCATCTCTTTCAACCAAGGTCTCGAAATTTTTCCTGTCGCTGTGCGCTGGATCTCGTCAACTTCGAAGAATCGTGAAGGGACGTGGTTGGCCGCAAGCTTTCCTCGCAGATGTCTCATGGCCTGCCCGCGGTCAAATATCTGTTTGCCACTCGGAACGAATAGAACAGCAGGTACGTGGCCAGCGAGCTCATGCTCAAGCGGAATGACCGCGAGATCGTCGAACATGCCGGTTTCCAGGAGTACCTGGGAAATCGAAATCGAACTTACCTTGAGACCGGCGGACTTGAACACGTCGTCCCGACGTCCCACTAGATACAACATTCCGTTCTCATCCTGGTAACCGAGGTCACCGGTTCTCATACCGACCGCAGTCATTGCTTCAGCCGTTGCCTCGGGCGCATTGAGATAGCCGTCAAAGAGAAGGTCGCCATCGGCAATGATTTCGCCGATTTCAGTCCGAACAACGGGTTCAAGAGTCGATTCGTCCACAATTGAGACATTTAAACCTGTTATCGGGTAGCCAACGGAGCCAGCTGCAGTGTCAATCAAATCAGGTGGGAGTACACAGAAACGCCCCCCCAATTCGGTCATTCCGTATACGGTGATCACGCTAGCATCGGGAAATGTCTCTCGAGCGCGACGAATTGTGTCGACGGGCAGGTGATCGCCAGTCGACATGATCCACCGTAAATACAAATTGCGGTCCTTCGCGGCATCCGCGAGCCAGCGAATCTGCAGCGGCGCTCCACCAAACGCAGTGGCATTTGACTTCTCAAAAGCATTAAACAGATCTGCTTTGAGGAGTGGATCCTCACACGGTTTGAAAGTCGCCCCGGAGAACATGCTGACCAGAAAGTGGGAAAGCGCGCTCATGGAAGCTGAAGGCAACGCTATGAACAGCGAGTCGCTGGCCTTGACGGGCACATGCTCCATTATTCCGGTGGCATTGCCCCGGAGTGAGTGGTGACTCAGCACGACGCCTTTGGGCGTCCCTGTCGATCCACTGGTGAACACGATCGAGGCCGGCTCCTCCGCACCGATGGGCTCGATGACCAACTTCTCCGCTGACTCTCGTCTCGCCTCCGCTCCATCCACAATGGCTGCGCGGTCGCCGACAACGGCTTCACCATCCACACCGACTATTGCCGCCTTGGGCTGGAGAATATCCAAAACCGCATTCACGATCCGTTGCGGACCGCGGAGGTCAATTCCGGCAGCCACGGCACCAAGGCCCCACACCGAGACGACGTCAATCCAGAATTGGACACCCCGATTTGGAGTGATCAGCACGCGATCACTCCGTGTGATGCCAGCGTCAAGAAGGTCGACTTGCCTTCCAGCAACCCTGGCCGTGAACTCATCCAAATCAATCACGACCTCTCCGAAACCGGTGTCGAGGATTGGTCGATCGGGATGCGCGCCTCGAGCAATGAAAATTGACTCCGTCAGGCTCTGTCCCTTCGCAGCAAGTTCCCTGATTGCCATTATTCTATGTGTCTGCCGAACTGATCATTCCGCACCTGCACACCACGAGGAACGCAGGGCATATCATCCTGTGCGGATCTCACGCGTCCCGTCCGGTATCACGAGAATCCGATTCATGGCGCCACTAGCAGTAACCGTATCGATCCGTAAAACCGAAATGTTCGAATAGCACTTTATTGTTTTGGCGAAAGAGTGACATGACGCGCCGCTTTTCATCGGGGTGCAATCTTTTCTCCCTGTTAGGCAACACCTTGCTAAGCCCGTTTCCAAGAAGGCGGTTCACGATCCGAACAGGCATGGGATAAGCATACCCTTGGCGTTCAGATGGATTGTGCACTTCTTCCACAACAGGAGCGATGTCTCCCAGATCCACGTCGAAGACAGTTTCGAGGTCGGCGAAGAATTTCTGAGGTGCGTGAACGAGGTCCTCGTAAAACAGAATTCTGACGTTCTCCGTACCAAATGCAGACGCGTAAACCAGTATTTGTGAGCAAAAATCCAGGCATCTGATGTATTCGCCGCGACGACTTCTGTTCGACCAGAAAAACCCAAGCCGACTGCACATCGGATAGTCTACGAACATGTCGCCGACCGATGCGAAGTCGCTCTTGTAGCGGTAGTAGCTCTCCATAAGGTCATCCTGCTTTCGGATGACGAAAAATATTCGGATGTCCGATCCCAGAATGTTGCGCACATTGTGGATGGCTTTTTGGTGGGGAAACAGCAGGCTTCCATCTTCATGGTGCAGACGAAAGGTTGTGAATCCTTCACACGAAGCGATGATATTCTCCCCGCACAACAATGACCTCGAGACCTCGGGCGACCAGGATTGGGCCCACTCCCTGACTAGAAAGTATTCGTAGCCGGGCACGCTGGGAAACACAGCCTGTTGGAGGAAAGTGCTCGCGCACTTCTGAAATCCGGCGTGTACGATTTTCATAATCGGATGGGCGCCAACAATGCACCTGTTAATGAGCGTTTAATCGGAATGCGCAGGCCACAAAAATTCAATCTGGCCAATGTAGGAAACTTTGAGTTGCCGTCGGAAGTTTTCAGATCGGCGACCTATGCAACTCGCGGTTCCAATGACCACAAAATCGTTCACGATCAAGCTCCAAAAGGGGCTTCTCAGTTTCCACTATCAGGGTTCATTTGATTCACAAGAAAACTGGAGATGGCTCCAATGGTGTCTAGATTTTCGAGGCTTAGATCGCTGTCTTCAATTCTTATTCCATAGCGTTCTTCGATAAGAACGCTGAGATCGATCATATCCAACGAGGTTAGTAAGCCAGAAGTAAAAAGCTTGAGATTGGAGGTTAGCTCGGATTCATTGAGACTGAATTCGTCCTGTACCATAGTCGTAATTTCTTCCTCCAAGCGGCCTACATCTTTTATGGCAACTGCTTCACTCATATGACTCTCCTAATAATATTGATTTCGGAAAGCTCCTGGCAAAAACAAACGTCATGCGACCGCCTCAACCAAGAACCCTGAACACATGAAGTAACCGCGCCAGCCAATTTCTTCGCCTTCCATAGCTATGGCGGCTTCACGATAGCGCTTGCGGGAAACCGCTTCACCTTCGAGGTATGGCGGACCAGGGTGGCAATGGAAAAAATGCAGGCGGATCTCGGAGTAGCCGACAGCTCGAAACCAGGCTTCCATTTCCAGCGGGTTGTGTTTGCGGGCATGGATCAACTCGTAGCTCGCTTCGGAGTACGCATCTAACTCCGTCAGTTTCGGTTGATCCATGCGAAGCCTTCTCTGAAACTCTTCATCTACGATGTTACGGATGTCTGGGGAGATGTCTTGAAGCAAGTCACTCATTACCAATGCGTGCGTGAAACTGTTCATCGTGAACAATGAGAAAAGCTTGTTTCGAAATGCGATGAAAACCCGGCCACCCGGATTGAGAAGGCCGTGGATCCGGCGCAGGCATTCCGCTTGGTCTTCGATGTGGTGAAATAACCCGAGCATAAGCGCTACATCAAACAGGCCATATGTGTTGGCACGCATATAGGGGTCGGCTAGACGTGCATCGCCCTCAAACACATGCTTGGGGTCTAGCCCGGTGGCAGCGAACTGCATCTTGGCGTACTCGACCATTTCAGGCGTGTAATCAAACGCGACTGCATCACGGGTGTTTTGTTGACGGGCAAGCTCAACGATAGGAATGCCCGAACCCGCACCGATGTCTAATAGACGCGTTCCGCCCACCAGGGCGACGCGCTTTTTGATGATCTCCAGTCGAAAGTATTCTGCTGGATACTGATCGACTTCAATAAGTTTGGTTGGATCGTATCGATCAACGAAGGTTGCCGGCAGAGGCGCATATTTCTCCCGAAGATCACGGTTCCAAGGAAGTCTCACCACCTCAGAATTACCTTAAGGTTTGCGAAAAACTGGTTGGACGCGCCAACCACTCAGTCGTTCTGCCAAGCTTTCGGTGCTCAAACAGCGAGCAATTGTGGCAAGCGTCTGATCGTAAATCTGGAGTGTTTCGTTTACGTCCTGCGAGGTGTGTGCGTACGAAGGTGCATGGTATCCAGCTGCGAGAATTCCACCTGCAATCGCCTCTTGCTGGAACACGCTTTTCAACAGGAGACCATTCTCGCCGTCATCGGTGAAAGTAAGAAAATGTCGTGCTGGATATCCCGAGGTTCCGATGCAACCTTCAAGCTCATGATGCCGTATCAGGTCGGACACGCCATCTAGCAATCGTCGCCCAATTGTCTCCACGTGCTCAAGAACCGGTTCGCGCTCAAGCACGTCAAGAACGGTTTCAGCAGCGACAATGCCTAGCATGTCACCGCCAAATGTGAACGAGAAGAATACCTCGTCAAACAGATCCATTACGTCGCCACGGCCTACTACGACAGAGATCGGCACGCCATTTCCCAACGCTTTCCCAAAACATCCTAAATCTGGCGCCACTCCGAATTTTCCATATGCGCCCTGCAGATGAATTCGAAATCCGGTCCAGCATTCGTCAAATATCAAAAGAACTTCCTGGTCAGTTGCCAGCTGGCGAACGCCCTCGAGATATCCCGGGTCTGGAGTTTCCAGACCCATGGGTTCCATAATAATGGCGGCAACGTGCCCGTGATTCTCTGAGAGCAAATTCTCCAGCGCCTCCAGGTCGTTGTACGGGAACGGTATTGTCAGCTCGCTTACCGACTCAGGAACACCAGCGTTGCGCGTGGTCGTCCCGATGAACCAGTCTTGCCAACCGTGGTATCCGCAACAAAGGACAACATCGTTGCCGGTATAGGCCCGTGCGACTCGTACGGCCCCCGAAGTCGCATCTGAACCGTTCTTTCCGAAGCGGGCACGTTCTGCATAGGGGAACCAGGAAATTAGGCGCTCTGCGAGTTCCAACTCGCTACTGGTCGGCAACGAGAATGCAAGACCGTTCTCGAGCTGACGTACGATTGCTGCGCTTACCTCAGGGTGGTTATGTCCCAGCAGGAGGGGTCCGATAGCCATCGGCCAGTCGATGTATTCGTTCCCGTCCACATCCCAAATACGTCCGCCATCGGCACGTGCAGCGAAGATTGGAGCTGCCCCCAGCGGATACTGTGTCCAACCCTTCGAGAAAGTCTGGGTTTGCGAGGGTATGGCTGTACGAGCGCGGTCGAACATTTCAAGGGAAGTCGCGAACTGACCCCCGGGATTTGCAGAATTGGGGATCACAGCTTCCTGGTTTGTGGCAAAAGATCGCGGCCAATCCCGATGAGCATGGCTCGAAAAATTTTGAGATTGGCGCGCAGGCTGCCTCCCAGTCGGGAAGACCCTTCACGTTCACAGATGTTAACCGGCACCGTAACCACACGTTTGCCCTGCCGGAGCGCGGCCAAGGTCAGCTCGGTGCCGATGGAACGCGACGAATCAAAACACCCGTGATGTCGGTAGAGTTCCATTCTGTACCCCTTCAACCCACACAGGATGTCGGGAACACCATATCGTATCCGCGTGTAACAGTTGAATAAAGCTTCCATGAAACGTGCCGATTCGGGCCGAACTCCGACAACCAAATCCGCTGCATTGCGGGCGAGCGGGTCAACAAATGCGGGGAGCGATTTCGGGTCGTGCTGACCATCCGCATCAAATGTAACAGCAATGTCCGCACCCAAATTTGATGCCTCGTGAAATCCCCGCTCCAGGGCCATGTCATATCCGCGATTTCTGTCGAGTGTGACGACAACCGCACCCGCCGCCGTGGCGATTTCGCCTGTACCATCACTGGAGCCATCGTCGACAACGATTGGGGTTCCAAACATCGAGACCGCAGTCACGAGATGACCGATGGTCGGAGACTCATTATGTGCCGGAATGACAATGGCCGCTTTCATGGCCGTCGGTTGAGCACCCCACTATTGGACATCCGCGGGCCGGATGCAGTCCCCATTTTCAATCTCACGAACCACCCTTTTCCCCAACAACTCGTCGCGGCGATAGGGCGGAAGTGCGTCGACAGGGCAAGGTCGTAAATAAGTTAGGTCCGCTTCTGACAGCGTCGCCCCCGCAGGAATTGAACGCACTGCGCGAACGGCGCGCCGCTGCAGAACTAATGTCTCCTCCTCGTTCTCCATCACCCTCTTGTCTTCACTGCCAAGCGCCAGTTCGAGCTCGCGGCTGCGGTTGACCATCTCTCGCCAGGTTCGGGGATCCATCGAAAACTTGTGATCAGGGCCCGAACGCGTGGTGTCGTCCGTGAAGTGCTTTTCGATCACCTTACCCCCAAGCGCGATAGCACCGAGAACGGTAGCGTGGCCAGGAGTATGGTCAGACAGACCGAGTATGGTGCCCGGGAACTCTCGAGCGTACGATCTGAGAACATTGAGCGCGATATGGCGGAAGTTTTCCAGAGACGCCGTATAGTTAGTGTTGCACTGAAGAAGGACAATCTCATCGGTGTGGCGACGTGCGACCTCCACTGCCAATTTGACTTCATCCATGCTGGCGGCACCGGTCGCCATAATGAGAGGCTTACCGGACGATGCGAGTGCAACGATGTTCTCGTGCCATGTGATGTCCCCTGATCCAAGTTTCCATGCGCAAACGAATTCCGACAGTTCGGCAATAAGTTCCAGATCATAAGGTGCCGTGAAGTAGTCGATACCTGCCTTATCGCACTCTTCTTTCAGGGTGCCGGTCCAAGTCATCGGCAGGGACGCGTCCGCATAAACGTCGAATACGGACTTCCCCCAACTCGCCTGATGAGACTGCTGGCCACCGAGGGACTTGAACCCAAAATCAGAGACGATCGTCTCGGCCTTGAAGTTTTGGAATTTCGCAGCATTCGCTCCTGATTCCGCGCACAAATGTATGAGTGTCTTCGCCCGTTCCAGGTCTCCATCATGATTTGCCGCGATATCTGCAATGAAATACGTCGGATGGCCATCACCGACAATGCCTTTGCCGATGTGAATCGCTCCGCTCATAACTTGGCAATCTCCTCTTCCAATGTCGGCATCGAGCGGCCTAGCGCCTTCTCGAGTCGCGACGGGTCCATACGCAGGTCCAGTGACCGCCGCGCCCGTCCAGCCATCTCCTGGGAGCACCCTCTCCGCGCGGTTTCGGTCTGAAGCAAACACCGAGCAGCAATGCTGGTAGCAAAGTCCGCTTTCGACATTCCGTCACGTGATGACACATTGAATACGCCAGTGAGGCCAGCCTGGACCATTTCGACGAGTGTTTGTGCCAGCGTTACGACATGCAGAGGTGAAAACAGCACGTCTTCAAAAAGCGTTATCGACTGTCGAGCGACCAAGCTATCAATTACGAAATCACTCAGGCTCTTTCGGCCCTCAACCCGTGACGGTCCAAATAAGTTCGTCCTTGCGACGATACTTTGTCGGTGCGCTAGGGCCGCGACTTCTCCTTCGAATTTGCTTTGACCATAAGCGTTAACGGGATTCGCTTCGTCCTCGACGTGGAGTCCCGTTTTGTCGGGATAAACCTGATCCGTCGACAGATATACGAGGTATGCCTCATCGGGTAACGCTGCAATGATGTTGGAGGTTGCCAATCTGTTGTTGCGATCCGCATCATCGGGGTCATCTTCACAGGCATCAACATTCGTTTTCGCGGCGGCATGGACCACGATATTGGGTGCAGCGCCTTCTATAACCTCGCGCGCCTTACGGGCATCGCTCAAATCGCCGGGGAAATCCCCTTCTACCCGAGCGTTGGTGCATACATTTCCCAGTTTTTCGAAGGCCTCAACGAGGTATGGTCCTACAAGGCCCCTCGCCCCGGTAATCAGAACGGTGGACATTCTCTTAAAATTGGCCGCAATAATTTAGGGCGCGCGCTCACGATAATTCCGATTCCTTGAGGAGATACTTCATTCCCTCGCTATCCAGGAAGTGCGGGTTGTTATTGCTCGCATACCTATATCCATCACGAAGCGGCCTCTCCTCCTCGTGATATCCCGATGCCCAATCAGGATACAGTGTGGGTCTGATCACAAAACGGTCAGGTAGCTCAATTGTGTTTCGGGCATCATCTTCAGTGACCAAGACTTCGTGCAATTTTTCTCCCGGTCGAATTCCAATGGTCTCATGAGGTAAATCAGGAGCCAGCACACGTGCCAGGTCGACAACTGCCATGCTCGGAATTTTTGGTACGAATATTTCCCCGCGCTTCATCATCTGTAAGCAGGAGAATACGAATGAGACTCCCTGACCCAACGTTATCCAGAAACGTGTCATTTCGGGGTCGGTAATTGGCAGTTGCTTTGCGCCATTAGCAATGATCTCTCGAAAGAATGGAACGATACTGCCGCGGGAACCGATGACGTTGCCATAACGCGCAACCGCAAACCGCGGACCATGGTCACCGGACAAACTGTTCGCGGCGACAAAAATCTTATCAGAAGCGAGTTTGCTGGCACCGTAAAGATTGACAGGATTGACTGCCTTATCCGTGCTCAGCGCTATCACCTTTTGGACACCTGTGCGAATGGCGGCCATCGCTAGATTTTCGGCGCCGTGCACATTGGTCTTGATGCATTCCATGGGGTTGTATTCAGCCGCGGGAACGTGTTTGAGCGCAGCTGCATGAATTACATAATCCACTTCCCGTAGGGCCATCTCCAACCGGTCATAATCACGGACATCTCCAATGAAAAAGCGTAGCGTCTTAGCGTAGTCGGCGAATGCCGGATGTTGCGCCATGTCAAATTGCTTCTGCTCGTCGCGCGAGTAGACGATCACTTTACGCGGAGTACAGCGTTCTAAGACGCTTCGCACAAATGCCCGCCCGAACGAACCTGTGCCTCCGGTTACGAGCACAGTTTTTTGATCGAATACAGCATTGAGGTCTGCACTCGATACCTCGAAATTTATGATCTTGGCCTTCGACATCTTTAGCCCGCCGATGCAACGCGGTTTCGCAACGCGATATCAAGCTTACGCTCTGCTCGCCTGCGATAAACCAGCTTGTCACCCGGCAAAATTAGAAAATCGAGCTCTGAGAGGACCAAGGTCCGAAGGGCATCATGGCTGGTGTAATTCATCGGCTCACCGTGAAGATTCAATGACGTGTTCATGACTGCTGGAATTCCAGTGAGTTGGCGAAACTCGTCAACCAACGTCCAGTATTCCGGATTTTGATCGAACCGTATGAACTGCGGTCGCGCACTGAAGTCGGAGGGATGGAGTCCTCCAATAATCTCGTGACGACGTTCTGGTTGAGAGGAAAATCCGATGGTCATGTAGGGTGATTGCACACCCTTGGGATTTTCCAGGTAGTCGTCCGCATACTCAACAAGAATCGATGGCGTGAACGGCATCCAGAAGTCTCTGTTCTTGATGGCGTCGTTGATGAATTTTACGTTGTCCGGGTTAGATGGATTGGCGAGGATCGATCGGTTCCCGAGAGCGCGAGCCCCGAACTCGGCTGGTCCGACGCAGCGAGCAACAACGTTGTCCGCAGCAAGAAGCTGCGCAACAGATTGAGCGTCTATTCCCGAGCGCCCCGCGAATAAGGTTGGATCCCCTCCGGCCTCCTCTACCGCGTGTTCCCAATTTTCAATGGGCTCTGCCGTATCACCCAGATAGACATGCGGGGCCGGCTCTAACGGACCGACGGTTTCCGCCCAATGCGCGTAGCAGGCCCCACCGGGCAGCGACTCATCTCCGCCGGATGCCGAAACGCTGAGGCCCGATATCTCGGGCATTTCCAGCAAGTGCCCATTTGTTCGGATATTCATAGCCAGTCCGCCGGAGAAGCAGACGAAGGGTCGCCCGGTCTCGATGATCCAGTGACGCAACCAGGATTGGGTTATGCGTGTCGTCCAGTTCTGAAGCCCGGCAGCAATATTGTCAAAACGATGCCCCTCCAGCCGCTCTTTGAGATTGAAGTACCGGTCTGTAAGTGGTCTATCGCTTACGAAACGCCCCTCGCGGAAATCCAGGATCTCATCGAACACCCTCTCGACTGCTTCAATGTGGCCGCTGGATCGACTGTAAGGCGCGAGCCCCATCACCTTGTATTCGTGTTCGTTGGGCTTCATGCCAAGGATGAGGGTTACGAATTTGTAGATCCGGGCCACGTCGTGGTCGAGACCATGCGCAATCAGTTCAAGAGTGCCATCGCTGTGGGCGACCGAGACACTCCAGTTGCTGGTGTCGCCCATTGCGTCCGCTGTCACGACCAACACCTGCTCAAGGTCGTCACATGGCTTGGCCGAACCATAAAGGGCCCAATAGCCATGGCACTTGTGGTGATCAATCATGACGCAGCTGGTATCTCGCCCTAACCAGCGCGCCACTGCGGCCGGACGCTCAACTTCGTTGAAGTGCTCTAAAACTTTTTCACCCCGCAGGGTTCCAAGGAAGGAAAAATCGAAATTGTGGTCTGGATTCAGATTGCGTCCGGCAGCGATCTGGCTGAGCCAATACTCGTCCGGATCAGCGCCGTCGCCATAAAAGTGGGGATACCAGAATTCGTGCATCTCTCGCACTTGATCGGCCACCGAGTACGCCGAGTAGTGATCAAGGGCGACCCAGTAGGGTGAATCTCGCCTTCCTCCGAAAATTACCTGATCGATTCTCGAGCGATCGCCCCCAAGATGGCGGTCAACCAGTGCCTCAGCTGAACGCAATGGGAGGGCGACCTGGTTTTTGCGTTTCGTCAACCGCTCTTCCTGGATCATCCCGACGAGAACGCCGTCGATCATGAGCGCCGCCGAGGAGCAGTGCGAAGTTGAAAGCGCGAGGATGTTCACAACTGAAGTTCCGTATTCTTAAACCAAGTCGCCAAGATCATGCAGCAACGTTTTGAAATTCGAGGCCGGCGAGAAGATTGACTACAGAATCCTCTACGATCGCTGGGTCAAATTTCTCCAGGTCTTTCAGGTCATAATCGCGCATGTCGAATGACGTTGCGGTCACAGCGTGAAGAAAACGCTGACCGTCATGCTTCGCAGCATTCAAATCGAAGTCCTCGGCCAAGGCTTTGCTTATGACTCCTCTCAAGTCGCACAGATCCTGAGTGACCTGCACATGTGGCAGAAAGTCGTAGACGTTGTGACGCCCGAAAACGATGACTGGCTTACCCATGACGGCCGCCTCGAATCCTGCCGTGCTACATATCGTTGCTACCGCACTGGATTTCTCGACGACTTTTAGCCCTAACTCCAGGGGATCAAGCAATACGGCATTCTTGAGATCCTGGAGTTGAGAGTAGAAGTCAACTGGCCGCCGGCCCAACGCTTCATAGGTGTCCTTGACCACGAGGCGCACATTTGCGGGGAGGTCACGCGACAGGGCGACGATGGCTGCGTGTTGATACATGAACTCCGGCGACATCCACTGCAGAGAGGTTTCAGGTTCCGTTTGAAGCGGAAAGAAGACGAACGGCACACCTTCCAGCGATTCCAATGTCGTGGTCGCTAATCGTTGAAGTTTGCGATAGTCGCGCCATCTCCTGATGTGGTGACGAATTATTGAGGTAAGGAAATACTGCCTAGCCTTGGACTCACGACGGATCGTCCAACCAACCTGATTCGCAATGGCTCGAGCAATCCTGCGAACTGTACCGGTGAGCGTCGTCCCTCTGAGGAAGCGGGTACGCAATGACATGTGAGAATCGTACGGCGCATCGAGAAGGGCTTGGGATTCTTCGCCCGCCTGACCATGGAAAGCCCGTGAAACAGCTGGATTTTCGCCCGTGCAGGCCGTGGCCCAGTAATGGAGATTTTTGGTACGCGAACCCAACAGATACCGAAAAGGAACACCTTGGGCGCGCGCTACTTCGCAGACCGTCGGTCCGCCGTTGATGACCAGATCGATATCGCGCTCGCTAAGTTGCTTGGACCAATACTCGACTTCGCTTACGACAGCATGAACCATATGCGTATAAGACGCGGTTTCGGACTGACGCGATCGAGGATGATGAACCCCAGTCATCGAGTATCCACGTCCCAGGTGCCGGTTCGTGAGCGCGAGCTGATTGATTGTAACATCAAGCCGGGTCTCCACATCGTGCGCACGACGGTACACCGCCCCGGCATCCAGGTTCCTATCCTCCAGTGCGCGATTGAGAACACCGGCATCGTTTATGGACGCAAAAGTTCCGGCGGGCGAGATTGAGTCCATATACCGGACCTGGTCGTCAGAATTGCAATAGAGATGGATGTCCGCGCCTGTGCACTTCTTGAGTTCACGCGAGAGCATGACAAAGAAGTGGCGGTATTGTGCGTTAAGCAAAACCGCTATGTTGGAAAGTCGGTTGGTCTGGGTCATGCCGAGACCATCAGTGCGAATATCATTGCCTGACTAGTCTTCACGTTGCGGGAAAGTCCGCTCTGCAAGTTCAATCTCGCTGGGATGCCCCAGATCGAGCCAGTACTCGTGAATTGGAAACACGCCGACCTGACACCCTTGCTCGACCGCGTGTGCGAGAAGATCGGGCATCTGGAGAGGTAGCGTATCCGGCAGGTTTCGGTAGATGGCAGGCTGAAGAGCGTAGATACCGGCGAGGACGTAAGGCGCGTATCGCGGTTTCTCCCGAATCGAACGAACGCTGCCACGCTCATCGTAGTCAATGACTCCGAAGGGAATCTCTATTTCGTGACGCGTGGCGCCAACAGTCGCATCGCAACCATGGTAACCATGGTGCAGGGCCATCGCACTGAGGTCTGTCTGGGTGATGATGTCACCGTTCAGCACCAACAGAGTTCCGTCGACATCGGAAGGCAGACGCGAAAGTGCGCCAGCCGTGCCAAGAGGGCTCTCCTCAACCAAGATTTCGACTTGCGCACGGTGAGGCAGTTTTTCCACAAACTCCCTAATCTGTTCACTGAGGTAGTGAGCGGCAATGATGACTCGCGAAACCCCCCGCTCATCCAGATCATTAATGAGATGACGAAGAATTGGCTGTCCCGCCACTGGAATGAGAGGCTTCGGGGTATTGGCGGTGCGGGAACCCAGTCTTTTGCCGAAGCCTCCGGCCATAATCATCGCGGTCTCGAACGCCGGTTTCAGCTCGGCCTCGCCCACAACCTTCGTAGGTTTTCCATCGGCGTCGATCACGGGTACACAACGCAGTCGCCCGGAAAGTTCCATGGCTCGACCGATTGCGCTCTCTACAGTAGGTGCCGCGATGGGATTTTGGCGCATGCAGGAGTCCACTCGGGCGTCCATGTCGCTGCCATTGAGTAGACCACGTCGCACATCACCGTCCGTGACGGTACCGACCAGAACGCCCGCAGCGTTGACCACAAGTTGCATGATGTGAGGGGTCGCGTTGATCCGATTCATGGCTTCCCGCACCGTTGCATCGTCACGGATCAGAAGCGGTTCAAGATCTTCGTCAACAATCATTATCAGTAGTTCGGCAAGGATGAACTGCGCCTATAAGGAGAGAAACTTGCGCAGGATACACAGTCCTGTCTCGCCGCTCTTTTCAGGATGGAACTGGCAGCCGTAGCGATGACCCTCTTGAATTACAGCTGACACCCTCACACCAAAGTAATCAGAATCGGCTAATCGATGCGATTCTGAAGTCGGTTGTGCGGTGTACGAGTGAACGAAATAGACCGGATCATTTTCCTGACAATCTGCGAGGATGCTCTCCGCCCAATCGGCGCTCTCGGGCCTCATCAGTGGATCCCAGCCAACGTGGGGCACCTTATATCGACACTGTGATCCATTGGGGCGAGGAATAGCCTCGACGGACCCGGGAATGAGGCCAAAACCTTCGTTTCGGCCAAACTCCCCACTGCTTTCCATCATCATCTGCATTCCTACGCAGATTCCCAGAAACGGGCGTTCGCCCTCGAAGAACTCAAGCAGCGGCTCCGTCAATCCTCGCTGCTGAAGCTCATCGATACACTTTGCGAATGCTCCGACACCGGGCAATACCAAGCGGTCGGCCTTGACAATCTTGTCCGGTCGGCCTGTCAGGTCGACTTGGCCTCCGCTGAATTCCAATGCACGGCAAACACTACGAAGGTTACCGATTCCGTAGTCAACAACAGTGACACCAGGTTCACTCAATTGACCACCGCTTCCTGGTTTTTCGCACTATCAGGGAATTTCCGGACATTGATATCTGCCGCGGCAGCCGCACCACGGATTTCGCTCAATGTAACTCGCTTGTAATGAAGGACATCTGCAAACGCCACTGCGTCTGCCTTACCCTGCTGGACGACTTCGACAACGTGGGAGGTGGCTCCCATACCCCCGGAAACGATCACCGGAATGCCAACGGCTTCAGAAACTGAACGGCACAACTCAACATCGAACCCCTTGCGTGTTCCCTCTTGATCAACTGATGTCAAAAGGATTTCACCTGCCCCCAGCTCCTCACCGCGGCATGCCCACTGCACGGCATCAAGATGCGTATGCTCACGGCCATTATCGGTATATGCCTCCCAACCGCCGTCCCGTCGGCGCTTGGCTTCTATCGAAAGTACCATGCACTGTGAACCGAAGTTCTCAGCCACTTCGCTAATAAACTCCGGTCGCCGCGTGGCAGCTGTATTGATTGCGATCTTGTCCGCGCCGTTGCGAAGCAGCGTAGCGACATCATCCAGGGTCCGCACTCCGCCACCGACAGTGATCGGAACAAAGACGTTCTCTGCCGTGTAACTGACAAGATCGGCAAGACTGTTACGCTCGTAAAGCGTGGCCACCGCATCCATGTAGATAATCTCGTCCGCGCCCTCGGCGTAGTAGAGTTGCGCGAACTCACGAGGATCGCCAACCTTGCGCACACCCTCGAGGTTGACGCCCTTGATCAGGTATGGCGCCTTGATATCGAGACGGGCAATCAGTCTGACGTTGCTCATCTTTGTCGACCAAGAACCGAGAGCTCAATCCCGCCATACTTTGTGGCGGAGCTGCCATTGCCCATCGCGCCACACCCACAGATGCGGCGATCGAAATCGATCGCATAGATTACTGAAGTATTCTGCATCCATAATCGGCTGTTCGAACATCTTCGATGCCGTCGGAAATTCCTTCTCGGGAATCGAAAGGTATTCGAACAATTCTTCGATGAATCGCTCGGGAAACTCACCATCGAACCGCTTGACGAGCGCTACACCTTCGTCACGCGTAATGTCCTCATTACGAATTTCTTGTGCTGCGTCGTAGGTCGCGCGCCCGATTCCGAACTTAATCCAAGTCGTGTAATAGTGAAGGTCGTCAACCTTGTCGTCGATAGAGTTGTACTTGCTATAGGTTCCCGGCGTCCGCTCAGGGGAGGCCTGAAAATTCCCGTGCTCGACCGCGTAGTAGTATGCGTTTTGCGGGTGCCAAGGTTCATAGTATCCGAGGTAGTGAACTTCGATACCGCTCTCCCGCACCGCGTCGAAGTCCGCCGGCATGTAGGGCGACAGGTCGGTACCCGTGACGCCGAATTGCCCTTCAAGATCCGCTACTGAGACACCTCCCAGATATACGTTGCTCTTGTCTTCCAACGTGAAATAGCTGCTGTCACGCGTCGCCTTGGTATTGTCCTCCACAGGGTTGCCGTATTCGGCTTCGTTCTCCCCATAAATGACGAGTTGAATGCCAAAATTCAGTGCCGCCTTCGGCGCAAGGTTTTTCTGCCCCAGAATGAATGGCTGGAATGGGTGAAGGAGATTCTCCACCGCGAGCCGCGTCAACAATCGATGAATGCGACCATTTGGCGTGAACAGGACATTGTCGAAGCCGGCGTGGATCCAGCTCTCGAAGTTCTGCCATCCCCATTCAGTGTAGATGTGCGGCGCCCACGTGACAGTTAGTGGATTCATCCCGTACTTGTGCTTCAGGAGATGGGCCGCGTAGAAGCTGTCTTTGCCCCCTGATCCAGGGAGAAGGCAGTCGTAACGGCCGTCGTTACGGCGATGGCGGTCGCATAGATCTCGAAATTCCTGTTCGCGCTTCTGCCAATCAATGCCTTTCTTAAGTTCAGCAAATTTGCAGGCGTCACAGACATGGTTCTCATCGAATCGAATTGTGCGTTTCTTTTCGTCTCTCTGATGTTGAAACTCGATACTTGAGCTAGGACGCTGATTCGAGATCACGCAGCTGCTGCAATACGACACGGTTTCGGGAAGGCCATATCGGGCCGGCAGCTCATTCGAGTCGGGCCCGAAGGATTCGCGGTCTACCGGAACTGGAAACTTAAATCGTTCCATGAGTCTGCTGGTTCATCAGAAATTCCGCAACCATGAGGTCGAGTTCGCAATCGATATCGACAGAACGTTGTGACGGCATTACGTAGCCTATTGTCTGACTGTCGACCAACGCATCCCGATCACCGAAACCTTCAGGCCGAACTACATAGATTGCTCCGTTGAGCACAAATGCCTCCGGTAAATCTTGACGCCGGGTCGGACGCGACTCCAATTCGATCAGCGGAAGCAATCTCAAGTCGGATTCAAACCTGTACATCCAATGCGGGCTTTTCGACGCGGGAGCAACAGACGCACAGGACCCGCTGTCATGTTCACGGCAAAGCTCTATCGCACCATCGATATCTTCCGATGACCTCAGGGGGGAGGTCGGTTGCAGCAACACGACAAACTGTATGTCTCCCCCCAGTTCCGCGAGGGCATGCCTCACAACATCAATGGTAGGCGCCTCGTCAGTCGCCAGCTCTTTCGGCCGGATGAACGGGGCCTCACACCCCAGTTCGATTGACGTGGAAATGATTTCATCGTCGTCCGAAGAAACGATGACCCGGTCGATTTGACGAGCGCCAAGTGCGGCTTCAATCGTCCATGCTATCAGTGGCTTTCCCGCTAGTTGCTGCAGGTTCTTGCGCGGCATCGATTTTGACCCGCCGCGCGCAGGAATGAGACCCACTACTTGGGACTTCGAAACCATCGGTCAAAGCAGCAGTGTGCAGCCGGAAAAATTGCTCTAACCCCCAATTCAGAATCAGACCCGTGAGTTACAGGTCGTTCTTGGATACCAGCCTGTCCCCAAGCGCCAAGTGCCTCAGGCCGCTGTTAAAGAACGTGTTGAGGGCATCGTCAGGCGACATCACGATGGGTTCGCCGTTGATATTGAATGAAGTATTGAGCAATACGGGGATCCCCGTAATTTTTCCGAAGTTTTCAACGATGCCGTAAAGAAATGGATTTTGTTCGCGGGTGACAGTTTGCGCCCGACCGGAACCGTCTACATGCGACACAGCGGCCAGATTCGCTCGATATTCTTCACGAACAGGCACAACCTTTTCCATGTGCAGGCACTCGTAGCCCTGCGGTACATCGAAATATTTGGACACCTCTTCCCTCAACACGACGGGAGCGAAGGGCCTGTAAGGCTCCCGATATTTGATCATTGAATTGATGGCGTCCTTGATCTCTGCCCGCCTGGGGTCGGCCAGGATGGATCTATTCCCCAACGCTCTTTCGCCAAATTCCATCGCGCCATTGAAGACTGCCACAATCTCTCCATCAGCCAATAGTTCGGATACTTTGCGGGTTGTGTCGTTGACCTGCTGGTGGGGAATTGCACGCCGCGTGAGTGTCTCCTCAATATCATTGTCCGTATAGGCAGGGCCTATGTAGCTGAGACTCTCACCGGCAGATCTGGGCTGACCCAGAATGGAGTGCATCAAATAGAGCGCGGCTCCGATGCTGTTCCCAACATCCCCGGGAGCATAGGAGACGTACAATTCTTCAAACGGCGTAAGGTCGAGAATTTTCCCGTTCAGAACGGAGTTCATAAAGAAACCGCCACCGACCGCAAGGTTCGGACATCGAGTCCGCTCCCAAAGATATTCGAGGAAGTGAAGGGCAATCTCCTCGGCAATCTCCTGCATGGCTTTAGCGACCGAGTAATGCCATTCATCCGCCTCTTCGAACGCCTGCCCTTCGCGCCCACCAACCAATTCCACAAGTTTGTGTGAGTAGCTTTTCGGCTGATCGACGATTGCCCCGGTGTATACCGACTGGTCGAGTTCGATCAGTCCATTTTCACAGAATCGGACCGTTTCTCGTATTCTTGACTTGAACGGCTCACTGTTCACGTCAAAGGCGGCAAGTGCCATGACTCTCCATTCGTCATGGTCTGGCCGGTAACCGAGCAGTTCCGTAAAGGTGCCATAGAACATGCCCAGTGAGTTCGGCATGGTCTGTGTCTGAAACACCTCGATCGCGGAGCCCATGCCCCGGCCGAACGTCGTACACTCAAACTCTCCTTGCCAGTCACAGGTCAGGAGCGCCGCTTCCTCAAAATCAGAAAGATAAAAGGCATTTGCCGAGTGCGAGCGATGGTGAGTAACGAAATAGACATCGGGGAGATCATTACCGGCGCCGAGGTCCATGCGCACGTATTGGCTCTCCCGTCCCCGAGCAAGTCCAAGCAGATTATCGGGAAGGGAATAAAAGTAATCCTCTCTACGGACCCGGTGCCCTGAAATCGTCGGATTGAATTTGCGCCATGCCGTTCCTGGATTCCATGCCTGAGCGATTGCGGCACAGTCCTCGATGGCAATGCCGGCGGATTGGAGACAGTACTCGATCGCCTGCTTGGGAAATGCACGCGTCAGTTTCTGTCGATTGAAACGTTCTTCCGGCGCACCCGCGACTACCCGTCCGTCAGCGACGAGCGCCGCTGAACTGTTGATTTCGCCATGATTTAGTCCGACTACGTGCATGTTCTAGACAACTTGATTTCTCGTCGAAGAGGGTTGAACCAGTCTAAGTGTGAGGCCAGCGAAATTATTGTGTTCTGAGGTTGGAATCAGCGGACCACGCGAAAAGCGTTCAATCCGAGGTCGAATAGAGCTTACATGCTGCCGGATTCAGTCGGATGCCGAACCGCTGGTCTCTGGCGAAGGCATGTACGTCTCCAATGTATGAGAGTTGCGCCTCAATCGATCAATTCGTCTTTCTCATAATTGCGGTTGGCGCGTTTTCCGAGATACTCAAAGTACCGCATCCCCGACACGCCGGTGCTAGGGCGCTTGAGACAGAGGTTTTCGGTGCCAAATTTCGATCCGCTCTCGATCGCTTGTGACGCGACAAGACTACGGCGTGCAATCTCCAGATTTTCTAGTTCGACACTGGCGGGCACTTTCCTGGGCGATCCCAGGGCGAGTTCAACGTCGCGAATTGCGCTCACCATTTGCTTGAGTTCGTCCGGCTCCAAGGAAGCCGCATGGTCCGGACCCGGCATGTTTCGATCCAGCGTGAAGTGCTTCTCTATGACAACGGCCCCTAATGCCGCCGCGGCAGTTGCTACACTCGTGCCATTCGTGTGATCTGAATAACCAACCCGCAGTCCGAAAGCGTCTGACATCGTTGCCATTGCCCTGAGATTGACCGATGCAACGGGTGCTGGATACTGGGTTGTGCAATGGAGCAGTACGATATTCTTCTGCAAGGCTATCTGCCCCGCATCGCTGGTGAATGCCTCCTTAAAGGCTGAACCGGACGGTTCCTTTTGGGGTTGAGTGTAGCCGAAGGCAAGGACTCCAAGACCCGCTTCCACTTCGTTCAGAGTAGCCATGCCGGTCGAGACAATAAGTGGCTTGCCGGTCCTGGCTGCTGCCAGAAGCAGCAGGGGGTTGGTTAACTCGCCAGACGGTATTTTCAAAATCGGTAGGTTTAAGTCGTCGCTCAGAAACCGAATTGAATCCACATCGAACGGCGATGACATGAAGAGAATGCCGCGTTCAGCGCAATGCTCCATCAACGACCGATGGGCGGAGCAAGACAGTTCCAGCTTTCGCAACATTTCATGCTGACTCTCCATCTCCGCGGTGAATGCCGTCTGATATTTTGCTTTCGGTGCGGTAGTGGTCGTCAGTCGATCTGCTACAAACGTCTGAAATTTGACCGCGTCCGCGCCGGCACTGGCTGCCGCATCGATGAGAAGTTTGGCTGTCTCCACACTTCCGTCGTGATTCACGCCGGCTTCGGCTATGACGAACACCCGGTCACGCATGTAGAGAGGGTCAGTGCTTATCGGATGTAGCTCAGGTCCGAGCGCTTCCGAGCCAGCAGTCGACTCCGTCGACGAAGCATCAGCGGCTCCATTTGTCTTCACCCCCGTCAAGCCAAGGCCCCGTCCACAATTGGGATATCTTGAAACCTTTTCACGGAAATGCCATCGAGTTCGACATCCTCCAGAATGGTGGCAACCCGCTCAGCAACCTGACCATCTCCGTAAGGGATCGGCATCTCGGACATTCGAGTCTTGAAGCCCGGTGACACGGCTTCCTCGATCGCGCTCACGATGGCAGATCGCTCCTCAGCGCAATCAATGATCGACCCACTTCGGACACGTCCGCGTTGACGGTCACCCAGATTGACCGTAGGGGTTCCAACCGACGGGGCTTCAATTATGCCACTGGACGAATTACCGATAATTGCATCAACTTCATGAAGGGCACTCAAGTACTGGGTTTGGCCGAGCGAAGGAATCACTACGGCCCTCTCGGCGTGGCGTCCTGAAAACTCCTCAATCATCGAGATTATTTTTCGACCGTGGGAATCTGCGTTCGGATAAGAAAAGATTATTCCTGCTTCGGCGAATGTTTCGAGAGCACTGAGCAGTTCATTCATGGCTGGTTCCGGATCCCAACTCGAAAGCGTCGCGGGATGATAAGTCACGAGGAAATTCCGTTCCTTGAATTGGAAATCCAGCGCCACCTCGAGTTCAAACTTGGACATCGGACTGAGCATTCGTGTCCATTCCAGGCCCGGCGCACCTACATTGTGAACACGACTCGCGTCTTCCCCCATTTGAACAACTCGACGACTGTAGGGCTCAGCTGCAACAAAGTGTATGTGCGCCATCTTGGTGATGGCATGTCGAATTGCCTCATCTACAGCACCCTCTGTGACTTCACCGCCGTGGATGTGGCCGATAGGGATCCGCAACATCATTGCCGTTTGGGCCGCGGCCAATGTCTCGTAGCGGTCACCCAGCAACAACAAAATACTTGGTGCGAGTCGGTGAAATACGTCGGCAAATCCTATGCACCCGAGCCCCATGCTTTTGGCAATCGCGACAGGACTATCGCCGGACAGCGTCATGTCCACTTCGGCGTCAACCAGGAATCCGTCTTCATGAATATTCTTTACGGTCGAACCGAATTCGGGAGATAGATGGGATGCACAGGCAACAATTTGCAGCTCCAAGCCTGGCCTCGACTGGACCGCCTTCATAATCCAATAGAGCAGCCCGTAGTCGGCGCGCGAACCCGTCACAATGCAGACTGATCTCAAGGGTGCAGCCTAGTTAGTCAATGCTTGGCCGCCTTCACAACATCCATAGCCAGTCCGGGACTGCTGGGCAGCGAAATCACCCTTCGAGCGAGGTCTTCGCACACTGGAAGATCCATACGGGGAGATTGAGCAAACATGGGCAATTGGTGCGATGGCCGCCACAGCGGCCGTACGAGATAACCGCCGTCGACCAGGTCTCCCAGAATTTGATCGATACTGCCTGCATCGCTCGTATCAAGCACAATCGCGTTCAGCCAGTAGTTGCTACTCGTGTTGGGCGGCTCTTTGATGAATCTAATCCCGTCTTCTTTGGAGAACGCCTCTGCATAGGCCTGAGCCAGCTTTCTCTTCGCATCCACTAGTTTAGTTAGCCGTGCGAACTGGGCGACCCCAAGAGCCGCATTCAAGCTTGGCATTCGATAGTTGAATGCAACTTCGTCGTGAAAGTACTCCCACGCGTGCGGCTGCTTCGCAGTCGTTGCGAGATGCCTGGCGCGGGCAGCGAGATCTTCGTCGCGGATCAAGAGAGCACCGCCGCCGCCGGTCGTAACAATTTTGTTACCGTTGAAACTCAGCGTTCCAATCAGGCCATGCGTTCCTACATGCGCACCGTGATAGGTCGATCCAAGCGCTTCGGCAGCATCCTCGATTAGTGGCAGATCAAATTGCTCGCAGAGCTTGGACATGCCGTCGAGATCGACTGGGTGTCCCAATGTATGAACGACGACAATTGCTGCCACACGCCGCCCGGTTCGACAGTTTTCGGGACCATTCGGGCCAGGCTTCAGCAGGTCTGTCAGGTATACCCCAAGCTGCGCCACGTCTACGCCCAGATGTTCGGGCTCGGAATCGATGAAGTGAGGAACCGCGCCGCAGTAGGTTATTGCGTTTACTGTCGCCACAAACGTCATGCTCGGTACGAGCACCTCATCGCCCTCGCCTGCGCCGGCAACGACGAGCGCCAGATGTAGGGCTGCAGTCCCATTGACCGTCGCGACCACGTTGGGGGCACCAGTGAAGACCCCAATATCTTGTTCGAATGTTTCTATGAACGGTCCCGCGCTGGATACCCATCCACTCTCGAGACACTCTTCCAGGTGAATTTGTTCCTCTCGGCCCAGATATGGCTCATGCAGTGGGATGGGCCGCTCTTGGTCCGCTCCGCCGATGACGTCCTCAAGGATCGAGCTGATGCGCTGCGAAATGACTCCATGTTCGTCAGATTTCTCAACGTGCACTTCAGAATTTGCGTCAGCGTAGTTCAGGTCTGGTACCCCTCATACACGTAGTACGCGAGATTTGCCGTATCAGAGAACCAGCCAATCGTGTCCTGCAGACCACGCACGAATCCATCTCGCCCGGCATAATCTGGCTTCCAGCCCAATGTCCCCGCAGCTTTGTCGTTTGCTGCCAACAATCTTTCGACCTCGCTCTCCTGCGGGCGAACTCGGTCTGGGTCAGCGACGATCTCGATGTCGGCCTCCATGAGTTCAGCGATCAACTCAGCAGTTTCACCAACCGAAACTTCAAAACCACTCCCAAGATTCACGACCTCCCCCATCGCCTGCTGCGAATCAAGCGCGGCAACGAAGCCCCGAACGGTATCCGAGACGAAGCTGAAATCGCGAGTGGGATGAACCGAACCTAACTGAATGGAACGGCTTCCTTTCCCGATCTGGGTAATGATCGTTGGGATGACCGCCCGGGTCGATTGTCGCGGGCCGTATGTATTAAACGGCCGCACAACCGAAACCGGTGTTCCGAACGAACGTGCATATGAAATGGCAATTTGATCCGCACCGATTTTAGTCGCGGAGTACGGTGATTGTCCGACGAGGCGATGGTCCTCCGTGATCGGGACCTTCTCAGCCGTACCATAGACCTCACTCGTTGAGGTGTGCACGACACTCTCTAGGCCGAGGTCGCGCGCCGCCTCAAGGATATTCAGTGTCCCCGTGATGTTTGTATCGACATAAGATCGTGGCGCCACATACGAATAGGGAATTCCGATAAGGGCAGCGAGGTGTGCAACTGAGTCGCAGTCCTTCATCGCGGTTCTGACGCTGAATTCATCGCGAACGTCGCCCATGAACACGTCGAGTTCATCTCTCACATCTTTGGGAAGCGTATCCAACCAGCCCCACGAACCGCGTGAGTTGTACCTGACAAAAGCACGAACAGAGCGGTCTTGCCGCACCATGTGCTCCACCAGATGAGACCCTAAGAAACCGCCAGCCCCGGTGATCAGGGTCTTCTTGAGCATCGCCTTCTCATTGAATTCTCAGGACTGATAAGCGTGGCTGGTCTCGTCAACCGGAGCGGTCTAAATGGAAGAGAATCTTTTGCCGTCTCATGACTATAGCGACTTGGCTGGCCTTCGAAATCGAAGACCACCCCTTTCATAGCTGTTCGCTTGGTGAGAATGTGGCGGTTTTCCACGCTGCCGCACGCGGGGTGACTTCGCGCCGCCCCGGGCGGCCAGTATCATTTGCGTTGTTTGACAAAGTCAATACCGATACATGCGCCACTTGGATATAAACTTCCAGAAGTATTCACCAGTTCATGTGGGCCTGTTGCTCGCCACCGAAACTTGATGTAGAGCACAGTGTTACTTGCAGTCTCACGGACAAGATTTCAACTCGGCCAGACGATCGCGGGGCCACTCTCCGCTCTCACTAAGGGACTGCGAAAGTACTTGAATTTGTTGGAAGGACTTCGATATTCAGCGCCGCGAGATCAGCGCTGATGAAGCACCGAGGGAATTGGGAATTCGTTTCCGAAAATGAACACCACTACCGACCACAATAGTATCCCCGAGGACTCCGAGCTTCTCGACCTTCTGTTGGAAGACCAGCGCAAAAACTCCATCACATTCCAGCCCAGCGAATATTGGAAGCCTTACAGCGTTCGAATTCGGGATGAGCTATGGAACAGTGGGCTCGCTTCATTTCGTCGAAATCCACGGATCGCAAAAGGGTACTCTGACGTATTGGTCAGAGACCCATTCGATCTCATGGACCGGACGGCAATGACTTGGCGATTTCACAAATTGATTTCTTGGTTGCCGTTTGTGAAATCGAAAGTTTTCTCACACTACAAGAGAGCAATCGCGGCATCTCAAAACGAGGCAGTGAGAGTGAGGTCTGAACTCTCTCGCTTTCGGAATGCCGATATGCTCGAGACACATGCATCAACGCTTGCTTCGATGAACACAATGTTGGGGTCACCAGAGGCGTATTTTCTATGGAGTGACCAAAGAATTGCTCTTAACTACTTGGAGCAGTTGTGCGTAATCGAGAATTTTCGATCCGAAATCGGATTTGATAGAGCGCAATCCTTTTTGGAAATTGGTGGCGGGTTCGGTTCTCACGCCCACTTGATATTGACTCTGTATCCGCAGATTGAGAAATACCTGTATATCGACTTGCCACCCATGCTTTACGTTGGCACCCAATACTTGCGGGCACATTTTGGAGACTCCGTCTACACCTACGCTGACTGGTCAAAGGACCGCCCGGATGACTTGAATCAGATTTCAAATAGAATTCTTTGCTTGCCGCCGTGGTGCCTGGAGCATTGCACGTTCAACTGGGACGCAGCATTCAGCATGGCGTCTTTTCAAGAAATGAGGTCGGACCAAGTTCTGTATTATTTGGACTTTCTCGGCAAAAACGCGGCGAGCGAAGATTCAAACCTTGCGCTGCTCTATTACAGGAGTGGGAACAACTCCATGAGTCTGGACAGCCTTGAAGAATATTTTCAGCAGGGTATGAAACTACGGCGCTTCGAGCCTGAGGCAGCCTACACACCCTCGCGATTTGTGTACTCGGTAGCCAGTCCACTAATTGTTTCTTAAGGCCGACGATGATAGCCAACCTTAATCGAGAAAATTCCGATTGAGTTGTGACTCTGGGATTCATTGAAAGCAATCAGCGTTTGGGCACCGACTACCTCAAACCGTTTCGAGTGCGAAACTTGAAGTGTAGGGCGCGTGTAAACGGATACCAATCACTGGCACCGCGGTAAGGGTCCGAATGTTCCATCGTGTTGATATTGGCTGCGTTCTTCATTGAATGGCTGACGAAGAACATTACGATCCGATTTGACCCACTCACAAACGCCTGGCCTGACCAACACCGTGCAACAGGATCCAGTATTTTCGAAAACGCAATTCTCTTGGCAGTCAGCGCATCGACCCTCACCCTATGGGTCAATTCCAGGCCTTCAAATTCAAGTGTCACCACCGCCGGTCGTTCATAAGGGTTGATCAACACGACAGACTGATCCGCATCCCTATCTGGATCGACAACACAGGCCGGATACCCTTCCGCCCATTTTCCATAGGCCGCAATCTGTTGGATAACCGCGGGGTGCGAGAACTTTGGACTGTTGTCACTGAGAAAAGTTTTGCGACCGGCTCCAGAGAACACGACGTAGGAACCCGGCTCCCGCCGCCACGAGAAAACGCCATTACGAATGGCAATCCGAGTCTCCACGAATCCGAGGGACTGCCCCCCCAGCCAGTCTGATCCTTCAATCGGATCGAGTTCGTATGCCCCTGCACCTGGATTGGCCCACACACCATTTTGCAAGATCAGTGTCTCGTCACGTCGGTCCACGACTTCGCCACCCAGGAGAACATCGCGACGAATATCCAGAATCGCTGACTCTCCCCTTATCTGTTGCGCCAATCGGTCCAGCGGCAAGACCTGATGCAGTCGATACCCAGGGGGGGGGACGATATTCAGAAAGGGTACGATGCTGGGATACGAAGCCATGAGCGCCACTCATGCTCCGCCGTGATCCGCAGACATGCGCGTGAATCCTGAATCGGCAATCATGTAATGATATCGCCAACTCCCCTGACTTTGCGTTTCGGCCAAGTACGTCTCGCATCCGGCCAAAGCAGGCAGCTCAACGAGAGTTGCGCCGCGCGGTGGCAAATCACCGAATATCTCTTCGCGAATTGCGCCGGCCTCGGGCGATCGGATCCGAACGGCGTAGGAATTTACTTTGTCATCCAGGTTGACCATGTGGATCAGATGATGCTCTTGCGGGCCTCCACGAATGAGCATTTGTCTTCCGTGGGTCGGACTCTTGGATTGCGCATGTACAGCTGATATCCCGCCGGATCCCACCAACTTGAAATGAGGTCTGGTGCTACCGGAAGAACCCCGCGCAGTTGGCTTCATCGCGATCCAGCAACTCCCCGTGGAATATCCTTCGTCTTTCGGTTCATCGAGGTCATCTGTTAGATCGATGTCTTCGCTCTTTCCCGCTTCGATTTGCACGTTTCGACGGCAAAGTATGTTACCCGATGCATCGAGAGTTTTGACGCCGTAGCGATACGGTGCCGATTGTTTGCCGATCAGCGCTGGATAACAATTCGAGAGCGTAAGCACTGTCCGAATGTCTCTCCCCCGAAACACCGGCACGCATAAGACATGTGTTGCCGGAAGATTTGGTAAGAATCTGTCGATTGTTGAGTAAAGCCGGGCGCGCCAAGACAACGCCTCATTTTTCTGTTCCGCCTTAACTGTTGCGGCGGCTGCCTGGCTCATTCCGCCCGACGAGCGGGCCGCAGGTCGAGAGCGCGCCACCTGATCGAACAAGGCTTCAGCATCGAGGAGGCAGGCCGTGCACCGTTGCCCCACCTGCAACTGACTACAAAGCTGATAAAAGTCCAGTTGAGGATGCTCCCGAACGGCGTTCAGCCAAGCCTCCCTGCCAATGCCTATGCCGTCCGGACCTGCTCCATCGCAGTAACAGAGGAGCTCATATTCGTCGTGAACGATCGTCTGCCTCATGGCCATTATCACAAACAAAATTAGCTTGAAGAGGATGCGAAGTGTTACTCGATGGCAAAGTGCCACGTCCACTGAAAAGGGTGAACTCATCCTTGGCCCTGGGAGAATGAGTAGTGCTGGCTTGCGGCCTTCTGCTCGCAGATCGTCGACATAATGGCCCCGGTGCAATCGCACAGCATTGGGCTAACTCTTCGCTTCTTACATGGACTTGAAATCTATGGCACATGTCCACCTTGTCATTTGGAGAAATCAGCTGCCCCCCTGCTGACGGGAAAAGCATCCTGCGAAAAACCGAACACCTACCAATCGACTTCGAATCATCTTAGTTTAGTCGCGTTTCCCGGATACCCCGCTGTCATACTTGAAGTGACCTTGCCGTACTACCTGGATTCACTTTCACGAACTATGAGGCATATCAATGCCGGCCGCCCCCCGCACTAACCGGCGTCGACATCTCCTTGTCGCAATCTCATCTCACGGCTACGGACATGCGATGCCGACCGCAGCCGTGCTCAATTCTCTGAAAGCACTGGCTACAGACGTTGATTTGACTCTGATGACGGCAGTCCCTCGCTCAATTCTGTCCCAGAGAATTGAGGGCGAGTTCGACCTGATCGAGCGGTCGGTTGAATTCGGAATGAGGATGGCGTCACCGTTTGACGTGCTGGTTCGTGAGAGCACTGAAGGATATGTCGAAATAATCGAGAGTTGGGACAAACTTGTCGATCGCGAAGCATCCCATATTGATGAGATCAACCCAGACTTCATGCTTTCCAATATCTCGTTTCTCTCAATTGCCGGCGCAAAGCGAGCCGGCCGACGATGCGCCGCAATGTGTTCGTTCACGTGGGCCGATGTTTTCAGAAGCTACTGCGGCCACGCCAGTTGCGCCGACGAGGTGCTAACTCGTCTGTGGGCGTCATACAACGAAGCCGAAATCTTTCTGCACGCGGAACCTGGCACCCCGATGTTAGAAGTCTCAAACCTGAGGAGAATTGGTCCGATCGGCACTGTAGGAATCAACAAAAAGGATGCGATTCGTGCCCATCTGAATCTCGACAGTGATGCCCGGATTGTTGTGTGCGATCTTGGCGGAATCATGCCAGGAACGGCGGGAGCAGATCTTCCACAAATCGATGGCCTGCACTGGCTTATCGCAGGCGAGCCGGAGAAAGAACGGTTTGACGTGTCCCAAATCTCAAGGCTGAACATAAGCCATCTCGATGCCGTAGCCTCAGCGGACGCGATTGTAACCAAGCCAGGTTACGGGACATTTGTTGAGGCGTGCTGCAGTGGAACCAGAGTTCTTTATGTCGAGCGAGAAGTTTGGCCAGAAGAGCCTTACTTGATTCCATGGCTGCGTCTGAACGGCTGTTGCGCCGGAATCTCGCGAGAGTCGTGGGAGACGGCAGCATACGGCCCAGAACTAATCGCCCTTTGTGAGCAGGAGATTCCCAACACGCCGCTGCCAACGGGAAATCAGCAAGCCGCGACCTTGTTATCAGATTTGATGAAGTAGGCCGCATCTAAACACTCTAGCATGCTACTGGATTCTGCGATCCTATCCTCGGGCCATCACCATTAGATTCAAAGACTCTTATCCACACGGCCTCAAGCATGGTCTGAATTCTCTTGAGCGTCCCGGAGTAGGTCAGCACATAGACATACCGAAGCCGCACCGACGCGTGGCCAGAACACTCGGAAGAACGTTGCTGCGAAATGGAGTTCAGAGTCCATCCAACCGACCCGTGAATTCACCGTTCGGTCTCGCACCCAACCCTAGTTCCTCCGATACAAATCCTCGAAACGCTCGATATCGTCCTCACGCAATTCGTCGCCGGTCTGCACCTCGACGATGCTGAGGGGTTCATCACCTACATTCTCCAGCCGATGGACGGCCCCTCGCGGGATGTAGGTACTCTCGTTCCCGTTGAGGGTGAATTCGCTTCCGTCACACGTCACTTTCGCGTTGCCCGACACCGCCACCCAATGCTCCGACCGATGCATATGCTTCTGCAAGCTGATCTTGCCCCCCGGATTTAGACATAGATGCTTGACCTGAAACCCGGGTCCCTCGCCCAGGGTCTCGAAGAAGCCCCAAGGGCGATACTGACGGGTATGCGTAATCAATTCATCGCGGGCACCCTCCTTAAGAATTCTGACGACAGCCCGCGCCGCGTCGGCGTTGTCCCTGCGGCTGATGTAGGTGGCATCCTTGGTTGCGACGACGACGAGCCCCTCGACCCCGGTTGCCGCAATCAGTCCGCTCTCGGATCTCACGTACGAATCGCGCACGTTCTCCAGAACGACATCACCGATCGTGGCGTTGCCCGACGCGTCCTTCGGCGCGACATCCCACAGCGCACTCCACGAGCCCACGTCGTGCCAGCCCGCGTCAAGCGCTACCGCCATCGCCTTGTCGGTCCGCTCCATCACGGCGTAATCGATAGAGATTGACGGGCAGGTCGCGAACGCATCACCGTCAAGGCGCAGAAAATCCAGGTCTCTCTCAGCACCGGCCACGGCACTGTTTATCCCGGTCAGAATTTCCGTCTCAAAGCACCCGAGTTCCTCTTTCAATGTGCGCGCACCAAAAACGAATATACCGGCATTCCATCGATGATCGCCCTGACGGAGAAATTTCTGCGCGGTAGCTTGGTCGGGCTTTTCGGTGAACCTTCTTATCGGAAAGGTTGATCCCGCCTCATTGGACGCCTCGCCGCATTCGATATACCCGTATCCGGTGTGTGGACTGTCAGGCTCCACGCAAAGCGCGACGATTGAGCCTTGCGCAGCCAAGTGCGCGCCTTCGGCCAGCGATTCCCGCAAGGCGGCACCGTCGGGAATCATGTGGTCCGATGGAAATACGGCCAGTACAGCGTCTGAATCGGTTTGGGCGATCCACTCAGCCGCGGCGGCAATGGCCGGAGCTGTGTTCCGACTCACGGGTTCCAACAGGATAGTTGCGGGTTCAATTCCAATCAGGCGCAATTGCTCCGCCGCAATGAAGCGATGATCATCATTACAAACGATCACGGGCTGGTGGTAGCCAAAGTCGGGCCCGACCCGCAATGCACATTCCTGGAACAAAGATAAATCGCTCGTCAGCGCCTGAAACTGCTTGGGATAGAGCTTGCGCGACAATGGCCACAGTCTCTCGCCTGCCCCCCCTGACAGTATGACGGGCCAGACCTCAACCATTTCTGTGCTCCGTCAAGAAGCGCACAATTATCTCTGTATTCTCCAATGAGTCATACACGTCGTGTCGGGCTCCTCCCCCAATAACGATGGAGCGGGAATGAGGCCGGCCGTCCATGAACTGCCCGCAGTGACCCTGCTGGCCACGCGTGCGATCGACGCCGTACCAGGGATCGCCTGCCTTGACGATTGAGAGAATAGGGATGTGCGGTGGCGCAGCGATGCCCTCGACGATAGGGGCACCGTTGCAGGTCCACTGGGTGATGACGCGAGCCCGGAACTCATGCCCGCGATAAAGCGCAGTGGCAACACCTCCTTCGGACGTTCCGACCAGGAAAAGATTTCGCTGATCGATCCAACTGATCTTTGCCATCTGATCTAACGCGTACGCAATCTCAGTTTGGCGGAACTCGTATACGAATCGATTGAATCCACCCGTCTGGGTCTCTGGATCGCATTGCAGGGGCCTGAACTGACGCGCCAGGCTATCCGGGACAATCACGGCGAATCCAGCCTTCGTCAGGCGTTCAAAAAACAGGAAATTCCCGATTCCGGTGCAGCCATGCATGTACAACACAACGGGCAGGCGGGTCGCAGGACCATACTGCGCAACCTGCTTTTGCATTTGCCGGTCATTCATTCTAGCAAGCACCGGACCGTCCGGCCCCACCGGCGGCAACGCGACCACGGCCTCACCCCAAGTTCTCTCAATATCCGAGCGATCGTCCAGCAACTCAATGTTCTCGCAGGCCGACAATATCAGCAAACCGATCAGGAACATGCCCCGGCCCAAAATCGTCGATCGACGTCGGACAGTCACTGTGCCAGACCTGGTCTCAACATTTGAACTGAACTCACCCACCATGTGTCCTGCTCGTTCCCAATACTCTCCGCAGCTGCGTCCGCTGAAGCTTCGTCCGAAAAAATTCCAAAGCAGGTTGCACCGCTTCCGGACATACGGGCCAGCATGCATCCTTCACTCGTCGAGAGCATCTCTATGACCTCGGCAATCTGCGGCACCAACGTTATGGCGGGCTGCTCAAGATCGTTCGATCGCCTCGCAAGGGCTTCCACCATCGCACCCAGGTCCTTGGGAGCCTCCTTCAACGGCGCCGCCTGCGATCCTGTCGGCGAGAACCATCGAAAGACTTCAGCCGTGACAAGCGGAATCCCGGGGTTAGCAAGCACCAGCCAAGCTGCAGGCAACTTCGGCGCTTGTGTGATGATCTCGCCTCGACCGCTGATGGCGACAGGGTTCTGCGCCAGACACGCTGGAACGTCTGCACCCAGACCCTCGGCAACAGCACGAAGTTGCTCATCTGAAATATCCAAAGTCCACAATTCCGCGAGGGCACGCAATGTCGCGGCTGCATCCGAGGAACCGCCACCCAGGCCTGCCGCAACGGGGAGGTTCTTTTGGAGCGAAAGCGCGACACTTGGGCTTTCACCGCATACCTCGGACAATGCGCGTGCGGCCACCACTACCAGGTTGTTTGCCCAATCCATAGTTTCCATGTCGTGCGCAAACGGTCCCGCCATCCGGAGACCAGGACGCTGAGAACGCGATACGGAAACTTGATCAGAGACCCCCGCGAAGACGATTAAACTGTCGATATCGTGATAACCGTCCGATCGACGTCCCAATACGTGAAGATAGAGGTTGATCTTGGCGGGTGCCCGGCAGCGAACTACTTTGCCCCCGTCAGAGGGGTCAATTGCCATCGCCCCCTTCCGGCAGCTCCGAGGTGCTCCGCTTCACGATGGGTGCGAGACCCTTCAGGATCTTCTCTTTGATCTTCGGAACAGTGTCGGGTTCTGGTTCCAGAGCAAGCGCCCGTCGCCATTGGAAGCTGGCTTCCAATTCCCGGCCAACGCGCCAGAGTGCGTCACCGAGATGATCGTTGATGATAGGATCTTCCGGACGCAAGCTTACTGCACGCTCAAGCTGCTTCACCGCCCCATCATACTCGCCAAGGCAATAAAGCGCCCACCCGAGACTATCGACGATGTACCCATCGGTAGGCCGGAGTTCGACCGCTTTCTCCACCATTTTTCGGGCACGCTCCAGGTGCTCGCCCCGGTCGATCCATGAATACCCCAGATAGTTGAGGACGAGAGGCTGCTCCGGCTTGAGATCGAGTGCTTGCAGAAAATCCGGTTCAGCTTTGCTCCATTCGTTCGACCTCTCGTAGGCAATCGCCCGTGAGTAGAGCAGCGTCCAATGTTGCTCCTGAAGATCGCCCAGACGGCGAATAGCTCGGTCGTAAGCGTCGGCCGAAGCCTTGTATTTCTCTCGGGAACGGAAGATATCGCCCAGTTCGACCAAGGGATCAATTCGATCTGGACGTTCCTTTTCGAGCCTGCGCAGAAGTTTCACAGCTGCGGGCAACTGGTCCATCTCATCCAGGTTCGATGCCATGCGCAGTTGGGCATTCCAACCGTACGGAGAACCCTTCTCGATACGCGTGTACAGTTCGTTGGCAGGTTCAAAGCGCTCGTCACCCTCCATGATGCCACCAACCAGGGTCAGCGCGACCGGCATATCCGGTTTCAATGCGAGCGCGAGCCGGGCATATATCAAGGCCGAATCACGGGCATTCTCCTGCAGCAGACCTCCTGCGATGCCGTAAAACGCCTCTGCAACGCCGTCTTTCGCCTCCACGAGTAGCGGGGTGACCGGTTCTTTGCTGCCCGCGCGTGCCAGCGCTGTGAGTATCAGGATGTTGTCGGGCTCTCGTTCGAGAAAACCCCGGTACAAGTTAACAGCGTCCTCGTGTCGACCCTTGCGCTCCAGGAAGATGCCGTACGCCTCTACGACCCTGAGTGATCCACCTTCCTGCGCTTTTATGGTCTCAAGGTAAGCCGACTCCGCCTGCTCGGCCCGATCCAGAAAATCATTAATCAACGCCGTATGATAGGTGCGAAAAAGCGTGTATCCATTTTTCTTCTTCAGGAAGTCGAGGGTCCGGAGAGACTCATCACCCTCACCGACCCCGACCTGGGCCCATGCTTCGACGAGCGGCACGATCAGAGCGTTCATGCGAGAACGTGATGCCTTGCGAAGGAGGTCTACGGCGCCGACGTAATCTCCTCCCGCAATGCGTTCAACCGCAATTACCTGGCTTGCCAAACTGGATCGCTGACTGACCTCCGCAATTTTGTGCGCGAGAATGGTCGCGTCTTCGATTCTGCCGTCTGCCAACATGAGTAGAAATGCGCGAGTCAGAATGTCGGAGTTATCGGGATCCCTTTTGAGGACTTGCGAGTAATAGCGGGAGGCGGAAGTGGTATCGCCGATGGATCGGGCAAATCGACCCGCGAGGTATTGTCCAAAGACCGATCCGTCTTCGACAGTAGATTCATTCCCCGTTGCCGCAATCGATGAATGGACTGGAAGCAGCCACATCGTTGCCGCGACGGCCATGGCCTTGAGCGCCAATTTCCGTTGGCGTGACAAGTTTAGGCACGAAGCCATTTGCAAAGACGTTTTCATACTGTTCCCAGGCATCACCCGATCGATTTGCACTTCACACCATTGATCATGCCGCATCATCATTAATTGAGGGAGGATCGCCAACCCCGAGGTTCATCACATATTCGGATAATTGGGACCGCCTCCACCCTCGGGCACAACCCAGTTTATGTTTTGACTGGGATCTTTGATGTCGCATGTCTTGCAGTGCACGCAGTTCTGAGCATTGATCTGGAGTCGAGGCGCATCTTCTTCAATTCCTACAATCTCATATACACCAGCCGGGCAGTAGCGTTGTTCCGGCGCATCGTACTCGGCGAGGTTAAGTTCGATGGGAACCGTGTCGTCCTTGAGGGTCAAATGGACCGGCTGGTCCTCCTCATGGTTGGTATTGGAGAGGAATACTGACGACAGCCGGTCAAATGTCACCTGCCCGTCGGGCTTCGAATACTCAATTTTTGGACAGTCCGCGGCCTTCTTCAGGCCCGCGTGGTCAGGGTGATGACGGAATGTCCAAGGCGCGCGCCCGCGCAACACCTTCAAGTCGAATCCGCCGTATAGCGTGCCAAACAAGAGGCCCCACCTAAAAGATGGCCGGAAATTGCGTGCCCGGTGCAGTTCTTCGTAAACCCAGGATTCGCGGAACCGTTGCGTATAGCTTTCCAGTGTATCTCTGCTACGTCCCTCTTGAACGGCCTCGAACACCGACTCTGCCGCCATCATTCCGCTCTTCATGGCGGTATGACTGCCTTTGATCTTGGGCACGTTCACGAAGCCGGCCGCACACCCCAGTAGTACGCCGCCCGGAAAAACGAGCTTCGGAACGGACTGCAGACCGCCTTCGTTAATGGCCCGTGCGCCATAGGCAATTCGCCGTCCACCTTCAAACACAGGACGTATGGAAGGATGGGTTTTGAAACGTTGAAACTCTTCAAACGGAGAGAGATGGGGGTTCTCGTAGTCGAGGCCGATGACGAAGCCCACCGAAACCATGTTGTCTTCCAAGTGGTAAAGAAAGCTGCCCCCGTAGGTCCGCGAGTCCATAGGCCAACCCGCCGAATGAACGACCAGGCCCTGACGGTGCTGTTCAGGATTGACCTCCCAAAGTTCTTTGATGCCAATGCCGAAGGTCTGGGGATCGACTCCCTCCCGAAGCTGAAATCGCTCAAACAAGGTCTTGGACAATGAACCCCGGCAACCCTCTGCAAACAACGTGTACTTGGCGTGCAACTCCATTCCCGGCTGGTACTCGGGCTTGTGGCTGCTGTCCTGGGCCACGCCCATGTCACCCGTGGCAACCCCCTTGACGCTGCCATCCTCGTTGTAGACGACTTCAGCCGCGGCAAATCCCGGGAAGATCTCAACGCCCATCTCTTCAGCCTGACTGGCAAGCCAACGGCAGAGATTTCCCAAGCTGATGATGTGGTTGCCACGGTTGTCGAGTTCGGGAGGCAACAGAAGGTTGGGCAGGCGAATCGAACCGGCCCGGGCCAGAAAAAGG